>Ga0207422_1003884_pt1 | contig 13598 bp, 10 predicted proteins | sample MarCyaLeptolynsp_FD_187757 | JGI IMG/M metagenome (GOLD analysis project Ga0207422, IMG submission 187757) | Marine cyanobacterial communities from Panama - species 1 Leptolyngbya sp. (SPAdes) | ecosystem: Environmental > Aquatic > Marine > Unclassified | place: Panama: Panama City | collected...
TACGCACGCCGGGTGTTCCTCTCCATGGGAGATTGTCTGGCAGCAACCGGTCATCTGGAAGCGCCGGAGGACGTTTTTTTCCTGACGGTCGATGAATTGTTGGCCGCGGTCGAGGGTTCTGCCGTGAATTCTGGGATCGCGGATCTCGTCGCATTGCGGCGGAAGGATCAGGAAAATGCGGCCCGCCTACCGGACCCGCCTGAGCGTATTCTCGTTCGCGGATCGGTGCTCGATAGCGCAGGCCGATTGGCTGTGGTGACCGGGGCAGGCGAGACAGGAATTAGCGCCGACGACCGTCAGCGCAAGGGAACGGCGTGCGGTGGCGGTATCGTCCAGGGGGTGGCGCGTGTTGTTCACGATCCTGCAGAGGAGCAGGTTCAGCCGGGTGAAATTCTTGTCGCGCGCCATACGGATCCGGGCTGGATCTCCCACTTCGCCAATGCCGCAGCTGTCATCGGCGAGCGCGGCAGTGTCCTGTCTCATTCGGCCATCGTCTCGCGCGAACTCGGGATTCCCTGTGTGGTCGCAGTGCCTGGGGCGTGCGACTGGATTGAAACCGGCAACCGTCTCGAAGTGGACGGTTCCGCAGGCTGGGTGACGAAAATCTCATGACCGCATCCATCGACCAGCGCGCCAGTTTCGAAGCGGTCCGCTACGCCCAGGCATGGGAAGATGCCGATGTTTTGCTGGGGGCCTTCCATAACCGGCCGGGTCAGCGCTTCCTTTCCATTTGTGCCGCAGGCGACAATGTCCTGGCGTTGCTGCTTCTCGACCCGCGTGAAGTCGTCGCCGCAGATCTTTCCAACGCCCAGATCGCCTGCCTGCGCCTGCGCATCGCCGCCTGCCGCGCGCTTCCGCATGATGCATTTCTGGAGCTGTTTGGCGCGCACCCATCTTCCCGCAGGGCGGCGTTGCTGAACGAGGTCCTGACGGCATGTGATCCGGATACCAGGGACTTCTGGCAAGCGCTGGAGCCGCAGGTCTTGAAACATGGTGCCGGCAATGTCGGAAAGTTTGAGAATTATTTTCGTCTCTTCCGTCGCTATGTCCTGCCGTTGATCCATTCAAGAGCGACGGTAGAGAGCGTGTTCGAAAAGCGTGACAGGGCTGCCCGGGCCCGGTTCTTCGAGGAACGCTGGAACAATCGCCGCTGGAACCTGTGTACCAGCCTGTTCTTTTCCAGGACCGTCATGGGCTGGCTCGGCCGCGATCCGGCATTTTTCGACCATGTGGAGGGCAGCGCCGGTGCGCATGTCAGAAACAAGGTCCGTTTTGCCGCGGTCGACCAGGATCCGAGCGAAAATCCCTATATGCGCACGGTCCTGACCGGCCGCGGCTCAGATGTCCTGCCAACGGCCTGGCGAGAAGAGAGCTACAAGGCAATCGCTGATCGGGTCGATCGCATATCGGTTGTAAAGGGTCCCGTACAGCATGCCGCCGAAGGACCGTTCGACGGCTTCAATCTCTCCGACATCTTTGAATATATGTCCGTGGACGAGACCGCGAAGATATACGCGGAGCTGTTCGAACAGGCAGCACCCGGTGCACGGTTTGTCTACTGGAACATGATGGCGCCACGTTCGGCACCGCCATCGTTGGCCGGACGTGTTGAGAGGCTCCCGAATCTGGAGGCGGAGCTCAAGCAGGTCGACAAGGCCTTCTTTTATGCCGACTTGATCGTCGAGGAGAAGACGTCTTGACGGCACAGGTGCTGATCGCCGTTGCGTCTGTCGTTGCGCTTTTCGCGCTTGCAACGGGTATCAGACGGATTGCCGGCCGGTTTGTCATCGGCGCTGAAAGCCAGCGCAAGGCGGTTCATGTCGGCGTGGGCATTCACGCGATGCTCTTGCCGCTTCTGCTCAATCGGGAGGGGTTTCTGATCTTTGCCGTACTCGCCGCCTCAGCCCTGCTGGTGCTGCGCATGCCGGGGATCGCGGTGGACGGTATCGGGGCCTCACTCCATTCCGTGCAGCGTCGGTCCTGGGGCGACTTCCTGTTCCTCGTCGCCGTGACATTGCTCTTCGTTTTGTCAGCGGGACATCCCGCCCTTTACACCTTGCCTATTGCCGTGCTCACTCTTTCGGATGCGGCAGCTGCCCTGGTCGGGACCAAATACGGTCAGCTCAGGTTCGGTGGCGATGACAGGATCAAGAGTGTCGAGGGCAGCATCACATTCCTGGTCGTGACCTGGATCGTTGCCGTCGTGATCCTCCAGTTTGGTACCGAGATCCCGCGCGCGAATGTCATCTGGCTGGCGACCCTTGTGGCGTTGTTTGCCACCTATGTCGAGGCGGACAGCTGGCGCGGCCTGGACAATCTGTTCGTCCCCGTCGGCATCTTCGTGCTGTTGCGAACCTGGTCGGACTCGTCCCCGGTCATACTCGCAGCCATCACGCTTGTCTGGCTTTTGCTGCTTGTGGCCGCACACGTTTTTGCACCGCGCGTCGGCATGACACCGCACGCCGCCAGAATTGCTCTGGTCGCACTGATCCTGTCGACGATCGCCGCGTCTCCGATCAATTCCGTTTTGCCTGTCATGGCCTTTTTCGCGGCAATGACGGCAAGAGCGGCGGTGGAGGACACGGAGCCGGTACTGGATTTCGTGGCAACGCTGGTTCTGACCGGTGTCATCTGGCTTTTGACGGGCAATGTCTTCGGAGATAATGCTGTCGCCTACTACTCGGCCACGTTTGTTGCGGTCGGGGCGGGCTATGTCGCGTTTGCCTTGCGGAGGACACGGTTTCGAATTCCCGGCGGCGCTGTGGCCGCAGCCGTGTTTCTTCTTGTCTACTGGCTCCTGCTGCCCCACATCATCGATTTCATCGGCTGGAAACCGGAGATCCCCCTGCTGCTGGTTGCCGGGATCGTCACGATTGTCACGCTGTTGACCGAGGTCTTGCGGCCAAGATCCTGGGGCAATCGCAACCCGGGTCTGCGGCTGGCCATCACCGCACTGCTGATGCTTCTGCCCGTTTATGTCTACGAGGTTCTGTCATGACAACGCAGCCGAAGATCCACCGCTCTGTTCCCGCCTGGAATGGCCTGCGCACCGCGGCGATCGGAACGGGTGCATTTGCTGATGCCGAACGCGGCAGCACCTATCTGCTGGAGGCCTGCGAGAGGTTGCGCGATGAAGGCTTCGAAGCGGTGGTCGGTCCGATGGACGGATCGACATGGGGGACCTACCGCCTTCAGACCTGGTCGGACGGGAGCGCGGCATTTCTGATGGAACCCGCGGGCAGTCCCGACGATCTCCGCGCATATGAACAGGCAGGTTTCCAGATCGCGGAACTGCATGTTTCGGCGACAGCGAAGCCCGGATCGCGTGGTTTCGAGGACAAGGTTGCCGGGGTTTCGGTCGAGAGCTGGGACGGCAAGGACCCCGAAGCGCTGCTCGCCGGTGCGCATGCGCTGGTCATGGAGGGCTTCCGTTCAACACCCTTTTTCACGCCCGTGCCGGAAGCGATATTCCTGGACCGCTACGGACCGCTGCTGGTGCAGGCCGATCCGCGCTTCATCCTGCGCGCCGTCGACAAGAACGGAACCCTCCGCGGCCTGACCCTCGCGTTTCCCGATCCGATGCGTCAGGGTGCCGTCGTGCTGAAAACCTATGTTGGAACCGTTCCGGGCGCCGGGCGGGCGATGGCGGATCGGATCCACGCCCTGGCGGGTGAGCACGGCTTCAGCGAAGTCGTTCATGCCTTGATGCGCGCCGGGATCGTGTCGGAAGCGCAGAGCCGGAAATTCGGCGGTACCGTGTTTCGGCGCTACGCGCTGATGGGCCGCATGTTGTGAATCTCATCAACGACTTTCTGCGTGAAGCGGAGTGCCATCCGGAGCGCATCGCGATCATCGACAAGTCGGGCACCGCGATCAGCTACGGCGACCTTGAAAGGAGGTCGTCGCGCCTGGCGGCGGCTTTTGCCGCAAAGGGTATCGGCAAGGGCGACAGGGTTCTCGTTGGCACATTCCCGGGCATCGGTCTTTATGCGGGCCTTGCCGCACTCTGGCGGCTCGGTGCGGTAGCGGTCTTTCCGGAACCGGCGATGGGACTTGCCGGGTTCCGGCATGCGGCGAGCGCTGCGCAACCGGTGGCCCTGCTTGCGAATTGGAAAATCGGCCTGCTCGCGCGTCTGCTGCCGGAGACCCGGCGCATTCCGTTGCGATTGTCGCCTGATGCGCGAAACGCCGGTTTCCTTGCGCATTGCGAAGCGCTTGCGCCTTCGGAACCAGCCCTGATTTCCTTCACCAGCGGCAGCACGGGCCTGCCCAAGGCGATCGAGCGTTCCCACGGCCTGATGCGGGCGCAGCACATGGCGCTGGCACCCCTGATTGCATCTGCCAATGATGTTGAGACCGACATTGTCGCCTTTCCGGCATTCGTCCTGACATGTATCGGACATGGCGGAACGGCGGTGATGCCGAACTGGAACCTGCGCCGCCACGACAAGACCCCGCCAGACGGCGTTGCCCGGCTGGCGAAAGAAACCGGGGCAACACGGCTTCTGGTTCCGCCCGTCATTGTTGAGCGTCTGCTTGAAGCCCGGCTGCCGGAGACGGTCAAACGGGTGATGACCGGGGGCGGGCCGCTTTATCCGGACATCGCGCGCCGGTTTCTCGATGCGAACCCCGGCCTGGGGCTGACAGTTGTCTACGGATCGACGGAAGCCGAACCCGTTTCCCACGTGCATCTGGAAGAGCTGAGCGATGCCGATTGGGACGCTGCGGCGTCTGGGCAGGGCTTGCCGGTTGGAACACCTGTTGAGGCGGTGTCGCTCAAGTTCGTCGACGACGAAATCCTGGTCGCCGGCCCGCATGTCAATCGCGGCTATCTCGATCCGGATCGGGACCGGGAAACGAAACGCATTGAGGGCACGACTGTCTGGCACCGTACCGGCGACGCTGGCCGCCTGGACGAGAGTGGCCGCCTTTGGCTGCTCGGAAGGCACAGCGCGTCGAACAACGATTACTCCGCATTTTCGATCGAAACCGCTGCGCGGCTCTGGCCGGGCGTCTCCGGGGCGGCTTTTGCCGTTGATCCGGACGGCACGTCTGTCTTGTTCCTGGCCGGCGCGACGGGCCATCAGGAGGATTGGCGCGAGCGCCTCGGCAGGCTCGGGAAGATCGAATTGCACATCGTGGGTGAGATACCCAAGGATCGCCGGCACCGGTCCAAGCCGGATACGTCGAAACTACTGGCAGAGTTCCAGGCGCGCCGGAAGTCGTCCTGACCCGTTGCCGGGCGCCGGATTGAAACACCTTGTCAAAAAGCACCCGTGATCTGGACCCGGGCAGATGACAATCTAGATGTGCATGGAAGACATGTTTCCTCTTGCGCCCTGACGGGCAGGAGAACCGCCCGATGATCACGCTGCCTCCGCTGCCTTATGCAGACTGGTCCGATACCAAGGACACGCTCCATCTCTTCCTGCAGATCATCGGGAAGATCAGGCTGAAAGCCCACCCCAAGCTGAACCACTGGTGGCACGTCACGCTCTATCCGCATGTGCGCGGCGTGACGACGGGACGGATTCCCTATGAGGAGAGCGGTTTTGAAATTCTCTATGACATGTTCGACCACGAGGTCGTCGTCAGCCGGAACGACGGGCGGCAGTCATCTTTCGCGGTTCCGGGACTGACGGTTTCTCAATTCTACGAAACACTGTTTTCGCATCTGAGCGATCTCGGGATCACCGTCAGGATCGTCGCGGTTCCCTACGACAACAAGTCGAGGATCCCGTTCAGGGAAGACCACGCGCCACGCGCCTACGACACGGCTGCGGTATCCGGCTTCTGGCGCGCCCTGAACGCGATTTCGAGTGTCTTCGAGGATTACCGGTCCCGCTTCATCGGCAAGCAGACCCCGGTGCAACTCTACTGGCACTCCTTCGATCTGGTCGTCACGCGCTTCTCAGGGCGCGCCCATCCTCTCGAAGGCGGCACCCAGTCCGACCGGGAAGCTTATTCCCACGAGGTCATCTCGATCGGCTTCTGGCCGGGTGACGACAGCTTTCCCGAAGCGGCCTTCTACGGCTATGCCTACCCGGAGCCGGACGCAATGAATGCGATCCCGCTCCAGCCTGCTCAGGCCTTCTGGGCTGAGAAAAACGGCGGCGCACTTGCGATCCTTAAATACGAAGACGCTCGCAACGCGGCGGACCCTGCAGAAGCGATCTCCGAGTTTCTTGAAAGTCTTTATCAAGGCGCGGCTGAAAAGGCGGACTGGCCGGTCGAGGACCTGATTCACATTTACCGCTGAGGCGCCTGACCATAAGATAACCCGATGAGCGAATCGTCCCCTGTTGTCTCGAGCTGCCGCGTCAGACCCGTGTTGGCGCCTCTCGCAATCCCGCACAAGACCGCGTCCGGTACCCTGGAGGCCGCACCTCTGGTGCTGATCGACATCACGTCAAATGATGGCGTAACCGGCTCTGCCTACATTTTTGCCTATACGCCTGCCGCGCTTGAACCCCTCGCGGCTCTGACGCGGAACATCATCGACGGCTTGTCGGGGCAGCTCGGGGAGCCGGAAGCCGTAAATACGCTTCTGGATGCACGGTTCCGCCTGCTCGGCAATCAGGGCCTGGTTGCCATGGCGATCGCCGGGGTCGACATGGCCTTGTGGGATGCGAATGCGAAACGCGCCGGCATGCCATTGTCGATGCTGCTCGGGGGCGGATACAATCCCGTGCGTGTTTATGACAGTCTCGGTCAAATGCCGCCTGACGAGACTGCACGGGAAGTGGAAAGCTCGCTAGAGCGTGGCTTTCGCGCCTTCAAGGTCAAGGCGGGTCACCCCGATGTTGCTGTCGATGTCGCCGTCGTCCGCGCAATCCGCAAGGTGGCGGGGCCGGATGTCTGGGTCGCAGCCGATTTCAATCAGGCGTTCAGTGTTGAGGAAGCGGTGCGCCGCATGAAGACACTCGACGATGAGGGCCTTGCCTGGATCGAGGAACCTGTTCACGCGACCGACCACGACGGACATGCCGCCGTGCGCGCGGCGATCCGAACGCCCGTTCAGACGGGCGAGAACTGGTGGGGCGTCCCCGACATGCGGAAGTCGCTCGCCGCCGGTGCGTCGGATCTTGCGATGCCCGATGTTATGAAAATCGGCGGCGTCACCGGCTGGCTGGCTGCGGCTCGTCTCGCGCAGGAAAAATCCCTTCCTGTTGCGAGCCATCTGTTCCTGGAGATTTCCGCCCATCTCCTGAATGCGACGCCGAGCGCCATGATCCTGGAGTGGTTCGACGTTGCGGGAACTCTTCTCACCAGCACGCCGGCTGTGAAAGACGGCTATACCGTTCCACGGAACGAACCGGGCATTGGTATCATCTGGAACGAAAACGCCATCTCGAAGCTGTCTGGGTGATCATCCTTCCGGCAGGAAATTGCCGCCGCGGCGCGGAACATCAGGAAAACCGTCATGAGCGTGACAATCAACACCGCAGCGGCAACGCTGACCTCCGAGGAAATCGACGCGTGGCGGGAGATCGCCGTCAGCATTGCCGTTGATCTATTGCCCGACTGTCAGATCGATCCGGCAATCCGCCCGCAAACATTCGGCGGCCAACCCTTGCGCCTTTTGGGAACGGCCCTGACGGTAGCCGTCTCACCGCCGGATTTCGGAGCTGTCATTCATGCGCTGGATCACGTGCGTAAAGGCGATGTTGTGGTCATCGCTGCCGGTGGCCAGACCGACAACGCAATGATCGGTGAGATCCTTGGCGGTCACTTAAGGGAGAAAAGCTGCGCCGGCATCGTCGTCGACGGCGCGGTTCGCGACATCGATGTTCTGGGAAACTGGCCTGATTTTCCTGTTTTCTCGCGCAGCATCACACCGCGCGGCCCAGTCGGGGCCGAGAGAGGTGCAATCAACGGTTCCGTCAGTTTCGGCGGGTGCACGATCAACCCGGGCGACCTTGTCATGGGAGACCGCGACGGTCTGATTGCCTTGCCGCCCGAGCTTGCGCGCACCCGGCTTGACGATGCCCGTGCGAAACTGGCGCTTGAAGACAACTGGATCAAGGGTCTCAGAAGCGGAACACCGGCAACGGAGGTTTTCGGGTTGTAGAGCCGACTGACGTCAGCTCCGCAGGCGCGAGAACTCCGGATCATAGGGGCTGGCCGGAATGACGGTGGCATTTGTCAGATCACCACACAGATCGAGCTGCATCCGTGTCCCCGCTTCTGCCTGATCCGTATCGACGAACGCATAAGCGAGGTTCATGCCGACGCGATGTCCCCAGTCGCCGGACGTGATCGTGCCCACCACCTTGCCGCCCAGCATCAGCGAGGCACCGCCGGGTGCGGGAGCGCGGGCCGTGTCGACATGCAGCGTGACCATCTTCCTGGCCGCGCCCCTGGCGGCCAGTGCCTCCAGCGCCGATTTCCCGACAAAGTCGCCTTTTGACAGTTTGACGAACCGGTCGAGACCAGTCTCGAAGGGATCAAATTCCGTCAAAAGATCTGCCTTCCAGTGGAAGAAGCCTTTTTCCATGCGCATGGACTCGACCGCGCGCGCGCCGAAAAGAGACAGGTTGAACGGCTTTCCGGCTTCCCGGATCGCGAGATAGGCGGCGTAGAGCGAGGCATTCGGAACATGAATTTCATAGGCCAGCTCGCCGGAGAAACTCACGGACATCACGGTTGCCGGTGCAAAGCCGATGAAACATTCCCGCACACTGAGCCAGGGGAATGTCTCCTTCGACCAGTCGCCGCGCGCGCAGGCTGACAGGACCTGGCGCGCATTCGGTCCGGCAAGAACCAGGATCGTCTGCTCGTTTGTCAGGCTCCGGATTGCAACGTCCTCGCCGTCGCGCAGGTGCGCGGTCAGCCAGTCCATGTCGTGAAATTCGCTGGCTGCGGCCGACCCGTACCACACCCGGGCCGGGCCCCGGTCGCCTGCGGGCAGATTGGCAAAGGTCGCCTCGCACTTGATCCGGCCATGGTGATTGAGCAGGTATCCAAGCCCAACCCGCCCGTCGCGTTTAGGAACCGTACCGCAGGCAAGCCTGTCCAGGAACGCATGCCGGTCGGCTCCGGTGATCTCGAACCGGTTGAAGCCGTTGACCTCGCACAGGCCGACATTGTCCCGGACATTTTCCACTTCCCGTTTCACAAGGTCGAACGCCTCGTCGAAATCGAAGCTCAGACTTGGGTGGAAATCGGCGCGGGGCTTGATGTAGTCGACGCGTTCCCAGCCGTTGACAACCGTGAACTCGGCTCCTTCGGCAGCAAGCACCGGCGTGAGCGGCGTCGTCTTGGCCGGCCGGCCCGCCGGGCGATGCTCGTGGGGGAAGTGGAAGCGAAATTCGTTCTGGTAGTCCTCGATCGCCTTGAGAGAAGTCAGTTCCACATTGGCATGACCGGTGAACCTGCGCGGGTCGAGGCACCACGTGTCGTAGCAGGCTTCGCCATGGACGATCTGCTGGGCCAGCAGCCAGCCATGGCCGCCGCCTTCACCGAGCCCGGCGCGCAGACCGATGATGCAGAAGGCATTGCGCTTGCCGGGGATGGGGCCGACCAGCGGCGCGCCGTCGATCGTGTAGGTGATCGGGCCGTTGATCACTGACCGGATACCCGCTTCCATCAGTGCGGGCATGCGGGCAAAAGCCCCTTCCAGCACATCGGTAATGCGATCCAGATCGTCCGGGCAAAGCGCATTGACGAAGTTCGGATCGATGCCGTCCATGCCCCACGTCTTGCAGCCCTGCTCGTAGAACCCGATCAGCAGGCCGTTTTTTTCCTGCCTGCAGTAATAGTCGCTGATCGGACAGCGGATGAGCGGCATGCGATGCCCCGCCTGGACGATCTCCGGAATGTCCTCTGTCAGGAAATACTGATGCTCCATCGACGCCACCGGATGGTGGACCTGCATCATAGCCGCCACCTCGTTGACCCGGTATCCGCAGGCATTCACCACGATGTCGCAGTCTATGTCACCATGCTCGGTATGCACGGTCCAAGTGTCGTCCCGATGCTGTGTCAGCGCGGTGACAGGAGTGTTCCTGTAAACCTCGGCACCGGCTTTCCGGGCATGAAAGGCGAGCGCCTGACACAGTTGCGCCGGATCGATGTCACCGTCGAGCGGATCCCACAGCCCTCCCAGAAGGTTTTCCGTGGAAACCAGTGGATGCCGGCGCGCGCACTCGTCCGCATCGATCACTTCAAAGTGCACGTCCATCCCGCGGGCCATTGAGGCAAAGTGCCGGTAACCCTGCATCTGCGCCTCGGTGTTGGCCATGCGGATGCCGCCGTCTCCATGATGGTAGTTGATCGGATAGTCCGGGTTCTCGGCCAGCTCTTTGTAAAGCCGGATGGAATGCGATTTCAGGCCGACCATTGTCTGGTTCATGCCGAAATTCGTCACCTGGGCTGCGGAGTGCCAGGTCGTGCCGCTGGTGAGTTCGTTGCGCTCCACAAGTACAACGTCATTCCAGCCTTCACGGGTGAGGTGATAGAGGGTCGAACAACCGGCAATACCACCACCGATGACAACGACTTTGGTGCGGGATTTCATGAAACGTCACTCCGGGCCTTTGCTGAAATCGCATAGAGCCCAAGACCGGGCCCGGTCACAATACGGGAGTCCCTAAATTCGAAAAATTCGAAATTTAGCGCTGATATTTCTGAAGTAACTCTATTTCTGTTGCGTGAAATGCGAGCATCACCTTGAGTGGCGCAGCAACTGATTTGGGAGAATGTCACATGAGCGGTGGCCGCGTGAAACGGGGAGGCCGGAAAGAACGCCTGGCGATGCGGGCCGCCAAGCCCCAGGTCGATCCGTGCCCGCCGGGTCAGGCGGGCGGCAGATACAAACCGCTTCTGGACGATGAGCTGCAACAGATCTATCGCACGGCGCTGGATCTGCTGAGCCGGCTCGGCATGGGTGAGGTTCCCGAACGGCTGAAAGAGGATCTGCTCGCAGCAGGAGCCGAGGCCGGAGAAAATGACCGGATCCGGTTCCCTGTCGGACTTGTCGAGACATCTATTGCGTCGGCTGCCAAGACCTTTACGTTTCATGGCCGCGACCCGGAAAGGTCGATCACTGTCGGCGGCAGCAAGGTCTATTTCGGCACGGGTGGTGCGGCGGTTCAGACGCTAGACATGGAGAGCGGACTCTATCGCCCGTCAACGCTTGAAGACCTGCACAATTTCACCCGTCTTCAGGACGTGCTTCAAAATGTCAGCTGGTTCACGCGCTGCTGCGTGGCAACGGACGTGCCCGACACCTACGATCTGGACGTGAACACGGTTTACGCGCTTCTCAAGAACACGACCAAGCCAGTCGCGACCTCGTTTACGCTTCCCGAGCATGTTGAGCCGATTGTCGGCATGCTCGACATTGCGGCGGGTGGCGACGGCGAATTTGCCAAGCGGCCCTTTCTGAAGGCGCATATCAGTCCGGTCATCTCGCCCATGCGCTATGGCGAGGATGCCGTCGGTGTCGTCTACGAGTGCATAAAGCACAACATTCCGATGTCCTGTATCACCGCCGCACAGGCCGGGGCGACCGCCCCCGCAACGCTGGCCGGATTTCTGGCGCAATCGCTTGCTGAAACGCTTGCCAGCCTCGTGATGGTTCATGCGATCAGGCCGGGCTTTCCGATGATCTTTTCCAACTGGCCGCTTGTGATCGATCTGAGAACCGGCGCGTTTTCGGGCGGGGGCGGCGAGACCGCCGTCCTGAACGCGGCGTCTGCCCAATTGACCAACTGGCTGGGTCTTCCTTCGGGCGTGGCCTCCTCGATGACGGATGCCAAGGCGATCGATGCGCAGGCCGGGGTGGAAAAGGGGATCACCTCGCTCGCCACGGCGCTTGCCGGCGGCAATCTGATCTATGAAAGTTCCGGCATGACGGCATCGCTTCTGGGGGCCAGTTTCGAGGCATTCGTTCTGGATGACGAGATGCATTCCATGACCTATCGCGCCCTCAGGGGCATCGAAGTAAGCCAGGAGACACTTGCCTTTGACGCGATCTGCGAGGCGGTACTGGGCGAAGGGCATTTTCTCGGCGGTCAGAACACCTATCAGGCCATGGAGCGCGACTATTTCTATCCCTCGCTGGCCGATCGGGACGAGCCGCGGACCTGGGCCCGGAATGGCGCACAGGATGCCTGGTCGCGCGCGCGGTCCCGAGCGGGTGAGATACTCGCAAGTCACCAGCCCGCCTACCTGTCGCCTGAGCAGGACCGAACCATACGGGACCGTTTCAACATCCTCTGAAATCCTCAGGCCACCCGACTAGTCAGTCGATCAGCTTCAGACTGTCTTGCAGCCACGGGGTCTTCCGGAAAAAGGGTTGCAGCAGCGTGTCGTCGATCAGCGTCCTGATGCTCTCGTCGACAAGATTGAGCACCGATCTGGAGCAGTCGGCATTCGCCAGGATCGCGAGCGTGCGGGCAAAGCCTTTGCCCGGAAACCGGTGCATTTCGACATCGGGGTGAAAACGCCGTGCCCTAGAAAACAGCAGCGGTGTCGTGATCGTCCAGCCTGTTCCTGCCGCCACCATGGCCAGAAGCGTCTGGTTGTTCCCGCATTCAAAGCGGTGCGGCGGTGAGATGTCCATGCGTCTTAGCTGGGCCTCGATATGCTTGGCCATGACAAGGTTGCTGGTGAATCTAAGAAACGGCAGGTCGGCCTTTCCTTGAATGACCTCCGTCGGCGTCTTGTCCAGGCCCTTGGGAACGACCATCACGTAAGGATCGCGCAAAAGCGGCCGCTCGATGAAGTCGCGGAAGCGTTCGTTCGACGTTGCCGCGACACCGATGTCGAGTTGCCGGTTGCGCAGCATCTGCACGATCATGTGACTGGAATCGGTGTGATACAGGAAATCGCAATTCGGCATCGCCTCGAACAGTGAAACTGCGAGTGCCGGAATGATGTCGCTGTCGAAGTCTTCGATGGTGCCGAGCCGAAGGTAGCTCGCTTCGGCCATGTTCCCGCCGGCAGCTTCCGCCCTGGCCCGGCGCAGCGCGTGCAACGCATCATCAATGTCGCGCAGGAAGATCTTGCCTTTCGGCGTCAGGACAAGGGGCCGTCGGGAGTGGTCGAATAGCTCCACCCGCAGCGTTTCTTCCAGATTGCGCAGGTGGTGGGAAACAGTGCTTGCCGACAGTCCGGTTTCCGCCGCAACCGACTGAAGAGAGCCGCTGCGCGCGCACATCTGGAAAAGCTCCAGGCCCTTGAGGCTGAGGTCCTTGATATCAGGGCGTTGCGGCATTGGGGTTCCGGGCGCTCATCATTACAAAAATTTATGCTGATTTTTTCGAATTTGTACTGCAAACTTTTCGAAAATTCCTGTTGTTCCTGTTTTTGTTGGAGAAAATGTGGAAGCGTTGTAGGAATTATATTCACGGTCCGAAAAAAGGTCTGAGCCAAAAACAGAGGTGAGAACACAACAAGCAAAAAACAAACGCGTTCGTCCTGTGGTCCATCAGAAAGTGTCTGGGTGCGATTGGACTGGACAGCGTCAGCAATAAAATCAAGTTCCGAGAGGGGAGCCATAATATGAGTGATGGAAAGTTTTCAATGAGTTCAATGAACCGCCGCCGGTTCCTGCAGACAACTGGCGCTGCCACTGTCATGTTCCGGGCTGG
>Ga0207422_1003885_pt1 | contig 13596 bp, 10 predicted proteins | sample MarCyaLeptolynsp_FD_187757 | JGI IMG/M metagenome (GOLD analysis project Ga0207422, IMG submission 187757) | Marine cyanobacterial communities from Panama - species 1 Leptolyngbya sp. (SPAdes) | ecosystem: Environmental > Aquatic > Marine > Unclassified | place: Panama: Panama City | collected...
CGGTTGTTGTCGGTGCATGCCAGGGACGGCAGCGCGAAACCGGATTTTGGGACGATGGTCACGAAATCTTAAACTTAAGAGCGGTTTAACGGTCGTCCTGCTATAATTAAGTTTGAAACATGACAAGGACTTCGGGGCGCAACAAACGATAGGGCTCAACCCGGAACAAAGGGCCGGACTACGGCACCGGAGTTTCGGAAACAGTGTGTGAGACAGAGACCGGAAGCAGCGATCCGATTCGCTCAGGAGAGATTGTTCCGGGATCATGATTGAGGCCATGCCTTGAGCATCGTCGTTGCTCGTGCCGCCGGCGCGCAAGTGGAGAATAAAGAATGGCTGTAACCGCGACGCAGGCAAAAGACGGCAAGCCGGCCGGTACCGAAACGCAAGACGGCCCGCTGCTCGATCTTTCCGATGCCGCGGTCAAGCGCATGATCAAACTCGCGAAGAAACGCGGGTACGTCACCTATGACGAACTGAACGAAGTGCTGCCGTCTGAGGAGGTTACCTCCGAACAGATCGAAGACACGATGTCGATGCTGTCGGAAATGGGCATCAATGTCGTCGAGAACGAGGAGGCCGAAGAGGCCGAGGAAAACCAGACCAGCCAGGGCGGAGACCTGGTCGAGGCGGCAACCACGGCCGTCGTCAAGACGACAACCGCAAAAGAACCGACCGACCGGACCGATGATCCGGTACGGATGTATCTGCGCGAAATGGGGTCCGTCGAATTGTTGTCGCGCGAAGGCGAGATCGCCATCGCGAAGCGAATCGAAGAAGGTCGCAACGCAATGATCGCCGGGCTCTGCGAGAGCCCGCTGACGTTCCAGGCGATTATCATCTGGCGCGACGAACTGAACGAAGGCAAGATCCTTCTGCGCGATATTATCGATCTCGAAGCGACTTACGCAGGCCCTGACAGCAAGGACGCAAATGCCGCCGTTGCGCCGGGCGCCGAGGGCGAAAAGACCGGTGAAGAGGGCGCCGCGGAAGCCGGCGCCGAGCCTGCGGGCGCACCGATGGCTGCCACAGGCCAGCCCAATCTCAAGATCGTGCATTCGGATCGTTCGCCGGAGGCGCCGGCAGCCGACACCGCGCGCTCCGAACAGCCGGTCCAGGCCGGCGCCGAAGGCCAGACCGAAGGCGAAGCCGGTGAAAACCAGCTGGACGACGACGAGGACGACGAATTCGAGTCCAACCTGTCGCTGTCGGCCATGGAAGCGGAATTGAAGCCGAAGGTGCTGGAAACCTTCGACAACATTGCCGACAATTACAAGAAACTGCGCCGGCTGCAGGAGCAGCTGGTTGAAAACCGGATGCAGAACAAGACGCTGACCCCGTCCCAGGAGCGGCGTTACAAGAAGCTGCGCGAAGATATCGTCACCGATGTGAAGTCGCTGTCGCTGAACCAGAACCGGATCGACGCACTTGTCGAGCAGCTTTATTCGATCAACAAGAAGCTGGTCGGCTTCGAGGGGCGTCTGCTGCGGCTTGCCGAATCCTACGGGGTGCGCCGGGAAGACTTCTTGAAACAATATCAGGGTGCGGAACTCGATCCGAACTGGATCCGCCGCGTTGCCAGCCTGTCGTCACGGGGATGGAAGGACTTCATCACCCACGACAAGGAACGGGCGCGCGAGCTGCGCCTGAACATCCAGACGCTGGCGACCGAGACCGGTCTCGAGATCACCGAATTCCGCCGCATCGTGCAGACGGTGCAAAAGGGCGAACGCGAAGCACGCCAGGCCAAGAAGGAAATGGTCGAGGCCAATCTTCGCCTGGTGATTTCGATCGCCAAGAAATACACCAATCGCGGCCTGCAATTCCTGGATCTGATCCAGGAGGGCAATATCGGCCTGATGAAGGCGGTCGACAAGTTCGAGTATCGCCGCGGCTACAAGTTTTCGACCTATGCGACCTGGTGGATCCGCCAGGCGATCACCCGGTCGATTGCCGATCAGGCGCGCACGATCCGGATCCCCGTGCACATGATCGAAACGATCAACAAGATTGTGCGGACCTCGCGCCAGATGCTGCATGAAATCGGCCGCGAACCGACACCGGAGGAACTGGCGGAAAAACTCGCCATGCCACTGGAAAAGGTGCGCAAGGTCCTGAAGATCGCCAAGGAGCCGATTTCGCTGGAAACACCGATCGGGGATGAGGAAGATTCCCATCTCGGCGATTTCATCGAGGACAAGAATGCGGTTCTGCCGATCGACGCGGCGATCCAGTCGAACCTGCGTGAAACCACGACCAGGGTGCTGGCGTCGCTGACGCCGCGCGAGGAGCGGGTGCTGCGCATGCGTTTCGGGATCGGCATGAATACCGATCACACGCTTGAGGAAGTCGGGCAGCAATTCTCGGTGACCCGGGAACGTATCCGCCAGATCGAGGCGAAAGCGCTGCGCAAGCTGAAACATCCGAGCCGCAGCCGCAAACTGCGCAGCTTCCTGGACAGCTGACGGCCGCTTGCGGCGGTTTTCCATCGAACAGGTGTTTTGCGGGGCCGGCAACGGCCCCGTTTTTTTGAGCGGGCTTCTATTCTCAACGCGCGGCATTGTTTCCACTGCGGTCGTTTGTCACGGCCTTGTGAAGAGGAGTGTTTGGCCTGTCCGACGCTCCTATGCTTGTTTCTTTTCAAACGGTTATCTTAACCGAAGGCGGTAATCCCGATGGTTTTCAATCGGCAGGTCAAAGCAGTCGCAGTTTTGGGGTGTGCTTTGTTGCTGTCCGGGCCGGCTCGGTCGCAGGATTCCCAGTCCAGCCTTGGGTCTCTTCCCCTTTCGGATATCGAGGCGATTGCCAGCGAAGCGTATGATGCGGGCGAACTGGAGGAGGCGGTTCTGTTCTGGACGGCGGCGGCCAAGCGGGGCTCCGTTTCGGCCATGGTGTCGCTTGCCGTGACCTATCGGGAGATCGGGGGGCGCGGCGATCAGAAACGGGTGGAGGATTGGTACCGTGCGGCCGCGCTGGAAGGTGACGTGATCGCACGCATCAGTCTTGCGGATCTGCTTTTGCAGAAGGATCCGCCGCAAATCAAGGAAGCGCGAACGCTGTTGCAACAGGCGGCGGATGCGGACAATGTTTATGCCAAGGAGCGCCTGAATGCGCTCGGTGGCGGAAAGCCGACGAACTGAAAAACTGAATAACAAGTCTAGGAGAACAGAATGACATTGAAGACCCTGATCGGATGTGCTGCGGGATGCGCATTCGCCTTTGCCCTGACAGCGACCCCGGCTTCGGTCCTGGCGCCGTTTTCGATCGCCCCGGCGCACGCCGCCGACGCCTGCACGACGGAGGTCAAGAAAGACGATCTGACGGACGAGCAGGCACAGGCGCTTTATGACTGCATCAAGGACAAGATCTATTCCGGTCTTCAGAAATCCGGTCTGGAAGAAGCCAAGGCCTATCGCGACTGGGCTCTGGTCTCGACGGCTCCGTTCATCTCCGCGACGCACGGCAACCGCTTCGTTCGCCACTATGTGAATGATATCGGCAAGGAGGCCTATCTGAAATGGGAAGAGATGGGCGGCCGCAACATGCCGGTCGGCTCGATCACGGCAAAAGAAAGCTTCAACGTCAACAAGAAGGGCCAGGTGCGCAACGGTCCGTTCTTCCTGATGGAAAAAGTCGCGGCCGGCACCCTGCCGGACACGGATGACTGGAAATACACTCTGATGTTCCCGAACGGCAAGGTCGTCGGTGTCTCCGGCACCGATACGGCGAAGAAGGTCAAGTTCTGCCACGACTGCCATCTCGGCGTGCTCGACGATCAGGATGCCCAGTTCTTCCCGGACGAAGACTACCGCATCAAGACCGAATAGTCTGACGGTTCCATGACTTTTCGAGCGCTTCGGCGTTCGGACAAAACCCCGGTCTCAAGGCCGGGGTTTTGTTTGCGCAGGATCCGGTTTCGCAGAGGCAGTCGAGACGGTGGCGATCGGCAGGTGCTTTTGTCACGATGCATCTTGCCGTTTGCGACGGCTTCGTATACCGGTTTGTGAATCCCGAACCGGGACGGTGGGGCCTGTAGCTCAGTTGGTTAGAGCCGGCCGCTCATAACGGTCTGGTCGCTGGTTCGAGTCCAGCCGGGCCCACCATTTTTCTTTGTTTTCTCTCACGGCCGTAGGCCTCCGAGGAGCGGGCTGATCGCCCGGCGCCCGTTCGGGCTTGCGAACCCCGCGGGTTCGAACTTTCCTCAGTCAGGCCCCCCATTCTTCTTTGTTTACTCTCACGGCCGTAGGCCTCCGAGGGGCGGGCTGACCGCCCGACGCCCGTTCGGGCTTGCGAACCCTGCGGGTTCGAACTTTCCTCAGTCAGGTCCCCCATTCTTCTTTGTTTACTCTCACGGCCGTAGGCCTCCGAGGGGCGGGCTGACCGCCCGGCGCCCGTTCGGGCTTGCGAACCCTGCGGGTTCGAACTTTCCTCAGTCAAGCCCGCCAGTTTTCGGCGATCGGCCATTTGCATGCCCAAATCGGACCAGTCACTGTTGGCCAACGAGCCGATCGAGAGCGGCGGCAAGCCCCTTGAAGGAAATCTCGATGCGCACGGTGCGTCCGGTTCGTTCCTTGACCTCCAGGAAACCCTTTTGGGCAGGGACAAAGAGTTCCAGACTGGATTTTGTCGTATCAGCGCGAGCGAGGCAGGTATTTTGCAGACAGGTGAAATAGGGGGCAGCGAGCACCGCGACCTTTCCCTCGGCAACCAATCGTGCCGGTTGGCTCAGCAGGAGACCTTGCGGGACCTGAAAGACAACGATCAAACCATCCTGCCTTTTTCTGTCCTGGCCTATGGCCGTGTGGACAATGACGGCACCCTTGTCGTTGCGGACCGAATGGGTTGCTTCACAGTTTTTGGTGGTGGCATCGCTCCCGGCGGCGACGCAGCGCACTGTCCATGCATCATAGATCTCTGTGGACGGAACTGGTTTGGTTTCTTCACCAGAAGCGAGAGGTGCGCCCCCCACCATTGTAAGTGTCGCAACAAGCAGGGTTAGCGCGCGTGTGGAACATGAGCCGCATGCCGGAGAAAAAACAGCCCGAAGCAAACAACAAAATTTCCGAATCGGCCAAATATCTTGCATTATGGTGGTGTGAAATACGTCGTCACCTATTGGCCGAATCGGATCTTCAGGCCCAGCTTCCCGGTTATCGAATTCAAGTCACCAGAATATTTCCAGGCGCCCTCGGCCTTCAGGGATATGTTCGACGACACCTTTGCCGTCACGCCGCTCGAAATAGTTCCTGATAAGTCGGAATCCTCAAAATCGAAGTTCGTGCCCAACACTTGCGCGGAATTCTCGTAGCCGAGTCGCGTCGCGAATTCGCCTCGAACAAATGGCTGCAGGACGACATCGCCCACGGCGACATTCGTGAAGATACCCGGCTGCAACTTCAAGGCGCCAAAGGAAACCTCCGAACTTCCGAATGAATTGCGTTGGCTGTCTACATGGGCATCCCCGAAAAACTGTGCCCATAACGCGCTGCTTCTGAGATCCAGCTTCGTATTCTTTCCCAAGGAAAGAATTTTTCCGATCGATCCGGAAATGGCGTATCCGCGCGTCCCGTAACTGCCTACGGATCCATAGACACCGTTTCGTGTATCCGTTGTACCGAAAAAACCCGTGCCTGCGAGAAGCGCGTAATTTGTTCCGTGGCTCGCAAGACCATACCCGCCAAAGATTCCACTTCTGTTCTGTGCCGAACCGCCACGGCCGAAACCAAGCCCGGTCAGAAAGGCCGAGGTGCCTACGTCAACGTCGGTTGTCGCAAGGCCGCCAAACAGACCTGCCTTTGCGTTCACCGGGCCTCCCAGGTCGAAGCCCTTGGCGATATCGTATTCAAGGCTGATCAGGGTCGAAAACTCATTGGCCGTGAAGTCCGGACCCGCTATGGTTCCCCCGGACGAAGAGACGTCGAACCCATCATGCAACAGCCGTCCCGCGTTGCCTGAAGCGAATATGCCAAACAGCGGTGTAATCTGCCCGCCGGTGCGTGAATCGGTCTCACCCGCAGTCTCCATGGCCGCATCGATCGCGTCTCCTGTCAGAGAGGACACTTCTCGAGAGACCACATTGGGGGGGCGTGAATCGATCGCTACTTTGGGAATCAGGCTGTGCGCGTGAGCGATCTGATTGGGTGTTACAACGAGATAAACGCCGCCTCCGCTGCCAAAGGCGAGTTGATACGTATTCAATCCGGCGGTGTCCGTCGTTGTGACATTGAACAGGCTGGTTGTTGCTGTGTTGGCGGTCGGCGCGATCTCTCCGGCAACCGGACCCAATGGAATAATCACAGTTTGAGAGATCAGGGTTCCATCCGTACTGTTGACGTTCAGCGAGGCGCTGCCGGTCAGGGTCACGTCGCCGTTGACAATCAATTGATCGCCTGTGCCGGCCGCTGCATTTATATCCGTGCCGAAGATGGCATTGTTGAGTGTCAGATTTCCGATTTCCAACCGGTCGCCCGTCTGGCCGTTTATGAAGCTGAATGTACTGTTGGAGATATTCAGTGTTCCAAACGTGTTTGTTTGGGTCCGGAACGAACCGCTGCCAATGCCCCAGTTCACTGTTGAGCCATTGCGGACTGTCAAGCTGTCAAAGTTGTAGGTCTGCGCCGGCAAACTCACCGTGCTATTGTCAATAATTACATTGTTGGCCTGAGCGTTGGCGGCGCCGGAGTTGAAAAGAAATAACAAGCCGAATGAAATGGCAAATATTTGTGAAAATTCTTTGAAAGACATGGAGGCCATCTAATTATCCCTGTATGGATATTCCTAGATTCGATCACATAAGCTCTTCTGGCCTACCATGATCTGTTTTTACTAAGAGAAAGTATGACACTACTGAAGGGGCGTGCATCCGTTACACATCAATGCACGTTACTGAAAAACTATTTGAGCTTCCACGCGTCGATTGCTGGGATGGTTCGGGTCCTCGACCATCACCGGCCTGGTTTCTCCAAATCCCACGGGCGTCAATTTCACGACGCTGACTCCCAATGTGACCAGATATTTTGCTACTGCTCGGGCGCGCGCTTCGGATAGTTTGAGGTTTTTCCGTGAATCGCCGATGGCGTCGGTGTGTCCTTCCAATCGAAATCTGGCGCGCGCCAAACGGTCATCTTGAAGTGCGGTTGCAAATTCTATCAAGTTCTCACGTGCGGCAGCGGTGAGCGCAGCGGAACCGAAATCGAAGGTAACAGTGAGGTTAAAGCCTTTCGCGGGTTTCCGCGCGGCATTGGTCTTTTGATCGCACTCCTGTTCGGTCCCGACGCAAATCGTTCGATTGGCGCCGAGATTGGCGTTCTGTGAGAAGTACTTTATGACGTCATCTGCCGTATAGACAGGTTCTGCCGTCGCAGCAAATGCAGCGCAGCAAATGGTGATTACAGCAGTAGTCAAGCCTTGATAGAATTTCATAATTGCCCCTTAAACCAGATATAAAATGAACTTCACTTCAATTTCAAGCGCAATTGCTTGCCGATCCGCAATTCGATGCAGGAGGAATTGTTGGGGTCTCAGAATATCCCGCCTATACCGACACCAGCCGAAATGTCGGGAGGTAAAACTGCTGGTTTCTTCCGTACTTTTTTGCCGCTCCGTGACGACCGACGCTTTGATTTGGTAGGGCGTGAGGACGAGCGTGATGCCGCGCGTTTTTTGTTGGTACGAGTGCTGGTTTTCACGACCGGTTTCTTGCGCCGCGGTTCCGGACATATTCGGCCGGTATCCAGGAACAATTTGGTAAGCAGGTCAATTGACGGCGCATTGGAGGTCGACGACGAGCGTTTTCGCCGGTGATAGTCCGCAAGCGCCGCCTTGGAGCCTTTGCCCCACAACCCATCGATTTCCAATCGATAGCAGCCCAATCTTGCCAGTTCGGTCTGGACCCGCCTTGTTATGTTTTTGTTTTCTATCGCCCCGCCATTTTCCTTACTTGTGTCGACAAAAAGCCCAGTCAATCCGGAAGCGATATCATTTTCGATAACAGGCCGACTTGGCCGCTCAAGGTTCGGGTCCACGGCAGTAATTTTCAACTGGGGTGCATTGACCTCCGTCGTTACTTTTGAGCCCTGCGGGTTTTCTTCAACACTTCTGTCGGCGCTTACGACGGCTCCGGAATGGCGTAAAATGAACTGGTGCAAGGAGTTCGGGTCCGAGGAATCGAGCCGGATTTTCATCTCTTCCCTGAGAACGGGATCCTGCATGATCGCGGCGAAGTTGTTCGCAAGCACGAATGGTTCGATCTCGACATCATCGGTGAAATAGAATTGCTGGCGCAAGGAGGATTGTTCCCACGGCGTTTGTCGTCCGAGAGTAATCTGCTCCACTGACTTGCGAACCTCGATCATCAGATCCGAAATTGAAAGTCCCGGGCGGTCAATATGCTCCAGCAGTGCTTCCGTAAACGGACTGTTCCGTCCCAGCCCATCGGCTGTCACGTTCCCCGGTTGCGTCGCAAACGCGATGAATGTGCTGTCACCGGCTTCCAACTGGGCCAATCCCGCAGCATAGTCGTTGTCCGTGTCTCCCGTTGCGAGGGGATTGTTACGACAGGCGTCGAGAAAGATGAGCGTTGGACGCTCGCGATCCTGCAGCAGATCGATAATGGTGTTGAGGCGGATGGCATTGTTTGCAAGATCGTCTTCCGAGCCAAATTTCGCTGACACGGGTACAATATAATTTTGTCCCTTGAACTGGTATCCATGCCCCGCGTAAAAGAACAGCACGGCTTCCGCTTCCGCGATCAAGTTTTCTTTGCTTTTCAGCAAAACTAGGAATTCTTCCTCATTCAGATTTTCCGCTAAAATCGTGTCGACATTCAATTGGCGTAACTTCTTTGCCAAATCCTGTGCGTCATTGGTGGCGTTGGGGAGGCTGCCCAACGATGTGTAGGCGCTGTTGCCAATGACAAAGGCCAATTTTCCTGGCTTGTCACTTCGTGACTCGAGCTCTTGTGAATGGGCAGTGTTTAAAAACACAAGAACAGACAGAATCAGTACAGCAAACAAGACCCTATGGCTTCGTATTTGTAACAATAAATTGTCGCCGCATTTCGATTGAAACAGCATCGGTATCTCAATATTCGGTCAACCACTTTCTTTTGAAACCGATGTGTAACAATGAAAGTCCACCGGGACAACTGCACGCTACGTTCCGTTCAAGCAACCGCCTAAAAAACTGTGCAACATCAGGAATATCCAAGGCGACCAAAATGTCGCGACAGATAATGGCATTGCTGAAATCCAGAACACTCGATCTTCTCGAACAATTCACCGGCATGAAACTGCCCGCTTGTCATTCTATTCCCGGCCGGATTGCCGACGAGCCCGTTAACGACGCCCCCAGGGGAGAGGTGACGCATCCGCTTGATCTTCCGATGGTTCAGTTTCTCATCCGTTTTCGAATCACTCCTGCCTCAATCGTCGGTATTTGTCCGGAAGCTCTCAATCAAAATACCGAATCGCGCCGACAAGATCCCCGGCGCCGTTGCGAACCACCTTGTCGGCCCTGGAACTGGCCTTGTCGGATACGCTGGATCCGGCGCTGGCCGGTTTGCCGTCGTGGAGTTTCTTCAGTTCGGAGACGAATCCCTTCCAGTCCAGTTCCGAGATCTTGTGCGGTGCCGTGTGCGGTTTGGCCGGGATGCCGCCGCTGGCGCCGGGCTTGGCGCCTCCGGCGGCACCGATGACGCCGGCGGCATATTCGAGCGCGACCTTGCCGTCCTCGCGCGCCTTTCGCCATGCCGTGTTTTCGGCGCGGCGCAGGCACATGCCCTTCTTGAACGCGTAGATGAACATCAACTGGTTCACCAGAAGGTTCATCGCGGCAATGCCCTTTGTGCCGCAATCGTTGCCGAGGATGGTGAAGACGTCCTTGTGGAGATGATGTTTGGACCGGAGCGCCGACAGCGACGTTTCCAGTTCCAGCCAGGTATGGAAGGCCTCGTCCCTGTGCACATTGTGATCCCGGCAGGTCATGCGCGGGTCCCTGGTTTTCCAGACGTAATAACGCAGCGTGTTGCCGCCGTCCCGGCGCGTGCTGCGAAAGATGCCGACTTCGCGCTCATGGGTCGGCGCCTCCGACATCCAGGACTTGGCGGGCGCGCCCGGTATGCCGGACTCTGGCAGGGAACTGTCCGCATAGGGTTTCCAGACGCCGTTTTTTCCGCCACCGTTTTTCTTTCCGCTTGCCGGGTTGCCATAGTCCGGCATGATCGATTTGACCGTCTGGTGCCATGTGGTCCATTCCTTTGCCAGGGCCTGGTAATTGGGCATGTTTTTGCTGAGCGGCGTTCCGATCAGCTCCATGTGCTGGTGATAAAACACGATGTCGGCAAGCACATTGGTGTCGGTAATCCCCAAGCGAAACGCTTCTTCGATGACGGTTTCCCAGGGCAGGAGCCGGTTGTTGAAAAGGACCTGCAGGGAATGGGGCAGATTGCCGGGATGAAAAGCCAAGACCTGTCTCCTTGAAGCACGATTTGGAATGCCGTTGTCGGGAGAGATGGCGTTGCCGTGTATCCGCAAAATGTCAGCGGGACCGGAAAAGGGTATCAATTGTATCGGCGTGAAGGGACGGCAGGCCGGCAATGGCGCGGCAAACAAAAGTTTGATATCGAGACCGAACCATTTCCAGGGGGATCTTTCATGCCAGTCCGCGTCTTTCAATCGGTTGACGATCTCAAACGCTGCATCGGTCACGAAGTCGGCCGGACCGGCTGGATTCCGATCGATCAGGAGCGGATCGACCAGTTTGCCGAGGCGACCGGTGATCACAACTGGATCCATGTCGATCCCGAACGGGCGGCCGCCGAAACGCCCTATGGCGCGACCATCGCGCACGGATTTCTGACCCTGTCGCTGCTGCCGATGCTGCTCTATCAGATCTATGACCTGGAACCGCGCAGGATCTCCCTGAACTACGGGGTCGACAAGGTGCGCTTCATCACGCCGGTGCCTGTTAACTCCCGGGTGCGCGGCGTGCTGATGATCAATTCCATCGAGGACGAGACAGAAGGGCGGCTGAAGCTGCGCGGTACGATGACGATCGAACTGGAAGGCGCGGACAAACCGGCCTGCGTTGCGGATTTCGTCACCATGCACATACTGGAAGCGTGAGGTCATACCAAAAGAATTGAAGAATGACCCATCTGTTGCGGATGTTTGTTTCGCCGGACGAGGCAGTCCTCTCCAATTGAATATTATGGGATGAATGACCGCCTCCAACGCTAGTTGTTTGTGGCAGCACAAGGAAACCGACCGGCGTTCATGGTGAGTGACAAGAAACGTTGTTCGGATTGTTCTTGTCATGCAGGGTTTGTCCCGCCTCTCCGCTGTCGCCTTTTGCTGCGTGCTTTCGCTGGCCCTCATGGCCCTGGCGGGCGGGCCGGTCTCTGCCCGGTCCCTGCCGAGATTCCTGGAAAGACTCGCGCCCGCCGATCTCCATCCCGAAGCCGATGCGTTCGGTCCGATCCGGGCCGACATTCCGGTTGCGCCGCTGCTCAAGAACGGTGAAACCATCGGCTGGGCGCTCCTGACATCCGACTTCGTCGAAACCGGAGGCTATTCCGGCAAACCGATCCACACCGTCATGGGCGTCGATCTCGACGCCGTCGTCACCGGTGTACGGCTGGTCAAACATTCCGAGCCGATCGTGCTGATCGGCATCCCGGAGCGCCGCATCGTCGCGCTGATCGATACCTATGCCGGGTTCGATCTGAAGCAGGAGGCCGGCGAGGTCGCCTCCGACCGGACCCTGGACATTATCTCAGGCGCCACCGTGACGATCATGGTCATCGACGATTCGATCGTGCGCGCCGGATTGAAAGTCGCACGCGCCCTCGGGCTCGGCGGCCTGGCGCCACCGCCGGAGGATACCGGCCCGAAACGCAGCGTGAACACGGAACCGGGCGAGGACGCCGACTGGCAGACCCTGGTCGGTGACGGGTCGGTGCGGCGGCTGTCGCTCGATGTCGGCCAGGTCAACGATGCCTTCGCCGACACCGGAAACCAGAAGGCGATCAAGCGCGCGGAAAAGGGCCAGCCGTCCGATCCCTATATCGATCTTTATGCCGGTCTGGTTTCGGTTCCCAATATCGGCCGCAACCTGCTCGGCGCCGCGGAATATGCCAATCTGCAAAAGCGGCTCCAGACAGGCGATCAGGCAATCGTCGTTGGCGGACGCGGGCGCTATTCCTTCAAGGGATCGGGTTATGTGCGCGGCGGCGTGTTCGACCGGATCCAACTGATCCAGGGCGATCTCAGCGTCCGGTTCCGGGACCGCAACCACCAGCGGCTCGGCGCGGTGATGGCGGCCGGCGCGCCGACATTGAGCGAAACCGACCTGTTCGTGATCCCGGCGAAAACAGGCTTCGACCCGACCAAGCCCTGGCGCCTGCAATTGCTGGTGCAACGCGCGATCGGTGCGGTCGATCGTGCCTTCGTGACCTTCGACCTGGGATACAATTTGCCGGATCGGCATGTGATTACAGAGGCGGCGGCCAGTCCCGTCGCGGCAGCTCCTGCCGCCGGCGCCACAGACCCGGGCCGATCGGACCTTTGGAAACGGATCTGGCGCGATCGCAAGATCGAGGTCGGCGTGCTGCTTGTAGCGCTGGCGATCCTGACCGGACTGTTCTTTTTCCAGATGCCGATCACCCGCAACGAACGGTTCATGTTCTGGTTCCGGATCGGGTTCCTGTCGTTCACCCTGTTCTGGCTCGGTTGGGCCGTCAATGCGCAGCTTTCGATCGTCAACGTGTTCGCCCTGACCAATGCCGCCCTGCACGGATTTCGTTGGGACACGTTCCTGACCGACCCGCTGGTGTTCATCCTGTGGTGCTCGATCGCGGCCGCCCTCCTGTTCTGGGGTCGCGGCGCCTATTGCGGCTGGCTGTGCCCGTTCGGCGCGCTGCAGGAACTGACCAACCGGCTGGCCAAGGTCGCCCGGGTTCCGCAATGGACCGTGCCGTGGGGGCTGCACGAACGGATGTGGCCGCTGAAATACATCATCTTCCTGTCCCTGTTCGGACTGTCGCTCTATTCGGTCGAAGAGGCGGAACATTTCGCCGAAATCGAGCCTTTCAAGACAGCGATCATTCTGAAGTTCGCCCGCGACTGGCCGTTTGTGGTGTTCGCGCTGGCGCTCTTGGGCATCGGATTGTTCGTGGAGCGGTTCTACTGCCGCTACCTGTGTCCGCTCGGCGCGGCGCTGGCGATCCCGGCGCGGCTGCGCATGTTCGACTGGCTGAAGCGCTACCGCGAATGCGGGTCGCCATGCGCGCGCTGCGCCAAGGAATGCATGGTCCAGGCGATCCATCCCGAAGGCAATATCAACCCCAACGAATGCCTCAACTGCCTGCACTGCCAGGTCCTTTACCAGCATGACCGGAAATGCCCGGTCCGTATCAAGGCTCGCGAGAAACGCGCCCGTTTCGAGCAGCGCAACAGCGTCGCGCCGGCACCATCGGCCCCCAAGCGCGAACCGCAACACGCCCCGGGGCTTTCCACTCACCCATGACAGGAGAAAGATCATGACCGACAAGCCTGACAAACCCAAAGGGATTTCAAGACGCGCATTGCTTGAAAACGC
>Ga0207422_1003889_pt1 | contig 13581 bp, 8 predicted proteins | sample MarCyaLeptolynsp_FD_187757 | JGI IMG/M metagenome (GOLD analysis project Ga0207422, IMG submission 187757) | Marine cyanobacterial communities from Panama - species 1 Leptolyngbya sp. (SPAdes) | ecosystem: Environmental > Aquatic > Marine > Unclassified | place: Panama: Panama City | collected...
CCAGGGGGTAGGGCTGTTCCCACATTTCAACGTAGGCGAGAATATCGCTGTCGGCCCGCGTCTTTCAGGCGAGACCTTGCCAGCCGCACGGATCGCAGAACTCCTTGAGCTGGTTGAGCTCGATCCGGACATGGCAGTGCGGATGCCCGACGAACTTTCGGGTGGCCAACGCCAGCGCGTGGGCGTGGCGAGAGCACTCGCTGGCGAGCCGGAAATCCTGATCATGGATGAACCCTTCGGCGCGCTTGATCCCATCACGAGGGATGCGCTTGGCGAACGGGTGCGCAAGCTCCACGGTGAATTGGGTCTGACAACGATAATGGTCACACACGATATGGCAGAAGCATTGCTGCTCGCTGATCGCGTGCTGGTGATGCACGGCGGACTAATCGCCGCGGATGAGACTCCGACGGCACTTCTAGCTGGCAAGGGTGGCGAAGCGGCGCAAAGCCTTGTTGCCGTGCCACGCGATCAGGCCGAAAAGCTCGCTCGTCTTGAAGCGGGCCATGCGCAATGAGCGGTTTCTGGGATAATCTGTTTGGCCTTGGCGACAAGCTCGCCGCGCACGTTGTTCTGGCGGCCAGCGCAATTGGGCTCGGCATACTCATCGCGCTCCCGCTCGCCGTCTGGGCCAGCCGTTCGCAGCCGGTCGCCAGGATTGCCCTGGGTTTTGCCAGCTTGGTGCAAACCATCCCCGCGCTCGCGCTGTTGGCGCTGTTCTTTCCGATCCTGCTGAGCTTGCGAGCCGTGTTCGGCGAAGACCTGCCCACGCTTGGATTCCTGCCAGCACTGCTGGCACTAACGCTTTATGCGCTGCTGCCGATTCTGCGCAACGCGGTCACCGCGCAGGCCAACCTCGATCCTGGCGTGCTTGAAGCCGCCGACGGCGTCGGAATGACCTCTTGGCAAAAACTGACCATGGTCGAGGCACCACTCTCGGCGCCCTTCATCATGGCTGGGATCCGAACTGCAAGTGTCTGGACCATCGGCGCTGCAACCCTGGCAACGACAATCGGGCAACCCAGCCTTGGTGATCCGATCTTTGCTGGACTGCAAACTCAGCACTGGGTCGCTGTGCTGGCAGGTTGTGTCGCCAGCGCTGCCCTGGCGCTAATCGCCGATGCCTTGTTGGGATTGATCGAGCGTGGCCTAGCCAACCGATCGCGCTGGCAGTGGGTCACTGGGATGATCGCGGTGATTGCCGGTGTGTTCGGCGCGCTCGTATATCAGGCGGATGGTGATGACGATGACACTATCATAATCGCGTCGAAGCAATTCTCTGAGCAGTATATCCTGGCGCAACTTATCGGAGCACGGCTCGAACGAGCTGGTTACTCGGTCGAATATCGCGATGGACTCGGATCCGCAGTGGTTCACAGCGCAGTTGGGTCGTCGAGTGTGGACATTTCGGTCGACTACACGGGCACAATTTGGACCAACAACCTCAAGCGCACTGACCATGCGGGCCGCGAGGAAATGTACGAGACGATTGTTGAGTGGGAGCGCGAGGAACGCGGCGTTCGCGTCCTCGGAAGGCTTGGATTCGAGAATGCTTATGCTTTCGCCATGCGCGAGGATCGCGCATCTGAGCTGGGCGTCGCCACGCTTGCAGATCTAGTCGCGGTTGCGCCGCAGATGACCGTTGGAGGCGACCCAGAGTTCTTTGAGCGTCCAGAGTGGATCGCGGTGCGCGATGCCTATGGCATGCGGTTCGGAGGGACGCGCAATTTCTCTCCCACGTTTATGTACAACGCGCTGCGATCGGGAGAAGCTGACGTGATCAGCGCTTACACTTCTGACGGCCGCATCGCCGCCGATCGACTATACGTGCTCGAAGATCCACTTGAAGCGCTGCCAAGCTACGATGCCATGCTGATGATGTCGCCGCGCATCGCCAATGACGAAGACATAATCGCAGCCTTGAGACCCTTGATCGGCGCAATCAGCGTAGAAGCGATGCGCGAGGCCAACTTCGCAGTGGATCGCGAAGGCGAAGGAAAGCTCTCTCCGCGCGATGCAGCTGCACAATTGGCAGACCAAATCGGATTGTAGGCGCAGCGCGCGGTTGGCGAGGTCACGCCAAGAGAAGAAACTACTTCGCTTTGCGCCAAATTTGAGTCTGGCAGAATGGGCCAATGCAACCTTTAACTTCAAGCACATTCGCGCCTTTGCGCCGAACCACCGAGCGGTAGCTCTTTCCCGAATTGGGATCGTAGATTGTTCCGCGCCAAAGATCGCTGTCTACCTTGAAGTTAGTCAGGATCGGGAGGCCAAGCAGTTTGCGCTTGCGCAGATTTGCGTCCGGGTTGTTGATGTCACGCTGATCGAGTCCATCGGGCGGCGTGATAAGAAACTGCGCGATCTTACCGCAGGTCGTCGCTCCACATTTGCCAATCGAAACCACCGCGTCCTTGTCCTCGGTCACCCATCGGCCATTGATTGGGTCAGCCGCCGATACAGGCGCAGCCGTTACAGCAACAGCAATCAAGGCAATTGAGCGAGCAATTCGAGTCAGCATGATAATCTCCCCAGGGATTGTCTTATCATACGCACGAGAACGGGTTTTGGTTACGATCTATTCAAATCCGACGCCCATGGGCCATCCGGGCGCGGCCACACCAAGCACTTTGAAGAGCGTGCCCATCTGGCCATCAGCGGCCAAGCGGTCACGCTGGCGGCGCAGTTGAGCCTTTTGCGCAGGGTTCTTTCGCTGCAAACCTTCCAAACGCGTGTCGATACCAAGCTCCATCAGCCAATCGCCCTGCATCGCAATACCCATCACCTCAGCACCCTTGCTCCGCGCCACTTGCTGAAGCAGTTCGAAATCGACATGCGCGGTAAGGTCCATTTCACCCGGATGCGCGAACGGATCGACTTTCTGATGATCACGAATGGCTTGCAGTGTTGAGCCCGCGCTGAGCTCAAACCCACCATAATCGATCACAAGCGCTGCCCCGCCCTGTTTGGTGAGCCGGTCGGCAATTTCTCCCATTACAGTCGACGCCGCAGGGCTGGTTTCAATCATTGTACCTTGTGAAGCGCTTTTCCATGCAGGTGGCACCACCGCGTCCATCGGTTTGTCTCCCGCGACAAACACGAACCGATCCCCATCGAGCCCAACCATTCGCTCGTGCCAGCCTTGCGCCGAGCGGATCAGTTGGTGAACCGGTAGTGCGTCAAAAAACTCGTTGGCGATCAGGAACATTGGAGCGTCCTCCGGGAGGGTGCTCATATCATCATGGTGCACAGCATTAGGAACCGCTTCGCGCTGGATTTTCCGGAGCGTGCGTGAGGCTTCAACCAAGTGCACTTCGGGTTCAAAGCCGTAACGCTTGGCAACCCGCAAAGCGTCGCTCGCCAGCGTGCCCTTGCCCGGCCCGAGCTCGACAAAATGAATCCGCTTAATCGAGCCGCGCCGAACCCAGATGTCTGCCAGCCACAAACCAATCAGCTCACCAAACATTTGGCTGATTTCCGGCGCGGTGATGAAGTCGCTTTCCTCGCCCAGAGGATTCCGGCTGTTGTAATATCGCGCGTTGCTCTCGCCCATGTATTGCGCGAGGCTGATCGGGCCGGTTTCGCGAATAAGCCGGCGAAGGACCTTGCCAAGATCAACCCTAGGCTCAGGCTCAGGCTCAGGCTCAGGCTCAGGCTCAGGCTCAGGCTCAGGCTCAGGCTCAGGCTCAGGCTCAGGCTCAGGCTCAGGCTCAGCAGGCGGCAGCGCGGTCAGCCCCGCACTGTCAAGTGCAGACCTTGCCTCGGCAAGCAACGCGGGCAAGTCCTCCGGCTCGACGTCTGTGGTCGGCTCTGGATCGATCAGCCGCAGCCGCGCGGCGGCAGCGCGATCGTTGTCGTTCAGGCCGTCGGCGACACGCTCGCGCCCGTCCCCACGGGCTTCCGCCTCACGGCGTAAAGCGTGACAATCAACCCAACCAAGATCAGCGGAATCGTCAGCCATTGTCCCATCGATAGTCCGGTGCGAGCAGCGAATTCTGCGAGTTGTGCGTCGGGCTCTCGGAAGAATTCGTTAAAGAATCGCGCCAGCCCCATACCGATCGTAAAGACTCCGACCAGCAGCCCGGGGCGATAGCGCGCTTTGGTCTTCCAGAACAAGAGCATCAACACCACCAACAGAAGCAATCCCTCAAGGCCCGCTTGATAAAGCTGGCTTGGATGACGAACCTGCTCATCGGCATTGGGAAAAATCATCCCCCAGGAAACCTCGGTCGGACGCCCCCACAACTCGCCATTGTTGAAATTTGCAAGCCGGCCAAGCATCATGCCCAGCGGAACGTTCACTGCGACGTAATCGCAAATACGCAAGAAACTAAGCTTCCCTTGCACGCTGATGAAGGCGATTGCCGCGAGCACGCCGAGGACACCGCCATGGAAGCTCATTCCGCCATCCCACAGCCGCAGCAGCCGCCAGCTAACGAACCCATCTCCAGAAAAATCCGTCCACAAGCTCGTGTCGTAAAACATCGCGTAACCGAGCCTTCCGCCGAGAATCACACCGAGCGTGCAATAGAAGAACAGATCGTCGGCATGACGTTGTGCCATCGGCGCACCCGGCTGCTTGATCATCCGCGACAAATGCCAATACGCAAAAATGACCCCGAGCAGGTAAGCCAGCGAGTAAAACCGCAGGGTGAAGAACCCAAGATCAATCCCTGGTCGCAACCCGAGATTCTCCCAGTAGATCGGATCTGCTGCGCCGCTTGCAGCAAGTAGTGACAGCACGAAGCGAACCCCTTATGGAATGGAGCGCACCCGCTTGGCGCGCTTGCCTTGCGGCTTTTGGCACAGCGAAGGGTTTGGGGGAAGACTCTCGCGGAACCTAGTTTCCGGTTGTCGTTCTGCGAACGAGGACCATTATCGTTGTTGGATTAAAGGAGAGAAATTCGCATGCCCACCCAGCTGGACACTGCGCTTGAAGCGATCATCGGTGAATTGACCAAAGACGGGATGCCGTTTGCCACCACCGCCTACGAGCGGGACGGTGTCGAACTGCCTGCATTTGCAGGCGCTCCGCCCACTTTGGCGCACTATTTCGCGCATTTCTGCAACGAGCACAAAGATGTTGAATTTCTTGTCGATGGCGACATTCGGCTAACCTTCGGCCAATGCTGGGCTGCGGCGACCTGTGTCGCCCATGGGTTGGCAACACAGCACGACATTCAAAAGGGCGATCGCGTCGGTATTGCGGCGCGCAACTCAACCAGCTGGATGATAGCTTACATGGGCATCGTCATGGCTGGTGGGTGTGCAACACTGCTCAATGGTTTCTGGTCGGGCGATGAGCTTGCATACGGGATTCGCCTGGCAGACTGCAAAGTTGTTTTGGCGGATGCGGGTCGAGCAAAGCGGCTCGAAGGCACCGATCATGCAGCCAAACTGGTAATGATCGAGCACGACTGCCCGCCTGCTCAAGGCCTCGCCAACACCTGGGCCGAAGGCGATACGGCGATGGCCATGCTTGGCAAACTCGGGCCCGACGACATCGCGACCATCCTTTACACTTCGGGCTCGACCGGACAGTCAAAAGGGGCCTGGTCGGACCATCGCGGCGTTGTGCACGGCATTATGAGCTATGTGAGCCAGAGCGCGATGGCCAAACTGCTGCTTGAAAGCCAGGGCGAAGACGTCAGCGCACAGCCGAGTGCACTTGTCGCTGTGCCGTTGTTCCATGTGACCGGCGAGGTGCCACTGTTCCTGCAAAGCTACGCCATCGCCCGCAAGCTTGTACTGATGCCAAAATGGAACGCCGAAGAAGCGCTGCGCTTGATTGAGGCGGAGAAAATCACTTACTTCGTCGGCGTCCCGTTGATGAGCTACGAGATGGCCACGCACCCCAACCTCGGCGACTACGATATCTCCTCGTGCAAGAGCTTTGCTGCAGGTGGCGCGCCGCGCCCGGTTGAGCATGTCACAAAGATCAAGAAGGCCTTCCCTGGCGGCTTCCCGCTACTGGGCTACGGCTTGACTGAGACCAACGCCGTGGGCTGCGGCAACTTCAACGAGAACTATATCGCGAAGCCTGGTTCCACCGGCACCCCAAGCCGCCCGATGGTCGATCTTGCGATCCTCGACGATGACGGCAACAAAATGGATCAAGGCAAGGTGGGCGAAGTTTCGATCCGTTCCATTGCCAATTTCCGCGGATATTGGGACAATGAAGAAGCAACCAAGGCCGCCTTCACCGACGATCTCTACTTCCGTACGGGCGATCTGGGTTATCTCGACGAAGACAATTATCTCTACATTGTCGACCGCAAGAAGGACATTATCATCCGCGGCGGTGAGAACATCACCTGTATTGAAGTCGAAGATGCGATCTACGCGCATGACGACATCTCTGAGTGTTCGGTCTTTGGCCTGCCTGATGAGCGCATGGGCGAAGTTCCAGCCGCCGTGTATCGCCTGAAAGACGGGCGCGACCAGATGACAGCGGCGGACCTACGCGCGTTTCTGCTCAGCCGTATTGCGCCGTTCAAGGTTCCACTCGAAGAGCACATCTGGATTGCGCATGAGGACCTCCCTCGTCTGGGTACACAAAAGATCGACAAGCGGACAGTCCGCCAGCAGTTTGCTGCCGAACTGGTCGGCGCCTGAATTAGTGGCGCGCGCCGTGAACTTATCGCGGGCAACCCCGTGACGTCGCGGCGCGTTCCCAATCAGCGGGCGATCCTTGATCGCCGGGCGCTGACCAGCAAAATATCCGCAATAGCCGAAGACCGTGGTGATTCCGGGCGACCCGAGATCATAACCACATTGCGCGGAGCGATCGATGCAGGTCGCGTGGAAATTGGTCAGCGATTGTTAGCAAAACCCTCCGCGGGCTATGAATGTGTCGCCGGTCACTCATTCCTAATCGATCAGATAGTCCGGGTGATCCACGACTACGTGGTGACACATGTCTACCCCGTCGCCAATCGGACCAAGGCCGAACGCCTGACCATCCTGGCCGTAGGCGGCTATGGCCGCGCCGAAATGGCGCCCCATTCTGATGTCGACATTGCGTTCATCACTCCGATGCGCCGCGCCGCTTGGTGCGAACAAGTGATCGAAGCGATGCTTTATGTGATGTGGGACCTGGGCCTAAAAGTCGGACACTCCAGCCGGACCATCAACGATACCATGCGGCTTGCAAAGGAGGATCTAACAATCCGCACTGCCCTGCTCGAAGGGCGCTATATTTGGGGCGATCAAGAGGTTTACGAAGAGCTACGCCAGCGTTTCTGGAGCGATGTTGTGCGCGGCAGCGAGCGAGAATTCCTGCGCAAAAAGCTTGTCGAACGCAATCAGCGCCACAAGCGAATGGGCGATAGCCGTTACGTCGTCGAGCCGAATATCAAAGATGGCAAAGGTGGGCTGCGGGATCTCCAGACCTTGTACTGGATAGGCAAATACATTCACCGGGTCGATAGCGCCGCACAATTGGTCGAGATAGGGCTGTTGACCGCCGTCGAATATCGCAGCTTCCGGCGCGCAGAGGGCTTTCTGCTCGCGGTGCGTTGCCATATGCATGTATTGACCGATCGAGCAGAGGACCGGCTCACTTTCGACTTGCAACGTCAGGTCGCGCAAAGGATGAACTTTGCAGACCGGCCGGGAAAAAGCGCGGTCGAGCGGTTCATGCAATATTACTTTCTTCAAGCGAAACGCGTTGGCAACCTGACGGGGGTGTTCCTCGCGCACTTGGACGAGGAATTCGCGAAGAAGCGCGCTCGAAGCGGGTTCTTTGCGGGTTGGACCCAAAAGCCTCGCATACTCAAGGGTTACGTCGTCGACGCAGGCAAGATCAAAGCACCGTCAGATTCGTGGTTCCAAGACGATCCTGTTCGGTTGATCGAAGTCTTCCAGTTGGCGGAAGCCGAGCGATTGGAAGTCCATCCCGAGACGATGCGCCAAGCTGATCGCGACAGCAAATCCATCACCGCCACAATCCGCAACGACAGTCGCGCCAATGCGCTGTTCCTTGACCTCTTATGCGGCAAGAATGACCCGGAAACAGCCCTGCGATGGATGAACGAAGCCGGTGTCTTCGGCCGATTTGTTCCCGATTTTGGCAAGGTCAATGCGCAGATGCAGTTCGACATGTATCACCATTACACTGTCGATGAGCACACCATCCGCGCTATCGGGCTCCTCAGCCAGATCGAACGTGGATTGCTCGAGTCCGATCACCCACGCTCCACCAAACAGATCCACAAGCTCGGATCGCGCCGCGCACTCTATGTCGCAGTTCTGCTACACGATATCGCCAAGGGCCGCGGGGGCGACCACTCAGTCCTTGGGGCCGAAGTGGCCCATAAGCTCTGCCCTCGATTTGGATTGGATCAAAAAGAGACTGACCTTGTCGCCTGGCTGGTGCTGCAGCACCTATTGATGAGTTCCACTGCCCAGAAGCGCGATCTGACTGATCCAAAGACGATAGAAGATTTTGTTGCGCAGGTGCAAAGCCTAGAGAGGTTGCGCAATCTTGCCATCCTGACGACTGTCGATATTCGCGCGGTTGGGCCAGGAACATGGAACAGCTGGAAAGGCCAGCTGCTCGGTGAACTTTACGACGCGGCGCAGGAACGGCTCCGGCTCGGGCATGTCCGCCATGGTCGCAAGCAGCGAGTCGAAGCCAAGATGGCCGCCACGCGAGAAGCGTTAGGGGAGCAGCAAGGTCTGGTCGATCAAGTCGGCTACCTGTTTGGCGAGGCCTATTGGATCGCAGAACCCGAAGACATTATTGCTCTCAACCTCGTGCAGTATGATGTTGCTCGCAAGATCAAAGATCATCTCTCGATCCATTGCGAGGTGTATGAAGACCGAGGCGCAACCTTGGTGAGCGTCATAGCGGCTGATCACCCAGGTCTGTTTTATCGGATCGCCGGGGGCATCCACCTAGCTGGCGCGAATATCATTGACGCTCGCATTCACACGACAAGCAGCGGCTATGCAGTCGACAACTTTCTGGTTCAGGATCCTCACAATCAACCGTTCCGTGAGACCAATCAGATCAACCGACTGGTCAAATCGATCGGCGATGCCTTGATGGCCAAAGTCGAACTGGTGCCCAAGCTTGCCGCCAGACCCTTGCAGCACTCGCGCGCTAACACCTTCAATGTCGCCTCGCGCGTGACTTTTGACAACTCGGCATCGAATCGATTCACTGTGATCGAAACGAGCGCACGCGATCGTCCGGCCTTGCTCAACCGCCTCGCCCACGCTCTGTACAAGGCCAATTTGATTGTCCATTCGGCGCATATTACCGCCTATGGCGAAGTTGCTGCCGACACCTTCTACGTGACCGATTTGACCGGTTCCAAGATCACTGCGCCTGAGCGCTTGGCGGAGATCGAATGGGAGCTCCACAAAGCGGCGAGCGACATGCGACAGAAGCAGCTTGAAAAGGCCTGATGCCAAAACGCAACAGAGCGCATAGCTATGCGCAAAATAGGTTGCACATTCTGAACCAATCACTAAATCGCGCGCACCCCATGAGGGTAAAGAGGGCAACAGTCTCTCGTCGCAGGAGGAAATACCAAATGAAATCCCCTTTCACCGCACGGCGCGGTCTCGCGCTGATGCTGTCAACCTGTGCGCTCGCCACCCCTTTGGCTGCGCATGCACAAGACACTGCCGCTGATGTCGATGCGGAGGAGCGTCAGAGCTCGCTCGACACGATCGGCAATATCATTGTCACCGGCACCAAGACGCAAAACCCCGAAGACGTTCAGGACGTTCCGCTGGCGGTCACTGCGTTCAACGCTGACACACTCGAAGCCTTCAAGGTTCGCGATGTCCAAGGCCTGACATTCCAGGCTCCGAACGTCTCGCTTGACCAGATTGGCACCAGCCGTGGCACCGCAAACTTCTCGATCCGCGGTCTCGGCATCAACAGCTCGATCCCGTCGATCGATCCAACCGTCGGCGTGTTCGTCGATGGTGTTTATCTCGGCAACAATGCTGGCGTCGTTTTTGACCTGTTCGATCTCGAGAGCATTGAGATTTTGCGTGGTCCGCAGGGCGTTCTGTTTGGACGCAACGTGACTGGCGGTGCGGTGCTTATCAACACCGGCAACCCGACCGAAGATTTCCAAGGCAAATTCCGCGCTGCGGTTGACGGTCCGCTGCTGGACGGCGGCCGTGGCGGAGCGAACTACACAGTCAGCGGCGTGATCTCTGGCCCGATCGTTGAAGACACTTTGCTGTTCAAAGTCGGCGCCTACTACAACAACGATGAAGGCTACTTCACCAACCTGTTCGATGGCTCGAACCACGGTGCAGCGGAAACCAAGATCATCCGTGGTGCGCTTGAAGGCCGGTTCGGCAATCTCACGCTAACCGGCAAGCTCGACTATTTCGAAAGCGATGGCGATGGCCCGTCGGCTCAGAACCGCGGTATTTTTGAGCGCGACAGCTTCGACTTCGCGATCGACAATCCCGGCATGTATGCCAACGAAATCTGGACCGGATCGCTCACCGCTGAGCTTGATATCGGCCCTGGCACGCTGACCAATATCTTCGGTTATCGTGACTACGAAGGCACCACCGACGCTGATATCGATGCCACCACTCTGTTCTTGTTCCACTCGAACACCGAGACAGCTCAAGATCAGATCTCGAACGAGCTGCGCTACGCGGTTTCGACCGACAGCTTCGATCTCACAGTTGGCGGCTTTTTCTTCGATCAGAACCTCGCTTACACCGAGGTGCGCGATCTGCCTCCGCTGAGCCCGCTGACTTTCTTCGGCGGCGGTCGTCAAGATCACGAAGTGCTGGGCGCATTTGCCAACGGTCAGTTCTTTGTGACCGACAGCTTCTCGGTCATCGCTGGTATTCGCTGGAGCCAGGAAACCAAGGAAGCGGCGATCACATATGTGCGCCCGCGTCCGACGTGCTCGGTCTTGAGCGGTACGTGCCCGACCACCGGCACCAATCCGTTCATCCCAACCGAGAACAACGGCTTCACCGATGATGTGAAATTCACCAACTGGTCGCCAAAACTTGGTGTGCAGTATGAATGGAACGACAGCCAAATCTACGCTCACTGGACCCGTGGTTTCCGCTCAGGCGGTTACAACTTCCGGATCACCAACGCGAATGCGTTCGAACAGGTGGTCGCGCAAACCGGCAACTTCTTCTTCGGTGAAGAGCAGGTCGACAACTTCGAAATTGGCGGCAAATTCCAAACGACTGATGCGGCATTCACGCTCAACGTTGCGGCCTATGTCACCAAGATCAAGGACATGCAGCGCGAAGTGAACCAGTCATCGGCAACCGCCGGTGTGGCACAATCGATTTTCAACACGGCTGATGCAACGATCACCGGCTTCGAAGCCGAATCGCGTATCCGCTTGACTGACGGCCTGATCGTGACTGCCAATATCGGCATTATCGATGACGATTACGACACGATCCTGTTCGACATTTCGGGCGACGGCGTCATCAACGCAGCCGACCAGGCTCTGCGTCTGCCACGCGTTCCAGAAGTGACTTGGGGCGTCGGCTTGATCCACGAATTGTTCGTTGGCGACAGCGAGATTCTCACGCGTTTGAACTACCAGTTCCGTGATGAGTTCGCCTACACCGACAACAACCTCGGTTGGGTTCAGGACGTCAGCAACCTCGAAGCCAACATCACTTGGGTAACCCCGATCGAAGGCTTCTCATTGTCGGTCTATGGCCGCAACCTGCTCGACCAAGTGCAGGTTGGTGGTGACACCCAGATCCCGTTTGGCGGCCCGCTTTCGAATGGTGTTGGAACACCGTTCCAGGCATTCCCGGCGGCAGGCACCTTCTCACCGCTTTCACGCGGCCGGAATGTGGGTGTTGAAGCGGTCTTCGAATTCTAAGATTGCAGCCAAGACAAAGGAAAGGGCGCTCCAACGGGGCGCCCTTTTTTCTACACGGGCGCCAAGTCCTATGAGCCGCGTGGCCCGAACAATGCGGTGCCAACGCGGATATGCGTAGCCCCGAGTTGAATCGCAGTTTCATAGTCTCCACTCATTCCCATCGAGAGACCTTCTGCGCCATTGTCCTCAGCCAACTTGTAAAGCAACGCGAAAAACGGGGCCGGTTCGATAGCAGCAGGCGGAAGACACATCAGACCCGCCAGCGGAATTTCAGCATCGCGGACCTGGCTTAGGAAGGCGGGCAAATCGCCGACCGGGCAGCCGCCCTTCTGGTCTTCTTGACCGACATTGACTTGCACGAAACACGGCAAGCGTTTGCCAATTTTGTCCATCGCCTTGGCGAGCGCTTTGAGCAGGCTTGGCCGATCAAGCGCATGGATGCAGTCGAACAGCGCCACCGCATCCTCGGCTTTGTTCGATTGCAGCTGGCCGATCAGGTGCAGCTCGGCGTCGGGGTATTGCTCGCGCAATCCAGGCCATTTGGCTTGCGCCTCCTGGACACGGTTCTCTCCAAAAACGCGCTGACCTGCAGACAATACGGGTTCGATGGTCTCAGCACCGTGGGTCTTACTCACCGCTATGAGGGTCACGTCATCGCGACTACGGCGCGAAATCTTGCACATCCTCGCGATGTTTTCTTCGACGCTGGCGAGTCTGGTCTCTGCACTTTCCATGATCGCGCGCTATAGCGAAGCGGTGAAGAAGATACAGACCCTGCCCAAGCTCTGGCTGCTAAGCGATGAGCGCAACGATGCAGCGCTCGAGGTATCGCTGCGTGCCTTGCCACGCGGAAGTGGGCTGATCTTTCGCCATTATCACTTGGATGAGCGGCAACGCTGGTCGCGGTTTCGCACAATCCGCCGTCTCGCTTTGGCCCGAGGCCATACCGTGGTTCTAGCGGACAGCGCATTGACCGCGCGCGAATGGGGCGCGAGCGGAGTGTATGGGCCGCCTCGCTCGCTCTATCCGAGCCGAGCAGGATTGCTCCATCTTGCAACGGCCCATACCCTCCATGAGATCGGACAGGCTCAGAGATTCGGCGCAGATGCGGTGCTTCTATCGCCGGTTTATCCAACCAACAGCCACCCCGGTGGGCAGACCTTAGGGGCCGTGCGATTCCGAATGCTAGCCCAGTCTGCGCGGCTCCCGGTGATAGCACTGGGGGGAATGACAGTCGAGCACGCAAGGACGCTCAATTGGTCCCTATGGGCAGCGATCGACGGACTGAGTTAGTAAGGCTCGCAACCGGCCCAAGCCGGACTCGATCCGTCGCAGCTCTCTTGACCCAGAGTCCGGCAAGATTCATGGTGTGTTCTCGTTAAGGGGATCCCGCTATGGCCAGCCGAGCGATGAGAACGCGAAAACCCACCACTGATTGGCGCGCAGCCTGGCGCCGCAGCGCTCGTCGTGCGGTGCAGATCGTCGGCGCCGGTATTCTGGCGCTCAGCACTGGATTCCTAGCTTTGTCTCTCGCGAGCTACACTCAAACCGACCCGAGTACATCCACCGCGGCGGCAGGAGGCGAGATTGCAAACTGGATGGGGGTCGGCGGCGCATGGGTAGCAGACCGAGTGCTGTTCCTGTTCGGGCTCACCTCGGTGCTGCTCCTTCCGTTGCTTTACATCTCGGCCCGCAAGTTGTGGCTCGACGTCGAGAATGAGGACGCTTCGGA
>Ga0207422_1003892_pt1 | contig 13563 bp, 7 predicted proteins | sample MarCyaLeptolynsp_FD_187757 | JGI IMG/M metagenome (GOLD analysis project Ga0207422, IMG submission 187757) | Marine cyanobacterial communities from Panama - species 1 Leptolyngbya sp. (SPAdes) | ecosystem: Environmental > Aquatic > Marine > Unclassified | place: Panama: Panama City | collected...
GCCATGCCCCCGCCCGCGAGGTTGGCGGTGGTCCCGGGGTCTCGGCTTTGTGCGAAGGCGACCGCCACCTCCTCGCTTCGGCGTCCGCTGAGGCAGACGAACACCACCGGGCGCTCCGGCGCGACGACGCGCGTGGCGGAGAGCCCGTCGGGTAGCGGGTCGATCGGAAGCGAGATCGACCCGGGGATGAATCCGATGCCGTCGAGGCGCTCGGAGAGCGGTCGCACGTCGACCACGAGCATCGCGCGGGCGTCCGCGACGTCTCGAGGGTCGAGCTTTGCGACGTCGCTCATTCGAAAGAGATCAGAACACCAGGCTCATGCCGGAGCCGTGCGCGGCTTCGACAAATGCCGCCACGCCACCGTACTCCAGGTTGGTGCGCGGGGCGAGGTCCCTCTTGGTGATGCCCATGACCTCCATGCTCATCGTGCAGGCGATGAAGCGGACACCCTGCTCCTCGGCAGTTTCGAGCAGGGCCGGAAGCTCCATGAGGTTCTGGGTGCGCATGATGTGCCCCAACATCGCCTTTCCGGCGCCGCCGAAGTTCATCTGGCCCAGCTTCTGCTTCTTGGGGCCCTTGGGCATCATCATCTTCATCATCTTCTGCATGAGCGAGATCTTCTCGCCCTTCTCCTCGGGGTTGGGCTGGTCTCCGCGCAGGAGGTTGAGGCCCCAGAAGGTGAAGAAGATGGTGACGTCTTTGCCCTGCGTTGCAGCGCCGACCGCCACGAGCAAAGCGGCGAGCAGCGCCTCGTGGTCGTTGTGCAGCACCAGCAGCGTGCAGCGATTGTCCGCGGCGGGAACCGCAAGCGCGGTCGTCTGGGCGACGGGCGTGGTGATCTGAAGCTCGGCCGAGATCGGACCCGACGCATCGAACTTGAGAAATGCGTTCGCGGTGTCGTTGCACCAATTGAGCACGATCTGCGACAGCGTCGGCGAGTCGCCGAGAACCGTGATCCGCTCACCGGCCTGCGCGTTGCGATGCGCTTGGTCGAGCAATGCTCGCCACATGCCCTGGTCGAGGCCGCGCAGATCGACGGTCGCGCCCGTCGCCGCGACCGCGGGCGTGGTCGGCGTCGCCGGCACCGGAAGATTGCTGCTCGAGACAGGCGGCGGGGTTGCGGCCACCGGCTCTCCTGCGAGCTTGATGCGAGCGCGGTGAGTTCCGTCGGATTCGTCGAGCCCGATCAACTCTGCGCCTGCCGAGCGGCACCAACTCTTGACGTCCAGCGGGAAGGCCGGATCGTCACAGAGAACCTCGACGTGTTGGCCGGGCCCGAGTCGGCGCGCGCGCTTGGACAGCTGCAGAATCGGGGCAGGGCACTGCATTCCGCGGAAGTCGAGCTCTTCGGTGGGGGCTCGGTTTGCGGCTGGAGCGGGGCCGACCGCGGTCTGACCCGTACGGGCGGGAGGAGCCGCGCTGGGCGGTGTCCCAGGTGGATTGCTCGCGGGGTTGCCGTTGAGGCTCACCACGGTGCCGCCGGCCGTCCGGGGCGCGACGCGAACGCGAGCCCGGTGAACGCCACCGTCGTCCACGAGCTCCATCAGCTCCGCCTTCGAGCTGACGCACCAGCTCTTGAGATCCATGACGAACGCGGGATCGTCCGCGGCGACGTCGAGCACGCCGCCGCCGGCGGCACCCAAGCTTCGGGCCGCCTTCGCGATCTTCAAGATCGGCGCCGGGCAGCGCTCGCCCACACAGTTCAGCTCTTTCTGATTGAGACCCTGCATCCTCTTTACCCCTTCTCCTACAGACTCTGCTGTTGGATCTGCGTGCGCACGTCCAGCAGCTCTCGAAATACGTTCGCGTACTCGGTTTCCATCCGCTCTACGAAACCGCCGACCATCGAAATCTCGCCCTCGTCGACCAGCGTGCGCACGACGTTGGCCTGATGTCCGAGCGACTTGGCGCCGAGGATGCCGACGGCATCTTCGATCTGCTTGCACGCGGACAGGGCACCATTGGCATCGCCCTTGGAGATCGAAGCCTCGAGGGCCGCGTGCCACTCCGGGAACTGCCCGATGAAGAGCTCGATCGTGTCGAGCATCAGTCGCGGATCGTGCTGCGCCAACGAGAGCACGGCCGCGCTGTCGACCGCGGGCGGCTCGGGCTCGGGCTCGGGGGGCGGTGCCGCCTCGCGCCGGATGTCGTCGAGCAGCTCACCGAGCCGTCCGAGGTTCCCGGTGACCGAGACCAGCTCGCGCACGCCCCAGGTCCGCCACTGCTCGCCGATGTCGCTGCGTACCGTGACGATGATGTCGAGGTCGTTGCGTCGCGCTCGCAGTCGCTCGATCACGCCGCGAGGTCCGGAACCCCCGAGGTGCCCGCTGACGATCGCCACGCCGGCACGCCGAAGTTGTGCCTCTTCGATGCGGTCGTCGGCGGCGGTGAACACCTCGACGTCGCGATGCTTGAGATAGCTGTCGACGAAGCGCTGGGTGAAGGCGTTGTCGTCGACGAGAAGCACCGGGAGCGGTCCTGCGGCAGGGGCAGGGGCAGCGGGGGCGGGCTCCTCGTCCGGCTCGTCGATCCGCGGAAGCTCGCCCGTCGGGTTCTTCGAGATCAGGTTGTCGATCGTCTCGAGGTCGAAGGCGTCCTCTGGTTCCGTCGAGTCGTACGACCCCGTGGGCATCGGGGGCAGCTCGCCCAGCGGCGCGCCCGGCGGGGGAAACGGGCGTCCCATCGGTCGACGGCCCGGCCCAACCGAGGGCGGAGGCGGAACCGTGCGCCGCTTGACCACCGGGTCGGGCGAGATGGGCTTGGCGTCGCTGACCAACCGAACCGGCTTCGGGCTGCGGGCGCGCACGATGTCGTCGACGAGGTCGGGCCACGTGGCGACGAACTCCTCGGCCGTCGGTCGGTCGGCAGGCTGCGAGCTGAGCATGCGAACCATGAGCTCCGAAACCGACTTCGGCAGCTCGGGACGGAGGCGACGTGGGTCGAGTCCGGACGCGCCCGTCTCGAGCTCCTCACCGGTCAGCGCCCACCAAAGAATCGCCCCCAGCGCGTAGAGGTCCGAGGCCGGCATCGCATGACCCTGCATCTGCTCCGGCGCGATGTACCGCGGAGTTCCGACCGCACCCGGGATGGCGCGGGCGGTGTCTTGCAGCTGCGCGACGCCGAGGTCGAGCAAGGTTGCTTCCGGAGCGCCGCCCGAGTCGATGCTGATGATGATGTTCGAGGGCGCGATGTCGCGGTGCACGATGCCGGCGCTGTGAAGCGTGCGGACGGCCGAGCCGATCTGAAGGAAGACCGGGCGAAGCATCTCCATGCTCATCGGTCCGGCGACGACCTCGAGCATCTCGCCGATCGTGTTGCCCTCGACGTGCTCCATTGCGAGGGCCGGCAATCCATCGTCCGTCTCGCCGGCCAGGTACACGGTGACGAGATTGGGGTGGCGCACTCGCGTGAGTGCACGAAGCTCGTCTTCGAAGCGGCGCTTGACCACGTTGGCGGTGGGACCGGAAACGAGGTGGGCGTGGGTCACCTTCACGACCGCTTTGCGATCGGTGCCGAGTTGTTCGGCAAGAAAGGCGGTCGCGAACGAGCCGGCGCCGATGATTTCGATCAGACGAAATGAACGAAGGACCGTGGTGCCCAGCCGGTCGGCCGGCGTCGCTGCCGCGTCGACGTGGATCTCACCTGCGACCTTTCCTGATGATGTATTCCCTGATCCGCGAATCCCCATCGAGCTCCCCCGGCCCGTTTCAGACCGTCCCAAGGCCAGACATTCTCAGGTGGTGCTTCCATTGTTGCAACCGAAACCTCGTCCTTCGAACAGGCGCGTGGAGTAGGGATTTGTATGCAGGAGGAGTTGATCGTGTGTGTACCAGCGCTCATCGACCGACGTCGTCGGTGCGCGTTCCCGCGAGGGTCCGGAGGGCCGTCGCGGCCACGATTCCTGCTGCCGACACGCCGGCCATGACGAAGTACGCGGCTCCGGACATCGAGTCGTAGAGGACGCCCGCAAGCGGGAGTCCCACGCCGAACGCGAGTCCGGTGGCGATACCCGAGTACAGCGATGTTGCCCCCGTGGTCGAGCGTTCGTGCACGCGTTCGCGGATGAAGCTCATTGCGCCCAGGTGTGTGGCCCCAAACGTCAATCCGTGGAGTCCTTGCACGACGACAAGCCACGGGATCGCGGTGGAGATCGCGAGGACGGGCCAGCGAATGAGTCCCGCGACGCCGGCAACGATCATCAGCGTCGACGGGGAGAGTCGGGTGGCGACGCGAGGCGCGAGGCTGAACAAAGCGATCTCAGCCACCACGCCCTCCGCCCACAGCCAGCCGATCGTCGAGTCTTCGATCCCCGCGGCGCGCCAGTGCGGGGTGCCGTACGCGTACAAGACCGCGTGGCTGCCGTGAAGCGCCGCGCACGTCACGAGGAACAGTCGAAAGTCGCGACGCTTCACAAGTGCGCGAACACTGCCTTGGGATGCTGTTCTCGGTTCGGCTGCGCTCGACCGCGCCGGGGGGACCAGCGAGACCCCCACCACGAGCGCGAAGGCGGCCCCGATCAACACAAAGAGGATCGTGGCTTCGGACGCGCGCTCGAGCTGCCAGCCCACCCCCACCGAGCCGACGATGAAGGCCACTGACCCCCAACGGCGAACGCGACCGTAGTCGATTGCCCCCGCCCCGGCTGCGCGCACCGCTGACGCGTCGACCAGCGGCACGATCGGAGCGAACGCAATCCCGAGCACGAGCGAGAGCGCGAGCAGGGGACCGGTGCCGTAGGCGGCGGTGAATGTGAGATACGCGACCAGGACACCGACCGCGAGCACCACCGCGATCGACCGACCCCGGCCGGTGCGATCGGCAAGGCTACCGATCCAAGGGTTGACGAGCGGCCGGGCCCAGCCGCCGAGCCCCAGGGCGAGTCCGATGAGCTCCGGCGACAGCCCCCGACTCTCGAGCCACACCGGCCAAAACGGGAGGTAGACCCCGAGCATGAAGAACGCGGCGGAGAAGGCGACCGCGAGTCTGAAGCCGGGCTTCAAGACCGCACCGTACGCTGGCCCGCGGGACGGGGGTAGGTCGGGCCAAAATTGCCGAGCGCCGACAATGATCGAATCTCGCGGACTTGCACGAACGTCGGCCCCGTCTGTCGCCGAGAACTGGACAGCGATCGCCGTTTCCCCATAATGGCCGCGAATGCCGCCGTCCGTGGAGACCGAGCCACGCGTCAGTTCCACGCCGGTGACAGCCCGCGATCCGGGCGCCAGGGAGGAGATTTCGCGGTTTGTTCCGCGACTTCGCCTGGTGGGGGAGGGGCTGCTCGTCGACGTGGGTGAAGGGTTCGAGGCCGAGTATCGCGAGATCGAGACCGCGGTTCTCCACCTTTCGTTTCTGTACGAAGGGGAGGAAATCGCTGCGGCGGACCCGATGAACCACATTTCGGTGGTTCGTGGCGAGGGCCGCCACCGCATGCTGCGAGACTTCGCCGCGGAAGCGCGCGCTCGCCAGCTCCTCGAGAGCTACGGCCCGCTCGAGCTCGATTCGCTCGACACCCACGCCGCGATGCCCGGGTCGGCTGCCGACTACGTCGTCGATCTCGAAGGGGACGTGGATGCCCTGTGCGCGTTCTCGGCGACCGCCGTGCCGAAGCTGCGCGCGCTGGGTTGGCAGGTCGAGGTCAGCGACGACTACCCGTGTCAGGTCGTCAAAGCCGAGCGGTGGTACGCCGACATCGATCCGGAAGAGGGCTCGGACTGGTTTGGGCTCGAGATGGGCATCGAGGTCGAGGGGCGCAAAGTCGACCTGCTTCCGGCGCTGCTCGATCTGTTGGCCACCGCCAAGAGCACGGCCGCCCTGGACTCCAAGCTCCGTCGCGCGCGGCGTCCGGTCGGGCTGCCGCTCGGCGATCGGAACTACCTCGCGGTGCCGCCCGCGCGCCTGCGGTCGATCGTGGCCGTGGTCTCGGAGCTGTACGCGATCGATGGAACCGGCGATTCGGGCCTTCGGGTGCCCAAGCTCGTGCCGAGCTACTTCGGCGAGCTCGAGGACGCCCTCGGCGAGGAGGCCGTGCACTGGCATGGCGACCCGCTGCTGCGGCAGCAGTCTCGTGCGCTGGTCGGGATCGACGCGCCGCCGCTGGTCAAAGCCCCGCCGGCGCTCAAGGCCACGCTGCGTCCCTACCAGCAGGAGGGGCTCAACTGGCTGCAAAACCTCCGCACCCACGGCGTGGGCGGCGTGCTCGCCGACGACATGGGGCTGGGCAAGACGCTCCAGACCATCGCGCACATCGTGACCGAGAAGGCTTCGGGGCGCGCCGAGGACCCCGTGCTCGTGGTGACGCCGACGAGCCTCACCGGCAACTGGAAGCGCGAGCTCGAGAAGTTCGCGCCCAGCCTGCGCGTCGTCGAGTACCACGGGCCTCATCGCGCCAAGCGGCTCGACTCGCTCGCGAAGGCCGACGTCGTCATCACGTCCTTTCCGATCGTCACACGGGACACTGAGCAGCTCCAGGCACTGAGCTGGTACATGCTCGTGCTCGACGAGGCGCAGACGATCAAGAACCCGCGCAGTCAGGCGAGCAAGGCGGTACGGGGACTCGAGGCGGAGCATCGTCTTTGCCTCTCGGGGACGCCGGTGGAAAACGACCTCGGTGAGCTCTGGTCGCTGTTCGAGTTTCTGATGCCGGGCTTGCTCGGCACTTCGGAGCAGTTCCGGGCCACGTTCCGTACGCCGATCGAGCGCATGGGCAACCAGGAGCGGCTCGCGATGCTGCGGCGTCGCGTCTCGCCGTTCATCCTCCGGCGCATGAAGGAGTCGGTGGCCAAGGACCTTCCGCCCAAGACGGAGATCGTCCGCACGGTGGAGCTCGCCGGCGACCAGCGCGAGCTCTACGAGGCGATCCGGATTGCGGCGCACGCCGAAGTCCGCAAGGTCGTCCGCAAGAAGGGCATCGCTGCCTCGACGATCGACATTCTCGGTGCGCTGATGAAGCTGCGGCAGGTGTGCTGCGATCCGAGTCTCGTTCGCGTCAACGCGGCGCGCGAGGTGGAGCAGTCGGCCAAGCTCGAGGCACTGCTGCAGATGCTCGAGGAGATGCTCGGTCGGGGCCGCCGTATTCTGGTGTTTTCGCAGTTCACCTCGATGCTCGCGATCATCGCCGAGCAGCTGCGCGAGCGCGGTGTCCGGTACACGACGCTCACCGGAGCCACCGGCGCTCGCCAAGCACGGGTGGACGAGTTCCAGGACGGCAAGGCCGAGGTGTTCCTCATCAGCCTCAAGGCGGGGGGGACCGGCTTGAACCTCACCCGGGCCGACACAGTGATCCACTTCGACCCGTGGTGGAACCCGCAGGCGCAGGCGCAGGCCACCGATCGCGCGTATCGGATCGGCCAGCAAAACCCGGTGTTCGTCTACAACCTGATCGTGTCGGGCAGCGTGGAGGAGCGGATGCTCGCGCTGCAGCAGCGCAAGCGGGCGCTGGCGGACGGTCTGCTGGGCGACGGCGGTGAGGCCGACAAGCTCACCGAGGGCGACGTGGACGACCTGTTTGCGCCGCTCGAGTAGGCCGCAGGCCCACATACAGAACTCTGTAACGATCCGTCGCGATCGGGTTCAGTGTTCGCACGTGCGAGGCGAGACGCGATTTCTCCCCAGTGTCATCCCTCTCGCGGTCGCGTTCGCGCTCGCCGGTTGCGCCGGTGACGAGGAGCCGACGGGGCCTGCTCCGTCGGCACTCGTCGCCGATGCAGCGCCGCTGACGCGAATGACCGCCGAGCAGTACAACAACACGGTGCGTGACCTGTTCGCGCCCGTCGAGATCCCCGTGGTGGTGTTCCCGGTGGAGCTCGAGGGTCGCGGCGGATTCGAGAACAACGTGGCGCTCAACACCGCCACGCCGTCCCTCGTGGAGACGTACCAACGGGCGGCGACCACCGTCGCCGAGCAAGCCGTCGGCAACCTCGATGCTCTGCTCGGCTGCGACCGCGCGCAGGAGAGCTGTCCGCGCGACTGGCTTGCAGGCTTCGCCGAGCGTGCGTGGCGACGCCCGCTGACCACGCAGGAACGCGATGCGATCCTCGCCGACTATGACGCCTGGATCGGGCAGTACGACCTGCAGACCGCGATGACGCTGTCGCTGCAGCTCGTGCTGCAGAGTCCGAACTTCCTGTACTTCCCTCGCTTCGGTGATGACGCCCCGACCGAGAGCGAAGCCGCGATTGCTCTGACGAGTTACGAGCTCGCTTCGCGGCTGTCGTACTTCTTGTGGAACTCGACTCCGGACGCCGAGCTTCTCCAGCTTGCCGCGGACGGTCGCCTGCAGGATCGCCAGGTCCTCGCCGAGCAGGCCTTTCGCATGCTGACGGACTGGCGTGCGGTCGACATGGTCGTCAGCTTTCACCGCCAAAACTGGGACTTCGACCAGGTGGGGGCCAACCCGATCGACCTGGACTTCTACGGCCCCGTGTTCGAAGCGCGCGGCATGACCGAAGAGGACGACAAGTCCGACTACTACTATCTGGAGTACTCGCCCGCGGCGCGCTTCGAGTCGGACGTGTTCGTCACCCGCCACGTCTTTCATGGCGACGGCCGGCTCGAGACCCTGCTGACGTCGAACAAGACCTGGACGACGCAAGACGTCGCCGAGATCGCGTACCAGCAGGAGGTCGACACCAACGCCGAGCCCGTGCTGTGGACCGCCCGCGTTCCGCTCGAGGGCAACGACGAGTTCGGGACCTATGCGGGTGACTACTATCCGATCGAGCTACCCGCCGAGCGTCGCGCGGGCTTGTTCACCATGGTGGGCTTTCTGATCGCCAAGTCGGGTCCGCAGCAGCCGGCCCCGGTCAAGCGCGGTGTCGCCATTCTCGACCGTCTGATGTGCACCGAGCTCCATCCGCCCGGAGACGTCCCGCCACTCGAGCTCACCGAAGCGAAGGAACCGAAGACCAATCGCGACAAGTACGCGATTCACAGCGAGACGCCGGCGTGCGCCGGATGCCACCGACCGATCGACGGCATCGGCCTGACGTTCGAGAACTACGACGCGATGGGGCGCTGGCGGGACCAAGACAACGGCCATCCCGTCGATGCCAGCGGTGAGCTCGTCGGCACCGACCAAGATGGCGCCGTCGCCAACGCCGTCGAGCTGATGCGTCGCATGGGCAAGAGCCGCACCGTTCACGACTGCTACGTCCGACAGTGGTTTCGCTACGCATTTGGGCGCAATGAGACCGCGGAAGACGAACCCACACTCACGGCGCTGCAAGACGGATTTTGGAGCTCGGAGGGCAACATCCTGCAGCTCGTCGTCAACGTCGCGGGCTCGTACTCGTTCCGGCACCGGAGGGCACAATGACGATGAACCGTCGGCGCTTTTTGACCGCGATGGGGCTCGCTTCAGGCAGCCTCTTTCTCCCTTCGCTCAACCGTCAGGCTCGAGGTGCCGCGGGGGATGCTCCGACGCGTCTGATCGTGTTGGTCTCGCAACACGGGGGATGGATGCCGACCTGGGCGATGAACCCCGCGGGGCAGCCCAGCGACCAGGTCTGGGAACAGGACCTGACGACGATGGACGCGTCGGAGTTCAGCGCCTCGCTCGCGCCGCTGCATCCCTGGCGCGACCGAATGGTGGCCATCGAGGGGCTGTCGATGGTGTCTGGCGACATCGATCCGGCGGGCGTGCTCCGGCACGAGATCGGGCAGATTCACACGCTGACGGGCAACGAGGTCGAGATGGTCTCGGGGCTGCCGATCGGCAAGAGCGCCTCCATCGATCAGCTCATCGCCAATCACATTGCGTTGCCCGATCGCCTGCGCTCCATCGAGCTGTCGATCGGTGACACGGCGCCGGTGGTCAACTATCGCGACCGTATGCAACCCCTGCTGGGCGAGGCTCGCATGCCGGTGGCGCACCAGCGCTTGTTCGGCCTGGTCAATGGCGGGCAGGCGGCTTCGGAAGTGCTCCGGGAACAGGGCAACGTGCTGGCCCGCGTGCAGGCGCAGTACGAGGCGCTCGGCACTCGGTTGTCCGCGGAGGACCAGCAGAAGGTGCAAGTGCATCGCGACCTGCTCAGTGACCTGGACCGTCAGATCCAGGGGCTGACCAACGCGCAGTGCGACGTGCCCGAGGTTCCGCCGACCACGGACTACGCGGGCGACTTTACGGCGGCCGCGTCGATGGTCACGGCCGCGATGTCGTGCGACCTGACGCGGGTGGCGACGCTCAACCTCGCGACCTTCGAGGGCGAAGACCTGGGCATCAGCGGCGAGAACATTCACGATGCCTACGCGCACGAGCTGGCGCGCAGCGAAGAGGCGGTCCAGGTGATGACCAGCTACTACGCGCTGCACAGCGCACAGGTCGCCGAGCTGCTTGCGCTGCTCGACGGCATTCCGGAAGGCAACGGCACGATGCTCGACAACACGCTCGTCTTGTGGACAAGTGAGCTCGCGGACGGCATTCACGGCTTCGACCGCATGCCGGTGCTGATGTTCGGAGGCCAGTGCTGGTCGACCGGGCGCTACATTCACTACCCGTCCGATACGCCGTACGAAGCGTGGGTGTGGGACGGAGTGCGTCGGCCGTCGTCGGGGCGCCCTCACCAGAAGCTGTTGTCCACCGTGATGCGGGCGTTCGGGGTTCCCGACCCCGAAACGGGGGGCGACTGGAGCGCGATGCCCATCCGCGAGCTTCGCGGCACCGGCGGAGCGAACATCGATTGCACCGGCGTACTGAGCGAGTTGATCGGATGAGTGGCCTTCATCAACGAGTGTGGGTCGTCTGCGTCACCCTGGGTCTGGCCGGGTGCGGTGAGCCCGAGCTCGGCCCGACCTTCGACACCGAGGGCTGGATCGACACCTCGCCTCCGTCGACGCCCAGCGATCGGCCGGGCGGCGGTGGCGAGGACGAAGACGAAGATGATGACGACGCTGATGAAGACGAAGACAGTGACGAAGACAGTGACGAGACCGGCGCGTTCTGGGCGATCTACGGCGACTTCGCCGATGGCCGGTGGGGCGAGGAAGTCATCGGTGAGTACTTCGCGATCGAGGCCGGGCGAGAGGTCTGCCTGATCGAGTTCGAGGTGTCCGTGCGCGGGCCGGCAGAGGGGTGCTCCGACTGCAGCGCGGCATGGGAGCTCGAGGCCGGCGAAGCCTTCGAAGAGATCAACGAGGGTGGCGCGTGCCAGAGCGGACCGCCCCCGATTCCGGGACTCGTCTTCCGGCTCGGCATGGCCGAACCGGAGACGGCGATGATGGACGACGGCAGCGGCTGGCGACCGATCGGCGAGGCCTTCCAAGAAGAGGGCGAGCTCGTGCTCGAGTGGGAAGACGGCGTCGAAGAGTTCGAGCCCGAGTAGCTCAGCACTGCTGACCGCAGATCGAACCCACCTCGCCGACGCAAATCGAATCCCAGTACGTCGCGCAGCAGTAGGGGTCGGCGTTGCAGATCGAGGTCACGCAGCCTTGCTGGCCATCGCAGCCGGACTCGAGCGCGGCGCCCGTTTGGCAGGGTTCGTGGGCACAGGTCGAGCAGCTCTCGTTGCACACCGAAGAGACCTCGCCGACGCAGATCGAGTCCCACGAGGTGCTGCAGCAGTACGGGTCGACCGTGCAGATTGACTCCACGCACGGGTCGCAGCTCGGCTGCGCCATCGCAACCCCGGTCTCGCAGCGATCGTGCGCGGGTGGGGTACACGAGGCGGGGACGCCCTGCTCGACGACGAAGTCGCTCAGCGAGATCGGTCCTTGTCCGGCTTCGGTGTTCTGTACGAAGAGCGCGAGCGGCTCACCGTGGCCGACGGCATCGAGCGTTGTCGGTTCGTTGCCGTAGCAAGGCTGCGCGATCTCGTGCCCGTCCGCGAAGATCATGCCGCACTGCATGTCGACCTCGTCCCCGATCGGGGTGATCGTCCACTGCTGATCGGCGACGAGGGCGTACCCGGTAGCGACCATGCGCTCGTCCTGGTCCAGTAGCGCCGCGATGCCACCGTCGACGCTCCCGCCGAAGCTCATCAGCTTTGCGACGGGCTGCTGGTCGTAGGCGTCGACCAGACCAAAGCCGAATCGACTGTGCATCGTTTCGAACGCACCGGCAGCGCCGTCCTGGACCAGCACGACGTCGCTCACGACGATCTCTTGCGCAGCCGAGCCTTGCTGCACGGCGATCGTGAGCTCGTCCGTGGAGTTGGTGGGCACAAAGCTGCCGCTGAGTAGCGCTGTGGAGTAGTTTCCGACCCAGGTGTCTTGCCCGACGAACTCGTGCTCGGCCAGCACCTGATTGCCCATTCGCAGCTCCACCGTGGTTGGAAACGCGTTGAGCCAGACACGGACGCCGGCGCGGTACGGTGCGCCCGGTTCTGCCGCCCGCAGCGACATCGAAGAGGGCTCCTCGGTCGACATCTCCATCCCGATGTTGGAGGGCCTCACCAGCTGTGCGAACGGAGGACAGGAGGGGCAGTCCCAGGGGAACAGCTCGACGCGGTCGTGTTGGAGGTCTCCGAGGCGGAGGATGTCGCAGTCGAACCAGTAGGCAAGCCGGTTTGGGAACGAATCCGGATCGTCGCAGCTGGCGGGGAGGTACTCGTCGACGAAGTAGCGCGTGATGTCGGGGTGCGTCGTCGCAATGGTAAGGCCCCCGGGTGACATCGGATTGAAGGTCTGGCACAGGCGCACGCTGATGGAGGTGTCGCCGTTGGTGACTGGCCCAATGAGCTCGGGGTAGTCGGCGGAGTTTTTCTTCATCACGCCGCTGCCCGAGGTTCCGTGACAACCCCGCAGGTTGGTCCAGATGCGGCTCGATACCGACTTCACGTCCCAGGTGCTGCCGTAGTAGTCGGCGCTCATCAAGGGCAGCATCTCGTGGCGTACGCCGCCGCCGTGGTAGTGGTAGTTGAGGTGGTAGTCGCGCGTGTCGACTCTCCCGTTGCCGTCCGAGTCGTACGCGGGCGGCAGATCCATGTAGTTGTCGTCGAACTCCGCCGGGTCGATGCCTGAGCTCAGCGGGTCGTAGAGCTCGTGGTACCAGGGCATGGCAACTTCGTCGCCGACCGCGACGGTCTCGGTGACGTTGACGTAATCGTGGTAGCCGCCGTCGACCGGCTGGCACTCGAGCATTCCGATGTCGGGGGGATCGCCCGCGGGCAAGATGGGGACGTCGGCTGGGGTGATCGTGCAGTTGATCGGCGCATACTCGAAATAGCAGCGCGATCGCACTTCACAGGTGTACCGGTCGTAGGCGTAGCCGGGGGAGCTCGGATGCGTGTACGTGGGAAACGTGCCGCTGATCTCGCCCGTCGGGTCCGTGCCAGGAAGCACTCGGGCCACACGAACCTCGACCTCGTCGCCCTCGTTGAGGTTGGGGAGACAGTGCCCAGCAGTCACGGCGAGGGTCGGAGAAACGAAGGTAACGCCGCATGTTCCCTGGATGTCCGTGGCGTTGGGGGGATTTGCTGGGCCCGTACTACCGGACGGCGATTGAAGGCGGACGATGAGGTAGCCCTCCGAGCGCATCGCCGGGCCCGTCGCCTCCCGCGGCCAGGTCATCAGCTCGAACGAGTTGTCCCGCTCTGTGGTCAATGCGCGAAAAACCGGCGGCGATGACC
>Ga0207422_1003895_pt1 | contig 13519 bp, 14 predicted proteins | sample MarCyaLeptolynsp_FD_187757 | JGI IMG/M metagenome (GOLD analysis project Ga0207422, IMG submission 187757) | Marine cyanobacterial communities from Panama - species 1 Leptolyngbya sp. (SPAdes) | ecosystem: Environmental > Aquatic > Marine > Unclassified | place: Panama: Panama City | collected...
TTTTGCCACTACTTGAAGGTGTTGCAAAAGCGGGTCGCCCATTAATGATTATTGCTGAAGATGTAGAAGGTGAAGCACTGGCAACATTAGTAGTGAACACTATTCGCGGTATCGTTAAAGTAGCAGCAGTTAAAGCGCCTGGCTTTGGTGATCGTCGTAAAGCAATGCTGGAAGATATTGCTATTCTTACCGGCGGTACTGTTATTGCTGAAGAAGTTGGCTTGTCATTAGAAAAAGCAACACTGGAAGATCTTGGTACAGCAAAACGTATTCAAATCTCTAAAGAGAACACAACTATTGTTGATGGCGCAGGTCAGGCAGATGCAATTAAAGGTCGTGTAGATCAAATTCGTGCACAAATCGAAGAAGCGACTTCAGACTACGACAAAGAAAAACTGCAAGAGCGTATGGCGAAACTTGCCGGCGGTGTCGCAGTAATTAAAGTTGGTGCAGCAACAGAAGTTGAAATGAAAGAAAAGAAAGCCCGTGTTGAAGATGCATTACACGCAACACGCGCAGCAGTTGAAGAAGGTGTTGTTCCTGGTGGCGGTGTGGCACTAATTCGTGCACGCAAAGCACTTAGCGGTGTTACTGGTGAAAATGAAGACCAGACTGCGGGCATCAATCTGGCACGCCGTGCAATGGAAGAGCCACTACGTCAAATCACAGCCAACGCTGGTGACGAAGCCTCTGTTGTATTGGCTAAAGTTGATGACGGCGAAGGTAACTTTGGTTACAACGCAGCAACCAGTGAGTACGGTGACATGATCGACATGGGTATTCTTGACCCAACTAAAGTGACTCGCTCTGCATTGCAAAACGCAGGTTCAATAGCTGGTCTTATGATTACTACTCAAGCTATGGTAGCGGAGATTCCTCAGGAAGAGGCGGCTCATGCGCATGGGGCACCTGATATGGGTGGTATGGGTGGTATGGGTGGAATGATGTAAGTCCAACCTTTAAAGCTCTAAATAAAAAGCCCTGCTTTGCAGGGCTTTTTTTATGTCCGAGTAGTTTCAAAGCTAGCTGCGTTGCCGAGACGTTGTTAAAAATAATTTCACAATACTCACGTACTAACGTGTACGCTGCGTTTGTAAAATTATTTTTGCCTAGTCTCGCCTGCCTCGCTGACGCTTTGTTTACATTAAAGCAGAGGACTCATAATCCTTTTGTCGTAGGTTCGAGTCCTACCGGGCCCACCATATTATTCAATAACTTATATGATTCTTAATTTATTTAATTCTCTCTGGGCTACTATGTTATTCAGCGCCCTACGAATTCGTAAATAGTAGGTCGGAGGTTCAAGTTCTCTCTCCGACACCAATATTTGTAATTAAATTCAAGTATATAAAAATTAAGTTAGATTATTAAATATAATTTGTTACGCGGTGCTACCTTAGTTCCACTTTAAATTAAATTTGAATTTAATATACGTTCAAAGCGCCTCAAAATAGCTTTTCACAAATTTCGCAAGAAGTTCAGTATCTTTTACTTCGCCCAAAATACTCAAGTCATCATCTTCATATTTCTGATAGTAATCAGCCATGAAATCTTCTTTAGTAGATATTTTATTTTTAATCTCTAAACCAGATTCTATAACTGAAACTTCTATTTCAAAGTATTTTTTTTAGGCTCCTTTGAAACCATTTTGCTTGGTAAGAATCCATCCACTCCGTTTTTCCAGTTGTTATTCGGAGTACCCCTGTACCCAAACGTATAATGATCATTATTTATATCTACGTAGTAGGCGCCGTTCGATACTTGTCTAGCATAATAGTCGGTAGATTTTAAAAGGTACCAAACCATTTCTGCATATTCTAAACAACGGGAATATTTTGGAGGTTTCTCAAACTTATGTTCTAAAGCATTGCGTAGTTTAATTAACTCATCCACCATTTTCGGTTTAATTAAATCCAAATATATTAGTGTTTCCAAACTCCCTTTAGACCTAATTTGCCGAGATAGCTTTTTTAGGTCATATATATTTGTTAATAGCTTTAATCGATGATCGACTGAACGTTTTAAATTTGAGATTGCATCTATTAGGCTATGACTGCTTGCCGTATTTACTATTAAAGACTCAGAATGCTTTAAATATGAGTAAGAAACTTTCTATTCATCATTTAGCAATCTCCAACCTTCTATATGGAGATGCCATTCAAAAATATTTTCATTTATATATAAATTCAATTTGATTAATTAAATTTAAATAGAAAGGCCATTTTCCATACCCATAAAAAAACAATCTTAATTAGCCTTAAAATTATATTTTATTAATTGTCTTTAACTCATCTAACATTTTAAAACCCATAACTAATGCTTCATGGGAATGTCCCTGAGAAACATTTTGACCATGAACCGCAGCATTACAGACTTTTACTATGTAATCAAATGAACTATACATTCCACTATATTGGGGGAATAATTTAATAAACTCTCCAAAAAGAGCTCTAGCGGACATGAATCTATTTTTATTGCTCAAAGGGCTAGTAAAATCAATTTTTTTAGCAAGTATGCGATGTAATTCCTTTTCAATGTCCATTCTTAATTTTGCTAAAGCATAATTTAAATCTGAACCTTCCGAGTATAAAAATTTACTAATTTTTTCTTCCAACTCATCTTCTGGTGTTGGCTCTTTAATGGTTTTATTTAGTTCTTTTTTAGCATCTTCTAATTCTTTAACTCCAGGAAGAGTTATATTAATATTTTGATTGATAGTATTACTAACAGTGTTTATTAAGGAATTCTGCATAGATAATATTTGTCTTGTCTCTTCTTTGAACTCCTTTACTTCTGTTTTAAGTTCGGAAATTTTACTTTCGTATTCCAATAACTGGCCTAGCTTTAATTTTTTGGCTAAAGGAAGTAAAAAAAAGAAGATTGATATTACTATATAAGTGATTGATGAGGAGTTTAGATCTTGATCTGGAGGAAATCCAACAAGCGTATGAAAAACATAAAAAAAGTAAGCTGCAATAATATATGAAATTGTTCGAACCATATTAATGCATAACAGATCTTTAATTTCCTTCATTATATAGTCTATTTACTAAAGTCTGACTTGTATGCCACAACTTTTGAAAGACTCAACAAATGTATATATTTTACGAATCCCCTCAGTGAATCCATCTTGACAATGTGCGAGCATCCTATTTGCCTCTCTCGCACTCTTAGGCTCGTGGTGAGCAGTATTACGAAACTCCTGTACATAACTTTGAAATCCAGCAACAGCCGCTTTCTGTGCGCCAAGCGGACTACCTCTGCTAGTACATACATTTGATATTTCAGCGAGTAAATTTGCTAATGTTATTCTTGCATTAGGTTGATCCATATAGCCATTGGAAACAATCTTTACTGAAACATTAAAGGCTAAACCTTCAACTATTTTAGTTATTTCTTCCAGCCCATTTATAGGATCGTGATTATAAGCATCAAATGCTGACTGAATTCTTTGTTTTACACCCCCTTTTAGCCCTTGAATCAGTTCAGCAAATTTTGCTTTAGAAATAAATTGAGCTAATGGTATACCTTTTGCCCGTAAATCTACTCGCCCATCATCATCTATAGTAAGTAACCCAAATCCTTGATCTTTCAATCTCCTAAATTCAGGTTGATGTTTTGAATATTCTAACTCTGGACAAACACTATATACACATATTGGTTGATGAGAATTAACTATTTCAGTTCTATTAACTGCAAGTATTGGAGGAAATACCTTTTCGTTAATTTCATATGCTATGGTTGTGTACCTATTATATTTAATTTGTAATGTTGGGCGCCAATTAATATTAGACGCAATTTCTTCATTCTCTTTAAACCTACGAACGTGTAATTCATTTCTTATATAATCTTTTAAAGCGTCTAATTGTACCTGATCAACAGGTATATACGCTTCATAATTACTCATTTGTAATTCCTTAACACGATCCCTAACCGTTTATAAAGCTCCTCCAGTTCGTTTATAAAATCATTGTCTAATTCTGTTACAGTTCCTTCATCAATAATGTCTTCAAAATATTCGTTTAATATTGCTAATTGGTTGAAAACACGTTTTTCATCATACTCAAATTCAACAGTATCTTTATATGTATCAATAATATTGACTTTATTTTTTGTAAAAATTCTTTGTAAGGCTTTCTCTGCCTTTTTTTCTTCTATATCTAAATTTTGAATAGCGGTAGCTATTTTTCCTAATTGCCTAAAATCCGTTACAGCTGTAATTACGCCACTTTTTACCTTATCTACAAGAACATGCCTTATCTCTTTTAAGTTGTTTTCAAATTTAGGAATTCTTTTAACAACAGTTTTTAAAGATTTTTCCATTTCAATAAACAAATCTTCAGATAATTTTTGCTTGGACTTTGGAAGCTTTAATTCTTCCATAAGCATTTCTTTAAAATTATCAGGAAGGTCTAATAATAAATTACATCGTCGTATCTGCCCTCTAGTTAAACCTGTTGCACTACTTAACTCTATTTCGTTTGGTTTTACCTTATGTTCTTTAGTCCATAAATCTATAATTTTTTGTAAATTTGTAGCGATCGTAAAATAATCCCATTGCTCTCGTAGTGCATGGATGTTTGACATTAAAATTAAATTTTGGAGTTTGTTCGGTTTTTCCTGAACAAGTGCAGGGATTTTTTTTAAGTTTAATTTTTTAGCGCATCTCCATCGTCTTTCACCATCAATAAGTACAAATTTTGCTCCATCTTTGTATACCGTAATTGGAACTTGCACCCCATGTTTTGCTATAGATACCATCAAAGTATCCATTTCTTCTTGCCTGAAAATCATTCTAGGATTTTCAGGATTTGGTTTAACAATATCAGGAGATATATTTCGAAGTTGGTTCATAATATTTTATTCAGCATAAAATATTAATTCGTTAGTTAAATGATTTACTCTACCTTTGGAAGCGCCCATAGTAGAATGTTTGTGTGATATAACGTAGGCAATATCAACAGTGTGAAAAGAATCTTTTAAGATTCTATAAATAGAGTTTTTAGTATTTTTTATTAATCCGTTTTCTGGATAACTTAGAATAAAACTACTGTTTACCATTTTTACCCTTGATATTAGTGTTTTAAGTTCATTTTGTACTTCAGACTTTAAAGAAAACTTTGATCTAAACCTATTTGGAGGATACCTCCCTTCTCCAAACGAAGACGGATAGTCGTACGTTATTAATGTATCGTATATATGATAATATCTAGAATATTGGTCTTTAGTATATGGCGGATCAGCGTAAATAATTTCAGGTTTAATTTTTCGATTTGCTAATCTTTTTAATAAATTATTGGCATCTTCATTAAATACTTTGTTGTATTTAGAATATTGAATATTTTCAAACAATTTATCATGACTATTTATTGCACTCATCCATTCTAACCAAATTGAACGTCTTCTCTGTTTTATATAATTTTTAATATTATTGTTATTTACTTTTAAATATTGGGCAAAATGGCCAGTTGTGGTTGAACATCTTGATAATGCATTTGCTAAAGCCACGAGCAACCAAAAGTATTGAGATTTATTTATAAAGCCTTTTTTATAAGATACTTCGATTGAATATCTAATAGAATCAATTTCAATGCATTGCTGCACACTAAAATATCCCCCGGCATATGTAATACTAAACATTCTCCAAGGTAGCGTATCTGGTTTATTTCTTAGTCTTTTTCTTTCGGATTCGAGTTCTTTAGAATTCTGTGTATGAGGATAATTAGAATAAAAGCTCTTTATTTTTTTTAAACTAGATTTACCTTTTAATATTATTTTTTCTTTTTCTATTTCTCTAAAAAATCTATTATTTAATTTATTAAAATTATTTTCATAAAATGGTGCTAAATAATTTTCGATAGTAATAGGCTTTATCAATGGTTTTTTTGTTGTATATGCCAAATTAGCTACATAACTTGCAAACAATTGAGAATCATTACACCAGATTGGTCGGTCAGATATACAAGACGATACTGAACACATTCCTGAGAATAAATCCAAAAACGGTCCACTGCCGTTACAGGAATTTACCAGCTCATTAACATATGGAGAGATATACTTTTTCGTTCCCATATAGCTAATACCCAATTCCATTTAAACTCCTTTTAAAGAATAGTAAGGCAATTAAATTTATTTAACATAACATATACACAATTAACGGTATTTACTTATGCTAAAAATTTGTACTCACTAATTAAAGGGTTCATTTAGCACGATATTACAATATAATTTGTAATGCAATCATATTACAAAACGATATTATTATAGAATAATATTATTATTTTTCCGAATAACGTCGCCTATTCGTAAATAACAAATAAATGACAAAACCCCCAATATTTATATTATACCTTACAAATTATAAGCACTCGGAGGAGATCGACCCATAGTAACCGCACTATTTATTGTGTAGTTAGAAGCAATGGGAATCAGTTCGAAAAAGTTATCCTCCTTTATCAAGATAACAGCCGTCAAAATACAGTTATTGACAGAACTCCAAGGGGAAGAGCGATTTTTCAAATAATTTATTTATGGGAATGATAAGTATTCCTACAAGAGTTCCGACAAGGTGCCCATAACAACACTGCAACGACCACATAAGTACCTCACAACGAGTTTTAAGGGGGCTGTGAAGATGTTGGTATGCTATTAGCTGTTTTATAATTAATAGGGTCAGACCCCATTTATTTTTATTTCTTTTTTAACAACATAGGTTGGCTTGAATAGGCCAAAAATCGCAAACACTATCAGTCTACAATCCCTATTCTAGGCGTCGGAGGATTGAGAATGAAAGTAAGTACACAGCAAAATTATCGCAAGCGTATTAGTCGAGTGATTGATTACATCTATAAGCACCTTGATGGTGACCTAGATGTCAATACACTGGCTGATGTGGCTTTAATGTCGCCTTACCATTTTCATCGTATCTATCGTCAGATCGCACAGGAGACTGTGAATATGACGGTAAGAAGACTGCGCCTCCAATACGCCGCTGCAGAATTAATTCGTAGCGAACAATCACTGGCACATATTGCTCAATCCAGTGGGTATAGCAGTAAAGAGGCATTTATTCGTGCCTTCGATAAACAGTTTGGAGAAACACCGAATGACTATCGGGAAAACCGAAAAACCTCTGCCCTGCTATTAGAACCTTTTGTTGCGATGTTGCCTGAAACCTTAACGGAGTACACAGCCATGTACGAAATAGAAATCATAGAATTTAACCCGGTCAGCTTGTTAGGTTACGATCACCAAGGCGATTATATGGAAATTGGCCAAGCCTTTGAAAAACTTATGATCCATGCCTCTACAATGGGTCTTGTCACAGATACCACGCGCTCGATTGGATTGTATTACGATGATCCAAAGTCGGTCCCCACTAAAGAATTACGATCGACAGCTTGTATTACAATCGATAATTCAACAGATGAATTAGATAACTCGAATTTTAAGCAGTACAAAATCCCAGCAGGACGTTGTGCAACCGTGACGCACAAAGGGTCTTATGCTGAATTGGAAAAACCCTACGATTGGCTATTTGGTAGCTGGTTGCCACAAAGTGGCGAAGAAGCTGTAGATTTTCCTCCCTTTGAAGAATATCTCAATGATCCAAAGACTACACAACCTGGTGAGCTTCTTACCCGCATTTATTGTTTGCTCAACTAAAGTAAACAGTTAATGAAAAATAAGGTCAGGCTCGAATTAGCCTGACCCTATTTTTTGATGTTGATAATACTCTGTTATTTAAGCGTCGCATTATATGAAAGGTTACTAGTTAATAAGAAATACAAGGTTGTTGGTGTAGATAGAAATTTTTATCTAGGCCTTTAAGAATAAAGTTGGCTACATCTGATCTTGATATTTTTAGTTTAAGATCGTTATCCATTTCATTGCCATGTTTATAAGTCTGCGTTTGAGGTCCATCAGTGTATGCGGCGGGTCTTACGATGGTCCAATCTAAATCGCTGTTTCTTACCAGTGTTTCCTGTTGTTCATGATCGTTAAGCGTGTTTTTTAAAAGCATGCCAAACATGATGTATTTCCAGAAAAAGTTTAGATAACGATGGCTATCTCCCGCGCCTAATGTAGATAAACAAATCAGTCTGCGCACACCCTGGTTTTTCATGGCGTTGATAATATGTTGAGTGCCTTGGGCACGCACGCCACCTTTCATGCCATCGCCAAGCGCGATGATCACGGCATCATTATCTTTTACCGCTTGCTCTATGGTGGCGTTATCCAATACATCACCAATCACTGGGATTAGATTGGAGTTATTAAAGTGGTCGAGTTTTTGTTTGGAGCGTGTGAACGCACTCACTTGATGACCTTGTTGTAATGCTTGTTTAACGACGTGTTGCCCTAAACTACCTGTGGCTCCAAATACAATAATTTTCATGGGTTCTCCTTAAAAATGAATAAACTTGTTTAAATATTACCGAGTTCACCAGCTGCATATGCAGCCTGTATGTTTTTAATTTCTTTCTTTGAGCCCATCACAAAGGGGCCTTCCTGGATGTAGGTTTCTTGAATTCGCTCGCCGTCAAACAATGCAAAGTGTGCAATGTCTTTAGATGGGTTTGTTAGAGTTACATTGGTATCTCTACCAAACGTAGAATTGCTGATCGCTATGGCTTGTCCTTGTTCGATCTTTTCAACACGTCCTGCAACGGAAACTTTTAGTTCTCCTTTGATTGCATGCACCCACACGCTGCGATTACTGTTAATGGTGTGAGAGAAATTTCCATTTGGACTGATGTGTCCATCTAGAATGGTCATTGAATTAGGAGAATCGACACCGATGATATTGTTTGATTGTCCCAACACGACTTTTACTTGATACTCAGCATTCTTGATCACAGGCATATCGTCTTTGCGAACGAGCAGAGATGAAGGTGCATTGAAGCGCTGTGCTTGTGGCACATTCACGAAGACTTGTAGTCCATGGATGCGTGAATTTTCTCTGGGTGATTCATCATGCACTGCTCCACTGCCTGCGCTAAGCCAGTAGAGATCGCCGGGTAACAAATCAAAATCATTGCCGAGCGAATCTCGATTATGGAAACGCCCCTTACTGTCTTCAAAAATGAGTGACACCGCTGACATGCCAGCATGGGGATGTGCATCAAAGGTAGAGGTCGTCATTGTGTAGTGATCCACCATGATTAATGGATCCATGGCTGTACCGACTTTCTGAGCTCTAAAATTATCTGCTTGGAAACCATTGCCAATGGAGACTGAGTTTCCATCCAGTGGGGTAGTCATTTGTGGCGCATTGAATGACTTTTCTTGCGTATAAATGTCAGTCGCAGTATTCGATGTGTTCATATAGCGTGTCCTCGTTTAGGTGATCTTTAATATGATTGGAATTATAAAAATAGAACAATAAGGTAGAGAAGACGCAAAATTTGAATTATTAATTCCAAATATGGAACAATAGTGATATCGGTTTACCTTATTTCACAGCGATGAAGGCGATTGATCTAAACGACTATTTTTATTTTGTGCACGTGGTAGAGAAGGGTGGGTTTTCCAGCGCAGCTGAAGCGCTTGCCATACCCAAGTCACGACTGAGTCGCCATGTGCAACAACTCGAAGAGCGTCTTGATACTCGATTGATTCAGCGTACAACGCGTCAATTTAATATGACGGAAATGGGGGAGGTGCTCTACCGCCATGCGCGTAATCTGATTGATGAGATGGAAGTGGCGGAGGCCGCGATTACGCGAAAGAAAAATACTCTGTCAGGGAATGTGACAATCAGTTGTTCAATCGGCGAGGCACAGTTTGCTTTAAAAGAACTTTTAGCTCGCTTTTTATTAGAAAATCCTCAGGTCACGATGTCCCAACAAGTGACAAATCAATTCGTTGATCTTGTCGCGGAAGGAATTGATTTATCTATCAGAGGGCATACGGATCCACTACCAGATTCATCGATGATTCAAAGACAACTTACCGTCGTAGAATGGAATCTGTTTGCTGCTAGTAACTACCAAGAACAGTTCGCGTCGATTACTTCTCCTGCGGATCTTATTAATCACGATACGCTTGCACTGGGGTGGCAATCTCCACAAAGCAAATGGAAGTTGCATAACGAGTCTGGTGAGATTGTTGAAATCGGCTTCACGCCAAGATTAAAAAGTGAAGACATGACGACATTGAAACAAGCTGCCGCTGCCGGCTTAGGTATTGTGGCTTTGCCTGCATACACATGTCGTGATGAGCTGAAATCCGGAGAGCTGACAAGAATTTTGCCAGAATGGCATGCAGGGATAACCCAAGTAAGTTTGATCATGCCCACCCGACGGGGGCAAGCGCCATCGGTGACCGCTTTGCGAGACTTCCTGCTTGCTGAATTTGCAGAGTTTGTAAAAGTCGATTGATGCCTTCAATAAATGAGTCATTGGTTAAGAAGTTATGTATGCAAACTAACATAGCTTTCAACAAAGCTATTTAATTCACTCGTGCTGCGTATGACATGCAGTGATTTGTCGTCTGATAAGGCTTCTAGCTTTTTCATGAAATCGTCATTCCAAAACTTGGGGCAAAGCTTTAATGTTTTGTAGCTTGCTATGCTGCCTTTTATAATTGAACTGCCATCAGGCCAGCCTTCAGGTTTTATGATTAATCCTTTAAGTAATCGCTTTGTGATTAACCAGTAGCTAACACTGTATGGTAAGTCTATATAGATTAATGTATCGGCTGCATCTAATCGTTGGTAAAAAGAATCAATAGGGCCAAAGCCATCTATGATCCAGCATTGTTTGGATAGAATATTTTCGTGTTGTTCGTCGTAAGTTTTTCTATCAACTTGTTCGCCATTGCTTTTATACACAATTAAATCTAATGGGTACAAAGGTATCCCTGTCGCCACAGCAAGTTTTTTACTTAGCACTGACTTGCCGCTTCCAGGCTTGCCGAATACTGCTATCTTTTTCATGTTGTCTCCATAGGTAGAGAATAATCCCATGAGGCATAAATAAAAAACCCGCCTGATGGGCGGGTTTCGAAAACTATTAATGAAGAAGCTTTACTCAATTACTGTTTTGTCTTCTAAAATAAAATAGACCGGAGAGCGCAGAGGCAAACAACCAGAAAGCCGCAGGTAGTGGTACGGGTGGATGTTCAGTATAGTCGTAAATTACTCTTAGTCTGCCTGTAGCACTAACGCTTCCACTGCGCGAATCAATAAACCCATCATCACCATTTGTTTCGTCAGTAAATAAAGAACCAGACTGTCGTACAGTTCCCTGACCATTACCGTCACCAGTAAAATTAGATAATGTTGTAGCATCAGTGAATAGAGTATTTTGAGTGGAGAAGTTTGAGGTTGATGTTCCTAATGATGTCGTGCAGGTTGCGCCATTAATTCCGCCTATACCGCTAGAACATGTATCAGTGCGGTTAGAGCGGCTACGATTATAGTTAATGCCATTGAATGAAATCGACACACCCAAGTTTGATAATCTCTGAGTACCTGCAGTTCGTTGACCTACATCGGTGTCGCGAAAACGTGCAGCAGCAGAATTTGTGAAACGCGTATCTTCAAAAATAACGCGTACACTATTAAGAATACCTATTGTTGAATCAAACAAAGAAACAGACAGTGTGTCTGTATCATTGAGTATATCGGTTCTAGGGGCTGTTGAGTTACTACCCGTACTTACAGAGTCACTAGTATTCCAGTTATCTATGAATGTGATTGTTAGAGCTTGAGCTGATGAGAAGCTTACAATTAAAACAACAAATAATGCGATTGTGGGGAATATTTTTTTCTTGTTAAGCATAGCTATCTCTCATATTTTTAATGCTGCAAGGTGAACTCAAACAGAATATGTTTAATTGATTGGCGTAACTTATTATTCTATTTATGAAGTCAAGGGTAGAGCCAGGCTCGATTGACTTGTTGTTCAGTGATTATATCTTATGTTGTTTAAAAAACTAAACAAATTTTTGTTACAAAAGTTAATAACGGTATATTTCTATTGTGTCATCTTTTTTTACTTGTCTAGTGGGTGAAAATCACCGCGATACGACTTGTAAAATTACGTTAAAATAATTAAATGCGTATTGATACAAACACTCATCTTATCGTCGGTGCCGAGTTCGTCGAATCTCCTAATTATGATAATCGCCCTGATGATGCGAACATTGATTTAATTGTGGTGCATAACATTAGTCTGCCGCCGAATGAGTTTGGTGGCGGATATGTGAGTGATTTATTTCAGAATAAGTTAGACCCAACTATCCATCCTTATTTTGAAGAAATTAAGGGGATGGAGGTTTCCAGCCATTTGTTTATTGAGCGCTCGGGTAAGTTGGTTCAGTTTGTACCTTTTAATAAGCGTGCCTGGCATGCAGGCCAGTCGTGTTTTGAAGGGCGGGAGCGTTGTAATGATTTTTCTATTGGGATTGAGCTGGAAGGTGCGGATGATATTAAATACACGGATGCGCAGTATCGTGTGTTAAATGCAGTGGTTTTATGTTTGCAAATGACGTATGCAGGTTTAAGTTCGAATAATGTTGTTGGCCATTCTGATATTGCGCCGGGGCGCAAGACGGATCCGGGTCCCGCCTTTAATTGGGATAAATTAACTGTCTAATTTGTATTTACTGCTCGGCTTTAACTAGCCACTCTTCATTATTATTAATAACATCGATTAAGAAGCGAATGTTTGGGTGCGAGTTCGGTTGCTGTTCTTCTTCTAGTGCATAATCGCCAAATAAAGCAATGCCTGTTCTTGCTTGTTTGATGTTTATTTGCGAGTGATTTGTTTGCGCAATGGAATATAGGATTTTGACTGACGCTTGTTTTCCAGGGGCATTGTCAACATCGAAAGATTTATCTGTCTCTCTGTTGATTAAGGTAATTTTTTTTAGGTGACTGGTATCAGCCAGGGCATCAAACCCTTCACCAAAGTTTTTGTTATTACTCATTGATGGCTATCCATTGTTGGTTAACGAATCCTTCGCAGGGTTGGAATTGGGTTTTGTAATTCATTTTTTCGCAATCTTGTATCCAGTAGCCCAGGTATAAGTAATCCAGGCCCTGTTGTTTGATTAGTTCAATTTGGGTGAGTATGGAAAAAGTGCCCAGGCTATATTTGGCAAAGTCTACATCATAAAATGTGTATACGGCGGACCAGCCTTGGATTAGTGGGTCACAGATGGCGACACATATTAATTGTTCGTCGGGTAAGCGTATCTCAATCGAAAATGTTTGCGACCAGGCACTAAACAAAAAATTTTCGAAGGTATCGTCAACTTCCTGCATGGTTTCTGATTCAGGATGACGTTGACTGATGTATTTGGAATAAAGCGAATAATATTGTAAGTAATCCGGTTGATTTACTATCTTGATATTAAAGTTGGAATTTTTATTCAAGATTCGCTGTTGACTGCGGGTTGTTGAAAATTTAGCCACTGGAATGCGTAAAGAAACACATTGCTGGCAGTGTGAACAATTTGGTTTGTGTATGCGGTCACCTGCGCGTCTGAAACCCAGGTTAATAAGTTGGCT
>Ga0207422_1003897_pt1 | contig 13517 bp, 6 predicted proteins | sample MarCyaLeptolynsp_FD_187757 | JGI IMG/M metagenome (GOLD analysis project Ga0207422, IMG submission 187757) | Marine cyanobacterial communities from Panama - species 1 Leptolyngbya sp. (SPAdes) | ecosystem: Environmental > Aquatic > Marine > Unclassified | place: Panama: Panama City | collected...
GCGAGGAAAATTGATGCAACAGTTACCCTCCGGTGGTGAGATGGTATCGGTAATGGCATCAGAATCTCAGGTAACAGAGGCTATAAAAGAATATACTTCCCAAGTAACAATAGCAGCAATTAATGGATCAGAAAGTATAGTAATTTCTGGTGAGAGTGCAGCTATAGCAACTATTTGTGATCAATTAAAAAATCTGGGAATTAATACTAAACAATTACAAGTGTCCCATGCCTTCCACTCCCCATTGATGGAACCAATGTTAACAGAATTTGAAGCAGTGGCTAAACAGGTCACCTATAATGAACCAAAAATACCACTAATATCAAATGTCAACGGTACTGAAATAGGTGCAGAAATAACCACTGCTGAATATTGGGTACGTCATGTGCGTCAACCAGTAAGATTTGCCCAGAGTATGGAAACTTTGCACAAACAAGGTGCTGAAATCTTCCTAGAAATAGGACCCAAGCCGGTACTGTTAGGTATGGGTCGTGAGTGTCTCATGGGAGAAAAAAAACTATGGTTGCCAAGTTTACGTTCGGGGAAACCAGACTGGTTACAAATGCTGCAAAGTTTGGGGGAATTTTATGTACGGGCAATAAAAATTGATTGGTTAGGATTTGAACAGGACTATTCTCGTAATAAAGTAGCATTACCAACATATCCTTGGCAACGAAAAAGGTATTGGATAACAGATACTCGATCACGAAAAAGTCAAGACAAAAAGAGTATAATATCTGAAGAAAAAGTACAATTCGATGGAGTAACTATCCAGCTACAGGAAATACAAATGAACAAAGACAAAAGATTACAGCAACCAAAACTAAAATTATCAGATCCAGAATCACTATCCTTATCGAATGCTGCATCAACTATAGATATTCCACCAAAAATAGAATCAGATCAGTTAGCACTTCAAGTCAAATCTGCTGATATTGAATCTGAAAATATAACCCAATTAAATAACCTTGATAGAGATGTAACTCAAATCAGAGAAACCCTCAAAGAAAGTTTGGCAGATGCTTTGTATGCAGATATCAGTGAAATTGAAGAAGACAAAAAATTTGTTGATTTAGGTTTAGATTCTATTGTTGGAGTAGAATGGATAACTAACATTAATAAAACCTACAATTTAAAAATAAAAGCTACTAAACTATACAACCACCCTACCTTATCAGATTTAGCCAAATATATCTCTCAGACTCTATCAACTCAGGGTAGAAATATTGATGTGGAGCGATCGCCATCTTCCCAAGCTGGAACAACTATCAGCAAACAATTTCTACCATTGACTGACTCCCAGAACAATTTCTCACAAGTCAAAGAAATTTTGAAACAACAATTAGCAGATGCTTTGTATGCGGAGATAGGTGAAATTGAAGAAGACAAAAAGTTTGTTGATTTAGGTTTAGATTCTATTGTTGGAGTAGAATGGATAACTAACATTAATAAAACCTACAATTTAAAAATAAAAGCTACTAAACTATACGACCACCCTACTTTATTAGATTTAGCCAAATATATTACCCAGAAAATTTCTTCTACAGAAAGAAATAGATTCCCAACAGAGCATCAAGAATCTATTCAAAAACACTATTTACCAGGAGATTTGCAAGAGGAAATGACAGAAAAATTACGCTCAATATTGAAGAAAGTGGCCAATAAAGAATTAACAGTTCAGGAAGGAAACAAAATGATTCAAGAAATCAAAAATAAAATCAAAATATAGTATAATGTTTGGATCTTCCGGATCTGTTGTTGAAAACGTATCAAAAGGCACAAAATTGACAATAAATGTGGCTGGAATTGGCGTAATTACTTGATATAAGCTTGCCTTATCACCGCAAAACCGGAAGAGCCTAATTTTTGAGGAGGATGTTATGAAAAAAGAACAAATATTTAATATAATCAAAAAATATACTTGTGAAATAGCACCAGAATTGGAAAAAGTATCTATACAACCCACTGACAGTCTCAAAAATTTAGGCATTGATTCAGTAAATAGGGCAGAAATTATAATGATGGTAATGGAAGATTTATCCTTAAATATCCCGCGTATTGAATTAGCTGGAGCCAAAAATCTAGGAGAACTGGCTGATATATTTGCAGGAAAATTAGAAGAAAAAAAATAACCAAGATAGAAGGCTTATCAATGAGTAACATAGAGATAACAGGTATGGGTATTGTTACTTCCATTGGTCAAGGAGTTGCTACTTTTAAAGAAGCTCTGTTATCAGGGAAAACTCAATTTGCTTATCTAAAACAGCCAGGACGAGAAAGCATCAAACCATTTATTGGTGCCGAAATTCCCGATATTGGCGCCAGAACTCTATTTCCTGAGTACAGTGGACTGTTACGTACTGCTACTAAGAGCGCCCAAGTCGCAATAGTAGCTGTCACTGAAGCCTGGCAAGATGCTCAACTCGCCTCCAGCCAAGTTAACCCAGAACGAGTAGGATTAGTCATAGGTGGTTCAAATTTACAACAACGTTATCAGCAGCAAACCTGGCAACGTTATCACTCACGTCAGGAGTTTATACGACCAACTTATGGGCTGACATTTTGGGATACAGATATATTAGGTCTTATTTCCCAGTGTTTTCAGATTCAAGGTGAGGGATATAGTGTAGGTGGGGCTTCGGCCAGTGGAGCAGTTGCTATAATTCATGCTGCCCGTCAAATTTTAATGGGGAACAGTGATATTTGCATTGCTCTGGGGGCTTTATCCGATCTATCAGGATATGAATTCCAAGCACTGATGAATTTAGGCGCAATGGGGAGCGAACGTTTTGCCGATCACCCAGACCTTGCTTGTAGACCATTTGACCAAGACCATGATGGCTTTATTTATGGCGAAGGTTGTGGAGCATTAGTTTTAGAAAGAACTGACCACGCTCAACAACGAGGCGCTCAATCCCATGGCCAACTCAAGGGTTGGGGATTGGCTTTAGATGGGAACCGTAGTCCCGAACCTTCCCAAACAGGGGAAGAACGGGCTATGAATACTACTTTAGCAATGGCAGACCTTCAGCCAGAGAGTATTGATTATGTGAATACCCATGGTACAGGTTCTCCCCTTGGTGACAAAACAGAAGTGGCAGCTTTAAAATCAGTAGGATTGCACCGTTGCCTACTCAATTCAACAAAATCTTTAACTGGTCATTGTTTAACTGCTGCTGGTTTAGTGGAAGCGATAACCACTATCTTACAAATGAAGTTTGGTTTTTGTCATCCAACTAGAAATTTAGTTAATCCCATTGATACCAGTCTAAATTGGGTGAAAGAAACTTCTGTTCAAGCTGAGATTAAATATGCTATGAGTAACAGTTTTGGTTTTGGGGGGATTAATACAGCTTTATTAATTGCACAGGAGTAAACTAATGCAACGAGTTGGAATTGAAGCACTAAATGTATATGGGGGTTCGGCTAAATTAGATGTGCGAATGTTAGGGCAAGCACGTCAGTTGGACATGACTCGCTTCGATAATCTGATGATGAAAGAGAAGGCAGTTGCTATGCCTTATGAAGACCCAGTTTCTTATGCTATTAATGCAGCCAAGCCTATTATTGATGGCCTCAGTGATCTGGAAAAGCAACAAATCAAAATGGTGGTAGCTTGTAGTGAATCTGGCATAGATTTTGGCAAATCTATGAGCACTTATATCCAGGATTATTTGGGTCTAAGTCGTAACTGCCGAATGTTTGAGATTAAGCAAGCTTGCTACTCAGCTACAGCAGGTTTACAGATGGCATTCAATTTAATTTTGTCCCAAACCTATCCAGGGGCTAAAGCTTTGGTTATAGGAACTGATATATCCCGGTTTATTCTTGCAGAGGGAGGAGAAGCTCTAACCGAAGATTGGTCTTTTGCGGAATTAAGTAGTGGTGCTGGAGCAGTGGCTATTTTGGTCAGTGATGTTCCTAAAATTTTCCAAGCTGATGTCGGATGTAATGGTTACTATGGCTATGAGGTTATGGATACTTGTAGACCTAGCCCAGACTCAGAAGCAGGAGATGCAGACTTATCATTGCTATCTTACCTAGATTGTTGTGAAAATGCCTACCAGCAGTATCAAGAATTAGTAGAAGGAGTAGATTACCAAAATACTTTTGATTACTTGAGCTTTCATACTCCTTTTGGAGGTATGGTTAAAGGCGCTCACAGAAGTATGATGCGTAAGTTCAAAAGAGCAAAACCTTTAGAGATTGAAGAGGACTTTCAAAAGCGGGTGATGCCAGGGTTAGTCTATTGCCAGCAGGTAGGGAATATAATGGGAGCGACAGTGTTTTTATCCTTAGCTAGTATCATTGACAATGCAAATTTTAGCAAACATCGACGAATTGGTATCTTCTCCTATGGTTCCGGTTGTTGTTCGGAATTTTATAGTGGAGTTGCCTTTCCAGAAGGAAAAGAAATTCAAGCTCAACAAAACATTTCATCACAGTTATCAATGCGCTATTCCTTAAGTATGGAAGAATATGAGCAGTTATTAAATTATAGTTCGACAGTTGCCTTTGGCACTAGAAATGTGACTTTAGATTACAACATATTTCCTGGTATGTGGAAACAAATTGAAGGTCAAGGTCGCTTAGTTCTGAAAAAAATCAAAGAATTTCACCGAGAATATGAATGGGTATAACTATGAATTATCAAACCCTAAAAATCAGTTATCAAGATGTTGTACAAAAAATTCAAATTTATCGACCTGAAGCTAACAATAGCATCAATAGTCAGTTAACGATGGAATTGTTGTCAGCTTTACAAGCTGCTGAAGCAGAAGAAATTGTTAAAGTAGTGATATTAGAAGGACTACCTGATGTGTTTTGTACGGGAATGGATTTTGAAGAAGTGGCAACAGGAAAACAAATCGATCCCAAAGCAAGTCATCATGGTTACTACAATATTTTGAAACAAATGTCTCAAAGTAGCAAAGTAGTTTTGTCATTTGTGCGTGGTAAAGTCCAGGCGGGAGGGGTGGGTTTAGTAGCAGCAAGCGATCTAGTTATTGCTGATGAAACGGCAACTTTTGTTTTATCAGAATTATTATTTGGGTTATTACCAGCTTGTGTATTGCCTTTTTTGATTCGCCGAGTGGGGTTTCAAAAAGCCTACCGTTTAGCACTAACAACTCAAGCTATTTCGGCATCAGAGGCTGATAAATGGGGATTAATTGATGAATATGGCAGTAATACTAATCAGTTAATTAGTAAATATATTCGACGTTTAAAGTATTTACCCTCATCAGGGGTGAGAGAGTTAAAAAATTATATTAATCAATTATGGATTATTCAAGCAGAAACTCAGGATTTAGCTGTCAATGAGATTTCTAGCCTCATAGAAAAACCTACGGTTCAAAAAAAAATTCAAGATTTTCAAAAAAAGGGAGTATTTCCATGGCAAACTTAAATCTTAATTTGGACTTAGTAAAGGGTAAATCCGATGTAGTAAAACTGGAGGAGTTGGGTAACGGTGTTGTGCAAATTACGATGAAAGATGAAGAGAACCGCAATACCTTTTCTCCTGGAATAATTGAGGGATTATACAAATGTTTTAGTGCAGTTGCTGAAAACAAAAGTTATAAAGTAGTAATTTTGACAGGTTATGAAAATTATTTTTGTTCGGGAGGAACAAAAGAACAGTTAATTAGTATTTGGAAAAGAGAAAGTAAATGTAATGATTTAGATATTTTTAGGATAGCACTAGATTGTGAAATACCGGTAATTTCAGCTATGCAAGGTCATAGTATTGGTGGTGGTTTGGTGTTGGGATTGTATGCAGATTTAGTTGTGTTAAGTCAAGAAAGTATTTACACTACTAATTTTATGAAGTATGGTTTTACTCCAGGTATCGGATGCACCTTAATTGTCCCTGAAAAATTAGGTGGTGTAGGGTGGGAAATGATGTACACTGCCCAAAATTATCGAGGGAAAGAATTGGCTGAACGGAGTGTTTCTTTTCCAATTGTACCGACAAAAGATGTGCTAAAAGTTGCTAAAAACATTGCTTATGAAATGGCGGAAAAACCGAGACTATCTTTAATAACTTTAAAGGAACACTTAAAGTCAAAAATTGAGAAAAAGCTGCCTGAATTTATAGACAAAGAATTAGTTATGCATGAAATAACTTTTCATCAACCAGAGGTGGCAAATAGAATTGAGCAAATTTTTGACAAAATGACAATAGTAAGTAATAATTATCAAAATTTAAGTCAAGAGTCTGTAAAAAAAGAAATACCAACAGAACAAGAATTGGATGCCGATCGGCTATCTCATCAAAACAAAATGACCAACGAAGAAAAAATATTACTTCAATTGCAATCTGGTCAACTTTCCTTAGAAAATGCGGAACAACTCTTGTTAGGAAAGACGGAAAAAGAAAGACAAAAAAAAGCTATAGAAGACAATCAAATAGATAAGATTCCCAATAAGTTAATTAACATGGATAGCTCAGAAGAAATCTTATCTCTAATGAGTGCAGGAAAAATCTCTTTAGAAACAGCAGAAAAATTATTATTAGAAATAGCAGAACCAGAAATTAATACAGAGATTAATGAGTTTGACCCAAGTCAGAATAATATACCAACTACAGATATAGCAATTATTGGAATATCATGCCGATATCCAGGAGCAAATAACTGGAAGGAATTTTGGGAAAATTTAAAGAATGGAGTTGATAGTATAACAGAACCACCTCCTGGAAGATGGGAAGAAAAAAATTGGTATCATCCAGATCCAGAGCATCCAGGTACTTCCTATTCAAAATCTGCTGGTTTTTTAGATGAAATCGATAAATTTGACCCTTTATTTTTTCAAATTTCTCCGGAAGAAGCTCGGTTTATAGATCCTCAACAAAGAATATTTTTAGAAGAAGCGTACCACGCTATAGAGGATGCTGGATATGCTACTGACTCTCTCAGAGGTAAAAAATATGGGGTATTTGTTGGAGCATCAACAGGTGATTATAGCGAATTACTTTCACTTTCTGGATTAGATACTCATAGAATGGCCCTAACAGGAAATATTCTGTCAGTTATACCAGCAAGAATTGCCTATTTGCTTGATTTTCGAGGGCCAGTAGTAGCTATTGATACTGCTTGCTCGTCTTCATTAGTAGCTGTTCATCAAGCTTGTGAAAGCATACAACGAGGAGAGAGCGAAATGGCGATCGCTGGAGGTATTGCTATTCCAACAACAGCACAATTGCAAATATCAACGAGTCAGTATCAGATGGTATCTCCTGATGGACGTTGTAAAGCTTTTGATGCTTCAGCATCGGGTATAGTTTGGAGCCAGGGTTGCGGCGTTCTCGTATTAAAAAGGTATAGTCAAGCAATTCAAGACAACGATCGTATCTATGGAATAATCAAGGGAACAGGAATCAATTATGATGGTAATACTAACGGCATTAGTGCCCCTAGTGGTAAATCTCAAGCCAGTTTAGAAGAAGCAGTTTATGAGAAATTTGGAATTAACCCAGAAACTATTAGTTATGTAGAAGCTCAGGGTACATCATATATAGGAGATTCAATAGAAGTAGAAGCTTTAACGGAAGCTTTTTCTAAATGGACGAACAAGAAACAGTTTTGTGCGATCGGTTCGGTAAAGACTAATATTGGTCATTCAGGAGCGGCCTCCGCAGTTTCTGGTGTGATCAAGACAATTTTGTGCCTCAAAAATAAGAAATTAGTTCCATCGTTACATTTTAATCAACCAAACCCAGAAATTGACTTTGAAAATAGCCCTTTTTATGTCAACACAGAATTAAAAAATTGGGAAGTGTTGGAAGGCCAACCAAGACAAGCTGCCGTTAACTCTTATGGTATAAGTGGCACTAATGCTCATGTAGTTATAGAAGAATATCCTACTGAAGTCAGAAGTCAGAAGTCAAAAGTCAGAAGTGAAGAATTAGAACGTTCGTTCCATTTGTTAACTCTCTCAGCTCAAACAGAAACGGCTCTTTCTGAGTTGGTCGTTCGTTATCAAAATTATCTAGAAGAAGAAAACAATGATAGTGATTTAGGGGATATTTGCTACACAGCTAATACAGGACGCACTCACTTCAAGCACAGACTAGCAGTTATTGCTCCAGATAGACAAGAGTTAGTTGAAAAACTCCGACAGCACAAGAAAAATGAAGAAGTAACAGGAGTTTGTTCAGGAAAACTGCTAAAGAATACCACAACATTTCCTATGGTTTTCCTGTTTACAGGTCAAGGTTCTCAATATGTAAATATGGGTAGGCAGTTGTATCAACAAACATCAACTTTTCGTGAAGTTATTAACCAATGTGCAGAAATTCTCAGTAGTATAGAAACATTTAAGGAAAGGTCTTTACTAGAAATTATCTATCCAGCAGATGGAGATAAGTCTAATTCATTCTTACTAGATAGAACTGCTTATAACCAACCTGCTCTGTTTGCTATTGAGTATGCCCTGGCAAAATTATGGGGATCATGGGGAATCAAACCGTCGGTAGTCATGGGTCACAGCGTCGGAGAATATGTAGCAGCTTGCATTGCCGGAGTATTTAGCCTAGAAGACGGTCTCAAGCTAATAGCTATGCGGGGACAGTTGATGCAACAGTTACCCTCCGGTGGTGAGATGGTATCGGTAATGGCATCAGAATCTCAGGTAACAGAGGTCATAAAAGAATATACTTCCCAAGTAACAATAGCAGCAGTTAACGGACCAGAAAGTATAGTAGTTTCTGGTGAGAGTGGAGCTATAGCAACTATTTGCGCTCAATTTAAGAATATGGGAATTAAGACCAAACAATTACAGGTGTCCCATGCTTTCCACTCCCCATTAATGGAACCAATGTTAACAGAATTTGAAGCAGTAGCCAAACAGGTTACCTATAATCAACCAAAAATACCACTAATCTCAAATGTGACAGGTACTGAAGTAGGTGCAGAAATAACCACTGCTGAATATTGGGTAAATCATGTGCGTCAACCAGTAAAATTTGCTCAGAGTATGAAAACTCTGGAAGAGCAAGGATATGAAACCTTCCTGGAAATAGGACCGAAACCAATATTGTTAGGAATGGGCAGGCAATGTCTAACAGAAGACATTGGAGAATGGTTGCCCTCATTATGTCCGAATCAAATCCCCCTCCCGTCTCCCTTAGAAAGGGGGAAGCCAGAGGATGCTGCGCTTTTGAAGGATGGGAAGTCAGAGGATACTGCGCTTTTGAAGGATGAGTGGCAACAAATGCTCTCTAGCTTAGGAAAATTGTATGCAAAAGGATCCCAAATAGATTGGTCAGGGTTTGACTCAGACTATAGTCGTCAGAAAGTAGCATTGCCAACATATCCATTCCAACGGGAACGTTATTGGGTGGAAACCAACAACAACTTCTGGCCTCAACAGCAATTATCAACAGACCAAAGCCTGCACCCCCTATTAGGTCAAAAGCTAAATTGTGCAAGCGAACAACAGATATTTGCATCACAAATAGGGGAAAACTCACCCAACTATCTGAAGGATCACCAAATATTTGATCGATCGCTATTTCCCGCAACAGGCTATGTAGAAATAGCAATAGCAGCAGGAAATAACCAATTCAAAACATCCCAGATAGTAATAGAAGACCTAACCATCAGTAGGGGATGGACACTACCAAAAGGAGAATTGACAAATGCCCAAACCATACTCACCCCAACAGACAACTCATCCTATAAGTTTCAAATATATTCTCAAGTTGAACAACAGGGGTGGAGACTCCACACCACAGGAAAAATCAGAAAAGAGTCAACCCCCCCTACTCAGACAAAAGTAGACCTAGAAAAATACAAGAGTGAATGTAATCAAAAAATCGAAGTCAAACAACATTATGAAAAATGTCAACAATTAGGGATAGACTACGGGAAGACCTTCCAAGGGATTCAAGAATTCTGGTCAGGTTCAAACCAAGCATTAGCTTATGTCAAAATCCCCGAAGAATTGATAACACAAACAAATGACTATTATTTCCATCCAGCAGTATTAGATGCAGCCCTGCAAGTAATGTTTCATGCAGTCCCACAAACATATAAAGACAAAACTTATCTGCCATTAGGAATACAAGAATTCAGAGTATATAAGAATCCAGGGCTGAGTCTATGGGCATACGCATCAGTAACCAGTCAAGAAGTGGAAACATCAGAAAGTTTGACTGCTATGGTCACCATAGTAACTCCTTCGGGAGAAATAATTGCCAACCTCAAAGGTTTCCAAGTCAAACTAGCAACAAAACAGACCCTACTGAAAACAGAAACTGAATCAAGAGAATACCGATCGTTTCAGGCAGAGATAGAAAACGGATCGCTAGAATCAGAAGAGCGGTCCTTAGCACAGCAAGCAGAAATTTTAAAACAATTAGAAGCAGAGCCTGAAAGTAGGCGTTATCGACTTTTGGTTAACTATCTTCAGAATGAAGTAGCTAGATTATTGGGGGTCCAAGATTTGAAACTACTATCTCCAGAGGAAGGTTTCTTTGACATGGGTATGGACTCTTTGATGACAGTAGATTTCAAAAATCGACTGCAAAATCTACTAGGAATCAACTTACCTGCAACAATAGCCATGGAATATCCAACCATTGCCAAATTATCTTTATATATACAGGAATTAATGGGATGGAATACAACAGAAGGTGACACACTCTCTGATTCTCAATTAGAAATAGATGGTGAGGCATTGCCAGATATTGAAGATATTTCAGAAGAAGATTTTGAAGTACTAGCAGCTCAACAACTGAAAAAAATTCAGAATATGCTATAACTCGATAGCGAATATAAAAATGAGATTAGGGATTTACTTATAAATATCACTACTATAGCTGGACAGTGCGAAGTTCTATTGAAAGTTGAATGGTGGACTCTTGAGATGGCTTCTTCCATTTGATTGCACTTCCCTCGTTGGTTTCGCAGTGTACCAGACCACGGCTATCCCACTGAGGAAATTGTGCGCTTGACTTTGCAGCATCAAGCTCAAGATATTTTATCCTTGAACTAGACCCACTCTGCTTTTGGCAAAATACCTGGCCAACAAATCTCCTTTGCCAATTGCTTCTGACCTCAAAGAGATTAGCTAGTTCCAATAACACTCACGGATGCTGAAAAACTTTTCACTGTCCAGTACTATAGGACTACCAAAAAATTAATTAGGTAAAGGGTAAAAATTTATGGAATCGACTACGAAAAAAGACAAATTATCATTATCCAAACAGATGTTTTTAGCTTTAAAGCAAGCAGAAACTAAATTGGAGATGATGGAGCGCTCAAGAACTGAACCCATAGCTATCATCGGTATAGGCTGTAGATTTCCGGGAAATGCCAACACACCAGAAAGCTTCTGGGAACTGTTATCCAATGGCCAAGACTCCATTAAAGAGATTCCACTAGAACGTTGGGATCTAGATTCCTACTACGACCTCAACCCTGATACCCCAGGGAAAATGTATATCCGTCACGCAGCATTAGTAGAACAAGTAGATCGGTTCGACCCACGATTTTTTGGAATCTCCGACCGAGAAGCTCGTCACCTTGACCCACAGCAACGCTTGATTTTAGAAGTAACTTGGGAAGCCTTAGAAAGAGCGGGTATTAACCCCCAACAATTAGAAAACACTCAGACAGGAGTGTTCCTGGGTATTGGTCAACATGATTACACTAATTTAGGTTTCCGCCAAGGAGCGGAATATATTAGCCCTTACGATGCCACAGGAAATGGATTTTGTTTTGTAGCAGGTAGGTTATCTTACTTTTTAGGAGTGCAAGGCCCATCACTGGCAATAGATACAGCTTGTTCATCATCTCTGGTCGCTATCCATCAAGCTTGTCAGAGTCTGCGTCAGGGTGAATCCAATTTGGCCTTAGCTGGAGGAGTACATCTAGTTCTCTCTCCTGAAGTGACAATCGCACTATCAAGATTAAAGGCTCTAGCACCTGATGGCAAGTGTAAGACTTTTGATGCTGCTGCTGATGGTTTTGGCAGGGGAGAGGGATGTGGCATTGTGGTACTGAAGCGTTTGTCGGATGCGGTTAAGGATGGGGATAGGATATCGGCAGTAATTCGTGGTTCGGCTGTCAACAATGATGGACCGAGTAGCGGAATGACAGTACCGAATAAACTGGCTCAGGAAAAACTGATTCGTCAAGCTCTGAAAGCAGCCAAGGTAGAACCGTCACAAGTGAGTTATGTGGAAGCTCATGGTACAGGAACTTCTCTGGGAGACCCTATGGAAGTGAGAGCTTTAGGTAGGGTGTTTAACCAGGGGCATGAAGGGGAAAATCTCTTGAATATTGGTTCAGTTAAAACTAATATTGGTCATCTGGAAGCTGCATCTGGAGTAGCGGGTATCATTAAGGTGATTTTGCAATTGCAACATCAGGAAATTGCGCCTCATCTGAATTTTGCTAATCCTAACCCTTATATTGATTGGGAAAATATGCCTTTGAAAGTACCGACTCAACTGACTCCTTGGTTGTCCAAAGGGGAGAAAAGGGTGGCAGGAGTTAGTTCTTTTGGTATGAGTGGTACGAATGCTCATATAGTTTTGGAAGAAGCTCCTATTCAAGTCAAAAGTCAAAAGGCAAAAGGCAAAAGTGAAGACGCTCTAGAGCGTCCGTTACATTTATTAACTCTGTCAGCCAAAACAGAAAAAGCTTTAGAAGATTTAGTCAGTAATTATCAAAATTATCTAAAAACTAATCCCGAATTAGAATTAGCAGATGTATGTTATACAGCTAACACTGGACGCGCTCAGTTTAATAATCGACTAGGGGCGATCGTATCTTCACCCACAGAATTAATGGAGAAACTGTTGGGGTGGAAAACTCAGATAGAATTAGTTGGAGTATTTTCAGGACAACCAAATAGTGAAAGTCGCAAAATATCATTCCTATTTACAGGCCAAGGTTCCCAGTATGTAAATATGGGCAAACAACTGTATGAACAAGCACCAACTTTCCGTAAAACTTTAGAGGAATGTGACCAAATGCTCCAACCCTATTTGGAAACATCTCTCTTAGAAATCCTTTATCCTAAAGATGCACAAAACTCAAGTATTTTAGACCAAACAGCTTACACCCAACCTGCCATATTTGCCCTGGAATACGCCCTCTTTAAATTATGGGATTCATGGGGAATAAAACCTAGTTTAGTCATAGGTCACAGCGTCGGAGAATATGTAGCAGCTTGCATTGCCGGAGTATTTAGCCTAGAAGACGGTCTCAAACTAATAGCTATGCGAGGAAAATTGATGCAACAGTTACCCTCCGGTGGTGAGATGGTATCGGTAATGGCATCAGAATCTCAGGTAACAGAGGCCATAAAAGAATATAGTTCACTTGTAACAATAGCAGCAGTTAACGGACCAGAAAGTATAGTAATTTCTGGTGAGAGTGCAGCCATAACAAAGATTTGTAATTTCTTTGAATTAGAAGGAGTTAAAACTAAACAATTACAAGTATCCCATGCTTTCCATTCCCCATTGATGGAACCAATGTTAACAGAATTTGAAGCAGTGGCTA
>Ga0207422_1003899_pt1 | contig 13508 bp, 14 predicted proteins | sample MarCyaLeptolynsp_FD_187757 | JGI IMG/M metagenome (GOLD analysis project Ga0207422, IMG submission 187757) | Marine cyanobacterial communities from Panama - species 1 Leptolyngbya sp. (SPAdes) | ecosystem: Environmental > Aquatic > Marine > Unclassified | place: Panama: Panama City | collected...
ATCGAATCAACTTGGCTGCGCACCCTTGATCGCCACGGTTCCAAGCACGGTCTCGACTGGGCAGATGCCGCAATCAACTCCAACGGCAAGGTAGCGAGCACAGCGACGCGCAATCAAATCCTGTCGCTTCGCTATGACGCCGATACCTCGTCATTGATGGCAGCAGAATTGGCACGAGACAACGCCGCTGGCTTGCGTACAACCTTGGGCCGCGAGCCGCAGCCGGCAGAGCTCTATCTGGCACATTTCTTAGGACTTGGCGGCGCGCAGAAATTTCTTGGAGCTCTTGAAAGCAACCCTGGACAATCGGCGGTGGCGTTGATGCCAAAGGCCGCACGAGCCAATAAGCCGATCTTCTACTCAGGTGCGTCGCCGCGCTCAGTCGGCCAAGTCATGGACTTGATGCAAGACAAGGTCGAGGCTGCTTACGGCTCGACTCCGATGCCCGGCAATAATCAGCCGATCGGCGGCAACCCCGGCAGTTTCGCGCCGCAATCGATAGTCCGCCAGGCCGATGCCCCGCAAACACCTTCGTCGGCCATCCAAGGACAGCAGCAACCCTATTTCCGCACCGTTGCGCAATCTCGCACTGGTTTCGTGCCTCCGTCTTTCGCTTCGGCCGGCGGATCACAGGTTTCGATGGCTGATACGCTGCGATCAACCTTTGGAAATGACACCACAGGACATAGCAAAGCGAGCGATCACATCGCCGCCGCTTACAGCAAATTTAGGGCATTTGGCTTGTGAACCCGCGTCAATTCATAAACCCAGGGCTAGCGTTACCGTTCGGCATCCTGACAGTCATTCTATTGATGGTGATGCCGATCCCGGCGACTCTTCTTGATGTGCTGTTCGTGCTCAATATCGCACTGTCTGTATCCATCTTGATGGCGGCGATGAATGCTCAGAAGCCCTTGGACTTCTCATCATTCCCTTCGGTCTTGCTATTCGCGACCTTGCTCCGCCTGGCGCTGAACGTAGCCTCCACCCGGATCGTTTTGCTTAACGGCCATGAAGGCGGCGACGCGGCAGGAAAAGTTATCGAGGCCTTCGGTGCCTTCCTGATCGGCGGCAACTTTGCCGTCGGCATATTTGTTTTCATGATCCTCATGATCATTAACCTGATGGTGGTGACGAAGGGCGCGGGCCGTGTGTCAGAAGTGTCAGCCAGATTCACATTGGACGCTCTGCCAGGCAAACAGATGGCCATCGATGCCGATCTCGCCGCTGGCCTGCTGACTTCGGAAGAAGCCAAGGCACGACGACGTGAGATCGCGACCGAAGCCGACTTCTATGGCTCGATGGACGGCGCCAGCAAATTCGTGAAAGGCGACGCCATAGCCGCCTTGCTGATCCTTCTGATCAATGTGATTGCCGGGCTCGTGCTTGGCATATCGACGCACGACCTGTCAGCCGGCGAGGCAGCTGGGTTCTATATCACACTTGCCGTTGGCGATGCGCTGGTCGCTTCGGTGCCGGCCCTGCTTTTGTCAATCGCTGCAGCCGTCATTGTCACCCGCGTCGCTGATGCCCGCGACCTCACCGGCCAAATCGGTGGACAGCTTGCAGATCCGAAAATCTGGCTTCCTGTCGCTTGCATCTTGTTCGTGATTGGCTGCATCCCAGCCATGCCGCAATCGATCATACTGCCACTCTCAGCCGGAGCGTTCTTGCTGTGGTACAATCTGAGGAAACGCCAAACGGTTGCAGAAGAAACGCCAGAACCGGTGGTCGAGCCCGATCCCGCTCACATCGCCATCGATGAGGTCTCAGACCAAACGTTGGTCACAATCCAGCTTGGCTACGGATTGGTCCACCTTACCGACGAGAAGAAAGGCGCAACACTGGTTGCGCGCTTGACCGGACTGCGCAAGCAGATGTGCCAGAACTTTGGCTTCATCATCCCGCAATTCCGGATCGAAGACAGCTTTGAGCTCGAAACCGATGCCTACCGTATCATGCTCGGCGGCGCGACAATTGGCGGAGGCAAGATCAAGCCAAATCACTTGCTTGCAATCGACACAGGCGATGTGATGCACACGCAACCAGTGCCGGGCGAAAAGACCGTCGATCCCAGCTTTGGTTGCCCCGCATTGTGGGTCGAACCCGGCACACGCGATCTGGCTGTTGCCGAAGGCTACTTGGCCGTTGATCCAGAAAGCGTGGTGGCCACGCAGATCCATCAACTGCTGGCGGCAAGAGCGCAAGATTTGCTCGGCCCAGACCAAGTGCGCGATCTCATCGACCACCTGCAAGCCCGCCACAGCCATCTCATCGAGTCGATCACACCACAGCCATTGTCGCTCGCCGCTGTTACTCGAGTGCTCAAGACACTGTTGGCTGACGGCATCTCTTTGCGGCATTCCTTGCGTGTCTTCTCAAGCATTTCATTGGCCGCTCAACAAACCACAGAGCACGACCCACTGATCGACATTGTGCGGGCCGATCTTGGTGCGATGATTGTGGCCGAATCCTGCCCCCCCGACGCCAAATTGCCGGTAATCACGCTCGCAGCGGCACTTGAGGAAATGGTCGTTGGTGGACTCCAAGATCCCGCAACCGGCGAAATTGTAATTGAGCCCGACCTCGCTCGCTCTATCGGCGAACGCATAGCGAGCATCGTCGGAGACCGCGATCCAAGCGCCTATCGGCCAGCCCTGATCGTCCAGCCTCGTGCTCGCCGAGCGCTAACCGGGCTGCTGAGACTGCGCGCGCCGGAATGCCTGGTGCTGTCAATCAACGAGCTGCCCGCCTCTCAGCCGATCGAAGTGATCGCGGTTGTGGGCGACGAAACACCTGAACAACACACTCAAATTAGCCATGAAACGGAGACGTTGGCGGCATGAAGTATGACCAGTCCAATTTCAGCGCAAAACGCGCCTATGCAAGCGAAATAAACCAGAGGATCGAGCGGTTCGAGCCGATGGTGCGCAAGCTGGCGTGGCATTTCCAAGGCAGTTGTGGGGCATCCATCGATGTCGACGACCTGCTTCAAGCGGGAATGATTGCGTTGACCGAGTGTTCCCAACGGCATGATAGGCCGGGGGAAGATGGGTTTGCCGCCTATGCTAAAATGCGGGTCCGCGGCGCAATGATCGATTTGCTGCGATCGCAATCGCCGCATGCTCGTGGAGCGGCCGCTCAACGGCGCGATATCGAACGTGCGACTGATCGATTGCGGCACGATCTTGGAAGAGATCCCGCGGCGCATGAGGTCGCGTCGGCATTGGGCGTTTCGGTCAAAGAATATCACGATATGCGGACCCAATTAGCCACCCGCGTGGTCGATCTTGAAGACTGCTATTCGGATTCGAATCCAGCCTTCGAATCCAATGAGCCCGGTGCCGAGGTAAGGCTCCTTGACGCCGATGACAAAGAGGCATTGGCAGAGGCGATCGCAAGCCTGCCAGAGCGTCTGCAACTGATTATCAAACTGCACTTTGTCGAGGAGCTAAATCTCACCGAGATCGCGGCAGTGCTTGATGTGAGTGTGCCCCGGGTCCACCAACTCAAATCGTCGGCCCTTTCCAAATTGCGGCTCGTGATTGCTCAGAAAGAGTAAAGCTCGAACGGAACCCACGGGCTTCAATGCACTTTGGCCAACAGGGAATCCGACCCTTGCCTCATTCAGCAGCATTGCTTTTCGAAATTGACGCGCACGGCCTTGGGGGCTGTTTTGGTGCACCGGCCCTTGCCTTCATCGGATCGTGGCGACATTCTCATTCAATAGGCGAAGCTTAAGCGCGCGCCTCGGTTCCAAGGACAATTCCTATGAGAACCTTGGGAGCCCTACGTCAGAGTACCTTGCGAAGCCAAAGCTGCTGTCCGGCCTCAGGCAGCGAGTTTCGCCTCGCGAAATGCCGCAGCAATATCAATCATGTCACTCTGCAATTGAGCAATTTGTTCGATGTCGACAGCTCGGATTGAGTCCAGCAACAGGGCTTTCGCGGCGCCATAGAATTGGGCCAGGCTGGAAGCGAGTTCCGCGTCGCGATCAATTCCGATCTCCAGCGCAGTGATGGCTGTCACGCACCGCGTGAGCGTGCGGCTACGCTTGGTACGATCTTCATTGTGCTCGACGATTTGAAGCACACCGAGGTTTTCAATCAAGTCATCAAGGCAGATCAAGACGAGATCGTCTCGATCGCTCGCCAGAAGGCGGGCATCGAAATGGCTTTGCCGATAGGCATCACGGGGTTGGGGGCGCGCCAGCATATCAGTTGCCTTGTGAGTTCCAGATGTCAATTTGGGCTTCGAGGAAGGACAAGGTCGACTGCGACGCTGCGACCTGGCTGTCTACGCGTGCGAAACGCGCGACCATCGTTGCCCTCAAGGTCTCTTGCTTCTCGGCCAAATCCTCAAGATCACGAGTCACCTCAAGTGACTGGTTCTGGTACCTTGCGATCGAGCCTGCGAGTGTCCCAGGATCGCTCGAGAGACTAGCCTCGCGCGAGATTCTATCGATGGTCGAATAGACGCCATTGATCCCGGTTGTGAACATCGCGGCGACACCCGAAGGATCACGAGCAAGCACCGCATCCAATGTCTCGGTGTCGAGAGTGAAGCTGCCATTGCGCTCAATCGAGAGGCCAAGCTCGGCCAGCGTACGCGGAGACCCGTCGGGCGCGTTTGGCATGATTTCCAACGACCCGAGACCAGACAGCGTAAGGCTCAGTGCGCGTGCACCGGAATCGCGCGACAAATCGCCTGTCAGCGGATCGGTGGCGGCTCTCAATTCAGTCACAATCTCGTTCAACACGGCCGTAATGTCTTGCATCACGGTCGAAATCTCACTGGTTGCGCTGTTGAAGCCGATCGTCGCCGGCGCTCCGACATTCGTCCCAGTTAGCTCAAGCGAAAGCCCGGGCGCCACACTCGCAATCGTGTTCGACGAGCTTGTGCTGGCCAGTCCATCGAGCAAAAATGCGGCATCTCCAGACGTCTGAAGCAAGCGTGATGGGTCGCTGCCCGGCTGCCAGTCGAGCGCAGACAGGCCAGGATTAGCGGCGTCCTCAGTGGCCACAATCGTGAAGCCATTTTGCAAGCCCTCGGCCCCCTTGACCACGAGTTGCGCGCCAGCCGCCGTTTGAGCGACATAGGCATTCAAGCCGGCATTCTCGCTGTTTATGGCGGTTGCTACGTCAGAAAGCGTCGCTCCCGCTGCAATGGTAATCGCAAGAGGCGTTTGGCTCGTGTCCTCAGTAAAGCTGGCGTTAGAAGTCTCGCCGAAACGGATCGTCAGCGTACCTGCGCCCACCACATCATCGGCGCTGGTGTAACTCGGACCCGCCAGAACTTGGTTGCTCGCAAGCTGAGTCACTTCCAACGAATAGGACCCCTGCCCGACAGTCCCTGCGGGTGAAGAGACATTGGCGACCGCGCTGTTGGTAATGGTGGGCAATGGCGCAAGATCGCCCGTGCGCAATCTGTCACCAAGCGAAGACGCGAAGGTCGACAAACTGCTGCGGATCGAACCAGCCAATGAAATCCGGCGCTCGAGTGTCTCGGATTGATCGGTCAGACGCTGATTGCGCCCGGCGAACTGAGCTTCAGCAAGCTGTTCTGCAAGGCCAGTCAGCCCTGCACCTCCGCCACCGAGCGAGGAAATGATCGAGGATGATGTAACTTCCATGGTTCTGATAACGGCCTTTCGCGCTATGGATTAACCGCTAGTCGACCATCGACATCGAAGCGCAATGCTGCCGGAACTTCTACATCGGGCAGCGGTGGAGTTTCTCCGCGTTTGAGTGAGAAGACATAGGCAAGGACTGCGGCCACTGCGCTGTAGAGATCCTCGCAGATGATCTGGCGCTCGCGGGTGGTGTAGTAGACCGAACGCGCAAGTTGCGGAATCTCAAGCATGGGCAATTCAAGTTCGCGCGCCAGCTCCTTCATCGCCAAGGCCTTCTCGCCGCGTCCCTTGGCGAGCACGATCGGCGCCGATGCCTTCGCTGGATCATAAGTCATCGCGACAGCGAAGTGAGTCGGGTTGGTAATTACAAACTGCGCTTCGCGCATGGCACCTGACACAGACCCGGTCGCAATGTCCCGCTGACGTTGCTTGCGGGCAGCGCGCATCTCAGGAGAACCTTCAGTCTGCTTGTTCTCGTCCTTCATCTCCTGGTGGCTCATCTTGAGCCGCTTTTGTTGGCGCTGCCATTGGATAGGGAGGTCTACAAACGCAATGATCACAAGCCCGGCGCCTAAAGCGAAGATCAGCGAGATAATCGAGCCCCAGGCGGCAGAGAGCTGGGCCGCGAGGTTTCCTCGCCCCAACCCGATGATCGCCTCCATATTCACCCACCACCAGCCGGCGGCAATGCTGCCGAGCAGCAGGACCTTCAGGATACCCTTACCCATTTCGATCAGCCCTTGCGGACCGAACATGCGCTTCAGCCCGTTGATCGGATTGATGCGCTGCCCCTTCGCTTTGAGATTGTCTGCCACCCATCGGCCTTTGCCGAAGCTGAGTTGGGAAATCAGGGTTACGATAATGACCGGGACTGCCAAGGTAAGGATCGCGGGAACGCCGAGCAGAAGTCCTTGTAAGAACAGGCGCTGTACGACGAAATCATCGAGATCTCTTGGATTGAATTGGAAGGCTTCTCGAGCAAGGCCGGAGAGATCCTGCAGCAGCAAGGGTCCAGCGAATGCCAGCCAAGCGCCACCGAAAAGCATCACGGCCGCGGTGCCCGTTTCCTTTGAGCGAAGGACGTCGCCTTTCTTGGCGGCATCTTCCAGCCGTTTCTGCGTCGGTGCAAAGGTCTTTTCGCCGGCGGTCTCGCTCATCGCAGCACCACACTTTCGGCTTGCTCAAGGCCATCACCGATCAGAACGGCAAACTGGTCAAAGATAAGCGGAGCCGAGATAATCAGCGCTGCCAAACCAGCGAGAACGCCAGCGGGAAGGCCCAGAGCGAACAAGTTCAGCGACGGTGCAGAACGACTAAGGATCCCGGTCAAGACTTGGACCAACAGCAAGATCAGAGTCACCGGCAATGCAATACGAACCGCAGTTTCGAGCATATAGGTCAGGAAGCCAGCAATCGTAGCGAACCGCTCAGCGCCCAGCCAGGTCTCCCCTGGAGGAAAAGCGCGATAACTCTCAGTCACCAATGCGACCCAGTGAAGATGCGCCCCGGTAGCCAGAAAAATCAGCGTCAATACAATGACAAAGTACTGGCCAAATGAGGTCGTGGTGCCTCCGCCCATAGCGTCTTGGGACACGGCCATACTCATTCCCATCGCGCCAGAGATGACTTCTGCGGCCACTGTTGGTGCTGCGAACGCGAGCTGAAGAATGAACCCCATGGCCAGGCCAATCACGACTTCGCCTGCGATCGCAAGAAGTCCTTCGATTGAGAACAGCGCCGGAGGCGTGGTGATATCTGGCATCCAAACCGAAACGAAGATCGCAAGCGCCCCGGTCACCGACACTCGAACCGACATTGGCACCGAGCTCGCGCCAAAAAACGGCGCCGCCAGCATTGCAGCTCCCAACCGGGTCATGAGGAAGACCACCCGCCACATATCCTGTTCGAGGGCCCCAAATCCGAAGTCGATGCCGTTCATCTTGGGTGTCTCAGTCGCCGATACGTGCGATTTCTGCGAAGATTTCCTGCGTGAAATCTCCAAGCAATGCAGTCATCGAACTACCAAGCACAACCAGCACGATTGCCACTGCCGCCAACTTCGGCACAAATGTGAGCGTCTGCTCGTTGACCGAGGTGGCCGCCTGCACAAGTCCAATTACAAGACCGATCGCTAGGCTGGCTAAGAGGATAGGCGCGGCCACCAGTGCTGCGGTCCACAACATATGGTCAGCCATTGAAAGGAGAACGGCGCTTTCATCCATGGCGGCTATCCAAAGCTTGAGGCCAGCGAGCCCATCAGCAGCGCCCAACCGTCAACCAAGACGAAGAGCAACAGCTTGAAAGGCAACGAGACGATCATCGGGCTCATCATCATCATACCCAGACTCATCAAAACGCTCGAAACCACGAGGTCGATGACCAGGAAGGGAAGGAAGAGCATGAAGCCGATCTGAAATGCAGTCTTGAGCTCGCTGGTGACAAATGCAGGCAAGAGGATTGAGAACGGTACGTCCTCAGGGCTCTCAAACTGCCCAACCCCAGCAATATCGGAGAACATTTCCAGGTCGTTTTGACGCGTCTGACGGATCATAAAGCTGTGGAACTGATCACCGGCTCGCTCAATCGCGACTTCAGCGCCGATCTCACCTGCGGAATAGGGAGTAATCGCTTCCTCATTAACCCGCTCGAGCGTGGGCGCCATAATAAACAGTGAAAGAAAAAGTGCGATCCCAATTAGCACCTGGTTTGGCGGCGATTGCTGCAACCCAAGAGCTTGGCGCAGAATGGCCAACACGATGATAATCCGCGTGAAACTGGTCATCATCAAGAGCATTGCGGGCAGAATCGTGAGCAAGCTCATCAGCAACAGAAGCTGCAGCGAGAGGCTCAAGGGTTCACCGCCAGCGCCCGACATCTCACCGAATGCCCGATCGAGCGCGCCTGATACAGCTGCGTCGCCAGTCTGTGCAAACACGACTGCTGGGGCAATCAAAGCGGCCAGAGTAGCCGCATATTTAAGCAGCCTGACAATCATTTGACGAAGTCTTCCGTATGCTCACGCGCTGGCGCTTCGGCCAGCCGGGTGAGACCATTGCGTGAGGTAGAGACCAGGATCTCGCGGCCATGAAACTCGATCACGGCAAGCCTCAGAGTTGGAGAAAGCATGGTGCTCTCAACAACCCGAACGGCTTTGTTGCCATTTGTGGGAGCACCAAACTGCCCCTGCATCTTGCGAGCCAGTTTCAAGCTGCCCCAGATCATCAATCCGATCAAAGGCAGGAGGACCGCAAGCTTAAGAAGATACCAAAGCATCAGTCGCCCTCGCCCGCTCCGGTTGATGCCACAGTAATCGGCTCCGGACGACGATCCACAGGCGGTTCATTCCGAGGCTCTGGTGGAGCAGCGCTGCTCGACGATGCGCCAACGATTTCCAGCACCCGGAGGGCAAACCGATTGCCCTGTGCGATTACCTCGCCGCGAGCGATAAGCTTCCCGTTTACGAACATATCAAGCGGCTCATCGGTCAAGCGATCAAGCTCGACCACACTCGACTCCGCCAACCCGAGAACGTCGCGAAGGCGCATCGATTTGCGTCCAAGCTCAACGGTTAGCCGGACATCGATGTCCTGAATGAGGCCAAAGCCATCTGCGTGAGAAGTCATGGATTTTGCTCCTTGAGGAAAGTCTTCGTAAGTTCGAGTGCGACGCAATCATCCAGTTCGCCAATCGACCCGTATGCGAGCTTAAATTCACCGCTCAGCAGCGGCACATTGCGATTGAGCGCGACAGGAATGACGGAACCTGGCGCAAGATTGGACAAGCGAGCGACCGAGATCGGAAGATCAACGAGTACGGCTCGCATTGGAACATCGACATCGGCGATTGCCGATCCTTCGAGTCCGCGCTCACCGATTGTCTTGCCAGCAACCACCGGCTCAGGTGACGATCCGACCAGTTCTCCAATCATCGATTGAGTCGCGGCAATGCGAACATTCCAGGGCTTGGTGCCCTTGTCGGTCGAGATAACCAGGGTTGCGGTCCAAACCTTCTCGCCTTCGCCAAAGGGGGCGACTTGCTCGACCTCTTCACCACTTGCAGTCGCCGTGATCCCAGGGCGATCAACCGTGCGCCATAGCGTCTCTGCCATGCGCTGTTCAAATTGATGGGCGAAGCGCCGCGACGATGCAGGAAGGGTAGCGCAGTCTTCTTCGATCTCACCAGTTCCGCCAAGGATGCGCTCAAACTGGGCGACCAACACGCCAATTGGCACTGAGACGAGCATGCCCCCTGCAAACTGACCAATCGAAAAGTAACTGTGTTGATGTGAGGCGCCGATGATCGTGAACCAGTCTGCGACCGAAGTCAGACCCGTTTCCGCCACCTCGGCAGTCAGGCTACGGTCGTCGCAAAGCACAGACAGCTGCCCGCTGGCGCGTTCGGTAAAACTCCGCGCGAACCGAGCAAATTCCTTGCTGAGATCCATTGGTGCTTGAGAGCATCCAAGCAGCTCGTCGCAATGAAGCGCGGCCGTTCCAGCGGCCTCGGGGATTGATGCATTAATCATTGGACGATGAAAGACCGGAAATAGACGTTGTTGACGCCGCCAAATCCTTCGCGCTCTTCGAGCACTTCATTGAGCGCTGCGGTCAGACGTTTTTGAAGCTCTTCTTTCCCATTCACGCTTGTAAGATCAGCTTCATCAGTCGCGGCGAGCTCTGCAAGAATACGCGAGCGCAAGGCCGTTTCGTGCTCTTCCAACCACATGAGCACACGACCATCATAATGCGTTGACGCAGCTAGCGTGACTTGCACCAGTGAGATGCCACCTTTCAGATTTGAGGTGAAACCGTCCGAGAAGTCATAATATGCCGTGCGATACTTGCCTCCGCCCACGCCGTACACGATCGGGGCTTTGTCTTTCTTGACCTCACCAAACTGGTAAGGATCTGCATCACCCTTGAGCACAAGCTTGGGATTGTTGTCCTCTTCGCCTGCACCCTGGACGCCGATCACGCCAGCTGCGATGGCGGCGTAGGTGCCACCTCCGCCTGCGCCGAGCAGCAGCAAAGCAGAGAGCATAAGCTTGAGCTTTCCGCCCTTCTTCTCTGGCTCAGTATCCTTTGAGGCTTTATCTTTGGACATTTTGGATTCCTGCGTGGTTGGGATTAGGAAAGATCATGCGTAAAGTGCATCGTCTGGACGCGAGGGCGTCTGGTGCTGGTGTCTTGGGGCAGCGCGTTCACCACTCTGCCCGCGTTGATCTGACTGTTGTGAGCGCTGATCATCGGCCGAGTTCTGGCCAAGACCTGAACCTCCGCCGTTGGTCATCCCCCCGCGATCAGGGGCCCCTGATGTCGCTTGGTTCTGGGTCAGACTTTGTGGTGTAACGGCTTCGGCTTGCCGCGAAGATCCGCGGTCATTGGCCATCGCCGCGGCCAATGCTCGCTGTGCTTCACTGGTCTCTGCCGCGATCTCGACATTCATATTGCCGGTCGATTGCTGATCAAATGTGACCGTAAGCGCACCGAATTCGCGGTGAGCGACTGAGATCGCCGTGGGCTTCGAGAGATCGAGTTGCCTCGCGGTCATCAACTGATCAACCACCCGCTCGACATTGAGAAACGGATCGTTGGTCGAAATCGGCGTGACAGCGGACACGGGGCGAGCGGTGTGAAACGAGCCATCCACTGGCGCGGCAATAGCCGTCGGCAACGGCTTCGTTGTCTCAATGCTTGAAGCATTACGAGGCGCAATGACTGCTTTTTCCGCTGCTCCATTTAGTTCGGCCAAATCTGCCTTCGAAGCAGCGGTCTTTGCTGGCAGTTCCGAAGCACGGGCGGAAACTCTTGGCTTAGAATCAGCAGATTTCTCGCGTGAAGCAACGTGTGTTTGCCCTGCCTCGCTCTGGATGAACTTAGGTGGTTTCTCGTGTGAACCAGTCGGCGAAGCCTTGGGACCAGTGACGAGCGGGGCGTGAACGCCGCCTGTTGATTGCAATGTCTCGGGACGGCCCTTTGCCACAGCGGTGGTCTCAGTGGATGAACGCTCAGAGATGATCGACGCAGATTGCGCGGTCAGATCGGGTTGTGCGTTCGGCAAGGCCCCTGGCGCTGGTTGCGGTATAGAGGCGGTCGGATTGGCAGGTGCAGGCTGACTTGATGCCATCGTCTGCGTGCTTGGACCAGGCTGTGTGACTTGGGTCGCACTCGCTGCCTGAGGTGTTTGCATGAACGGGCCGAACTGCTGTTGAGCCGCGGCGGCGTCTGCTTTTGTCGTGGACGTCGTCGACGCTAGGACAGTTTGGACTGGAGACGTCGGCTTGCTTTCAAGCCCGGTTTGCGGCGCGGAGGTCGATTCAGCTTTAGCCGCATTCGCCCGCGAATTCAGTTTGAATTCGCTCAAATGGGTCAGCAGGCTGGCTCTGCGAATTGGTTGCGCTGGGGCGATGCTTGCGGCTTCACCTGCCGTGTCGCTTGCAACAGCCGCGTTGACGCTCGCTACGATCGCGTCGGCTGACCTGGCCGAAGGTGTGCGCAAATTCGATTTGAGCGGATCAGCAAAAACCTGACTTGAGTTGACGCGTGTCAGATCAGCCGGACGGGGCTTGGTAGCTCCTGCATTGGCCTCTGCGTATGCGTTTAGTGTCGTGAAACGACTGAGTACGTCAGCAGACCGTCCATTGTCCCGCGTACCCTCGCGCGGCAATGCCTCTTGAAAGGGATTGGAGGGAGCTTTGGCCTCGTTTGCGAATGGAGCGGCGCCAGCTGTCCAAGTCCGATTCAGTTCAGATGCCGGACCAATACGCACCTGAATGTCGCCGGTTGGATGAGATGCTGGCGCCACTATCTCTTGGCTTTGTGGTGCAACTGCAGACTTACCAGAAGCCGGGGTAGGCAAGTCGGCTCGCGCTTGACCGGGTATTGAGTTAGACGTCGTTGTTGGCTTTGTCGCCGTTGCCTCAGCCGACGATGCACTCTCTGGTGCTTTGGCATCGCGACGAGCTGCTCCAGCGACTGCCGGAGCGATCGGAGTGAACGGAAGGATAGCGGCCGACTGGACTTGGTGCCGAAGCTCTAAGCCGCCCAGCAGTTCATCGTCATCCGCATTGCCCGGCAATGCTGAGGCATCTACCGGCAAGTCTTTGCCGCCCGGCAATTGTATGTCTTGCCGCTCTACCGCGGTCGCGCCGGTTTTTGTCGAGACAATTCCCTGGGTCGGCACAATCGAAGCCAAGCTGTTCAGTAACTCTGAAAAGCCGTCCTCCCCCGGTAATCCGGCGGTTTTTGAACCCATTTCGCCAATTACGCCAGGGACCAGCGAAAGAGATTCCGAAGAACTTGAAAGGCTAAAAGAGAGAGTCATACAGGCGTCCGATTGTTGTTCGCCCTTCACCTTTCAAAAAGCGTGCCAAATGTGTTCCAGGCTAGCTTTTCTGGAGCTTTGCGATGATTTCTCGTGCAAGCTCTTCGGTGCTTTCTTCGGCTTTGCGGAGTCGACGATCAGACATTGCCAGCATCTCCTGCTTGGCCTGCGACTGCAGTTGAGCTTCTAGCGCCTGCTTTTCACTCAATTCCGACAACTTCTGGAGTTGATCGTGCATGGCTTTGCCGCTGCGCAAGTCTGCGCCGACCATCTCACCAGAATGCTTGGCATAGTGCGCTGCCAAATTTCGGGTGCGTTCGGCAACTCCGGCAAGCCGTGTCCGCGCTGCTTCAGCCTCGCTGGCGGCCAGAGCTGATTGCTTGCGCTCGACGCTTCGCACTCTCTGGATCAGCTGGGCGCGCTTAAATTTCCGTCGCTCTGGCGTCACTGCCTACGAGCTCCTTCATCTGCTCTACCGCGGCCGCGATATCGACACTTTCGTTCCCACTCTGAGAGAGGAAACCGCACATGCTGGGGTGCAGAGCGATCGCTT
>Ga0207422_1003901_pt1 | contig 13499 bp, 11 predicted proteins | sample MarCyaLeptolynsp_FD_187757 | JGI IMG/M metagenome (GOLD analysis project Ga0207422, IMG submission 187757) | Marine cyanobacterial communities from Panama - species 1 Leptolyngbya sp. (SPAdes) | ecosystem: Environmental > Aquatic > Marine > Unclassified | place: Panama: Panama City | collected...
GCCGGGGACGGTGTACGAAAACTGGCAGCGGTGGCTGCCGGGAACGAAGAACTGGCAAACGGGTGCCAAATCGTCCGTTTGTTCGATTCGACCCAATTGGATTTGGCATTGGGCCGGTCAAATGTGATACATGCTGCACTGCTTGCGGGGCATGCGAGCGAAAACTTTCTTGCGCGAGTGCGTGACATGGAGCGTTTTCGCGGTTATTCCGCTGCAAGTGACGAAAAGAGCAACGCATAGCAGGGCGGTTGCGCAGGACTGAAGGCAATATGAGCGATACGAAAAATCCAGGCGACAAGACAATCAGCGTTGAGCGTGGCAAGACGCTCGGCCTAAAGCGGGGCGGCGGCGATCAGGGAACTGTTCGGCAATCCTTCTCGCATGGCCGGTCGAAGGCCGTTGTCGTGGAGAAGAAGAAGCGCCGTGTTGTTATTCCGGGGCAGGAACCGAAAGCCGAGGCTCCGGCTCCGACCACACAGCGTCTCGACCGTCCCGCCGAAGCGCCGCGCAAGCCGCAGCAGCCTGACCCGCAGGCTGCAAAACAGGCGCGCCGGGCCGCCTCCGGACAACGTCAGAAGGGCAATGGCAATGTCTTGCGCACCCTGACCAAGGAAGAAGCGGCGGCAAGGGCTGCAGCGCTCCAGATGGCCAAGGAGCGGGAAGTCGAAGAGCGCAAGCAGCGCGTCGAGGACGAAAAGCGCATGGCTGCCGAAGCCGCGCAGCGCAAGGCCGATGAAGAAGCCCGTGCCAGGGTTGAAGCCGAGGAGCGCGCCAAGCGTGAAGCCGAAGAGGCGCGCCTTGCAGAGGAAAACGCAAAGAACGAGCAGAGCAAGGCCGCTGCCGGTCCGGATGCAGGTTCGGAAGTTGCCCCGTCTGAGGACAGGCAGCCCGCTGCTGCCGATGCCGGCAGACAGCCTGCACGCAGGCCTGCGGCCGGAAATGCAGGCAAGCCGCGCAATCTCGACGATATGGGCAAACGGGCTGCTTCGCCGGCACCCCGTGCCAAACCCGAACAGCAGCCGGCAGCCGAAGAAGACCGTTCAAACAAGGGTCTGCGGGCCGTCAAACGCCCGAAACAGGCACCGGCCCCGACAGCACGTCCGCGCGCTGGAGAGGACCGCCGCCGCTCGAAGCTGACAATTTCTGCCGCGACCGGCGGCGACGACGGGCAACGTGCACGCTCGCTTGCGTCCATGCGCCGCCGCCAGGAAAAGGCCAAACGCGGTCAACAGCAGGTCGTACGCGAAAAGATATCGCGCGAAGTGACCCTGCCAGAGGCGATCACCATCCAGGAACTCGCCAACCGTATGGCAGAGCGTGCCGTCGACGTGATCAAGCTGCTGATGAAGCAGGGGCAGATGCTCAAGATCAACGACGTCATCGATGCCGACACGGCGGAGCTGATCGCCGAGGAAATGGGGCACACGGTGAAACGTGTCTCAGAGGCTGACGTCGAAGAAGGTCTTTTCACCACGGAAGACGATGCCGCATCGCTGCAGTCGCGTCCGCCTGTGGTGACGATCATGGGTCACGTCGATCACGGCAAGACCTCCCTTCTGGATGCGATCCGCAAATCCAAGGTGGTCTCCGGCGAAGCCGGGGGGATCACCCAGCATATCGGCGCCTATCAGATCGACCAGGACGGTCACAAGATCACCTTCATCGATACACCGGGCCACGCCGCCTTCTCGCAGATGCGGGCACGCGGCGCCAAGTCGACCGATATCGTGATCCTTGTCGTGGCCGCCGATGACGGTGTCATGCCACAGACGAAAGAGGCGATTGCGCATGCCAAGGCAGCCGATGCTCCGATCATCGTCGCGATCAACAAGACCGACAAGCCGGGCGCAGACCCGAACAGGGTTCGCACCGAGCTTTTGAGCGAAGAACTCGTGACGGAATCCATGGGTGGTGACGTCATCGACGTGGAAGTCTCTGCGCTCAACGGCACAAATCTCGACAAGCTGCTGGAAATGATCCTGCTGCAGGCCGAGGTGCTCGAGCTCAAGGCGAATCCGGACCGGACCGCCGAAGGTATTGTCATTGAGGCACAGCTTGACCGCGGACGTGGGCCGGTTGCGACCGTTCTCGTCCAGAAGGGTACGCTCAAGCCGGGCGACATTCTTGTCGCTGGGTCCGAGTGGGGCCGTGTCCGGGCAATGCTCGATGAAAACGGCAAGCAGGTGAAGGAAGCCGGGCCGGCCAAACCGGTCGAGGTTCTCGGGTTCCAGGGAACGCCTGCAGCCGGGGACCTGGTTGCGGTTGTCGACAACGAGGCGCGTGCCCGTGAGATCACTGACTACCGTCAGCGTCAGATCCGCGAGAAAGCCTCCGTGGTCGCGTCCGGCGCACGCGGATCGCTCGAGCAGATGATGAACCGCCTGCAGGAAACCGGCCGCAAGGAATTCCCGCTTGTTCTGAAGGCGGATGTGCAGGGATCGGCGGAAGCCATCGCGCACGCGCTCAACGAACTGGGCACCGACGAAGTCGGCGCACGCATCCTGTTGTCGGGTGTAGGTGGCATCACGGAGAGCGACATTACGCTGGCAGCGGCGTCCAATGCCCCGATCCTGGGCTTTAACGTGCGCGCCAACAAGCAGGCCCGTGAAGCTGCGTCCCGCGACGGCATCGAGATCCGGTATTACAACGTGATCTATGATCTCGTCGACGACATCAAGGCGGCCATGTCCGGCCTGCTTTCGCCCGAACGCCGCGAAACCTTCCTTGGAAATGCGGAGATCAAGGAGATCTTCCACATCTCGAAGGTCGGCAAGGTTGCGGGCTGTCTGGTTACCGAAGGCGTCGTGGAACGCGGCGCGAATGTGCGCCTGATCCGCGACGATGTCGTGATCCACGAAGGCGAGCTCGGAACGCTCAAGCGCTTCAAGGACGAGGTCAAGACTGTCGAATCCGGCCAGGAATGCGGCATGAACTTCGTCAAGTACCAGGACATGCGTCCCGGAGACATCATTGAATGCTTCCGCGTCGAGCAGATCGCAAGGTCGCTCTAACCGCCGGAACAGACATACAGGCAGAAGCGCCGGCGGGATTCAGATGGATCGCGCCGGCGCTGCCACTTTCAGGGGCAACGATGCCCCTGGTCAGGAACACAAATGGCTAGACAAAATGCTCAGGACAGCCGAGGACCGTCGCAGCGTCAGTTGAAGGTCGGCGAAACGGTGCGCAAGGAACTGTCCGATATTTTCACACGCGGCGAGTTTTCGGACCCGGATCTGGATGGTGCCATCGTCACCATCCCCGAAGTCCGCATGACCCCGGACCTCAGGCTTGCGACCTGCCTCGTCATGCCGCTTGGCGGCAAGAACGCGGAACGGGTCGAAAAGGCGCTGAACCGCAGCGCAAAGTATCTGCGAGGACAGGTGTCCAGGCGCCTGACCATGAAATACATGCCGGACCTGCGTTTCGTCCTGGATACCCGCTTCGATGACGATGACCGCATCGGCACGCTGCTTCATTCGCCGGGCGTCTCGAGGGATCTTGGCAAGGACGAAACCCGCGAGGACTGATTATTGCCTGCAGTGCGACTTCAACTCTTTGTTTGTCATCGCTCCGCAGGCAGGGATCCAGTAATCATTGACTTGAGATTTTGACACGTCGCGAGGACCGGGACGACTGAACCCCGGTCTCTCGCGATGCTCGAACCGGGGTGACAAGCGGGTGGTAGCAAATCCACCAGCTTGGCTGTTCAACAAACGAATTCGACATGGCACGCCAGAAACAGATCAAGCGGAAGAAGAACGCCATCAATGGCTGGCTTGTGCTCGACAAGCCCTACGGCATCACCTCCAACGAAGCACTCGGCAAGATCAAGCGGATCTTTTCGCCGCAAAAGGTCGGCCATGCCGGCACGCTTGACCCGCGCGCCTCCGGTCTGTTGCCGGTGGCCTTCGGCGAAGCCACCAAGACCGTTCCCTTCGTGATGGACGGGCGCAAGGTCTATCGGTTTGAGGTCACGTGGGGTGCGGAAACAAACACGGACGACACCGAAGGCGACGTGATCGTGACCTCGCAGGTCAGACCCGCTGCGGATGCCATCGCGTCCGTTCTGGCCGAATTCACCGGCACAATCATGCAGGTGCCGCCGAAATTCTCCGCGATCAAGGTGGCGGGTGAACGCGCCTACGATCTTGCGCGGGACGGTGAAGAAGTGGAACTGGAAGCACGCCCGATCGACGTCCACCGCCTGGATCTGGTCGACTGCACAGACGCGGACCGCGCCGTCTTCGAGGCGGAGTGCGGCAAGGGCACTTATGTGCGCGCATTGGCGCGGGACCTCGGGCGCCGCCTCGGCACCTTCGGTCACGTCACCGAACTGCGCCGCCTCCTGGTTGGTCCGTTCGGAGAAGGGGACCTTGTCGACCTTGACGAGATTCTCGGTGCCGCAGCGGAGTTGGACGAAGGCGATGCCGTCGAGGCGCTTGTCGAAGAGTTCGTTCTGCCGGTTCGCGTGGCGATGGACGCCCTTGTCGAGGTGCCCGTTTCGCTGGATGATGCCGCCAAGATCCGCAAGGGCATGGCGGTCCTGCTGCGCGGCCGCGAAGCACCGCTCAACTCCGATGTTGCCTTTGCCAGCCATGCGAGCGTACCCGTTGCGATCGGATCGATCGACAAGGGCCGCTTTCAGCCGTCGCGGGTGTTTCATCTCTAGGGCACACTGCTGTCCGGGTTATCTCAAACTGGGTTTCGCGAGACCATCTCAAGTCAGTAGACTTGTCATTCTGGCTGAAGTGCAGCGGAAGGCCGGAACCCTGTAATAACTTGTTCCTCCTTCTGCTTTTTCCCTCGACCCGCATGAGCACAGGTTCCCGGTTTCGCCGCGTGTGGGGCTGCGAGATTGATCGGCAGAACTGTTAGCTTCTGATTTCTTCGTTCAGGAGTTGAACGAGCGTGTCGGATTCATTGATTGGATACCTGGAGGCCCGGTAGAGCGAAAGCACAGTCGCCGCAAGCGGCGGCAGGCCGTGCTCTGACCCAAAAACGTGCAGCGGCGCCACGGCTACAGGCCTGGCCGTGACGGTGAGCGCAAGACCCGCAAGGACGAACGAGCGCAACCCGACGGGATCAGGACTTTGGTGGGCGACAAAGCCCGCGCGTCCAACGCGATCGAGAGCCTCAAACGCCTGACGCCTGAGATCTCGCCCATCGGTCAGGAAAGCGAGTGGAACATCGGCCCACTTTGCGGGACTGAGACCCTCCGCTCCCACCCAGACGAGAGGCGTACTTTCAGCAAAAACGCGGCCGGGTGTTTTGCCTTGATCATGCATCATGACGATGTCCGCCTCGCCGGCGTCAAGGCGTTGCAGAAGAGCGTTGCTGCGATCGCAGGCAACGTGGATCTGAGTGTCCGGTTCCTGCTGTGAAAATCGGCGCAAAACACGTGGGAGCACCGACTGGGCCAGTGAAACTGTGGTGCCAAGTTTGATTGTGCGCCTGAAACGCGCGTTTTTCACCGTGGTGACAGCTTCATCGGTCAACGAAAGGATGCGCCTGGCATAGGCCACCAGAACCTGCCCGTCCGGTGTTAGGCTCATTTGTTGTCCACGTCCGCGCTCAAACAGCGGCTTGCCGACTTCAGTTTCAAGCTTGCGGATGTGAGCGCTGACCGCAGACTGCACAGTGTTTCTGCGCTCCGCTGTCTCTGTAAAACTCAACGTCTCCGAAGCGATGATCAGGCTCTCAAGGCTGTTCAGGTCAGGCACATAAATCTCCGAAAAAGATTTTATAAAGAAGAATAAATCGTTTTAGGAATTTTATCGCAAGTCTTAAACATCGGCTTCGTCCACCAAGGAGCCGCCCATGACCCTTCCGTCTTCCTTCTATCTTGTTTTGGTTGCCGTAATTTTCCTGACAGGATTGTCAAAGAGCGGATTTGGTGGCGGACTGGGTGTTGTGTCCGTACCGGCATTGAGCGTGTTCGTTGAACCGCAATTCGCGGTTGCCGTGCTGATGCCCATTCTGATCGGCATCGATGTCCTTGTAGTCTGGCGGTATCGCCACAATTGGCGGCAGGATGTGGTGTTCGCGATGGTTCCTGGCGCCTTGTTCGGGTTGGTGCTGGGTCTTGCCACGTTTCAGTGGATGAATGCCGACCTGATCAGGTTTGCTGTTGGCCTGCTGGCGCTTGCATTTGTCACGCAGCATGTTTTTGCGCACTCACGCGAGATCAGGCATGGAGCGGACCGTCGAAGCGGAGCCTTTGCATTCGCGGCCCTCTCCGGATTTGCCAGTTATGTCGCACATGCCGGTGGACCACCGGTGAAGGGCTATCTGCTGCGGCAGCAAATGGACAAATCCACCTTCGTTGGCACGAATACAATGTTCTTTTTCTCGATGAACGCGTTGAAGACCGTTTCTTACACCCTTTCGGGGTTGCTCTCTTTCGAAAGCCTGATGGTAAGTCTTTCAGTCTCTCCGGTTCTGCTGCTTGGTGTCCTGGCCGGGACCTACCTGCACAAGCGCGTCGACCAACGCCTTTTCACTGCCCTTGTCTATGGTTTTTTGACGCTGGCGGGAGCGAAACTGCTGTTGGACAGCGTGATATCCGTTCTGGCTTTCCCGAATTGAGCCAGACCTCCATTGTTCAACAGACATTGGCGGTTCGACCGAGACGCACCGACGAATGGCTCACCAAAGATTCCTCTGGCTTTTCCCGCTGTTTTCTGCCATATACCGCCGCCATTGGGCACTGAGGCCCAATTCGTCCGGACGGATCCTTTGCTGAACGACATCTCGGCTCTGGAAACATCCGGATCAGGCCGGTTTCCGGCACATCAACGCGTCCGGTCAACGGACCCCCCTCTTTGAAAGGAAAGAGCGATGTCGATTACTGCAGAGCGTAAAGCTGAGCTCATCAAGGAATTTGCGACCAAGGAAGGCGACACCGGCTCTCCGGAAGTCCAGGTGGCGATCCTCACCGAGCGCATCAACAACCTGACCGAACATTTCAAGGGCCATGGCAAGGACAATCACTCCCGCCGCGGTCTGTTGAAAATGGTTGCGCAGCGCCGGTCCCTGCTGGACTACACGCGCGGCAAGAGCGAAGAGCGCTACAAGACGCTGATCGAGCGTCTGGGCATCCGCCGCTAAGGTCTTGAACAAACGAAACGCGGTGGGCTGGTTCCCGCCGCGTTTTGCTTATGGGCGTCTTGGGCCGTATGCCTCAAAAGGACGGTTTGACGGCCCGCAAACGCGCATTGATAGAGTGCGTTTCCATTTGATGGCAAACACTCTATAGAAACCTCGTGACAAGTCATGGGGCAGGATTGCCGGCTTCTTTCGGTTCCGATTTACGGAAAGCAGCCCGTCGTCTTGCCCGTGACCTGTCCGCCGGTAACCGGCCCATCCGGGGCCGACCGGGAATGTGCCTGTCCGATGGCGTTGCAAGGAGTGCAACGGCGGGCGGGCGACTACGTAAGGACAGATGATGTTTGATATTCATCGTGTAGAAGTCGAGTGGGGCGGACGGCCGCTCGTGCTCGAAACGGGCAAGGTTGCCCGCCAGGCCGACGGTGCCGTCATGGCGACCTACGGCGAAACCAAGGTTCTGGCGACCGTTGTCTCCGCAAAGGAGCCGCGTCCCGGACAGGATTTTTTCCCGCTCACCGTGAACTACCAGGAAAAGGCGTTTGCCGCCGGTAAGATCCCGGGCGGTTATTTCAAGCGCGAAGGCCGCCCGTCGGAGCACGAGACGCTCACGTCCCGTCTGATCGACCGGCCGATCCGCCCGCTCTTTGCAGATGGTTACAAGAACGACACCCAGGTCGTGATCACCGTCTTGTCTCATGACATGGAAAACGCACCGGACATCCTGGCAATGGTTGCAGCCTCTGCTGCGCTGACGCTGTCCGGCGTTCCCTTCATGGGCCCGATCGGCGGCGCACGCGTTGGCTACATCAACGGCGAATACGTTCTGAACCCGGCCGTCGACGACATGCCGGAAAGTGCGCTCGATCTTGTTGTTGCAGGCACGAACGATGCGGTTCTCATGGTGGAATCGGAAGCCAAGGAACTGGACGAAGCCACCATGCTTGGTGCGGTGATGTTCGGTCACCAAGGCTTCCAGACCGTGATCGACGCGATCATCAAGCTGGCCGAGACCGCTGCGAAAGAACCCCGCGAACTGTCCATTCCGGACCATTCCGCGCTTTTCGATCAGGTCAAGTCCCTCGCCGGCGAAGAGCTGACCGCAGCCTACAAGATCACCTCCAAGACCGACCGCAAGAATGCGGTTGATGCCGCCAAGGCAAAGGTCGTCGAGGCGCTGATCACCAACGCGGCAGAAGGCGAAGCTCCGGAAGCCAACGTTCTGGGTGAGCAGTTCAAGAAACTGGAAGCCGAGATCGTTCGCGGCGCCATCCTCGACACCGGTACCCGCATCGATGGACGTGATCTTTCCACTGTCCGCGCAATCTCTTCGGAAGTCGGCATCCTGCCGCGTGCGCATGGCTCTTCCCTGTTCACGCGCGGCGAGACCCAGGGTCTCGTGGTTGCAACGCTTGGAACCGGTGAAGACGAACAATTCATCGACCTGCTGGAAGGTACCGTGAAGTCACACTTCATGCTGCACTACAACTTCCCGCCTTATTCCGTTGGTGAAACCGGCCGCATGGGCTCCCCCGGGCGGCGAGAGATCGGCCACGGCAAGCTGGCCTGGCGCGCGATCAACCCGATGCTGCCGCAACACCACGATTTCCCGTACACGCTCCGCGTAGTCTCCGAAATCACCGAATCCAACGGTTCCTCCTCCATGGCGACCGTCTGCGGCACCTCGCTGGCGCTGATGGATGCCGGTGTGCCGCTGAAGGCTCCGGTTGCGGGTATCGCGATGGGTCTGATCAAGGACGGCGAGCGCTTTGCGGTTCTCTCCGACATCCTTGGTGACGAAGACCACCTTGGCGACATGGACTTCAAGGTTGCCGGTACCGAAGGTGGCATCACCTCGCTTCAGATGGACATCAAGATCGACGGTATTACCGAAGAGATCATGAAGGTCGCTCTGGAACAGGCGAAAGGCGGCCGCATCCATATCCTGGGCGAAATGGCGAAAGCCATCACCGAAGCCCGTTCGGAACTCGGTGAACACGCACCGCGCATCGAAATGATGAAGATCCCGGTCGACAAGATCCGTGAAGTCATCGGTTCCGGCGGCAAGGTCATCCGCGAAATCGTGGAAAAGACCGGTGCCAAGGTCAACATCGAAGACGACGGAACGGTCAAGATCGCCTCTTCCGACGGCAAGGCGATCAAGGCCGCCGTCAACTGGATCAACTCCATCGCGGCGGAACCGGAAGTGGGCGTGATCTACGAGGGAACGGTCGTCAAGTGCGTCGACTTCGGTGCCTTCGTCAACTTCTTCGGCGCGAAGGACGGCCTGGTGCACATCTCGCAGCTGGCTCCGCGCAAAGTCGGCAAGGTCACCGACGTCGTCAAGGAAGGCGACAAGGTCTGGGTCAAGCTCATGGGCTTCGATGAGCGCGGCAAGGTCCGCCTGTCCATGAAAGTGGTCGACCAGGAAACCGGCAAGGAAATCGAGAAAGAAAACGCCGAATAAACCCGGCCTGATCTCGAAACGGAGAACGCGCGGAGGACCCTGTCTTTCGCGCGTTTTGTTTTTTAGGGCCGGGTGAGCCGGACAAACTTCCCGTGTGCGGCAGGACAGGCCGGAACGCCGATTTGCCTCTGCTGCGGAAGCTGCTATACCCGCGATCGAATATCGGACGAGAGGATCGACATGGGGCAAATGCGCTTGGTTGTCGTTGGTGCCGGCGGCCGCATGGGCCGCGCGCTGACAAAGGCCGTGACAGAAACGGACGGGGCCACTGTTGTCGCTGCAATCGAACGCGAGGGCTCTGAGTTCCTGGGCCAGGATGCCGGGGAACTGGCGGGTGTCGGGCCGCTCGGTGTTCCCGTGACGGACGATCCTCTGACGGCCTTTGCCAATTCCGATGGCGTCCTTGATTTCACCGCGCCCGCAGCCAGTCTCTGGTTTGCGGAACTGGCCGCGCAGGCGCGGATCGTGCACGTGATCGGAACGACCGGTTGGGCCGAAGGCGAGGACGAACCGCTGAAGGCGGCTGCACGCCACGCACGCATCGTGAAATCCGGCAACATGAGCCTCGGCGTCAATCTGCTTGCGAACCTCGTGCGCGTCGCCGCCGCCGCCCTTGATACGGATTTCGACATCGAAGTCATTGAAATGCATCACAAACATAAAGTGGATGCACCGTCCGGCACGGCACTTCTGCTCGGGCAGGCCGCAGCCGAAGGCCGCGGGATCGACCTTGGTTCTCATTCGGTGCGCGCGCGCGACGGCATCATGGATCCCCGCAAAACCGGCGACATCGGGTTTGCCACTTTGCGCGGCGGTTCGGTGATCGGTGAGCACTCGGTGGTGTTTGCCGGTGAGGGTGAACGCATCGAGCTGGTTCACCGCGCGGAAGATCGTCAGCTTTTTGCGCGCGGCGCCGTCAAGGCCGCGCTGTGGGGATACGACCAGAAACCGGGTTTTTACTCGATGGCCGACGTGCTCGGCCTCAACGCATAACGTCGCGTAGAGCCCTTTTGAATGATACGGAATCATTTGATGGAACCAATTCAGCTCGTATCCAAGGCGCGGAGCGCAGCGCGATGCGGAGTATCGAGTAAGCTCCGCAACGCTGTAGATGGGCTGAATTGGCCCACCGAAGGCCCGATTGTCGGGCTCGCCGGACGTCGTTGCGCTCTGCTTCCGGTCAACCAGACCGCCACACAGCGCGCGCCTGGCCGACAAACCCGAAACTCGGGTCAAATGGCCCCGAATCATTCAAAAGGGCTCTAGTTAAGGAGAACGGCATGGAACGCCTTCTTGTGCTTGTCCGACACGGACAGAGCGAGTGGAATTTGAAGAACCTGTTCACCGGCTGGAAGGATCCGGGTTTGACCGAGCAGGGCGTCGCGGAAGCGCACCGGGCCGGTCAGCAGCTCAGAGACCTCAAGCTTGAATTCGACATCGCGTTCACGTCGGACCTGTCACGCGCACAAAAGACCCTCGGCATCATCCTGGATGAGCTTGGGCAAGCTGACCTGGAAACACTTCAGGATCAGGCTCTGAACGAGCGCGACTATGGCGATCTGACCGGTATGAACAAGGACCAGGCCCGGCAGGAATTCGGCGAAGAACAGGTCCATATCTGGCGCCGGTCCTATGACGTTCCGCCGCCGGGCGGCGAAAGCCTGAAGATGACGGCGGAACGGGTACTGCCTTACTACAAGCAGGAAATTCTGCCCCGGGTCATGGAAGGCAAGCGCACGCTGGTCTCCGCGCACGGCAATTCTCTCCGGTCCCTGATCATGGAACTGGAAGACCTGACCCCTGAGGAAATCCTGAAGCGAGAATTGGGAACGGGCACGCCGATCGTCTACCGTCTTGACGAAAATGGCGGCGTGGTCAGCGTTCAGGATCTCGCCGACTAGGAAATCGAGTGTCTCAAGGAAAAAGGCGGTCGCTATGACCGCCTTTTTGTTTTGGATCAGATTTCAAATCCGCTTTGCGCCGCGATGTTCTTGAGCGGTTTTTCCGGACGTGCACCGACATGGCTGATGACGTTGGCGGCGCACAGGCAGCCGAGTTCCGCAGCATCGCCGAGCTTGTACTCGCGCGCCAGACCGAACAGGAAACCGGACGCGAACAGATCACCGGCTCCGGTCAGGTCAACGACGTTGTTAACAGCCTGCGCAGCGACCTTGACCGTTTCGTTGCTGTCGAACGCCATTGCTCCGTTCTCGCCGAGCGTCAGCGCGGTCAGGGCGCCGGAGTCTCGCGCCGCGGAAATGGCAGTGTCGAGATCCGCCGTCTCGTAAAGCGCCTTGAGTTCGTGTTCGTTGGCGAACATCAGATCCACGACCTTGTCCTTCAGGAGCCGCTGAAATTCGCTCCGGTAGCGGTCGACGCAAAAGGAATCCGAGAGGGTGATCGCCACCTTCCGTCCATTGGCGTGGGCGACTTCGGCTGCCTTCAGGAAGGCTTTCTTCGCTTCTTCCGGGTCCCACAGATAACCTTCCATGTAGGTGACAGCGGAGGCCGCCACGACATCCTCGTCGACATCGCCAGTGCTAAATTCAACGCAGGCGCCAAGATAGGTGTTCATGGTCCTCTCGCCGTCGGGCGTGATCAGGATCACGGAGCGCGCGGTCGGATTGCCGTCCACGAGGCGCGGCGTGTTGAAGTAGACGCCTGTGCCGTTCATGTCGTGGTAGTAGCTGTCGCCCAGTTCGTCTTCGGCAACCTTGCCGAAATAGGCAGGATTACCCCCGAGCGAGGCAATGCCAGCCGCGGTATTGCCCGCGCTGCCGCCGGAGATGCGGACAGTCTGCCCCATCTTGTCGAAAAGCCTCACAGCCTCGTCCGTGTCGATCAGGCGCATCGACCCTTTGACAAGGTTCTCCCGAACCAGGAAGTCCTCTTCGACATGCGCAAAGACGTCGCAAATCGCGTTGCCGATGCAAAGCGCATCAAATCTCGTTTCGGTCATGAATTCCTCTGAATGCGAAAGCTGCTGATGGGTCAGGAATGCGGGTTCGGGCGCAATGCGCGGTTGGCTTCCGGTTCCTTGATCTTGTCCCGGAACGGGCTGGCCCTGTAAACGCCCAGAATGTTCAGTTCCGCGCAAAAGAAGGCGAGTTCTTCAAGCGCGAGGCCGACGGCCGGATCGTCCGGGTGACCTTCGACATCGGCATAGAACATCGACGCGAAGAACTGGCCCTCGAGCTGATAGGATTCCAGCTTGGTCATGTTGACGCCGTTGGTGGCAAATCCGCCGAGCGCCTTGTAGAGCGCTGCCGGAACGTTGCGGACGCGGAAAATGAAGGTCGAGATGACAGGCTGACCGTTGTGGGCGGCCTCCATCTTTTCCCTGGAGAGGATAACGAAACGGGTGGTGTTGTGCGCGGCGTCTTCCACGTCCCGGCGCAGGATGTCGAGGCCATAGATTTCGGCAGCCATCTCCGGTGCGAAGGCGGCCACGGTCGGGTCATTGAGGTCGGCCACCTGGCGCGCCGACCCGGCGGTGTCGCCGCCGACCACCGCTGTCAGTCCCAGTTCGCGGATGATGTTGCGGCATTGTCCGAGCGCATGGATATGGCTCTGCACTTTCTCCAGCTTGTCGATGGACGCACCTTTGGGCGCCATCAGCTGAAACCGTATTGGCATGAAATACTCGCCGATGATGTGCAGGTCGGACTTGGGCAGCAAGTGGTGGATGTCGGCAACGCGTCCGGCAACTGAGTTTTCGATGGGGATCATGGCAAGGTCCGCCGATCCGTCCGCCATTGCCGAAAAACAATCCTCGAACGTCGCGCAAGGAATGGCCTCGTAGTCCGGGTAGACACTTCTGCAGGCCATATGGGAGTTCGCCCCATTTTCACCCTGGAAAACAATTCTCTTTCTGTCGGTCATGGATCTTTCGCGTTCTGGCGGTTGGGGTCATCAGGTCAGGAGCGCG
>Ga0207422_1003903_pt1 | contig 13494 bp, 13 predicted proteins | sample MarCyaLeptolynsp_FD_187757 | JGI IMG/M metagenome (GOLD analysis project Ga0207422, IMG submission 187757) | Marine cyanobacterial communities from Panama - species 1 Leptolyngbya sp. (SPAdes) | ecosystem: Environmental > Aquatic > Marine > Unclassified | place: Panama: Panama City | collected...
GCTCAGACCAGGCAATATAGGCCGCAAAGGCAGCAAGCAGCATCAAGGGCGCAGCTGCCATGGCGGCCAATGTTGTCGGTATCATTGCCGGTGGACTGCTCTATGGCATTCTCAAGCTTGCCGTGACCCCCAAAGACACCCCTCCCGCCTAAATCATTACGATTCATATGGTTTCTGCTACCCTGCACACGCATTAGGGGTATTAGGGGCAGAATTTTGGGGCATTCGCGTCCGCTAAGGGGGAAAACGCGCGCGGAAATCGGCTGCATATGCGTGGGCCGATCCGGCCGCAAATCCTCAGGACTCGGCCGTTTTGCCCGTCATACGACGGCGGTAGTGGCAATCTGTGTGCTGTTCAGCCTTCCGTCGTCCGCCCTTGCCGGTGCCTGGCCACAACCGGCGGGACGCACATCCATCATCACCCGCCTCACGGTCACCGGCGCAAAGAACAGTTTTGACGCTGGCGGCCAGGTGGCCGGAAATGCCGACTTCGAGAAGGTGGAAATAGACGCCTATCTGGAGCACGGGTGGCGCGAGAGCATAACCCTCCTGGCAAAGCCCACTCTTCAACAGACCATCGTGGGGGCGCAACGTCAGACCGGCCTTGCAACGATTGAAGCCGGCGCACGGGCGCGGCTCTGGGTATTTGAAGACGATCAGTCTGTTCTGGCAGCCCAGACAAGCCTCATTCTGCCCATGCGCGAGCATGACAAACAAAACCCGCTGATCACCTCCGGCCACACAGACGTTGATGCCCGGCTCCTGCATGGGGTGCCCGGAACCCTGATTGGATTTCCCGACTTCACGGACTCTCAGCTGGCATACCGCCACCGCGGGGGCGGCGCTCCGGACGAAATCCGCCTCGACATGACATACGGTGTGAAAGTAAGCCCGGACTGGACCATCATGGGCCAGTCCCAGACGGTCGCAGCCATTGGGAACGCGCGTCCACCGTTTCAGAATTTCCTGTCGCAGAAAGTCCAGTTATCCCTGCGCTGGGAGTTTGCACCCCACAGACACATTGAACTGGGCGGCGTCAGGACCCTGTCCGGCATGCAGACCGTGCGCGAGTCCGGTGCCTTTCTATCCGTGTGGACCAGCTTCTGACGGCAACTGTTTCAACGCGAGGTCCCTTCCCGGGCAGACGCAATCAACGTGTCGGTGGACTCTTCGCGTCACGGCCGGGGCCATACCGGGCATCACCGAGTTGCCTGATGTCCGCCAGGGCCTTTTCACGCTCATCTTCGTCGAGCCGTGTAAAGCCCCAGATCAACGTGTAGATCTGGTCGAACATATCGCTGGGTACATTCTTACTGGCCCACAAAAGGACGTTCAGCAGATCATACTCCAGTTCATCCCGGTGCCGGGATCGGCGGATCAACGGGATTTTCTCAGTTGGCTCGGCGGAAACCACCGCTCCGGACCGAATGTCGATTCCCGCTGGCGTCTGATGATTTTCCAGCTCTGCATTGGCATCTGTTCTTTGCATGGCGCCCACCTAACTCCCTACTCATGCCGATCTGCGCAATACAGCAGCGCAGCACCCCCACAAGCACGACTCAATTCCTGGACAAAAGCCACCTATCCACCTGCATAGTTGCGCAAGGCGGTTCTGTATGATCCGTAGACGGTAAATCGGGAAGAGTGTGCCTGGTTGCAGACCTGCGGTTACAGGTCAGGCCCAAGGGTTAACGCAACAGTCCCAGCCGCGATGCCTCAAAGACAGCAGATACACGTGAGGAGACTTTCAGCTTCTTCATGACGTTGCTCATGTGGAACTGAACGGTTGGGTCCGACACGCCAATGATCTGCGCAATATCGCGATTGCTTTTGCCCTGGGCTGCCCAGGACAGGCACTCATACTCCCGCGCACTCAGACGCGGTGGCGGCGGCATGATCTCGTTGGAACTTGCCAGTGCGTCAAACATCGCATGGAACTGGGCCGACAACGCATAGACCTTAACCGGATCCTTTGGGATGTCAGCCTCAGTCCCACTCGTTGAGATGGACAGTGTGGCTACGCGGCCAAGCGGCCCGTGAAACGGGATTGTCACCCCGAACCGGTGTCCCGCATCCGCACCCGCGTCAAATATCTGTTGCTGGCGCTTGGTGAGGTCGAAGGAATTCTGAACCTGGTCCCAGGAAATAGGGCGCTGGTTGGTCAGGGCCAGATCGAACAGCACATCATCATCAAAGTAGCCTTCGCGCCCATAGAACTCGATCCAGTCCTCACCATAGGTAATGGTGCGCCGGGCGGTGGCCTGGCCGCTCTCCTCATTGGCAGCGGCGGCTTCCATCAGTTCCGCAGAATGCTGAAAATTGACATAGGCGACCTGATCAAAGCCAAAGTCAGCGAGACGGCTGGCCAACACATCAAAGAGACGCAAAGGATCTTTCGAAGACAGGGCCTCTTCCCACAGCCGCTCCCAATCACGTGCATCCGTTGCCGCCTCTCCTTGCGGGGGCTGCTGCGTCCGTCCCCGGACGTTTGACCGCAACTGAATGACTGAATTCAAGGGGCTCTCCAACAAGCAGGCCGTCACACCACCAAACACCGAGTCACGGCGGCCCCGAATGATACCTCCCCACGGCAGATGCGGCTACAGCACACCCGCAAAAGTTGCACAGGGTTAACGATAAAACCCCGCAACACCCGATTTTCGAAGCCGAATAGTGCCTTGCCGCACGGCACAGCCGCTTATATTGCTTCATGCCATGAAAAATCGCCGCCCACGCACATTGGCATTCGCAGCCGCCGCATCGGCCCTGCTGGCCACCACCGCCCTTGTTACGCCCCATGCCGCAGCGCAGGAAACCACCGGCGCAGCCGTGGAACTGGACCCGGTGGTGGTAACGGCCACCCGGTCACCTCAACCTGAGAGTGAACTCGCCGGCAATACATCTGTTGTCGAAAGCGAGGAGATAAAGCTCGTCAGTCAGGACAATGCTGCTGAACTCCTCAACAGGGTGCCCGGCGTCTATGTGCATTCAAATGACGGCCAGGAACATCTGACGTCCATTCGTTCCCCGGTCCTGACCGGCGGCGCAGGCCAAGGGTCCTTCCTTTTCCTGGAAGACGGCATTCCATTGCGGGCGGCTGGATGGGGCAACGTCAACGGCCTGTTCGACGCCCACTTTGAAAACGCAGAGCGCGTGGAAGTCGTCCGCGGACCAGGCTCGGCCCTTTATGGGTCCAATGCCGTCCACGGCCTGATCAACGTCATCACGCCTGACCCGAGTTTCGTGAACAAGCGCACGCTGTCTTTTGAAACCGGTGGCCACCGCGACAAGGGCACCGCAGACATTACCGGCGCCATTACTGACAACACCGCATATCGGGCGAGCGTATCGCTGCTGGAAGATTCAAGCTTCCGCGAACACGCAGGCGTCGGACAGCAAAAGGCAACCGTGAGCCTCTTGCACGAAGCGGAGAAAGACACTCTGAAATTCATTGTCTCCGGCCAGAACCTCAATCAGGAGACCGCTGGCTTCATCCGCGGGTTCGAGGCCTACCGCGACAGCGACATTGCGCGGTCCAATCCCAACCCGGAAGCCTTTCGCGACGCGTGGGCCGTACGGACATCACTTCGGTGGGACCACGAAATCAACCCGAGCATGACCCTGTCGGTCACCCCCTTTGCCCGCGTCAATGACATGGAGTTCCTGCGCCATTTCGTGCCGGACCAGTCTCTTGAAGAAACCGGCCACTGGAGCGCCGGCGCGCTGACCGCGCTGTATGTCGATCTTAAAGGCGGCCACTCGCTGGTTGCCGGGCTCGATCTTGAATACACGGACGGCTACCTCAAGGAGACCCAGTCGCGCGCAACCTTCGGCAGCTTCCCGCAAGGTATTCATTACGACTTTGAAGCCACCCAGACTGTTGTTGCTCCCTACATCCACGCCGAGTGGCAGGTCGCACCAAAGACACGCGTGACGACCGGCGTCCGCTTTGACTGGACCCGGTATGACTATGACAACAAAACGGCGTCCAACACCGTCGGGCGCTTCCAGAGAGCCCCGGACCGGTCTGATGACTTCTTCAACGTCACGCCCAAGCTCGGCATCGTCCACGAAGTGACCGAGGGCACCGAGATCTACGCGAACATTGCGCGCGCCGCCCGGGCGCCGCAGGTCACAGATCTGTACCGGCTGCAGCGCAACCAGGTGATCGGCGACATCGAGTCTGAGACACTCGACAGCATCGAAATTGGTACCCGGACGGAGTTCGGCCCGGTGTCTGCCTCCCTTGCCGGCTTCTATGCAGAGAAAGACAATTTCTTCTTCCGCGATGCAGACGGGTTCAACGTATCGGACGGTGAAACATCTCACCGCGGCATCGAGTTTGACGGCACGGCAGACCTGCCCTTCGGCTTTGATCTCGGCGTCTCGGGCACCTACGCCGTCCACCAGTACGAGTTTGATCGGCCGATCACGAGTGCCGCGCAGCAGACAGAAGCCATCCGTTCCGGCACTGATGTGGATACGGCTCCGCGCTGGACCGGCAACGCACGCCTTGGCTGGGAGTTCATGGACCGCGCCCGTGCAGAACTCGAATATGTGTTCGTCGATGAGTACTTCGTCGATGCCGCGAACATCAACGAGTATGACGGCCACAACGTGCTCAACCTGCGCGCCCGCGTGGACGTGACAGAAAACGTTCAGGTCACCGGCCGCATCATGAACATCGGCAATGTCGAATTCGCAGAGCGCGCCGACTTTGCGTTCCGCAGTTTCCGCTATTTTCCCGGCGAACCCAGAACCGCCTATATCGGCACGTCTGTTTCGTTCTAAGGCCTTCGCGCACAACAATCGTTCGATGAACCCGGCTGACGCCCCAGTGCCGCTGCGTCAGCCGGGTTTTTCGCGTTGCGTACAAGTGTGTAAGCAGCCTTCAACAAACCCGCTAAATCGGCCCAGAAGCTTGACTCACAAAGGGAAAAAGCCAAAGTGGCGCCCAAATTGGCTGCGCGCGTAGTTGCTGCACGTATTTGCGCTTGCGCCAATAAAAACGGGTCCCCTTAAACCCACCACCCTTACGGGTATCGCAACATAATTCGATCGAGAGAAACTTCCCCATGAAGAAGCACAAAGTCCGCGTCTATCCGTCCAAGAAACATCTGCCGCGCGAGAAGCAACTCGCCTGGAAGATGGCCGAAGTCTGCGCTGACAAAGTGCCGGTCGAAAAAGACGTCGAGGCCATGATCATCAACCGTGTGATCGACAACGCTTCCGTCGCCATCGCCTCCGTCAACCGCCATGCGCCGGCCACCGCCCGCGTGCAGGCTCTTGCCCATCCGCGCAAGGGCGGCGCCACCGTCTTCGGCATGCCGAACAACCAGCGCTACTGTGCAGAGTGGGCAGCCTGGGCTAACGGCACCGCCGTGCGCGAGCTTGATTTCCACGACACCTATCTTGCCGCTGACTACTCACACCCCGGCGACAACATCCCGCCGATCCTCGCCGTCGCCCAGCAGACCGGCCAGACCGGCAAGAACCTCGTTCGCGGTCTTGCAGCCGGTTACGAACTTCAGGTCGACCTCGTAACAGGCATCTGCCTTCACGAGCACAAGATCGACCACATTGCCCATCTCGGGCCATCAGCTGCCGGCGGCATCGGCGCGATGCTGAAACTGCCGACAGATACAATCTATCAGTCAATCCAGCAGGCCTTGCACACAACGGTTTCCACGCGCCAGTCGCGTAAGGGTGAGATTTCATCCTGGAAGGCATTTGCCCCGGCCCACGCCGGCAAGCTCGCCATCGAAGCTGTTGACCGCTGCATGCGCGGTGAAGGTGCACCGTCCCCGATCTATGAAGGTGAAGATTCAGTCGTTGCCTGGATCCTTGATGGACCGGACGCCGAGTACACCGTGCCGCTTCCCGGCGCCGGCGAACCCAAGCGTGCGATCCTCGACACCTACACCAAGGAACACTCGGCCGAGTACCAGAGCCAGGCTCTGATCGACCTTGCGTTCCGCATGGGTGAAAAGATCGACGACTTCGACAAGATCAAGAACATCGTCATCCACACATCGCACCACACACACTATGTGATTGGTACGGGCGCCAACGACCCGCAGAAGATGGACCCGAAGGCCAGCCGTGAAACGCTTGACCACTCGATCATGTACATCTTCGCTGTCGCCCTGCAGGACGGTGCGTGGCATCACGTCAAGTCATACGCCCCCAAGCGCGCAGCACGCCCGGACACGGTGCGCCTGTGGCACAAGATCACGACAACCGAAGATCCCAAGTGGACAGAGCGCTATCACTCGCGTGACCCGAAGGTGAAAGCGTTCGGAGCCAAGGTTGTGATCAACTTCAAGGACGGCACCAAGCTGGTGGACGAAATGGCTGTCGCCAACGCTCACCCCTATGGCGCACGTCCGTTTGAGCGTGAGCACTACATCAACAAGTTCATGACGCTGACCGATGGCATCATCACCAAGAACGAAGCCGAGCGTTTTGTTGAGACGGCGGAACGCCTGCCCAAGCTCAAGGCAGACGAACTGGGTGACCTGAACGTTCAGGTGCCGGCTGCCAAGGTGAAGCGCATCGCTGACAAGAAGGGCATCTTTTAATGCTGAATGTCACGAAGACCGCTGCTGAAAAGCGCAAGGCCTTCAAGGACGGGATCAACTCGGGGACGCTTCAACGCGTCCCCGGGGCCTTCTCCCCCCTTGTTGCCCGTCTGCTGGAAGAACAGGGGTTTGACGGCATCTACATTTCCGGTGCCGTGCTCTCCGCTGATCTCGGCCTGCCGGACATCGGCCTGACCACACTCACCGAAGTGGCCACCCGTGGCCACCAGATTGCCCGCTCCACCAACCTGCCCTGCCTCATTGATGTGGATACGGGCTTCGGTGAGCCCATGTCCTCCTACCGCACCATGGTGGAAATGGAGAACCAGGGTCTGGCGGCCTTCCATCTGGAAGACCAGCTGAACCCCAAGCGCTGTGGTCACCTGGACAACAAGGAAGTGGTCCCGACAGAGGTCATGGTCCGCCGCATCAAGGCGGCTGTTGAAGCCCGTAAGGACCCCAACTTCACCATCATGGCCCGCACGGATGCGCGCTCCATGGAAGGTCTTGAAGCGGCTATCGACCGGGCCAAGGCCTATGTGGATGCCGGCGCTGACGCAATTTTCCCGGAAGCCATGAAGGACGAAAGCGACTTCGAAGCCTTCCGCAAGGGCGTGGATGTTCCCATCCTTGCCAACATGACCGAGTTCGGGAAATCCGATCTGCTCACCACGACCCAGATGCAGAATCTCGGCATCAACCTGGTGATCTATCCGGTGACCAGCCTGCGCCTTGCCATGGGTGCGGTGGAAAGCGCCTTCGAGCGCATCCGCGATGAAGGCACACAGGAAGGCGTCGTGCCGGACATGCAGACCCGCGCCCGGCTCTATGAGCTTTTGAATTACGAAGACTACAACAAGTTCGACACGTCGATCTTCAACTTCAAGGTCTGACGAAACGATAACCGGTTGAACGGCACACCGTTATGACCGGCAACAGGAGGTGAAAACCAAATGAGCGACGTACCCGCCGAAGACATCAAATACGGCCTTGCCGGTGTCGTGACCGACACCACCGCCGTTTCCAAGGTGATGCACGAGACCAACTCCCTCACCTATCGCGGCTATGCCGTGCAGGACCTGTGCAAGCACGCTGACTTCATGCAGACGGCATACCTGCTGTGGCATGGCGAACTGCCCAACAAGGCGCAGCTTGCGCAGCTCGTGGAGCAGGAAATCGGCTTCCGCGCGATCTCTGATGATCTACTGGCCGTCATCAAGCGCTTCAACAAGCATGCCCACCCCATGGACACGATCCGCACGGCGGTGAGCTTCCTTGGTCAGGAAGACCCGACCACGGAAGATGCAAGCCACGCATCAAACCTCGAAAAGTCCATCAAGATGCTGGCGCGCATTCCGACCTGCATCGCAGCTGACTATCGCTGCCGCAATGGCCTGGAGCCGATTGCACCGAACCCCGACCTGGGTTTCTCGGAAAACTTCTTCAACATGTGCTTCGGCGAAGTGCCGGCTCAGGAAGTCATCGACTGCTTCGACATTTCCATGATCCTGTATGCGGAGCACTCCTTCAACGCATCGACCTTTGCTGCCCGTGTGATCACCTCCACCACCTCTGACATCTACTCGTCAGTGGTTGGCGGCATCGGCGCCCTCAAGGGCCCGCTTCATGGCGGCGCCAATGAAGCGGTGATGCACATGATGATCGAGATTGATGACCCGGCCAAGGCAGCCCAGTGGCTCCGTGACGCCCTTGCTTCGAAGCGCAAGGTCATGGGCTTCGGCCACCGCGTCTACAAGTCCGGCGACAGCCGCGTGCCGACCATGACAGAAGCCTTCTACAAGATGGCCGAGATCAAGGACGGCGCGAAGTGGGTCGAGATGTCCAAGAACCTCGCCGACACGATGATCGCGGACAAGAACATCTATCCGAACCTCGATTTCCCGGCAGGTCCTGCATACTACTTGATGGGCTTCGATATCCCGATGTTCACGCCGCTCTTCGTCATGAGCCGTATCACCGGCTGGACGGCACACATCATGGAGCAGGTGCCCGACAACAAGCTTATCCGCCCGCTGTCTGCCTATGTGGGTGAAGAGCAGCGCGACGTGGTTCCACTGGATCAGCGGTCCGCTGCATAAGCTCTGACACAGACACAACTGAAAAGGCCCCGGCATCGCCGGGGCCTTTTTTGTTCATGTTAGCGTCATGTTGATACACCTAGTGTCAGGCGCATACTCACCGCATCACCTATTCCGGGGGTCACACGATGCGCCGTTTTCTTGTTACCGGCCTGGCAGCCATTGGCGCCGTCGCCGCAGCATTCATCACCACCGCACCCGCGCACGCACAGTACGGCGATGTTCGCTCATCCATGAATGACCTCCAGCGCAACGCACTGAAAGACGGCTGCTGGAAACGGTATTCCGGTAATGAGCACAAACGCTATCAGTGCCTCAACGGACAGCGCCACTGGAAGAACGCACTGATTGACGGGTGCCACCAGCGCTACTCCGGCAACGGTTCCAAGCTCGACCGCTGCCTCAACACCGGCAACCTTGACGGCGGATACTACGGCGGCAATCAGCACGGCGGGTACTACGGCAATGATCCCTATGACGACCGCTACTATGACGATGGCCCCTATGGTGACGGGTACTATGGCAACAACCGCTACGGCAACCGCCAGCACCGCGACGGGTACTACGGCAATGACCCGTACTACGGCGGCCCGAACAACAGTCAGGGCGGCTACTACGGCAACAACAATTCCGGTGGGGGTTTCTTCGGCGGCGGCGGTGCATCCGGCCTGACCGACCTCCAGCAGAACGCCCTCAAGGACGGCTGCTGGCAGCGCTACAGCGGCAATGAGCGCAAACGCTATTCGTGTCTGCGCGGTGAGGCGCATTGGCGAAGCGCACTGCGCGACGGATGCTGGAAACGCTATAACGGCAACCAAAAAAAACTGAACCGCTGCCTCAACTACTAAGGCTTAGCCGGCGGTCTTGAGGCGGCGCATGCCTCTGGACATCAGCCATGCGGCAACTCTACGCAGACCAAGGTCAGACCTGATCTCGAATTCCTCATAGTGGAATGATCGGGCACGCATTCCTTTCGCAACCAGACCATCTCTCAGCGCCTTGCGCATCGGCTTTGGCCCGCAAAAATGCGCGTTCACATCCGGCCCGATACCGCCAATCGCTTTTGAAATTGCATCGACGGTCAGTCGGCCCGACATCGAAGAATGAACAACATGCAATGTGAGCTGCGGATCAGCTTCAGCAGCAGCCTGGAGCTCCGCAAGCCCCACCGCGCCATCCGCTGACTGGACGCAGTAGAACAAATGCGTGGGACGCGGTACCGGCTCCCCCCGTCCCGACCAGGCCAGGAACGGTGTGATACCGATGCCCGCCCCAATCCAGACATCCCGTCCACCGCGTCTGGCCGGTCTGAAGTGCCCATAGGCCTGTGAAACCCTGGCCCGCACCCCGGGCATCAAACCGGCAAGCGAACGGGTGTAGTCACCAAGCGCCTTCGCTGTGAATCGGAGAGACCGGTCGCCCGACGGCGCAGCGCTGATTGTGAAGGGATGAACTTCGGTCTTTCCAGGAGCTTCGAAGGAAACAAATGCAAACTGTCCGGCCTTATGCGCTATCCCCTTGCCAAGCGGCTTGAGGCCGATAGAGACGGTGCCATCGACCGCATCAACAAACGCAACCTCATAGGCCGCGCGGCCCTGCGCCAGCCTGAAGGGCAGCAGCGTATAGGCATAGGACAGGACACCCAGCCCACAGAACGCAAGCACATAGAGCGCCAGCGGATCACCAAGGTCAAAGGGCTTGCCGATGAACATGAAGTGCAGCGCCCCCATGACAAAGAAGCCGCCCATGAACTTGTGAGTGAGCCGCCAGAACTGATACGGCACCCATGTGGCAATCGTCAGAACAGCCAGGATGAGAATGCCGTAGAGGCTGATCTCGCCCAGTGTCTCTGCAGCCTCCATGAGCGCCGTCTGACGGCCAAGCGCCTCCATGTCCGCATCAATTGTGTCGTGAAGCAGGATCGCAACGACAGCGCCGACGCCCAGCCATTTGTGCAACACATAGATCCGGTCAAGCCCGCCGAAGACCGGCTCCAGGACCCTGAGGCGCGTGGCAAGCAGTTGCGCGATGCCCATGGCAATAAGGGCGGCGACACCAAGATACTGGCTGAACAGCGCCGCCACATCACGGGACGGTACAAGCATGGCAAACCAGTAAGCCGGAATGGCCAGTGCCACGATGACAAGCAGTACACCCAACAGTCGCATGGTCTTCTCCCCCTGAGAGACGCTGTGGCCCGGTTGCCCCATCACGCCGACAACATGCATGTTAGACAGCGGATTGCGGCAACACGGAAGCAGGCCCACGTTATAGTTTGCACGATTCGACCTTCTCTTCACTGCGCTGACATCAGGACCGGGCATGACCGCCAAAGCCAAAGACTTTGCCGAAATCTATGAACGCTTCGGCGCCTCTATTGCGTCCCGCCATGATTGTGGCCGCTACTGCGCACCCCTCAATGGCGGGGAACCCGTGTGCTGCACCACCAGCCACGCCATCCCGATTGTCCAGAAGTCAGAGTGGAAACTGCTCAAGGGCCGGACGGATCTGTGGAGCAAGTTCGAACCGTTTGATAAGACCAGCCGCGAAATCGTCGATGAACTGCATTCAGGCTGCAAGGCCATTGAATGCAAGGGCGCCGCGTTCTGCGAGCGGGACAACAGAACACTCGCCTGCCGCGCCTTCCCCTTCTTCCCCTATTTCAACAAGCAGCGAGAGCTTGTCGGACTTGGGTACTACTGGTCGTTTGAAGACCGCTGCTGGGTGCTCTCCAATCTCGCCTGCGTTGAAAAGGAATTCGTCGACGAGTTCCTCGACGCTTATGAGCTGCTGTTTGAGAAAGACGATGAGGAACTCGAAGCCTTTGTGGATGAGTCCGCATCCATGCGCCGTGTCTTCTCCCGCCGCGGCACACCGCTGCCGGTGGTCGGCCGCGACGGCAAGCTCTACAAGATACTGCCAAAGACCAAAGGCAAACTGGTTCCGGCCAAGCCGTCAGACTTCAAAGCCTATGGCGCGTACAAGTCGCCCAAGGCCTACCGCAAGGCCGTGAGAGAAGAAAACGGCGACCCTGATGCGCCGTTCCCGCCCGTTGTCCGGTAGCCGGGACTAGCCGTCAGCCGGCATCGGCAGAAGCGCGACACTCTGGCCCGACCGCCCGATCCACCCGCGTGCATCGAATATCTCAGCTTCCGTAAACCCTGTGCCGTTCGGATGCCAGCTGCTGCGCGGACGCACACCAATCCACTCGCCTTCCGGCGGCCGCGATAGGTGCAATGAGATATCCGCATTGGGCCAGCCGCCTGCTTTCGGCCGCTCTCCATCCAGATAGGTCACAAACAAGGTGGCGTAATCCGCAATGGCAATCGTCTGGCCGAACGGTGTTGGCGTTGAGATCAGCGGTTGCTTGGGCCGCACCCAGACCATCCGGGCCCCGCGGTCATCCCGCACTTCAACAGCAGACAGATATGTCTGCGTGGTGAAGACCGGCTGAAAGTCCCAGGCCGTAAGCGCATCAGGATTACTGACTTCGTCAGTATACGGAACCATGTCAGGAACCGGAACATCCTGCAGAAACGCCATACTCACCTTGGAACGCAACTTGTCACCGGCAATGAGGCTGTTCTCGACAACAGTGAGGCGCGCACCCTCCCGGACGATCTCGGTTCTGGTCTGAAAATCCTCAAGAGGTGCCGGACGTACGAGATATGCCGTCGCCGACACGGGTTGCCCCCATCCCTTTGCCGCCGCCATTGCCTCAAGCTCACTGGTCAGAAGACCGGAAACAACACCACCATGAAGCCCACCAAAGGGTCCCATCGCATGCGGGGTCGGCCGCCATACGTCACCAACCCGCTCGACGACCGGACCGGTCTCTTCCACGACAGATGTCTTCATTCACGCCACCATCAACAAGAAACACAGGGACAGAGCCGGAAAACAGGCTCAAATACTGGCCGGGACGGTGGGTTCAAAAACAAAACGCGTCAAGGTAGAATTATGCAAATCAGGGTGTCCATTGCTGCAGGCACCTTCCACCCATATCTGCCACTGGAGCGATTGACGATGCGCTGGAGCGACCTTCCAAATGTCTCCTGTTCGGTTGCCCGCGCGGTCTCCGTCATCGGCGACCGCTGGACGATGCTCGTGCTGCGGGATCTATTCCAGGGTGTTCGCCGTTTTGAGGACTTTGAAAAACGCCTCGGCATCGCCCGCCCGGTTCTCTCGCAACGGCTTAAAAAGCTGGTGGAGGAAGGCGTGCTGGACCGGGTGCGCTACGAGGAACGCCCGGCCCGGTATGAATACCGTCTAACGGACAAGGGTCGGGATCTCTATCCGGTGATCATTTCCCTGACCGCCTGGGGCGACAAACATATGTCGACGGAAGCAGGCCCCCCCGTCGTGACACGGCACAAGCCCTGCGGCGGCTTTGTTACGCCACACCTGACCTGCCCGGACTGCGGCGAACCGGTCTTTGCCAAGGACATGGAAGCCATGCCCGGCCCCGGCGCCGATGAAACAGCACATCAGCCGACATCACGCCCGAAGAGCTAGAACCTCAGCTGCACACGCACCTTACCGACAGCGGCCGGCAGCAGGCATGAGTACAGCAGCAAACTGCGAGACCTTGTAGTCATCGGGCAGGAACGAATGCCCGTGCGGCAGGCTGTAGGCTTCTACCCTTGCATCATCCGGAAGCCCCTCAAGGCTTGAGTACCGCAAGGCCGCCGCCGGGATGACCGCTGTTGCCTGACGGTCCCGCCCCCGCCAGATCACAAGACACTGGCCCACAGGACCTGCCTCACTGCCCCGCTCCGCGACATGCTCACCCGCTCGCTGTGGCGGGTCGTAGT
>Ga0207422_1003905_pt1 | contig 13489 bp, 10 predicted proteins | sample MarCyaLeptolynsp_FD_187757 | JGI IMG/M metagenome (GOLD analysis project Ga0207422, IMG submission 187757) | Marine cyanobacterial communities from Panama - species 1 Leptolyngbya sp. (SPAdes) | ecosystem: Environmental > Aquatic > Marine > Unclassified | place: Panama: Panama City | collected...
CCAGGATTTGCCCGAGCTTTCGTCGTCGCGACACCGCCCGCCATCATGCCGCTCCCGTCACCGCCCGCGCAAACCAACCCCTGCTACATTCCGCCGCTCGTGCGCCCCGAAGCCTTTGATTTTGCGTTGCCCCGCGAACGCATTGCGCAACGTCCGGCGGATCGCCGCGGCGACGCGCGCATGCTCGTCGTCGGCCCGCCCCACGCGCACGTGCAGGCGCGAGACCTCGTCGCGCACGTTCCGCCGGGCGCCCTGGTCGTCACCAATCGCTCACGGGTCGTGCCCGCCCGCGTGCATCTCACCCGGGATGACGGCCGCCCGTTCGAGCTGCTCGTCTGCGATCCGTCGTCGGCGCAGGGACCGGGTGCCACGGTGCGTGCTTGGGTGAGGGGCGCCAAGAAGCTCAAGCCCGGCGACGTGCTGCGGACCGGTCCGCTGTGCCTGCGAACCCTCGGTCCCGATCCGGTCGACCCCCGCGCCCGGCGGTTCGCGATCGAGGACGGCGAGGTGCTGCCCGCGCTGCGCGGCCGCGGCGAGGTCCCGCTGCCGCCGTACATCGAGCGTCCCGCCGACGCAGCAGACACCGAGCGTTACCAGACGGTCTACGCCGGACCCGAGGGCTCGGTTGCCGCCCCGACCGCGGGGCTGCACCTCGAACCGGCCGTGCTCGCGCAGCTCGACGTGGCGTCGATCGTGCTGCACGTCGGGCCCGGCACCTTCTTGCCGATGGACGTCGACGACGTGACCCGTCATCGCGTCGGCTCCGAGCGCATCGTCATCGACGAGGACGCGGCAGCGCGCATCGAGGCGGCGCGGACCGACGGCCGCCCGATTCTCGCGGTGGGGACGACGGTCGTGCGCGCGCTCGAAGGGATCGCCAACGCACGCGGTTCGGTCGTTGCCGGCGCCACGTCGACCGATCTGGTCATCACGCCGGGCTTCGAGTTTTCCGTCGTCACGCACCTGCTGACGAACTTTCACCTGCCCAAGAGCAGCCTTCTGATGCTCACCGCAACCCTCGGCGGTCGGGAGCGCGTGCTGGCTGCCTACGCCGAGGCCGTGCAAGCCGGCTATCGGTTCTACTCGTACGGCGACTGCATGCTGCTCGACCGTCGCTCGGAGGCCGCATGACCCACGTGACGATCGATCCGGCGCTGCGCGTCGATCCGGCGGCAGGCCTGGCCCGCGACGCGGGACTGCCCGTGCAACCGCCGGGCACCTTCGAGGTGCTCGCAACCGACGGCCCAGCCCGCTCGGGTCGGCTGTGGACCGCACACGGCCCCGTCGACACCCCGTGCTTCATGCCGGTCGGCACCTACGGGGCAGTCAAAGGCCTGGTGCCCGACGAGCTGTCGCGCCTGGGCTCGCAGGTCGTGCTCGGCAACAGCTATCACCTCGCGCATCGCCCGGGGCACGAGACCGTCGCGGCCCTCGGTGGGCTGCACGGCATGATGGGGTGGGACGGCGCCATCCTCACCGACAGCGGCGGCTTTCAGGTGTTCTCGCTGCGCGGGCTCCAGAAGATCGACGACGCCGGCGTCGACTACCGGACGCATTTCGACGGCAGCAAGCACCGCATGACCCCGCGGTCGGTGCTCGAGGTCCAAAGGAACCTCGGCTCGGACATCTGCATGGTGCTCGATCACTGCCCGCCCGGCGATGCCGATCGCGCCGCGGTCCGGGACGCCATGGACCGCAGCACCCGGTGGGCCCAGGAGGCGGCGCAGCTGCGGGCGGAGATCCTGACGCCCGGCCAGCTCTGTTTCGGGATCGTGCAGGGGGGGACCGACCTGCAGCTCCGTGAGGAGCACCTCGCGGCCCTCGTCGACCTGCCGTTCGACGGTCTGGCGCTCGGGGGACTGTCGGTCGGCGAGCCGATTCCCGCGATGCACGCGACGATGGAGGCGGTCGCCCCGCGCATGCCGGAGGGCCGACCCCGCTACGTCATGGGCATCGGCACCCCGCACGACCTGCTCATGGCGGTCCGGTCGGGCGTCGACATGTTCGACTGCGTGATGCCGACGCGCCATGCGCGCAACGGGCAGCTGTTCACCTGGCAGGGCAAGCTCAACGTTCGCCATGCCGTGCACGCCCAGGACGACGGGCCGCCCGACCCGGACTGCGCCTGCCCCACGTGCCGGCGCTTCAGCCGCGGTTACCTGAGGCACCTCGAGAAGCAGAACGATCCGCTTTTCGGCCGGCTGGCCACCCTCCACAACCTCTACTTCTTTCATCAGTGGGTGGCGGTGCTGCGGCAGGCCCTGCGAGCGGGCGACCTCACGCCGGTGGTGGACGCGCTAATGCAAGTGATCACGGGGCATTACGGCGTGGGCTCCGCCGCCTCGCACCCTTGACCCGCGCGCGACGGCTCTGCTAGGCAAGGCCGCTCCGCGCGCACTCGGTCGTGCCTCGAGTGGAGCCGGTGGAGGCATTCGTGCCTGTCAGAACCGCCGGTCCCAGAGGATAGTCTGCGACCACTGCCAACCCGAAGCGGCGAGCCCCGATGCTCTCGATGTCCACCATCTTCACCCATCCTCTCGGATTCGGATCTGCGTCGCAGGGCGCCCTGCTCGCGGAAGGCGGTGGGGCGGGTGCCGGCTTCGGCGGCCTCTTGCCGATCCTCCTGATGTTCGGCGTCGTGTACTTCATCGTCCTGCGCCCGATGTCCAAGCAGGAAAAGGAGCGGCGCAAGCGGGTCGAAGGCCTCAAGAAGGGCGATCAGGTGGTCGTGGGCGGCGGCATTCTCGGTCGCATCTCCAACGCCGACGACCCCAAGATCGCCATCGTCGAGATCGCGGATCGGGTCAAGATTCGCGTGCTCAAGAAGGACATCGTCGACACGCAGGCAGCCGCGCTCGCGGACGACAAGGCGGGGGCCAAGTCCGAAAAGTCCGACAAGAAGGACGCCCCCAAAAAAGACGCCAAGAAAGACGACAAGGCCGACGACAAGAAGGCCGCCGACAAGGACAAGGGCAAGAAGGCCAAGAGCGCCTGAATTCCCTCTGATCCCCGAGAGATACCGGTTTAGCCATGCGTCGATTTCTCAAGCTCAAAGCGCTCGGTCTGCTCGCGCTGATCGTGTTCGCGGTGCTCTCGGTGCTGCCCTCGGTGATGCCCGCCGAGAAGCTGCCCGCCTGGATCACCGACAACTTCACCCGACACTTCCAGCTCGGACTCGACCTGCAGGGTGGCCTGCACCTCGAGTACTCGGTTGCGGTGGACGAGGCGGTCGAGAACAAGCTCGACCAGATCGCCGCCGAGCTCGAGGCTGCCTTCCGCGACAAGAAGGAGCTCGAGGTCAAGATCACCCGGCCCGAGGACACCATCGACACGCTGGTGATGCAGTTCCCCTCGCCGGACGACGTCAACGCGGCGACGCCGGACGTCATGGGCATTGCGTCGGGCCTGATGGACGAGGTCACGCCCGAAGGGGACGAGCCCGGTCGCGAGGACGGCGTCATCACGCTGCGCGTGCCCGAGGAGCAGCTGGCCGAGATTCGCAAAGAAGCCATCGGCACCGCGTTGGACACCGTTCGCAACCGCGTGGACGCGATGGGCGTGGCCGAGCCCAACATCTACCCGAAGAACCGCCAGCTCGTGGTCGAGCTGCCCGGGCTTTCGGACACCTCGCGCGAGGTTCTCGCCGCGAGCACGGACGCCGCCCGAGGCGTCTCGGACCTGCTGCGTGCCGCCGGGGCCGAGCAGGTCATTTCCAACGAGGTTCGCGGTGATCCGGGCGCGTTCAAGATGACCGTGCCGGGGCAGGACGCCGAGGCGATGATTCGCCAGGTGTTCGAGGGCAGCTTTGCCCCCAACGGCGCCATCGTCGACGACCGCATCACCGCCGAGCTGCAGTTCTTCGACGGCGATTCCGAGGTCAACGAGGACAGCGAGACGGTCATCCTGATGCTGACCGACAAGGCGCGCGAGGCGGTGCTCTCGGACGCGGGCGACTTCCGGCGCCTGCTCAAGATCATCGAGCGCCAGGCGGTGCTGTCGATGCACCTCGTCGATGACGAGGCCACCTTCGGCGAGACCGGCTTGCCCTACCTCAAGGCCCTGTGCGCCCCGGTCAACGGCAAGTGCACCAGCGGGCTCATCACCGAGGGCATGGGCATCGCGGTCAACGTCATGCCCGACTACGGGCGCGACAACGGCGTGGACGTCAAAGAGCCGTACGCCTTCTACGCCAAGGACAAGAAGACGCTGCAGGAGTTCTTCGACAACCTGCCGGCGCAGTGGCGGCTGCCCAGCGAGCTGATGGTCGCCTACGGCCCGGTCACGGTGCAGACCCGCAAGCAGCCCGCCGAGCCGGAGATTCTGTACCGCACCTATCTGGTCAAGTCGCGCGCGGGCGTCACGGGTGAGCACGTCCTGTCCGCGTCGGTCGGCTTCGACCAGCAGACGGGCGCGCCGGAGGTCAACGTTCGCCTCGACAAGATCGGCGCGCGCGCGATGGAGGAGCTTTCGGGCAACAACGTCGGCCGCCGCATGGCCATCGTGCTCGACGACGAGGTGCGCTCCGACCCGGTGTTCAACGAGCGCATTGGCGAGAGCTTCCGGATCACCCTGGGCGCCACGCCCGGCGAGTCCCCGCGCGAAGCGGCCAACTCGCTGGTCAAGGTGCTCAAGTCCGGCTCGCTGCCGGCCCGGCTCCAAAAGGAGTTCGAGATTCGCGTCGGCGCCGACCTCGGTGAAGACTCGGTTCGCCGCGGTTTTCAGGCGTTCGTCTGGGGCCTCGGGGCCGTCATCGTGTTCATGTTCATCTACTACCGGGGCTCGGGACTCATCGCCGTGTTCGCCCTGGTGCTCAACATGGTGCTGATCCTCGCCGCGATGGCGCTGTTCGGCGCCACGCTGACCCTGCCGGGCATCGCGGGCATCGTGCTCACGATCGGCATGGCCGTCGATGCCAACGTCATCGTGTTCGAACGGATACGTGAGTACATACGCGAGGGGTACACAGCCCGGGCGGCCATCGAGTCCGGCTACGACCGCGCGTTCACGACGATTCTGGACGCCCAGCTCACCACCGCCATCGCGGGGCTGGTGCTGTGGCAGTACGGTTCGGGCCCGATTCGCGGCTTCGCGGTCACGCTGCTCATCGGCATCGCGACCTCCATCTTCACCGGCGTCTTCTGCAGTCGCCTGTTCTTCGACTTCCAGGCCAACCGGCGTGGGTTCGACAAGGTGTCCATCTAGGACCTGAAAGGAGCAGACGATGCAGAAGTTCTTCCAGGTCATTCCCGCCGGCACGAACATCGCGTTCGTTGCCAAGCAGTGGCGCTACATCGGCATCTCGCTGGTCGCCCTGTTCATCACGTTCGCCTCGCTGGCCTACAACCAGGTCTCCAACGGCTCGCCGCTCAACTTCGGCATCGACTTCGCCGGCGGTTCGCAGGTGCAGCTCGCGTTGTCGGACGGCGGCCCGGACGTCCAGCAGGTCCGCGACAAGCTGCTCGAGCTCGGCTACGAGGGCAGCAGCGTCGTCGAGGTCCCGGACAAGGACAACGAGATGATGGTCCGCGTCAAAGAGACGTTGTCCATCGACGACGCGACCGAGGAAAAGTGCAAAGAGGCCGTCACCACGGTCGACGGTGCCAATCAGGTCTCGTTCAACCACCCCACCGGGGGCAGCAAGCTGTTCCTGTCGTACGACGTCGAGCCCAACTACCGCGAGGTCGAGCGACTGCTCAACGCGGCGGGCTGCGTGGGAACGGCCGACAAGGCCGCCATCTCCAAGGAAGGTGAGTTCGGCGTCGAGGTCGCGCTGATCGGGATCGGGGCCTCGCTCCGCGATCAGCTCGACGAGGCGTTCGGGGCGGGCACGGTGGATCACATCGTTCGCGCCGAGACCGTCGGTTCCAAGGTCGGCAACCAGCTCAAGACCGATGGCATCACGGCCATGGTCTACGCGATCGGGTTCATCTTCCTGTTCGTGATGATCCGGTTCGACCTGCGCTTCGCGCCGGGCGGCATCGTGGCCCTGACCCACGACGCCATGCTGGTCATCGGGGCGTTCGCGCTGACGGGCAAGGAGTTCAACCTCCAGACCATCGCCGCGATCCTGACCATCATCGGTTACTCCATCAACGACACCATCGTCGTGTTCGACCGGATTCGCGAGCGCGTCGCGCTGCACCGGGATGAGCCGATCGAGGTCACGACCAACACCGCGCTCAACGAGACGCTGTCGCGTACGGCGCTGACGTCGGTGACCACGCTCCTGGTGGTCGTGGCCACGTACGCGATGGGCTCCGGACCGATCAAGGACTTCTCGTTCGCGCTGATCGTCGGAATCATCGTCGGCACCTACTCGTCGCTGTGCATCGCGACGCCGGTGTTTTTGTGGGTCAACAAGCGGTTCTACCGCGGCGAGGGCCATCTCAAGTGGGCCGAAAACCGCGAGGGCACCGGCTCGTTGCTCGGAGACGACGCTCAGGCGGCGGCGGCCAAGGCCAGCGGCGGCGAGACGGACATCGAGGCGGCGGCCGATGCGGTCGGGGAAGACCTGCCGATCAAGAAGAAAGCCACCCGTCGCCGTCGGCGGCGACGTCCGCAGGCGGACAAGCCGCCGGCCGACGACAGCTGAGCTGAGCGGGCTCAGGGCGGCGGGTCCAGCACGGCATCGGCCACGCGGACCCACGCCACGCCGCTCTCTTCACACTGGCCCGGGGCCGCGATCCCCGGGAGCACGAGCAGACGCGCGAGCGGGTTGCCTTCGATTTGTTCGAGGGTGACCCGCAGCTCGTTGGCGGTTTGCCCCCAGACGTGACCGTTGGCGTCGAGCAGCTCGGTGTCGTCGGGGAGCGTTGCCGTGCGCGTGGTGATCCCGGTGCCGCCGCGGCGGCCGATGCCGAGGTCGCTGCAGCGCTGTCCCGCCAGGCCGTACAACAGACCGCCGGATAGGGCATGCGACGTCACGGGGGACAGACGCAGCTGCGCCCGGCTCACGGTGGCTTCGATGCGGGTTCCGTCCGTCCAGCGTCCGACCACGCGCGCCCGGGAGCGGCCGCGGCCCAGGACTTCGAACGACAGCAGGTCGGGCCGGCCCGAGAACGCTCGGCGCTGGCCCGCCGCTCGCACCGTGTAGTCCGAGTCGGTCGCGCGCCAGGACAGGGTGGGGTACGCGGGCTGCTCGACGGGCAGCGTGCTGGGCCGCCGGTCCCGTCGATCGAGCACGAGCGCGTCGCAGGGAACGGTGACGTTACGGATCGTCGCGTCGTAGCCGAGACGAACGGGACCGCGGACACGATCGCCGCGAACGCGCGCGTCGAACACCTGCGCCTGCGGCCCCAGGTGCGTCACGACGCCGTCGAGCTTGGTGAGCGCCTCGGGTCGAAACGTCACCCCGCGGGCGATGCCCGTGAAGGCGATCGTGTCCTCGGATCGCAGTACGATCTCACCGGGCGTTCGCGTCGGCTCGGCTACGACGTCGAGCTCCCGAACATCGAACACCAGTACACCGCCGGCCGTGGTGACCTCGACCCCGTGCACCACCGACTGCGTTCCGGCGACCCGGCACGCGTCGGCTTCGGGGCTGGTCACCAGGGCGAGCGCGAGCGCGGCCGGCAGCACGACCCGTGGGACACCCGTCCCGAGCCGAGGTTCCCGATCAGGGCTGCTTTGCCGCGATCGTCTCGTCCCACCATCGCCGCCAGTCGGCGGCGGGGTCGCCGGGGCTCGGCATCGTGTCGTCGTGGAGTGGCCCCACCAGATTGTCGAGCGCGTTGGAGGCGGCATGCGCGACTGAACCATGTCGGTCGCGGACCCAGGGGCGTCCGGTGGCGACCTCCTCGCTGTCGAGCAGCGCGATGACCTGCGGGGTGAACTCGAGCATGCGGTGCTCGGTCAGGCTCGCCAGAGCCAGCGTCTGGTAGGTGGGATCGTTGCTGGCCAGTCCTTCGGCGATCCGCGCGCGCAGGGCATCGCGGTGGGCGACCGCGCTCGGAGCAAAGGGAGTGTCGCCCAGGTCTTCGACCAACAGCGTGCCGTCGGCCAGGCGCGTCAGCGTCCAGACCCCGGCAAACGCCTCGTGGGCCGAGGCGGCGTGGGCGGCCTCGCCGAGCAGGATGACGCGCACCCAACCCCCCGGATTCGTGTCGAGCCTTCCTTCGAGCACGCGGTCGACGTGCAGCTCGAATGCGCTGCGGTTCAAGCCCGAGGTCAGCTCGGTTGCACCACCGCGCTCGGCGATCAAACGCCGCAGCGTCGCCGGGTCCGCTTCGTTCGGGAAGACGTCGGCCGTGATCTGAACCGTCACCCGTCCAGTGGGGAGCTCGCTGGCGGTCGCGCGAACGCGGCGCTCCGGCACGTCGACCATGGTCCTCGCGCACGCCGGGTCGCAAAGCAGGAGCAGACCGGCGACCAGACCCGTGACCCGTTGCGAGCGCACGGCAGGGCGTCGGGCCGTCGGGTTCAAGGCCGCAACCCCAGCTGGTCAGCGACGACGACCCAGCCCTGTCGTCTGCGCTCGAGCCAGTAGTGGTGGTCGGACCACGCGTGGGTGCGCGACTCGTACCCGCCGGTTGCCTCGGCGTGGCGCTCGTCGACGAGCCGGATTGCGTCGATCCACAGCCGGACCCGGCCGAGGTTGGCCCGGCAGCGCCGACGCATGCGAGGCGTGCGGTCTTCCAGCCGCCGCAGCAGTGCCCGGGGGGCCGACGCGCCGAACACCTCGATGCAGTGCGCGCGCGTGGCAGAGTCGGTCTCGTGGCCGGACTCGTAGTCGTCCGCGTGCACCCGCAGGGCCGCCTCGGCGACCGCGAGCTGCACCTCGGCGGTGGTGCCGGTTGCCCACGTGTCGGCCCACTCGGCGCCCGACTCGGGCCAGACCCTGGCGGACGCGTCGTAGCCCAGCAGCTCGCGGTCGGTCCGGGTCAACGTCGTCGACTCGGGTCCCGCCTCGGCGGCGCACGGCTCGGGCCGGGCGAGGGCGAGAGCGCTCACAAACGCGGCCGCCGCTTGGCGTTTCCGATGACCTGCGAGGCTTGGACCCCTCAAGTCGCGGCTCCCATCGTCTCGTCCCACCAGCGCTGCCAATCCTCCGGTGGGTCGTGAAACGTCGGCGTGTTGTCGTCCGCGAGACCATCGATCAGATGAACCAGCGTTCTTCGGGCGAGGGTCTCGATCGTCTCGTCGAACTGAGCGAGCCAGGGCCGCTTGGTGGGCTGGGCGTGGCTGCCGAGCAGCGCAGCGACCTGCGGCACGAACTCGAGCATTCGGTGCTCGCGCAGGCTCGCTAGCGCCAGCGCCCGAAACGTCGGGTCGTCGCTCGCCAGTCCCTCGGCGATCTTGGCCCGCAGGGCGTCGCGGTGGGCGACGGCACCCACCGGGAACGGTGTGTTCTCGATGTCCTCGACGACGAACGTACGGCCGTCCACCCGGGTCAGGGTCCAGCGCCCAGTGAACGCGTCGAGATCGCTGTGGTCGTCCCGTTCCTCGGGCACAGCGTGCGCCGCCTCGCCGAGCACGATGACGTCGACGAATTTGTCTTCGTAGGCGCCTTGCATCACCCGACCGATGCGCAGCGTGAACTGTGTGCGACCAAACAAGCCCCCCGGCAGCTCGGTCGCGCCACGGCGCGCGGCCACGAGCTCGCGCAGCGTCGCCCCGTCGGCTTGGGTCCCACCCAGTGCGCTGCGTGCCCAGAGAATGATGCGCGGCTCCGGATTGGGGTGGGTCACGGCCTCCACGTTCGACGTGGTCGATGCGCACGACAGCGGCAGCGATGCCGCCAGTACCCAAGAACACACCCGTGCCGCGTTCATGAGATGAACCCCAACCGATCGCCCACGACGACCCAGCCCCGCGCGCCGCGGACGAGCCAGTACGAGTGCGAGGACCCGCTCAGCGTGCCGGCGTAGTAGCCGGCGCTGGCTTCGGCGTGGTGGTCGTCGACGAGCCGGATCTCGTCCACCCACAGCGTCACGCGCCCTCGGGTTGCCTCGCACGGGCGGCGCATTCGTGGGGAGCGGTCGACGAGGCGCGCGAGTAGCTGGCGCGGCGGCGGCTGTCCGAACAGCTGGACGCAGTGCGCCAGGGCATCGCTTCCCGCCGCCGACTCGTTGTGGTCGGCGAGGCGGCGCAGGACGGCCTCGGCGATCTCGAGCTGCGTCTCGCGCATCGGTCCGGTGGCGAGCGCCTCCATCGGGGCTGCGCTCGAGCTCGGCCACCCTGAGTGTGCGGAGTCGTAGCCCAGCAGCTCGCGATCCACGTGAGTCAGCGGCGCAGCCCCCGTCGTGCCGCACCCCGCCGAGGGCTCCAGCAGGGCGATGCCGAGCGGTAAGCCCAGCCAGGCGGTGCGCACACCCATCTACCGAACCATGATGCACGAGCCTATGGCAGATTCCCGCCCATGTTGAAGGAGCTCGCTGCGGGCCGTCTGGGCCTGACGTTGGACCTACCGCCCGGGATCCAGGTCGAGGCGGATCGTCCCCACAGCGCCGAGATTGTGGCCGGCGAGCCCGAGGCCAAGTGGTGGTTGTTCCACTGGCCGGGCCGGCGCATGGATCTGTCCTCCGCGCACTTCGAGCACCTTCGCGCGCACGCCGAGCACCACGCGCGGCAGATGTTCGAGGTCGCTTTCGCGCAGCAGGACAACGAGGACGGGGCACAGCCCCGGACCGCGGGCGGGTGGTCGCCCATGGTCGACTTCGAGCGCATCGAGATCGGGGGCGCCGCAGCGCTGCGTTCGACCCACCGGATGATCCAGCGGCCCGGTCGCGAGGTCGTGCTCGGCCACTGGCTCGTCCCGCTGGCGTCGGGTTTGTTCGAGGCGCGGGTGGTCACGGCGGACACGATGACCGGCGTTCGCGAGACCGCGCTGCTGACGCTGTGGTCCCAGCAGGAAGAGACACCGCTCGACGAGCTGCACGCGAGCATCGATCCGCGGCGCTACGACGAGCCCGAGTACGACGCCAAGTTTCCCGAGCACTGCGTGTCGCGGGCGCGAGCGGGCCTCGAGTGGATGGCACAGGCCACCACGGTGCGGGATGGCTGGACACCGGCCCCGCAGGCCGAGGTCGAGCTGCCCGAGTCGGCCTGTGCCGTGACGCCGGCGCCTCGCTTCGTGCTCGCGGGCCAAGACGGTCCCCGCGCGACGTTCGAGCGGGTTTCCTTTTGTGGCACCGACGGCGTCGATCAGCTCGTCGTCGAGTTCGAACCGAAGCTTCGAATCCCCGAGTCCGACATCGAAGGCTGGGCCGAGCGCACCGCCCGACACATTCACCTCGACGCCGACGTCAAGAACGTGCAGGTGGCCACGTCGAGCCAAACGCTCGCCGACGGGCGCACCGACGTGCTCGCGATCGTCGAGGGCGAGGGGCACACCGGACCGCTGCGCAACGCGATGTGGTGGATCCGCGGCAGCGACGGGGCAGGGCACTGTCTGAGCCTGGTGGGCAGCGCCGCCGTGCCGGCCGCGACGCTGGCCGAAGAGCTCGCCGCGGTCGCCGGATCGTGGCGTGCCATGGACCCGCCGAAGAAGAAGCGACGCTTCAAGCTCTGGTAGCGGCGCTCAGCCTTCGCCCGGCTGGGTGGACTCGATTTCGCGTCGAATGGGGTGGTCCGCGGGCATGAGCAGCGCCGCGAGGCGGCGGGCCTCATCGCGAGCCTGCGCCGAGGGTCCGGTCAGACCACGTCGGGCGCGGACGTCCGCGAGCCCCCACCAGTAGTGGACCAGCGAGGGGTAGCGGTCGCCATAGCTCTCCTCGATGATCGCGATCGCATCGGTGAAGTGCTGCTCTGCCTCGGCGAGCCGACCGAGCTCGAGCAGCGCAAACGCCATGTCGCCCCGCGGCGCGGCGGTCGGGGGCGCAGCGTCACCGAACTGCTTGCGCTGGATCGCGAGGGCGGCCTGGTGCTCGACGACGGCGGCCTCGTGCTCGCCGACGCGGGCGAGCGCACCCCCGAGCTGATTGTGCACCTCGGCGACACGCGGACTGTCGTCGCCGTAGCTCGCCGCGACGAGCTCGAGCGCAGCCCGCAGGTGCTCGACGGCCGCGGGCGCCGTCGGGGTCCGCTGCGCCTCCGCTTGGCCCTGCACGAGCAGAGCGTGCCCGACCAGCGCGTGGCGGGGACCCCATGCTTCGGTCGCCGCGGTGCGGGCAAGGGCGCCGTGGTGGATCGCGTCGTCGTAGCGCCCGACGTGGACCAGCAGCTGGGCGAGGTTGACCCGCATCGCGATCGCAACGGTGGGCTCGAGGACGTCTGCGCGCGCGACTGCGCCTTCGAGCAGCCGGACGCCCTCCGCCAGCTCGCCCTTTTGCAGCGCGAGCTGGGCCTGGGCATTGATCCAATTGATGCGCTTGGAGTCGTCGGCAGGCAGCTCGCCGACGCGGCCCTCCGCAAACCGGACCCAGTGCTCGGCCCGCTCCACATCGCCTTGGCCGGCGAGCAGGAGCACGAGCTGCGCGCTGACCTTCGCTTCTTCGCCGAGCGCACCGACGGCCCGATACAGGAAGTACGACGATCGGTAGTGCTCCAGCGCGTCGATCGGGCGCCCCAGGTCGAGCAAGAGGTCGCCGTAGGCGTAGTGCGTGCGCGCTTGGACGGCGTCGGAGCCGAGCCCGAGCAGCGGCGCGAGGAGGGAGGCGGCGACGTGCGACTGCCGTGCCGCGCCGATCTCGGTTGCGGCGTCGAGTAGCGCATGGACGGTTGCGTCCTCGGCGGCCGGCACCCGGGGCGTTGCGGTGGCGCCCGACGACGCGGCTTCGGACGGCGCGGGCTTCGGGCTTGAAGCCTCGGGCGGCGTCGCCAATCCCACCGCCAACACGCCTGCGACGCCGGCGACGGTGGCGAGCCCGGCCCAGCGCCACCGCGAACGGTTGCGCGAGGACGGACTGCCCCGCAGCGCAACGGCCAGGGCTCGTGCGTTCGCGTGCCTGTCGGCCGGGTCATCGGCCAAACCACGGGCAACCGACGCCGGGAGGCGCGCTTCACCGCAGTCCTGCAGCCCATCGGCCAGGAGGCGACACAGTGCGTACTGATCCGAGCGTGCGCTCGGGGTTCCCCCTTGCGCGACCTCCGGAGCGATGTAGGCCGGCGTGCCCGCGATCCCTCGAACCCGCGTCCGGTTGGGCGCGGTGTCTCCCGACTCGGAGGTGTCTTGCACGAGCCGCGTCAGACCGAAGTCCGCCACGCGAAGCAGGCCGTCGTCGCCCATGAGCAGGTTCGAGGGCTTGACGTCGCCGTGCACGAGCTGAGCGCGGTGTACCGCGGCGAGGCCGTCGGCCGCCTGAGCGCCCGCCTCCAACAGCGCCGCCGCGTCCGGACGCTCGCGCGCGATCCACTGGTGCAGGGCGACGCCCTCCACCAGCTCCATGACCAGATACGGCACCCCATCCTCGCCGACCCCACCCGAGAAGATCTGAACCACGTGGGGGTGCGAGACCGCAGCAAGGGCCCGCGCTTCCTGCTGCAGTCGCGCCCGGGTTGCATCGACGCGGGCGGGCCAACGCAGCCCCTGCGACAGCACTTTGATCGCCAC
>Ga0207422_1003911_pt1 | contig 13460 bp, 10 predicted proteins | sample MarCyaLeptolynsp_FD_187757 | JGI IMG/M metagenome (GOLD analysis project Ga0207422, IMG submission 187757) | Marine cyanobacterial communities from Panama - species 1 Leptolyngbya sp. (SPAdes) | ecosystem: Environmental > Aquatic > Marine > Unclassified | place: Panama: Panama City | collected...
ACGCCAGCGTCTTCTTCGTTGCAATGACCGAGCTGAGCCTCGATACGGTCGAGGGCCGATCGCCGGTCGACGCATCCCAGGCGGATGTTCTCCACGGCATCGCCCACGCCGTCGTTCCGCCTTGCGGCGCGCGCTGAATCGCACCGGGACCGCGGAGATCACTCCGGCGACCGCGGAACATCGGCGGCTTGCGTTGGGCTGGCCACGCGAAAATCTCGCGAGCCCCCCCGGTGGGCTGCCGGGGGACTACCTCGCAACACGTGTCGCCTAGACGCGCCACGGACCGACGCGCCACGCTGCCCGTGGTGCGCACCGCATGGGTCATTGTCGCGCTACTGGCCGGCTGCGTCGGCGGGACGCCGGGCTCGGACGCCCCCGAGACGACCGAGGCGAGTCCGAGCAGCGACGCGAGCACGACCACGGACGGCACGGGCAGCGACGAGGCAGACCTCGGTACGACGGGCGCTCCCACGAGCTGCGTCCCCACGATGGAAGGCGTCCGGGCGTCGGTGCTCCTGCCGCGCTGCGCGACCGGGGGCTGCCACGATGCAGCGACCGCGGCAGCGTCTCTCGATCTTTCGGTCGACGACCCGGAGGCCAGCCTGGCCAACGCTCCTTCGGGCACGTGCGACGGCGAGGTCCTGCTCGTTCCTGGCGACGCGGCGGCCTCCTATCTGATGACCAAGCTCGGCTCCGATCCTGCGTGCGGTGACCCGATGCCCCCCGGGGACCCACTCGAGCAGGGCGTGATCGACTGCATGGCCGAGTGGATCGCCCAGGCGCAGAGCGACTGCCCGACGTGTGGAACGCAGACCTGCATCGATCTCGAAAGCTCGCCGCAGCACTGTGGAGCCTGCGATGCGCCCTGCCCCGCCGGGGTAGCCTGTATCGCTGGCGAATGCGCGTGCCCGGCCGGCACCGCGGCGTGCGGCGATGCATGCGTGGACACCGACAGCGATCCCGCACATTGCGGCGGCTGTGACCAGCCCTGCGAAGACGGATTGTTCTGCCTTGGTGCAGGCTGCGCGAGCGACTGTGGTGGGCTCACGGAATGCGCGGGTGCCTGCGTGGACCTGGCGACCAATCCGCTGCACTGCGGTGATTGCAACGCGCCCTGTGGCGACGCCCAAGTCTGTCAGGCCGGCAGCTGCGGCTGCGATGCGCCGCCGACGTCGTACGCGGCGGACGTCGAGCCCTTCATCGTCGCCGAGTGTGCGAGCAACGGATGCCATCGTCCCATGGGCATGTCGGTCGGCTCCGAGGATCTCGACCTGAGCGAGGGGGCGGGCTACGACGCACTGGTCGGCGTCCCCGCCGTGCAGTGTGGCGACCGGATGCTCGTCGAGCCGGGCGAACCCGGGTCGAGCTACCTGTACGACAAGGTTCTCGGCGTCAACTTGTGCTCCGGCACGCAGATGCCGAAGGCCGGGTCGGGCCTCCCCGCCGCCCAGCTGCAGGCCATCGCGGACTGGATCTGCTCGGGCGCCGCGCCGTAGGTCGCCGCTCAGGTGCCGTGGGCGAGGGTGACCTCGACCTCTGCCGACGGATCGAAGGGCGAGCCCTTCACATCGGCGATGCACTTGACCTTGAGCTTGACGTTGGCGTTCCCCACCGCACCACTGGGCGAGATGTCGACCTTGGCGAGCGAGCGCGGCAGATCGACGTCCATCACCATCCACGGCTGCGTGATTTGCTGTCCCGCTTTGAGCTCACAGGGCATCTTGAGGCACTCGTCGGAGTAGGAGGTATGGGGGTCGGGGTCTTGCTCGTGCGCGACGAGGTCGAGCACCGTCTGCTCGCCGTTCTCAGCCTCGAGCCACACCTCGTACTTGGTCGCAAGCAGCGTGCAGTCTTGCTTGACGTCGATGACCATCGTGCCCTTGAGGACGGAGTCCGTGACCGGAAAGGTGGCGCTCTCGGCCGGCTGACGCTCGATCACCGTGATCGTGACGTCCGCCATGCCCTTGCCGCCGAGAAACTTCTTTGCTTTGTCGAACAACCCCATTGTCGGCCCGACGGACGCAGGCGACTCAGGTTGCAGCCGGGTGGGCTCGGCGTGCCAAATGGGGGGCCCGCGATTGCGCACGTGCGACGTGCTCGAAGAACTCGCACACCCCTTCGAGGACCGGAAGCGAGCGCGGCGACACGAAGAAGTCGAAGCTGTGCTGCGCACCGCGGACCTCGGCAAAGAGCACCGGCTGGTCCGAGACCCGTCGCAGCTCCGTCACGAAGTCGCGCGCGTCTTCGAGAGGCGCGAGCGTGTCTCGGTCGCCGTGAATGACGAAGAACGGGGGCGCGTCCTCGCGCATGCGATGGACCGGTGAGGCGGCTGCGAATCGCTCGGGCTCGTCCTCGTAGAATGCCTTGACGACCAGCGGCTCAACGAGCGTCCCCAAGAACCCGGGCACATGTCGCTGCGACGCGTTGGTCAGGTCGTAGATCCCGTAGAACGACGCAACGGCGGCGACGGAGGTATCCGCCGACTCGAAGCCGGGCTGCAGCGTCGGGTCATGTGCGGTCAGGCCCACCATCGTGGCCAAGTGTCCGCCCGCCGAGCCACCGGCGATTGCAATGAAGCTCGGGTCGACCCCGTACTCGTCCGCGTGCGCTCGTACCCACGCGATCGCACGCTTGACGTCGACGAGGTGCTCGGGCCACGTCGCACCGGGCGACAGCCGATAGTTGACGTTGAAGCCGACGAACCCGCGGTCGGAGGCCACCGCCATCAGCGGCACGCCTTGCTCGCGCTTGTCCCCGACCGTCCATCCACCGCCATGCACGTGAATGACGGCAGGGGCTCGCTCGCCCGGCGCCCGGCCCTGTGCGTGGTAGACGTCCAACCGCAGCCGCTGCCCGGCGACCCGAGCGAACTCGACATTGCGAGTCACGCGTGGACCGCCGACGCGCAGGGGAAACGGCACGAGCAAGCGCCACCAGCGGCCGACGGGGCGAGGACGACGACCCAGCCACGGCTCGAGCGCGGCGCGGACCGTGGCGGCTGCCCCCATCCCCTGCCGCATCAGGACGATCAGGCCGATCGCAGAGCCGGCGACCACGGACAGCCCGATCCATCCCACCCAAGAATCCAAGACCCCGACGCCGACAAACGCCGCAGCCGCGACCACGTGGGCGGCCAGCGCAAAGCCGGCGAGCTCGACGACGACCGTGCCCGCGAGAAAGCTCGGCAGCAACAGAGCCTTGTTGCGGCGCACGGGGGCCAACGCGTTGAGCGTGAACGCCAGTCCCATGGCCGCGACGACGACGAACGCCCAAGGCAGCATGGCGCGTGCGAGCTCGACGGGCTCGAAGACGATGGTGGAAGTCGGCGTCATGCGCCTGGACTGCAACGTCGCTCGACCCGGGGGTCAGCCGCCGAAGGTGACCTCTGCCTCGAGCACCGGACCCATCGACAGGATCTCGAACTCGATCGTCACGGCGCTGCCGTCTGCATCGGACGTCGCTTCGACGGTCGTCGGCACGTCCGGGGAGATCCCGACGACCGCCTGCGCGTTGATGTAGGTCCCCGTCGATGCGCTGCTCATCGACATCCCCTGGGCGGTGATGTCGAGCAGGCCCGTGTCCCGAACGTCGAAGATGAGCTGCGGATCGGTGCCGGCGCCGTCGTCGACCGAGCAGGTCCCCCCCGCGAAGTCGAAGCTGACGGAAGCCTGCGTGTCGAAGAACGCACTCGATGGATCACACGCGCCTACGTTTCCGCCGCCAGTCGTCGGATCGCCCACCGTGTCGCCCGAGCCGCCGCCCGTGCCGGCCGTCCCGCCCGTGTCGGCATCGTCATCGTCGTCGTCGTCGTCGTCGTCGTCGTCGTCGTCGTCAGCCGTGCCGTCGTCGTCGTCGTCGTCGTCAGCCGTGCCGTCACCCGACGCGTCCGTCATGGGACTCGAGGCGGCGGACGAGGACCCGTCGTCGTCGCCACCTCCGCACGCGATGAGCAGGACCACTGCCAACCAACCAACGCCACGCCCGACTCCGAACTCGCACACGACCGACACCGGCGGATGATGGAAGGCCGGCCGCGTCGGGTCAACGAACGCCATACCGCCTCATAGAGGATCCTCTATGAGTCAGGTTTGGAACGAAGCGCACAAAACGATCCTGGAGGAGTCCCGCTTTTCACCTAGGCGGCCACTGCAAGGGGCGAAAAAGCAACTAGACTAAACAGCGGACAGATTAGTTGTAGCCCTCATTTCTAAATTTTCTTTGACAAAAGCGGCGGCCCGTTTCAGATCTAATGGCGGGATAGCCATCGAACCGGGACAGGAGTGAAGGATGTCGAAGGGCTGGATTGTTGCAGCGGTGTTTGCCGCGGGTGTTGGTTTCGGAGCTGGTAACGCGAAAGCGGACACGCTCGACGAGATGATGGAAGAGGCCGCCGAGACGCCTCAGCAAGACATGTCGGAGATGATCTGCGTACCGGTCTTCGGCTGGTTCAACGCCGCGTCCGTTCCTCCGCCGACGTGTCAGTCACCGGTTGGCGTGTGCACGGAGGGCAACCTCAACGGGGTGCTGCAGGGCGGCTACGAGTTGACGCTCGAGCAGCTCAACGACACCGGGGACCCCCGCGTGCCATTCGTCGGGTTCTTCACCGGCACGTCCGACATTTCGACCCAGCTCGGTGACTTCGTCGGTGTCGATACCGGCGCGCTCAACCTCAGTGGGCCGGGCGAGAATGGCTCCGGGCGGCTGAGCACCCTGCTGACGATCGTCGAGGGCGGCGCGGGCTTCATCCACATCAAGGGTGGGCTCGACTTCGCAACCGGCAACGTCAACGGCGCCTACTACGGGGTCGTGTGCTGGGACTGGGACGATCCCGAGCACGGCTGGGGACACCACGACTGCGACTGATCGACCGCTGAGTGCCGCTCAGCCAGCACTGGGCGGCACCACAGCAACGACGCGCGGTCTTTGATCGGCGACCACTCGACCAACGATCGTTCGGCGCTCGGTTCACGAACGAGCGACGCGCGGCGATGGATCGATCATAGTCGCGCAGCCCCACCTGTCCGGAGGGACAGGAAATGAGCTTGCGATCCAATCGAATCACAGCGCTCGTGCACGGGCTGCAATCGGTTCGATAGGATAAGGCGTTGGCCAAGCTGTCCGATACGCGACCGTATGCGTTCGCGAGGCCGCGGGCCGTCGAGTTCATCGACCCCCGAACGCATCGCGCTCGCGTACTGCCGATCGATCGGATCGATCCCGCGGGGGTCGGCACCTCGGATCCCTCGGCGCGTGCGATGACTCGACTCGCGTTGGTCAACCTCGAGCAGCTCGGGCTCGGACAACTCGCCGTCCGACGCGACGCCGGCCAACACCGCGACGGCGCAAGCTCTTTTCGCTTCTCGGCTCTCGAACGCGAGCCGGCGCAGCGACTCGTGCGATGGATTCGAGAAGCACGCAAGCGCGGCGAGCTCGGTAGTGCCGCAACATCGTTCCTGGACAGTGAGCGCATCGAGGACCCGAAACGCATTCGGCGGGTGCTCTCGCTGTTGCACGACCGAGGCGCGCTACGCCTCGACCGCCCCACCGCGATCGGCACCACCCAGCGGTTCGAGGGCCCGTTCTCGATGTTCGAGTTCGAGGTTCCCGCACCGGGCAACTTGCCGGCCTTCATCGATCGGGTACGGGCGCGACGCGAGCGTCGGGTGTCGGTCGACCCGCGGGTGACGTTCGTCGCTCGCCACCCGTCGTTCCCCAAGCTCGAGATCCGGCGTGGGGTACGGGACGTGTCGCCGCGCGGCCTGTCGATCTGGGCGCACGCGGAAGAGGACCTGTTGTGGCCCGGACTGCAGGTGGACTTCGAGCTGTCGTGGCGCGCCGGTCCGCCGCTGCGGCTGCGCGCGCTCGTTCGTCACGTCACCCCGATGGCCGATACCCAGGTCGACCTCGTCGGCTTCGAGTTGCTCGACGCCGATCCCGTCTACGCGCGCACGCTCGATCGCATGCTGCATCCGACGACGTCGTCGAGCACCGCGAACCCCGGTGCGCTGTGGGAGCTCTACGAGGAGAGCGGGTACTTCTCACTCTCCGGCAAGCGCCGCGACGACTTTCGCCCCTTGGCCGCCTCCTTTCGCGATGCCGAGCGCAAGTTGGCGGAAGCCCCCGAGGTCGGCGGTCACTTCGTCACGCCGATCCGCGGACCGATCGATGCCTCGATGCACCACGTGCAGCTCTGGGAGCGCAGCTGGCTCATCTATCATGTCGCCCGGTCGCCGCGGGCACGCAGCTTCGACGACGCCGGCCACGAAGCGCTGACCGAGCTGTACCGGCACGCGTACGAACACGCGCAGTCGTTCAACCCGAACTGGCTGGTGACGTACGTGCAAAAGGTCGCCAAGTGGAGCCGGCGGGTGCACCACGACATTCCCAGTGCCTTCGTCGACTCGGGCGAAGCCTCGGTGACCTCGTTCCAAGCCATCGAGCTACCGACCCAGTCGGTGTTCCCCGCCGATGCCGCGCGGGTTCAGCGTCTCACCGAAGCGCACATCGAGCCGGTCCGAGACGCGATCGTCGCCCGCTACCCGGGTCCCTTCGTCGAGGCCCTCGGCCTGTCCGACCTCGGACGCCGGGTCGACCCGCGCGGTCTGTGGCGCAGCGCGGGCCTGGATCGACGCCGAGAGGTTCTGGTGGCACTGCGCGACGGCGGCATCGAGGCGGTCGCCGTTCTGGACTCGGTCCAGGCCGGCGTGCACCTGTTCCGCCTGGCGGACAGCTGCCGCATCCTCGACGTCGGCGGAGCCACACCGGCGGCCTACGGGGCGCTGCTGACCGCGGCGTCGGCGTGGTTTGGGGCGCAGGGCAAGCCGAGCTACGTCTACTTTCGCGAGCCCGACGCACCCGCGCTCGACGACATGCCGCGTGCGGGACAGCGCGCCTACCGTGACCTCGGCCACGCGTGGATGACCGTCCTGTCGGCACGGCGCATCGGCGAGCTGCTCGAGCGCCTCGACGAGCTGGTCACCCGACCCCACCCTCTACTGATGCCGTGATCGTCGGTGTGGCCGCTCAGTCGCCCGCCATCGTCCGCAGGCACGTGTAGTGATCGGGCAAGCGCTGCAGCAACTCGGCGGTGCGCTCGGCGACCTTGGCGGCGGCGGCGGCCCCAGCCCCGGTCTGCTCGAGGATCGGGTAGGCATTGCTGGGGAGGTGATCCATCCCATCGAGGATGCAGGCGTAGCTCTGGCCCTTGAACACCGTGAATTTCCACGCGTCCAGCATCGGCAGGCTGACGTCGAACAACTCGAGTTTTTCCTTCAGCGTGTCGGGCACCTCGGTCTCGTTGCGGACCATCTGCCAAAACTTGGACGTCTTGCGACGCGAAGTCACGTAGTGCAGCACGATGAAGTCACGCAGTTCCAGGTACACGTCGCGCACCATCGTGTTGTAGCGACGGCGAAGCGGCTCCTCCATCGCGCTCGAAGGAAAGACCGGGAGCAATGATCCGAGCTGGAACTCGGTGAGAAAGATGCCGGTGGACTCGAGCGGCTCGAGAAAGCAGCTCGACAGTCCAATCGCCACGCAGTTGGCAACCCACGGCTCGGGATTGCGGCCGATTCGCATCTTGAGGTGACGCGCGGGCATGCCTTCGCAGCGCGGCCCGAGGAACGCGCGCAGCTCCGCTTCGGCCTGATCGCCATCGATACAGTCGTCCGCGTACACGTACCCGCAGCCGTTGCGATGCATCAGCGGTACGTCCCAGACCCAGCCGTGTTCGATCGCGGTCGAGAGCGTGTAGGGCCGAACCCCATCCCGCTCCGGGTCGGACTTCGATTGAATGGCCACGGCCGCGTTGACCTTGAGCGACGGACGGTCGTCGATGAACTTCTGTCCGAGCGCCTGATTGATGATTCGGCCGCGAAAGCCCGAGCAGTCGAGGAACAGCTGCCCCGGCAGCTCGAGTCCGCCGTCGGTCACCAGATGACGCACCCACCCCCGCTCGTCGAGCACGACGTCGGCCACGCGGTCGACGACGTGGTGAACGCCCCGTGCCTTGGCCGTGTCGCGAAGCAGCTTTGCGAGCAGCCCAGCGTCGACGTGGTAGGCGGCCCGGATGAGGTGCTCGTCGCTTTCGGGCATCCGCGGGGCCTTTCCCGCATCGCACAGCGCCGCCGTCGGATGACACTCGTAGGTCATCGGCGCGTCGGTCTGCCCCGCGAGCTTGCGCGACAACCAGTAGTGGTAGAGCGGAAAGCCCGTGTCCATCGCCGGAAAGTGCGGCGCCGGCCACGGCGAGACGTAGCGGTCGGGTCGGTCCCCGAACGGATGATAAAAGCCGTGCTCGGGCTTGCCGTCTTCGAGCCACCCGTTGAAGCGGATCGCGTTCTTGAACGTCGCGCTGCACTTCGGCATCCACTCGTCCTCGCGCAATCCCAGGAAGTCCATCGTGCCGCGCAGGGTCGGAATGGTGGCCTCCCCTACCCCGACGGTCGGAATGTCGCTCGACTCGATCAGCGTGATTTTCGTCTGGGGCGACAGGGCCCGGTTGAGGTAGGCGGCACTGAGCCAGCCCGCGGTCCCTCCTCCCATGACGACGATCTCTCGAATTGGCTCGGCCATGTGTCTACGTGTCCTCGGTCAGGGTGAGCACGTCGTCGAGACGACGGCGAACGCTGCGGCGGGGTTCGACGGGGGCATAGGCGAGTCGGAAGAGCATGACGTCGGCGTGATCGGGTGGTCGCTCGAACAACGCGTCGACTTCGGCCCGCAGCGCCGACAGTCGCTCACGTTGCACCTGGGAAAATCCTGCGCCGTCGGCTCGCACCAGGCGCGCGAGGAGGGCGACGAGCACCGTCATCGGCTGCATCGCAATGCCCCGGGCGGTGACCTCCAGCCACACGCGCTCCACGGCACGTCCTCCTTCGAAGTAGGCGCGCGCGTCGGTCCCGGGCACGCTCACGATGGCCATGGCGGCCGCTTCACTCACCGCGCGCCGCGAGGCCGCCTCCAGCGCCGTACCGCCGTCGAACTCGCGCAGCACCTTCATGACCGGCCAGCGCGAGACGACCCGCATGGCGGCCTTTTCGAACTCGCGAACATCGAAGGTGTCCAAGTCCAGGCCGTCTCTGCGCTCGGCGAGCTCGGTCGGCGTCCACCGAATGTCGCCCATCAGCTCGCGATGAACCGATTGCTGCTGCATCGCCAGTCGATCGCACGCCCCGACGACCCGGCCCATCCGCCGCAGCCCCTCGTCATCGTCCACCAGCACGAGGCGAGCGCCGGCTGCCTCGGCGACCGCAACCAGGCCCGCACGATCGTCGGGCGCGAGGCGTCGCCCTGGTCCTCGATCGCGAGTGGTACAGCGCGCCTCCATGTGCTCCGCCAGCGGATCGGGAGCCACCGAGTCGTCACGCTCGAACCGCAGGTCGCAGACCGCATCCGAGTCCGGACCTTCGGGCTGGAACGCAACCTCGGCCGCGATCCCGAACCTGCCTGCGGCGAGCACCATGTTCTCCACCGCCGCGCCCACCGAGAGGGTCGATCCGGTTCGGTCGAGCTCGAGAAAGGTCTGCACCCGATCGGGATCGACGGCACAGCGCAGCCGCCGACCGTTCCAATCGAATCGCCAGCCCTGATTGTTGCCGCCCGACGGACCGCGGATCCCCCACCCCACGATCGCCCGGACCTCGGCCTGGGTCACCGGCCCGGCGCCACGGGGTCCCAGGGCCGGCGTCGGCTCGTGCTCGATCGTCGGCGCCGACGTGTGCGTAGGCAGCGGCGTCAGCGGCACCGCCGAGTCGGGCGCGATCAGGCCTTCGAGGTCGACGTAGAACCGCCCCGAGCAGGTCAGCGTACCCAGCAGCATGCGCCGAGCCGTGTCGCACAACAGACCGCCCCCCAACGCCACCGCGCTGGCCAGCTGCGGCCATCCGGTCACCGACTCTCCGATCTCGACCAGCGACGCGCCCAACCGCGGCGACATCGACCCCACGCCGAGCACCCGCAGGGCAAACGGGACCTTGTCCTGGTCCGACAGCCCGCGCAGCGCCGCCGCGGAGACGTCGCCGACCAACCCGTGAAAGATCGGGCGCTCCGGCTCGAGGTCGAAACGCTCGATGTCCAGCAGTCCGCGGTCGCTGGTCTCCATCACCACCGCCACGCGCCGCTGCCGGCAGCGTTCGCGCAGCAGCACCTTGATGCTCAGCTCGTCGCACTCCTCGACCAGTAGATCGAGCCCGTCGAGGTAGGCATCGAGGTTGTCTTCGGTGACGCCCTCGGACCAAACTTCGACGTCGAGATAGGGGTCGATCTCCTGTAGCTCCCGAGCGGCGAGCACCGCCTTGTTGAGCCCGAGGTCGGCGACCGAGCATCGTAAGCGGTTGAGGTTGGAGAGCTCGAGCGTATCGAAGTCGGCGAGCCGGAAGCGACCGCCGACGCCTTCGAGCGCCATGGTGGCGACGCTTGCCCGCCCCACCGACAGTCCCACCACGCCCACGGTCTTGCGACGCAACCGTTGCTGATCCGCCGGCTCGATCTTGTAGCAGTTGCGGTGCGATCGAAGACTGCGGAATTCCTCCGGAGCAAGCAGGTGAACGAGCGCACCCGACCACGGGAAAAAAACCCACCGACCGTACCGATCGGGATCGGCCCCGATGTGGTCGCCCACCCGACGCGCGAGCTCTGCGGGTCGTTCGTCGAGCTTTTCGGAGGGACAACGGCTGATCAGTAGCCCGGCGACCTGCGTTTGAATCGTGTCGACGGTTCGGCGCACCGCACCGGACGAAACGAGCGCAGCCAGCCGATCTCGCGGCTCAGGCTGGGCGGGGTCGAGGATCTCCGCCCGCCAGACCTGCTCGATTCCGTCCCCCGCTCCCGTGCCGTCCTGACGGCTCCTTCCCTGGACCATCTCGGAACAGGGTATCGCGTCGGAAGGCGGTCGTCGGTGGTAACCTTCCGCGCGACAATGACCGGGGACGACGCCCAGACGCGGTGCTTTCAAGCCCACCCCGACTACGCGTTGGGATCGTGGGGCAGCCTCTTCATCTGCTCGTGGCGAGTCCACACCACCGTCGAGGGTGCACGCGACCTCACCACGATGTGCGCCCGCTTCGCCGACTCGCATCCCAACGGCATTGGGTTGCTGACGATCATCGAAGAACGGGCTCCTGCACCCGATGGAGAGGCACGCGCCAAGATCGCCGACTTTCTCGGACAGGCCGAGTACATCAAGGCGTCGGGGGTTGCGTTCGAGGGTTCGGGATTTCGTGCGGCGATGGTTCGCAGCATCATCGCGGGTCTGTCGATGATTGCGCGGCAGCCATATCCACACCGCGTGTTCTCCAACCTCACCGACACGCTCGACTGGCTCATCCCCGAGTTCAACGAACGCACGAACTCGAACCTGTCCCAAGGGACAGCTGAGCGCGCGATCGAGCGCTTTCGGCACGACGTCGACGCGCGGTGCCCCAAAGCGTCGACGTCCTGAGTCAGCCGAGCAGTCCGGGCAGAGGCCCGTTGACGAAGGCGGGGTTGCCGAACGACTGGATGTCCACCGTCAGCGCGTTGGCGACCGCGATGTACAGATCGTTGTGCGTCGCGGTGCCGTCGAAGCTGACGTAGCGCCCGGTGTCGAGCCGACCATTGTGGTTGCCGCCGATGACGTACGGGATCTGGGTCCGCGAGTGCACGTCGCCGTTGCCTTGCTCGTTGACCCACAGCACCACCGTGTTGTCGAGCAGCGTGCCCTCACCCTCTTGCTGCTCGGCGAGCTTGCCCAGCAGGTACGCGAACTGTCCGGCGTACCAGTGGTTGATCTCGGTGAGCTGGGCGCGAGCGCTGGGATCGTTGTCCGCCTCGTGCGACAGGCTGTGGTGACTGTTGGACTGGCCGAGCCAGGAAAAGCGGACGCCGCTCTGCGCCGTCGACCACTGCAGACTCGCGACCCGGGTCAGGTCGCAGGTCAGCGCCATCGCGAGCAGGTCCATCTGGGCCTGGCCGACAGCTGGGTAGTTGTCATTGGCATTGGGATCGCCGGCCATCGGATCGCCCGGGTCGGCGCAGCCAGGCAGCCCCGATCCGGTTGCATCGATCGCAACCTCGATCGCCCGAATCGCGTCGAGGTGCGCCTCGAGCTTGACCTTGTCGGAGGCGCCGACTTTGGCGTTGAGCCGATCGAAGTCCTCCTTGACGGTGTCGAGCACGCTGTGCCGCTTGGCCCGCAGCTCGACAACTTCGGCCGGATCGGCCCCGAGATCGGCGAAGAACGCCGCGAACGCGCCCGAAGGATCGTTTTCCGGCGGCAGCACCTCGAACGGGCCGCGATAACACATCCGGCTGGTGACCTGGCGCGCCGGGTCGAGCAGCGCCCGCACCCCGAGCTCGATCGAACGGTACGGCGTGTCGTTGCCGATCTCGTCGGCGATGACCTGATCGATCGACGGGCCGCCGGCGGAGCCGTCCGGCAGATGCGAGAACTCGCCGACGCCACTGGGGCCCACCACGAGGTCCTCGCACGTGAGCATGTGGCCCATCCCCATGTCGTGGCCGTTGCCGCCGGGCCCCGACGTGCGCGACTCGGCGTCCACGCCGTTGACGATCAGCAGCTGGTCCTTGAACGACTCCAGCGGGGCCAGGATGCGTCCCGGATCGGTCGGGTCGTCGAGCACGAAGTCGGTGGTCGTGCCCACTGGCTCCCACCGCTCTTGGATCGTGCCGTTGGCCGAGAAGAAGACGACGAAGCGCGGGGGCGGGTCGCCTTCCTGTGCTCGGACGCGACGCGGCGCCATGGCGTGGAGGAACGGGAGACCGATGGCGATGCCGCCGGCGCCACGCAGGACGGTCCGACGATGCAGGGGCTTGTTCAGCAGCGGGATCATTGGCCGCCCTCCGCAGCGTACGCGGTGCGATACATGAAGGAGTCTGCCTGGGTGAGCGAGATGAGCAGCTCGCGAAGGTCGTAGCCCGATTCCTCGAAGCCACCGCGAATCTGGTCCAGGCTGCATTGGTCGTTGTCCTCGGACTCGGTCCGGCCATTGGCGAACCGGAACCACTGCCGCGCAACGCAGTCTGCGACCATCTCGCTGTCCGCCAGGCGATCGCCCAGCTCGGCCACTCCGTAGAAGTCGCCATTGACGTCGGTGGCGGCGAGCTCACCGGAAGCATCGATCGTCTGACCGTTCTCCGTCTCGCGCCAGCGGCCAATGGCGTCGTAGTTCTCGAACCCAAAGCCGACGGGGTCGAACAGGATGTGGCAGCCGGCGCACGCCGGGTCGCTGCGGTGCTGATCGTACTGTTCGCGCGTCGTCGCGTTGGGATCGGGCTCCGGCGGATTGATGTCCACGTCGTCGGGCGCGGGTGGCGGGATCTGGCACAGCAGATGCTCGCGCACGAACAGACCACGGCCGATCGGGTTGGTCTGATTCGGTTTGGAGAACGCGGTGAGAATGCTGCCCTGCGACAAGATGCCGGCGGTCTGCTGCCCCTGCGGGGTGACCTGCACCATGGAC
>Ga0207422_1003912_pt1 | contig 13456 bp, 20 predicted proteins | sample MarCyaLeptolynsp_FD_187757 | JGI IMG/M metagenome (GOLD analysis project Ga0207422, IMG submission 187757) | Marine cyanobacterial communities from Panama - species 1 Leptolyngbya sp. (SPAdes) | ecosystem: Environmental > Aquatic > Marine > Unclassified | place: Panama: Panama City | collected...
CGGCGGTTTAACTGATCAATGATAAGGACAGTAAAGATGATTCCAACAGCCTCTGGTACGAGTCCTTCCAACAGTTCCGACAGATTGTTTGCAATCATCTGCATAAATGGGAACATCAGTGTACCGATTAGAATACCTGCAACTACATATAAGCCATTGTATTGCTCCCATAGCCCAATGATTTCTTGTTGACGTGTCTTGGGTGGGGTATGTGTGGTCATGGTGTCCTCCAGTGTGAAATAACTAGAGGATAACATGAGATGCTTAGATGTCACCCCCAGCGAATAGGGGGATTGGCGATGTTAGTCAGTGTTGTCGGGTTTTGCCCAATCCGGTTGCCAGAAGTCAGGGTGATTGGGGTCGGTGTAGCGCGACATGTCAGTGTCGGGTGTCCAGTGTTTGTCAAACTTTGGATTAAGCCAATCACCAATATCATTTGCATCAGGCAAGATAGTTGCCTTGTCAAGATTTGTTGTTTTATTAATAATAGCCCCCTCAAGATTCGCTCTCCGTAAGTCAGCCCCCGACAGGTTCACATCCCTTAATTTAGCCCCCGACAGATTCGCGCTCCGTAAGTTAGCTCTCGACAAATTCGCACCAAGTAAGTTAGATCCCGACAGATTCGCGCTCCGTAAGTCAGCCCCCTCAAGAGTCGCTCTCCATAAGTGAGTGCCTGACAGGTTCGCACTATCTAAGTCAGCCCCCTCAAGAGTCGCATCCATTAAGTCAGCCCCCTCAAGGTTCGCCAGCCACAAGTTAGCCCTCTCCAGAGTCGCACTTTCTAAGTTAGCCCCCGATAGATTCGCACCTTCTAAGTTAGCCCCCGATAGATTCACACCACCTAAGATAGCCCCCGACAGATTCGCTTCTAGCAATATAGCTCTATGCAACACGCCCTCATGAGTTGTAAGCATCTGAAGAGTGCGTAACTCATTCACAGCATTTTTTGCTGTAACATTGTCTGAACTGCCAGCCTCTTTGACCAATCGTGCGATTCGCTCATCTTGCTCTTTGCGTGAACCCACTAAGACTTCAATCAATCCAAATGTCAATATTGCACCGACTACTTCGGTACTGAAATTCTGCAAAGCACCATCCAGCCAAGCCCACCAATCAATGACTTGTGTCGCATCTACGGCATTGGGTATATTTTTGATATGGGCGAAGGCTGATCCCCCAAATCCTGCAATAGCAAATATCAACAGTAATAAACCCACTTGTGCGTTTGTGATTCTTGATAGACGTGAAAGCATGGTATCCCCCAGTGTGAAATAACTAGAGGATAACATGAGTTAGTTAGATGTCACCCCCAGCGATTGGGGGGATTGGTGATCTTAGTCAGTGTCATCGGGTTTTGCCAAATCGGGTTGCCAGAAGTCAGGGTGATTGGGGTCGGTGTAGCGCGACATGTCGGTGTCTGGTGTCCAGTATTTGTCAAAAATACGATTACCATCTTCATCATAATCAATGACTTGTGAATCTGGTAAGGTCGTTGTCTCATCAAGCTTTGTTGTTTTATTAATAATAGCCCCCGATAAGTTCGCACCAGCTAAGTCAGCTTCTGACAGATTCGCACCTTCTAATCTAGCCCCCTCAAGATTCACATCTTCTAACCTAGCCCCTGACAGATTCGCCTCATCTAAGGAAGCCTCCGACAGATTCGCATATTTTAATCTAGCCCCCGATAGATTTGCAGCAACTAATCTAGCCCCTTCAAGATTCGCACCTTCTAATCTAGCCCCTTCAAGATTCGCATAAAATAATTTAGCCCCCGATAAATTTGTATCCCTTAAAGAAGCTCCCTCCAGATTCGCAGCAACTAAGTCAGCCCTCGACAGATTCGCACCCCGTAAGAAAGCCCCCTTCAGGTTCGCGTTCCACAAGTTAGCCCTCTCAAGATTCGCATAGCTTAAGTTAGCTCCCGATAGGTTTTTGTGGATTAGATTTACACCACCCGCCCACTGCACCTGTGACAAGTCTGAGCGTTCATAATCGTCAAGATAATGTTCAAGCAGTTCATCCCACCAGCCAGCGCGTTGAATTTTTTCGAGAGCATCAACTGCCATGTCATTTGAGCGACTCTTGGCTTGGTCAAAGAGCTCCAGCTTGCGTTCTTCACGGTCACGACGACGGTTTAATTGGTCGATGACTATGACTGTGCCGACCACACTCAAGGCTTCTGTGGCGACATTGGTGATGTAGCCAAGGAAATTATCTTCAAAGTCAAAGGCATTCTGCCCAAATATCCAACTGCCAATCATGATGAATATCAATATCACGACAAGTCCGCCTGCAATACGATAGAAGTCTTCGTATTTGATGTGGATGGCTTTGATTTCCTCTTGTCGGGTTTGCGTGGTCATGGTGTCCTCCAGGGTGAAATAACTAGAGGATAACATGAGATAGTTAGATGTCACCCCCAGCGAATGGGGGGATTGGTGATGTTAGTCAGTGTCGTCGGATTTTGCCCAATCGGGTTGCCAGAAGTCAGGGTGATTAGGGTCGGTATAGCGCGACATGTCGGTGCCAGGTGTCCAGTATTTGTCATAGATAGGATTACGAACTTCATCACCATCAATGACTTTTGCATCAGGTAAGGTAGTTGTCTCATCAAGCTTTGTTGTTTCATCAATACTAGCCCCCTCCAGATTCGCACCACCTAATCTAGCACCCGATAGATTCGCACGACTTAAGTTAACCTCCTCAAGATTTACGCCAAGTAAGTTAGCCCAAAACAGATTCGCACCTTCTAAGTTAGTCCCCGATAGATTCGCCTGCCGTAAGTCAGCCCTCTCCAGATTCGTACCAACTAAGTCAGCCCCGGATAGATTCGCGCTCCTCAAGTTAGCCCCCGATAGATTTGCGCGACCTAGGGAAGCCCCCTCCAGATTCGCATACCATAATCTAGCACCCGATAGATTCGCATCAACTAATCTAGCCCCCAACAGATTTGCACTTCCTAAGTTAGCCAAAAACAGATCTACGCCAAGTAAGTCAGCCCCCGATAGATTCGCGGCCAATAAGTCAGCCCCCTCCAGATTCGCACCACCTAATCCAGCCCCTGACAGATTCGTACGACTTAAGTCAGCCCTCGATAGATTCGCTTCTTCTAAGTCAGCCCCCGATAGATTCGCCTCAACTAAGTCAGCACCCGATAGATTCGCACCGCCTAAGTCAGCACCCGATAGATTCGCTTCTGGCAATATAGCTCTATGCAACACGCCCTCGTGAGTTGTAAGCATTTGAAGAGTGCGTAACTCATTTACAGCATTTTTTGCTGTAACATTGTCTGAACTGCCAGCTTCTTTGACCAATCGTGCGATTCGCTCATCTTGTTCTTTGCGTGAACCCACTAAGACTTCAATCAATCCAAATGTCAATATTGCACCGACGACTTCGGTACTGAAATTCTGCAAAGCACCATCCAGCCAAGCCCACCAATCAATGACTTGTGTCGCGTCTACGGCATTGGGTATATTTTTGATATGGGCGAAGGCTGATCCCCCAAATCCTGCAATAGCAAATATCAACAGTAATAAACCCACTTGTGCATTTGTAATTCTTGATAGACGTGAAAGCATGGTGTCCTCCAGGGTGAAATAACTAGAGGATAACATGAGATGCTTAGATGTCACCCCCAGCGATTGGGGGGATTGGCGATGTTAGTCAGTGTCGTCGGATTTTGCCCAATCCGGTTGCCAAAAATCGGGGTGATTGGGGTCGGTGTAGCGGAACATATCGGTGTCTGGTGTCCAAAATATATCGTATATTGGTTCCCCATTTACACCTGTTCCAATGCGGGTCGCATCTGGCAAGGCAGTTAAGCTATCAAACTCTGTACTTGAATCTATAATAGCCCCTCTGAGTTTAGCCTCTCTTAAATCCGCTCGTTTCAGATTGGCACCTATTAGATTCGCTCCTTCGAGATTGGAACGATACAAATATGCCTGATATAGGTCTGCTGCAAGTAAATCTGCCTGCTTTAGATTAGCATCAAGTAAAGATGCATATTTCAAATCAGCTTCGAACAGATTTGCATCTTGAAGTATAATTCTAGTTGCATCTGCTCCTACTAAATTTACATGGGTCAAATTGGCACTTTGTAAATTAGTACCCCATAACTCACCATCTTGTAGATTTGATTGAAACAAATCTACTCCGACAAGTGTTCCATCTTCGAGCCATCCTTTTTGTCGTGCAATCCGTATTGCTTCAGTTGTAAATGTGTTATTACGGCTTCCCATCTGAAGAACAATATCAGCTTTATCGTTCTGGACAATCTGATACTGTTGAAAAACCACAAGAATTAAGCCAAAGCCTATTGTTGTGAAAAATGCTCCAAACAATTCGGTACTAATACCCTGCAAAAAATTATTCCACCAAGCATTACGTTTGATGTCTTTCTCATGATATTTCGCACTCGCAAGTTCACGCCGGAGTGACCAGCGTCCAATCATCAAACCAAAACCAAATAACATAAATACTAGAATTACAGTCAACCACAATTCAATATTTAAATCTAAAATTGCTTGCTGAAAGCTGAGCCAATTCATGATAAGTCCTATCTGTTGAGCATATCTGACACAAACACACTAACATAAGCGTTTGTGTAACATACCCCCAGCGATTGGGGGGATTGGTGGGGATAATGCCATTTGTGCGGGGTAAGCCACAGGTGCTATATTCCTACAAATCGCAGAAAAATGTGTTTTGGTGGCTCAGTTTTTTACAGATTCAGCAGATATGATACGATTACAACAATTAATCCCACAAATACAATAACCGACAGTAAAAACCTCGGTGTCAGCATAAATCTCTCAGAATAGCTGAGGTCATGCTCATTCAACTTTGCCAGCCACTTATCTGCTAGAGGATGGTCAATTGCGACAAGCTCATATCGGACTTCATTGTATCATCTGGCTTTAATTAATCATCGGGCATAGAGAAAGCGGTTTTTGAGATTCTCATTGTCTTTTTTGTCGCTGGTCAGTTTGGGGTTGTTCCATGTGGGCATCATCAAACATATTGCTATAGTCATGGTCATGGATGATGGCTTTTGTCTGAGGTTTGATTTTTGATTTAGACTTGCGACGGCTCATAATGGCATCTGGTATTAAAAACTGAATTCATACAATTTTCAAAAGCTATTAGAACTCACGTTCTAAAATCCTGTGGTAGTCTTATTAGACATGGCTGTTAGGATTTTGTAATATGGACAAACTGACAACAGACGAAATCGCCCTACTCTTGTCACTGCTTGATGATGAACAGCTATTCATTGTCAGTCTTGTCATTGATACTCATACCGAGTAAAAGGGACTCTACCATCTGACGTTTATCTTGTGGTAACCGTGTAATCCGCTCTGCCATGAGTATGACCGAAGGGTCTAATTCTTCAGTTTCTTCAGGGTATTCCATCGCTACAATCGTCTTCAAATTAGTATTTGTTCCTCGCGCAAGTTTGACCATGAACTCAATTGAGATACCACGACTCTCTTCATTGAGATACTTTATAACTGCACTGGGTGATATACCGATAAACCTAGCAAATTCGCTAAGGGACATATCTCTTTTTTTGATTTCAGATTCAATAAATTCTCGAAGTGTCATTACAGTACTCATTTGTTGACTACAGTTAACATTATAAACAAAACTCTTGACAGTTTAACAATTTAACTGTTAAATTGTGACTGAGGTACGCAATCAAATACTTTAGTCAAGAGGTATTATAATGCAATATTCTGCAATTTCTGTAAAAGGTGGCAAAGATATAGTTAAGGCGATGAAACGCTTGGCTATGTCCCGCAGTCTTGAATCAGGAAAAGTTCAAAATGTCGGGGAGTTAGTGCATAAAGCACTGATTTCTACCTATGGCGAAGAGTTGGAAAGAGAACTCTCTTTTTTTGCCACAAACGATGACACAAGTACGCAATCAGGTACAAGAGGTAACGCATGATAAACCAACGGTTTTCGATTACAGACAGCAACGGTAAGCGTTGGGATTACGGTCTGGATATGGTCTGTGGCTACTTCGTGATGGATGCTACCTACATGAACAGCGACTATCCAGAAATTGAAGGCGGTGAATGCTATACAACCTCTCCAGCCTCATTCAGCAGTACGGTTGTTTCTGACCGGGGTGTCATCATGGAAAAGCTAGAAGCCATTGGCGCACCAGCGCAACATATTCATAATGTCGGTTGTGATATGCCCTTCTCTGTTATCAACCTCACTAACGTGATAGAAGAAACCCTGACGGCGTTAACGCTTCACAGCCGGAACGAAGACGATAAATTGCCCGACCTCGTTGAAATCAAAATCGGTGAAGACTGGCATGAGCTACTCGGTATCTTCAACTATGACGTGACCTACGGTAGTTATGCCTACACCGAAGGTTTCATCCATATCGAACTAGATGGCAAATATCAGACGTTCCCTGACAGCCACCTGTTCAGAGTGCGCTACACACCTGATAGCGAGGTGTCATAGTGACAGTCGAACGCTACTTTAAAGTGCTGATGATGATGGCATTTTTGTCAGGTGGTTTCGTTGTCGCAATCAGCAACGGACATCCCGAAACACTGCCTCGCTTCATTATCGGTTCATCCGCTGGTTGGCTTTTTGCAGAAGTCAGTCTCTACATCCAACGGAGGCGACAATCATGACCGAATTACAGTTACGGAGACTGCTACAGACAATCTTCAATTCTGTGTGTGCTGGTATCTGCTGTGGTTTCCTGATTCTAGCCGTTATGAATGAAGGCTTGCGCTGGTGGTTGTGGACAATGTTTGGACCCGCTTGTACAGCCGGAGTCATTTTGTTGATTGTGCTTTCGATATATGGATTCATGATGGACAACGCCCGTCAAATCAAACATCTGGAGAGAGACTATGAAGAAAAAACGTCGTGAGCTGCAGGCAGAATTGAAACGCCTCAAACGTGAAAACGAAGGCTGGGCTGACTTAACCAAGTTCGTGTCAACGGCATTGGCTATCTGTGTGGGTTTGCCAACTTTGTATGCCATGCTGGTGATAGCAGGGTTGCATATCGGTGAATGGGCTATTGAGGTAGAGAAGTCACTTGGATTCAATCCATTTATCTACATCGCATTAGGGATAGTAGCCTTTGTAGTTGCCTTACCCTTCGTCGTTTTTACACTCAATCAGGTTCGCATTGCACAGCTGGAAAAACAACTCAGAGAAAAGGATAAGCATCATGAAGCATAAGCGTGACCCAGCAATTGAACTGGAAAGACGGCAATGGATACACATTCTGTTTGTCGCACTGCCACTGATAATTGTTTTCTTGGGTATGACTGCCGTGACGATTCAGGGATTTATGTCTCTACAAGAGGACTGGCGTAATGCTGGCATTGGGTTGTTCATTTTAGTTAATGCAGTTCTAGCCCTCGGAAAACTGTTCGAGCGCAACAATAAGCGCATCACAGAACTGGAAAAACTTATCGAAAGTGAGCGTGAGTGATGTTTGAACTGTTGGGAGTCGGTCTAGGCATAGGGATTGGTATATCAATTGCGAGAAGAAGTTTAGCACTTATTGTGGAGGAGTTTAGCGAAACTTCAAAGAAGAAAAACAATGACGCTGTGCGCGAAGCCTACACAAATCGACACAATGACCCTGCTGGCTGGGAGCGAATGAAATCACAGCTACATCAGAGTGGTTACATTAGCCCGGATGGATGGATGATTCATAGTAATGACAATGGTCACCATCTGGAAACCTTTGACGGTCGCTATATAGCTGATTGTGACTGGTTAGGCAATCGACTGGAGCGTGAGTGATGCAACTCTTATCGAATGAGCAATGGGCATACATCGCACACAATCAAATTTGGTCACAACGTATCGCTCATGACTTAATGGGATGTGTGTATTGGTTCGTTTGTCTATATCGCAATGACCGGGGTCAATTGATGTTGGCTACAGCCATGAATATTGAGTTGGCTAGTGGTGATGATTCCGTTGAAGAACAAATCATCGACTTAGATGACAATCCAGAACTATATGCCCTACTGGACTGGAATAGCTGGCAATTCAATGAATCTGAATTATTGGATTTGGTGATGGATTGCGAGATAGATACACCACAACATGAGGAAAGCTGTAAGCCGTTCTACGGTTGGCAGTGGGAGTTTATAGCGGGGTCGGTGTCAAACTTTGGCGAGCAGTCACCGACCACCACCAACACGACACAAGAAGAAAGCTAGGTGAAAGCCTAGCTACTTTCCCCGCACGGGAAATCATTGTGTCACCACTATCGTATCACACAACTATTAGAAACCAATAACACTAGGACTTAAAGACTATGCAAGCAATACGATTAACCAACCATGACGCATATGCTGTCAGACGAGCAATGGCAAAGATGGACATGACAGATGTGCATATGTCACCCGCATTAAAATTGGTGATGTCGATGTTTGACCTGACGAAGCCCGAAGACTACAAACGCTTTACATCATTAATCAGTCAGGACGCTACCCTACTCCAACAGGTCATGATGATTGACCCAATGGCAGAACAAGAAACACGGTTCATCAACGCAAACCGATTGAAGGAACTATCAGTTCCAGAGTATATCCTTACCAGTTACCCAATTTATCATCGTGCTATGAATGCTCTTGTCGGTGAATCCGGTGGTGGTAAGTCATTTGTATCACTGGACATAGCGGCACAACTCGCAACACAAATTCAAACGGGCACTGTAGGCTATTTAGCAGCTGAAGGTTTATCTGGCTATTCAGGACGTTGGGAAGCTTGGAAAAAGCACCACAAAATTGATACTGACCGACTTATTTTCTACCCTGAGCCTGTCAACATAATGAACAAAGAAGCGATGGCAGATTTCATTGAAGATGCTTCAAAGAATGAAGTGCGCTTTATGATAATTGATACAGTAGCCCGGTGCATGGTTGGTGGTGACGAAAACAGCACAAAAGATATGGGTTTATTCATCAGTAATGTTGACGACATTCAGAGAGAACTAGATTGTGGGACATTACTGGTACACCACACAGGGAAAGATGGTTCAATGCGTGGTAGTTCTGCACTATATGCCGCTTGTGAGTCTGTGATTTTCCTGAATAACAACGATGGTATTGTGACCATCCACAACCAGCATGATAAAGGCGGTAAGAACAAGCACCGCAAAGAATCCCCATCAAAAACATTCAAATTTGTCGAAGTCGAAGTTGAAATCAAAGGTGAGGCAGTCCAGTCTGCTGTTCTGATTTCTTCCGACAAAGTTGAGGACAATATCGAAGTTATTGGAATGAATGAAAACCAACAAATCATCTTTGATTTGATTCGCACTCACAAATCCATGACTCCAAAACAAATCATTGAAGCAACAGAATTAAGTTCATCAACTGTCTACTACAACTTAGGCAAATTAGTTGATGCAAATTATCTTGTCGTTGATAACGGGATTTATCTCACAAAGGATGATTTCCAAGATTCCAAATCCGAATAGGAGTGTACGCGCGCGCGCGCGTAGCCACCTGAAAAAAAGTTGGAAAGTTGGAATTAGTGAATAACAAAAGACCTTTAAAGGTCAAAAAGGGTAATTCCAAAATGATAAGTTGGAAAAGTAATTTGGAAAATGGAGTCCAGAAAGGGTCAATTCCAAATGGATATGTATGATGAAATAAAAAATCGAGTGGATTTACAACAGCTTTTGGAAACTCTACTTGGAAAAGGAAAAGCTGGTAATGGATATGTCAGTTACAAATGTCCATTCCATCAAGAAGAAAATGGTCGGTCACTGATTTGCTACAAGCATCATTGGGAATGTTATGGTGCATGCAAGATGAAAGGCGACCAGATTACATTCGTTGAACATCACTTTAGTGTTAGCCACAAGGGTGCAGTACAGTGGTTAGTTGATAACTATTTCAACGGTAACAGACCAACCACTAACTCATATAAACCTCAGCAAAAAACAGAAAAACGTCAAAAACCTGTATCAGAGCCACCACCTATCGAATGGCAAAATCAAGCGACTGCTGTCAAAAATCTAGCTATCGACAATCTTCACTCAAAAGATGGCAAACGTGCATTGGATTACTTGCTCAATCGTGGGCTAACCATTTCAACAATCATCCATGCTGAAATTGGATACATTCCCGGTCATTACACCGAGTGGAAAAAGCTTGAGAGTCTAAATGTACCCTGTGGTATCACAATCCCGTGGACTGCAAATGGTGAAATTTGGGGAATCAAAGTGCGGCGGGCATCGGGGGATATACGTTATCACCAAATTGGCGGTGGCAACATCAAAGGTTGTCTTTTCCGAGCAGATGAAATTGAAGCGGGTAGACCGATTGTATTCAGTGAAGGCGAATTTGATTCACTGATTGTATGGCAGTCAGCTTTACATTTAGTAAATGCAACCTGTTTGGGGAGTTCATCTAATACAAGCATCAATCGTCGCTGGTATCCCCTGCTTGCCACCTCTCCACTACTCATATCTGCAATGGACTCAGATAAGGCTGGTCAGGATGCTAACAATGCTTTGATAGCAATATCGAATAGTTTCAAACCCATCATCTATCCAGATGGTATGGATGCAAACGAATTTTACTTATCTATCAGCAAATCACGATGGAAAGCCATCGCAGGTTTTAGCCAATGGCTGGAATCTCAAATTCACCAACTCAAAGAATCCACATAAGGAATCACACCATGGAAATCGAAACTATAGAACGATACGAAACCGACACCGTGTTTGGTAAACAAGTCGAACTGAAAGCGAGGAAATCAACAAATGGCTTCATTAGTATGTGGTCATTTGATTATGGCGAAAACTGGAATCAGCACTTAAGACGCTACAAGACCGCAGATGATGCCATTCACTTTGCCAGACTCGGTGCATTTATTGCACAAGCTCACAAACGCGCTGTAGCAAGACGGGGTGAATCAAATGCCTAGAAAACGACAATACTCGACAAATGCAGACCGCCAGAAGGCTTATCGACAGCGACAAGCATTGAAGATTCGTAACGGAAAAGCGTTACGTAACGCCGTGATGGAACATATCAAAATCAGCAGTCCACCGCTTAGATATTTTGGTGGCAAGTGGCGAATCGCCAGCTGGGTCATGAAGCACTTCCCACCACATACAACCTATGTAGAACCGTTTTCCGGTGGCGCATCCGTGCTTTTCCGCAAAGAACCATCAACCTATGAGGTGATTAACGACATCAACCATGAGCTGATAACGTTCTTTGATGTGCTACGGTCGAGGACAGATGAACTGTTAGAAGCTATCGTACTCACACCGCTTTCCAGATATGAACACCGACGCGCACATGACCGGGATACTGACGACCCGTTAGAGGTTGCTCGTCGGGTATACATCAGAAGCCGGCAGTCTTTCGGATCTAGCGAAGGCAAATATTCTTCAGGTTGGCGGTATCAAGGTGATTCCAAACGTGGCACTACCATCGTTGATGAATGGCAAAAGTTTGACCACCTAGTTGCAGCTGCATGTCGTCTGAAAAATGTTCAGATTGAATGTGATGATGCGATGGCAGTCATTGACCGTTTCGACTCTGCAGACACTCTATTTTATGTAGACCCACCTTATGTTTGGGACACGCGATACAACAAACAAGATATGTATAAAAACGAACTGTCCGACGAAGACCACCGCGCGCTAGCACAGGTCTTACATGAGGTCAAAGGCATGGTGGTTCTATCCGGTTACAAATCTGATTTGTATCAGCAACTCTACCCCCGTTGGACTACGGTTCAAAAAAAAGCACGAACCAATGGCGGTGGCGATTCTGTGGAATGGTTGTGGTTGTCACCTAATGCGGTATCGCTGAACAACTTGCCATTGTTTGGAGTGTCCTCATGAGCAACCCAAAACTACTAGACCTATTCTGTGGTGCGGGTGGCTGTAGTGTTGGCTACCATCGAGCAGGATTTGAGGTTCTCGGTGTAGACCACAATCCACAGAAAAACTATCCATTCGAGTTTGTCCAGATGGATGCACTGGATTATCTCAGACAGCAGGGTCACAAGTTTGATGTGATTCATGCCAGTCCGCCCTGCCAAGCCTTTAGTCGGGCAACACGGGATAAGTCTAAACATCCTGATTTAGTCGAACCTGTGCGGGCTTTACTGAGGGAAACTGGCAAGCCTTACATTATAGAGAATGTACCAGGCGCACCACTTATCGAACCATTGAAGCTGTCCGGCATGATGTTTGGTTTGAACACAATTCGGGTCCGATGGTTTGAGACTCAGCCAGCTATTTTCTTTGCACCAATTCCAGTCAGGAAACATGCCAGTACAGCACGGCAAGGCACACAACCGATTGTTAATGAGCAATACATCTGCGTTACAGGTAATTTCAGTAATGTTGATTATGGTCGCAAGGCAATGGGTATTGATTGGATGATTCGCAGTGAACTAACACAAGCCATTCCACCTATCTACACAGAGTACATCGGTCGCTGGATGATGAACCTTGTCTTCGGTCAGACGCTCGATGTGATGGACTTGGGGGCATTGGTGTCATGAGTATGTTACCGGGTTTTGCTGAAATACCCAAAGTAAAGGTAAACAAGAACCGTCGCCATCGTCGTGATGAATTGTTTCTCTATTGTGAGAAAGACGGCGTAATGTACTTCTACTGGCACAAGGGCTATAGCGACCACAAACATTATGAAATCGTTCCATATGGTCAAACACGCAAAAAACCAAAGCGGTTTCGTTGTATCCACACTCTAAATGAGCATCTACAACAGATAAGCGATTTTGCTAAGGATAACGGTTACTCCAGTTTCAAAACTGGCAAATACAAAGATATTGAGAGAATTGCAGAGGAAATCTAATGAATGAAACACATACACGTCTAACAAAAAGTGACTTGAAAGCAATTGAAGCTGAGGTGGAATTGCTCATAGGCACGCCACCAACGATTGAAGATTTACAGACTGATGGCTACAACGAACGCAAATGGCTAATCGCTACCGTAGATTTTATTGGTGGGCTTGGCAAAGTCGCTACGCTAATTGTGGCAGAACTGATTCAAAGTTTTGGCGCAATCGTCATTGCAGTTGTCTTTGCCATGCTGGAATTTCAACGTGTGCAAGCCGGAGCAGTCGCACTCGGTCAGGTAGATGATAAAGCTTCTTTGATAGCCTTTGCTGTTGTCACTGCCAATGTTGTCCATCCAATTTACAGCTTACGTCAGCTACGCGGTCAGGACAAAATTGAACATACCATTATGACCGGACGTGGTTACTTCCAAGCTTTCAAGCATCGTCTGAAAGGACAACCCGTCACAAAGGAACTTGACCTTTATCACAACCCAACCTTGCATCATGCGGCGACTGTCATCACATGGTCAACCATCATCCTTGCCGTTTATGACATTCTTTCCCCATTGGTAACACAGATAGCAACCAACACACTGACACGTCCTGTGC
>Ga0207422_1003914_pt1 | contig 13445 bp, 13 predicted proteins | sample MarCyaLeptolynsp_FD_187757 | JGI IMG/M metagenome (GOLD analysis project Ga0207422, IMG submission 187757) | Marine cyanobacterial communities from Panama - species 1 Leptolyngbya sp. (SPAdes) | ecosystem: Environmental > Aquatic > Marine > Unclassified | place: Panama: Panama City | collected...
GCAGCCGCGTCGTCGTACCGCTCCAGCATGGCTTGTCCTCGACCGGAGTGTTAGACCTGTGCTCGTGAGCCACAAGTATCCTTCACAGCACACCACCTGACCGCTGAGAGCACGAATGCCCAGCCTCGACCGACTGCACGAATTCGCGGCCATTGTGGACGCAGGAAGCGTCTCCGAGGCCGCCCGGGCCCTCGAGCTGCCCCGCACCAGCCTGAGCCGACGCCTTTCCGCGCTCGAGAGCGACCTCGGCGTGCGGTTGATGCATCGGCAAACGAGACGGCTCGTGCTCACCCCCGCCGGTGAAGAGCTCTATCGACGTGCTCGCCGCGTGGTCGCCGAGGCCGACGCCGCCTGGGCCTCGCTACGCCAGCTCGACGGAGCCCCCCGGGGTTCGCTGCGCGTGTCGGTGCCCGACAGCCGCATGGCCGGGGCCGGACTGTTCGTCGAGTTCGCCGAGGCGTTCCCGGAGGTCCGACTCGAAGTGAGCGTGACTCCGCGTCACGTCGACCTCGTGGCGGACGGGGTCGACGTGGCGATCCGGTTCGGCCCCGTGACCAACGAGTCCCTGATCGTCCGCCACCTGTGGTCCACACGATCGTTGCCGGTCGCTTCCCCCGACTACCTCGAGCGGCGCGGCGTGCCGACGTCCGCCACAGCGCTCATCGACCACGACTGCATCGTGGGTTTTGGGGGTGGCCGGGCTCCGGATCGCACCTGGCCCCTGCTGGAGGGCGGGTCGATCCCCGTGTCGGCTCGCTTCGCCAGCAGCGGCATCGACCTGCGCATCGCGGCCGTCGAAGCTGGGCTCGGCATTGGGCTCCTGCCGTACGGGCCCGTGACCCGCCACCTCGCCGAGGGCACCCTGGTCGCGGTGCTCGACGACATCGTCGGAGTCGAGACGCCGCTCAACCTCGTGTTCGTCGACCGCGAGTTCATGCCGCCACGCATACGGCTCTTCATCGACCGCGCAATCGAGTACCTCAGCCGGATGGCCCCCGGAGGCTGACCTCGCCCCGCGGGGTCATCCTGATGCCGTGCCGGGAGTCGACAGCGGCCTGCGACGGGTGATTGGGTCGCGAGGGAGTGTGCGTTCCGATCAGCGGCACCGCGTCAGCCGCTCACGGCCGCGCTCGAGCTCGTCGATCTGTTCGTCATTGAGGTCCACTCCCAGTGCGACCTCGCCGTTCATCAGATTCGACGTTAGCGCGTGAAGGAATCGAGCTCGGGCAGTCGCTTGCGGCGAGTCCCGGCGGAAGTTCCGGAGCGCAATGACGCACGCGGTACGCTGGGTGCTCTGAGCCAACCTTTCCTCCATTGCGCGGGTCGCGAGCGCGCATAACGGGGCACACTCGGACGTCGTTTGAATGCGATGCACAGGACGTGGTCTTGGCTCTTGGGTCCAACGCTGGCGATCGGCGCCTGCACGCCGCAGGAGCCAGCCGCGACCAAAGATGCCAAGCCGGCCGAGCCCGCCCCTGAGGCGACGCCCCACGAGCCCGAGGCCACGCCGGCGCCCAAGACCCCGCCACCGGCCGAAGACGAACCCAGCGGCGACTCCACCGGCACCGCAATCGAGCCAGCCACCGGCCCCGAGTGGCTCGTGTCCGCCGCGAAGCACTGGCGCCAGGAGTCGGCGTCCCGCAGTCTCGTCGCGCAGTGGGAGTACAGCGGCCCGTGGCAGTTCGCGGTGGGTCACCACGCCACGCTCGCGCTCGAGGACCCGACGGACATCGAATCCCTCGGGCGCATCGCGGAGGTGGCGTCTCGTGAGTCGCACGAGCGTCTGCTGCGTCGGACGGTCGCCGAGTCGGCGCGACGCAACCCGGAGGGTACGCGTGCCTTCTTCGAGGATTGGAAGTGGAAGCCCGAGCGGCGCCGCTGGTGGTGGACCGCCGCTCTCGCCGGCTACGACGATGCCGACCTACAGGCGCCCGGACTCACTCGCAAGGCAAAGCTCAGCGCCGTCGGTCGCGCCGGTCCATTGCTCGAGGCGGACGCCTTGCTCCTGCGGGCCTCGCCGCCGCAGCAGCAAGCCGCCGTCAAAGCCGTCCGTAGAGGCATGTCCTACGGCCACACCGTGCAAGCGCTCGGCACCGTGCAAACCGTCGTGGGGTCCATCCCGACCACGTGGCTCGTCTACACCTACGACCGCCGTGCCGAGTGCGAAGAAGACCCGGACGGATGCGGTACCCGACATCCCTCTCCGTGTACCAAGGCCGCGGTCGCGCGCATCACCTTTGGCGACGAAGCCACCGTGCAGGAGCAGCACGCGCTGCTGCCCGAATTCGGCTGCAACGTGACGGCGCTTCGGCAGCTCCGCGTTCGCGACGTGGACAACGACAACAAGCCCGAAGTCGTCGTCGACATGACCTGGGACTTGGGGCGCGATCATGGACCCGGCCGCACCGTGCTCGTGCTGCGTGGCGACGAGACCGTCCAGTTCGCCCTGCACTCGGTCTATCGACCGACCACCCTCGGTGTGTTTCGGCGGCTCGAGTTCCTCGACGACGCGATCGAGGTGGTGTCGATCGACGCCGAGGGGTTCGTTGGCCAGGTTGCCGTCGACGTCGAGCACTTTCCCACGCCCAAGACCGTCGATGAATGGGCCCACGCTCACGTCGTGGGCATCGAACGGCTCGCCTACGACGCGACCACGGACACCTGGGTCTCCAAACCCAAGCCCTAGCCAACGCGGAGCGAGGCGATGGCCGCATCCACGTCGGACACTTTGTCGCCGAAGAATTCCGCGTCGCCGCCGGCTTCGACGAGCACGACCTCGCGCTTGGTCACGAAGACCGACAGCCAAAACACGAGCTCGCGGCCGTCCACGTCGATGACATAGCGCAGCTGCTTGCCCCCGTGGCCGTCCGCAGACGTGACCTCGTGCGCGGACTGGGCCTCGTAGCCGGCCTTGCGCAGCTGCACATCGAGCGCCGCGCTCCAGTAGTCGAGGTCGCCCTGGGGATTGTTCTTCTCGGTGCGCACGGCGAGCACCACCCCTTCCCCGTCGCTGGCGCGAAAGTCATACGTGGGGTCGTCGTCGTGGGCGGCGAAGCCCGAGGGAGTGTCGAGCTGCGCGGTGGCGCAGCCGGTGCTCAACGTGGCAAGGGCAAGAACGGAAAGGATCAGGCGTTTCATCGGTCGGATCTCCAAGGCAGGAATCGGAACTACTCGAGGTGCATCAGCTTGTGCACGCCGACCCCACCGATCCAGGCGGCGGACGACGCAAGCGTCTTGGGAGGCGCCGGAGGAGGCGGCGGCGGCGGCGGCGGCTCGTCCTCCTCGACGATGACCTTGACCGGCTGCTCCTCGGGCCGCTCGGACACCGCGAGCGCGATGGTCGAGAACGCGGCGTGCGAGGACAGCATGCGCATCCGCCCCTGAAGCCGATCGATCTCCACCGTGACGCGCTGGAGCTCTTTTTCGACGACGAGGATCTGCGAAAGATCCTTGGTCTGCGACAGCAGCTTTTCGATGCGCTTGCGCGTCGCCTGCAGGTTGGCGAGTCGAACCTCGAGGTCGTTGAACTCCTCGGACACGTCGACCGCCTGCACGCCGCGGGACAGCACGTCGCCCACGGACTCGAGACTGCGCATCACCTTGCGAAAGCTCTTGCTCGGGACACGCAGCTGCACGGTCGTGTCCGTCATCGTCGCAACGTAGCCGCCGGCGGACACCGCCATCGAGACCGCGTCGTCGATGGCGTCGTGTGCCGCGGAGAACTCGACCTCGAGCGACAGCTGCCCCGTAAAGATGATCATCTGCTCGATGCTGTCGGCACCGAGCGTGCGCAGGTCGTCGGGATCGGCCTCGGCGGTTTCGCCCTTGCTCTTGCTCTTGCTCGCCTGGCCCGCGGGCACGGCCGCGATCACAGAAGCGGCCTGGACGTCGTCCGTAGAACCGGTCGTGGCCGCCGCGGGGGCAGGCTCAACGGCGCCGGTTGGGGCCGCCATCTCGGCGCCGCCGGCATCGGCGTAGTAGGGATCGGGGGCCGGCGCCGACGAGGCATGCTGGGCGGCGCAAGCGGTCGAAAATAGGGAAATCAGGCAAAGTATCGGGATAGCTCGCATCGGGGGTGCTTCCAGTGGAGTCGCCCGCCCGAACGCGCCCCGCCGCCGCGAGCTTTCACCCGATCACTGGGTCTGATGACACCCGTAGCAACCGAAGCCTTCGTGGGTCTCCGGGTTGTACGGCTCCACCCCGAGCGACGCCGCCATCTTGGGCCCGACCTCGAACATGAAGTTCATGATCTCGGGTTTTTCCTTCATCAGCGGCTCGAACTCGCCGTTGGGAGGCAGCTTCGGCAGCGCGGGGCTCGGCATCTCGAACTGCCCCTCGCTCGCGCCCGGGCCATGACACGTCGCGCAAGTGAAGTCGGCAAAGTGTTCCGCACTGAAGCCCTGAAAGACCGCCTTCATCGTGGGCATGACCTCGGTCTTCATGTGCGTGATCTTCTGCTCGTGCGACATCTCCGGCCACGCGGGTGGCGTTGCATCGTCGGTGGGCTCGGTGCCGTCCGCCGCCACCGGATCGCTGGCTCCACTGGGGTCTGGGGGCGCGCTCGCCTCGTTGTCCTTGTTGCAGCCTGCGGCCAGCACCAGACAAAACGCCATCGCAATGTTCCGCGTCATGCGCCGAGACTCTCCCGCGGGGAAGCATCTTGCCAGTTGATATTTCGAATGGAATACATTTTCTGAGCAAATGAAAGAGCTCCACGGCATCAACACCAATCTGCTCGTCGCTCTGGAGACGCTCCTGCGCGAGCGCAGCGTGACGCGAGCGGCACGGCAGGTCGGCGTCACGCAGTCGGCGATGTCGAACATGCTCGCGCAGCTGCGCGACATGCTGGGCGACCCGCTCCTCGTCCGCGCGGGACGAGGCATGGAGCCGACCCCGGTGGCACTCGAGCTCGCCGGGGATCTGCGCACCGGCGTGGAGGCATTCGCCCGCGTCCTGTCCGGAACCCACGGCTTCGATCCCGCGACGAGCACCGAGCAGCTGACCCTTGCCCTCAGCGATCGCATCGAAGCCATCCTGTTCGCGCCGCTGATCGCCGAGCTGCGGGAGCACGCCCCCGGGCTCTCGCTCCAGGTCGTCCCTTACAGCGACATCGTCCCGCCGGCAGCGCTGGCGCGGGACATCGACCTGTTCGTCGGGGTCATGGCCGGACCAGAGTTCGACCCCCACCCGCTCCACCACGAAGCGCTGCTCGCCGAGGGCCTCGCAACGATCGTCAGTCGAGACCACCCACGCGTGCGTCGGCGTCTGACCCTCAAGGCATTCTGCGCGCTCGACCACGTCCTGGTCACCGAGCGGCGAGGTGCAACGGGCATCGTGGACTCGGTGCTCGCGCAGCAGGGCCTGAGCCGCCGCATCGCGCTTCGGGTTCCGCGCCACACCCTGGTCGGTGATCTCATCGCGGGCACGGATCTGATCGCGACGATCGATGGACGCATCGCCCAGAGGTTCGCAGAGAGCCTCGGGGTCCGCGTGTTCCCGACGCCTGTCCCGCTGCCCAAAGGCACCTTCGCCATGATGTGGCACGACCGCACTCACGCCGACCCCGCCCGCATCTGGCTTCGTGAGCAGCTCCAGCGCGTGGCGAACATGATCTAGGCGTCCGGCAGCCTCAGCTCGGGCAACCGCTCGATGAGCGACGTGGACAGCCGCTCGTAGGGCGCCGTTCCCACGCCCGCATGGCAACGAGGACGAGCAATAGCGCTCTGGGGAACCTGCGGGGCCCCCGTGCTACCGTCCGTTTACGGCGTGGTGGTCGTTTGGGGCAGGACGTAGACAGCAGCGAGCTGGCCCGAACCGAGGTCCTCGACGGAACGGACTCCGGCGAGCCGACGGCGCGTGGCTCGGTGCGGCCCCCTGCCCCGAGCATCCCAACGCCAGACCGGGTCGGGCGCTACGAGATTTCGGGGCTGCTCGGCGCCGGGGGCATGGGCGCCGTCTTCCGCGGGCGTGACCCGGAGCTCGAACGCCCGGTCGCGGTCAAGCTGATCCGACCGACGGGGCGGCGGCGCGAGAAGTTTCGTGCTCGGCTCGTGCGTGAGGCCCAGGCCCTTGCTGCCCTGTCGCACCCCAATGTCGTCACCGTCTACGAAGCCGGCACCCACGACGACGGGGTATTCGTCGCCATGGAGCTCGTCTCCGGGGTCACGGCCGACGACTGGGTGACCGACCGCGAACGTCCGTGGAAAGACATCTTGGCGATGTACGTCGATGCCGGGCGCGGCCTGTCCGCCGCCCACGCCAAGGGAATTGTCCACCGCGACTTCAAGCCGTCCAACGTTCTGGTGGGCGACGACGGACGTCCACGAGTGCTCGACTTTGGCCTCGCGACCAGTGGCGGCGCCGCGTCGTCGTGGGACGACGAAGCGGAGGACTCGGAGCCGTCGGGCGAAGTGCTCTCGACGCGGCTCACCCAAGCGGGCGAGGTGATGGGCACGCCCGCCTACATGTCTCCCGAGCAGATCACCGGCAAGCCGATCACCTTTGCCTCGGATCAGTTCAGCTTCTGCATCGCGGTGTGGGAAGCACTCGTCGGCTTGCGTCCGTTCCCGGGCAAGACGTTCGAGTCGCTGCGCGCCGCACTGAGCTCCAACCGCCGGCGCCCCCCGCCGACCGGCAATCGCATTCCTCGGCGCGTGCTGGCTATCCTCGACCGGGGGCTCGATCCTGACCCGCTTCGGCGCTGGCCCACGATGGACGATCTCATCGCCGCGCTCGACCGTGGTCGCACCGCCGCGCGCACTCGGTGGCGAGCGGCCGGCGTGCTGGTGTTGATCGGAGGGACGACCGCCGCATTGGTGACTCCCAAGGACGACGGCCAGCGCTGCGATTCAAACGAGCTCATGACGTAGTTGCCCGAGCTCGGGCGCTCGTCGACGATCTCGACGTCGAAGCCAGAGAAGCGGTCTTCCACGCAGTCGACGAGGTCCGCCCACTGGGAGGAGCCACGCGACCACCCCGGCACGTCGATGCGAGACTTGCCGCGCGTCCACACGACCTCCGAGGCATTGCGCTCGGAGTCCTCGTGCCCGGCGACGATGCGGCCGCCGTCACCGTTGAGGTAAACGACCGTAGTCGCGCCGGCGGTGCCGTGCATCATCTGCGAAGCTTCGGCGCGCGGCGCATGGCCAGCGTCTGCCGACACCGAGGCCATGCAGTCATGGTCGTGGTCACCGTCGCCCGCCTGGGCCACGCCCGAGGCGAGCACGGCGGCGAGCGCTGAGGCGAAGGGGATGAGCCAACGAGGCTTCACGCCTATTTGCGACGGGAGGAAGACCGGCCCGATTCACGGCGAACTCCCGTACCGCGGGGTTCCACGGGCACATTCGCCGGCTCGTACCCGGGAATGCACGGGTACGACACGGGGACCGCACGGCGCTGTCGTCGCCTACGTAAAGGTTGTGCTAAAGAACGGGTCCGTGTCGGATGCTCCCCGCGACGACGCAGACCTGCTGTCCGCCTGGCGCGATGGGGACAAGCGATCCGGCGACGAGCTGGTCAAGCGGCACTTCTGGTCGGTGTTCGGGTTCTTCCGCACCAAAGTGCAGGACTCGGCCGGCGACCTGACGCAGCAGACCTTCCTGGCGTGCGTCGAGTCGCGGGATCGCATCGATCCGCAGCGAGGGTTCCGGAGCTACCTCTTCGGCATCGCGCGCAACAAGCTGCTGCACTACCTGCGCGCCCACTACCGCAAGCCGGACGAAGTCGATCCGTCGAGGATGTCGGTCTACCAGGCCGGCGCTCAGCCCGGCTTCGTCACGATGCGCGAGGACCAGCGCTTGCTCGTCCAGGCGCTTCACCGACTGCCGATCGATTTTCAGATCACGCTCGAGCTGTTCTACTGGTGGGACCTCACCGTCCCCGAGATCGCGGCAGCGTTGGACATCGCGACGGGCACGGTGAAGAGCCGGATGAACCGCGCGCGCGGAATGCTCCGGGAAGCCATCGAGAACATCGACGCCTCCGAGGCAGTCAAGAAGTCGACGATCCAGGCCCTCGCGTCCTGGAAGCCCCCCGACGAGGACTGATCGTCTCCGGAAACGGGACGGATCAGCACGAACGATCCGGACGGCGTTACACGGCGGGGTCCCGATGTGGCGTCGGCCTCGATGTGGCGGGCGACCGGCCGAAGAAGAGTTTCGTGCTCCGTTCGAAGCGTTCATTGGTGCTGCCTCTGTTGGGCCTGACGGTCGCGTGCGTCGACGAACCCGTGGTCGAAGGCATGGCGTCGCCCGCCATGGCCGGGAGCTCGGGGACGACGAGCGGGGCGCCGGACCCGGCTGACGACGACGATGATGACGACGACGCGCCGCCCCAAGACGATGACGACGATGACGACGATGACGACGCCGAGGGCGACGACGATGACGACGCCGAGGGCGACGACGATGACGACGCCGAGGGCGACGACGATGACGATGACGTCACCACTGGCGGCATGAGCACGACGGGCGGCTCCACAGACGACGGGACCACCAGCGACGGGACCACCGGCGGCGAGACCACCCGCGGCGAGACCGGCAGCGAATCCACCGACGGCGTGGACCCCATGCTCGACCTCACCACGGGCGGTACGGGCGACACTGGGGGGACGACCGTCGATCCCGTCCTCGACCTCACCACCGGCGGTGAAACCAGCGGCGAAACCGGAGGCTCCGGCGAGACCGGAGGCACGGGCGACACGGACGATACCGACGGCGGCACGACCGGAGAGGACGACCCGTTCGTCGGATTCGAAGCGCCTCAGCCGTTCGGCGACAGCGTCGTGGAGCTCGATCTCATCGGCACATGGCACCTCCCGACCGACGGCGCCGCGGGCAGCTACGCCATGGACCTCGAGATCGGCGCGGAGGGTGAGTTCCGGTGGACTGAGTACGACGACAGCTGTGGCGTCGTCCGCGAGGGCACGGGCGTGCTTTGGGTCAACGGAGGCTCGCTCTCCATGCTGTTCGAGACCTTCACCGGCGTCGCACCGTGGGACACCTTCACGCAGTTCGGCTTCGACTCCACCGCGCCGTTCCTGCTGCGCTCAGGCTACGCCCCCGTACTCGGACACGTCGCCATCACGGCCCCCCCGGGTATGCGGGTCGCGGAGCCCTGGGCCAGCCTCGGCTTTTCCCGAACGATCGGCGGCTCCACGGCGGAAGACGTCTGGGTCTCCGAGACCGAGCTCTGGGACATCCGGCCCGGTGACGAGACCGCAACGATCATCGCTCGCGACCGACACACCCTCGACATCAGCGGGGGCGAGGCCTGGCACACCATCAACCACTGGTGGTTCGAGAACGACATGCAGCTGACGGGCGATCCGAACGAGTACTACCTGTACCCGTACAGCGACGACCTGGTCGGCAACCTCACCCTCAACGGCGAGCAGTTCGTGTACGTCGGCAGTGCGATGGCAAGCTTCGAGCCGGGAGACAACTTCCAACTCGATGCACCATCGCCCTGCGAGTGACGGATCCGGCTGGTCAGCAGCCGAGCTCTTCCTCGACCGACCATTGGTCGAGCTTGCGTACGAAGCCGTGCATGCCCAACGCCGCCTCCACCGAAGCGGCGGCTGCGTTTGCATTCTCGCGGTCGAGGTACGAGCCGACGACGACGTGGTACATCGGCGCCTGGTCGCTCCACGTCTCCACGACGTGCGCGTACTCGTTCATCGAGGGAAAGCCTCCAACGTCGAGAAAGCCGTGTAGCTCGAGCTCGGCCGCGTTGATCTCCTCGGCGAGCTTGTACGCGCCATCGAGGTTACGCGTTGCGGCGACCTGCACCGTCAGCGGCTCGACGTTCGTGCGACGTGCTCGCGCGACGGTCCCGCGCGGCGCATCGAGAACGTCGGCGGTGAGCTCGAAGAGATTCGAGAGGTATGGGTCGTCCCACGTCTGCTCGATGTCCCGGCACTCGCCGGTCAGGTCGCAGACCGAGATGTACCCGTGCTCGATCGACATGCTGTGTCCCGCGGGGAGGAGCGCGGCGATCCGACCCGACCACTTCGCGTAGGTCCGGGCCCGCTCCGGCGACCACTCTGCGTCGGCGACCTCGGTCGAGACGGCGATCGACACGGAGTCGGTCTCCACGTAGACGCCGTCCCAACAGGCCTGCGCGGTCGAGGGCACCGCGGCGAGGGCCGCAGCGGTCGCGAGGGCAGCAGCGAAGAGGCGGGTCCGATGGGTCATGCCCGCCTAGAGAGCAGGAAGCGGGCCCGCCCGAAAACATGAAAGGAATTCGTACGTTTTGGCCACCGAGACGCGGATGTCGCGGCCTAAAAGATACGATTTGTGTCGAACTACGTCGATTCTTCGTGTCGACGATAGCTTTTGACGAGTCTGTCTCCCGCGTCGACCACGAACTCGAGGAACTGTTCGAGCTCGTCCTCGTCGGTGTCGTGCCCGAACAGCACCTTGTACTCGATCATCCGCAGGCCCGCCGCGTTGATCAGCATGCGGACGAGGTGCACGCCATCCTCGCCGTCGATCTGCCCTTTGGCCACGAACGGCTGAATCACCACGCGCATCCCGAGCGTGGCGTTGTCGATGAAGATGCGCTTCATCAGCGCTTCGAAGCGCGAGTTGAGCCGAGCAACCGCAAACGCCACACGCACGAATTTGGCATGCTCTGGGTGGGCGTAGAGCCGTTTGATGGAATCGACGATCACGCGAGGCAGGTCGTCGAGACTCTTGGGAAGGTCGTCGGGATCGAGCGCGCCGAACATTCGCGCTGCCCCTGCCGCAATGACGTGCTCGACCAACTCCTCTTTGGTCGCGAAGTGGTGGTACAGGCTCGGCTGCGCGATGCCGACGCGCGCTGCGACCTTGCGCAGCGAGGCGCCGGCGTAGCCCTCGTCCGCGAGCAGATCGAGGGCCGCCTCGAGGATCGCGGTACGTCGGTCGGGTGCGGGTGATGCGCTAGCCATGGGCGCGGAGCGAACGGAGCGAGCGTAAGAATCTAAAATTACTCGGGCAATGTCGATCTCTCCTGGTCAAACTATCAAACGATAGCCAGACTATCAAACGATAGCCAATCGAGTGATAGGGAACCTCATGAGCCACGCCGACCGCCACCATCGTCCTTCCTGCCCCCACTGCCACAGCCACGGTTCGGTGACCCAGCCGTCGGGCGCTTGGCGATTGGCCCTCGTGGCCGGCTGGTTCGTGATGGCGGCGTCGGTGATGTTCGCGAGCCTCATCGGCCCGTTCATCCTCATCGTCGGACCGATCATCGCGGCTTCGGGCGCCGGCCTGCTCTCGTTCCTTCACGGCAAGGTCGGCGAACCGGCGACCTGCCAAGCATGCGGCAAGATCGTGGAAGCACCGGTGATGCCCGCGGCCCAACCGCGGCGCGCTGCGGCCCCCGCCGCCGCGTGAAGGTCAGCGCTCGGCCAGCCACGCATCGACGCGCGCCAGTCGATCCTGCCGTGCGCCGGTGGACTTGGCGTACTCCTGCCGCGCCGCCCGGGCGCTCGTCCGGGCTTCCTCTTTGGCACCCGTGTGCCACTGCGCGACCGCTTCCGCGAACGAAAGCTCGAATCGATCGGCCGGTGACAGCTCGGCTCCCGCCTTCTCTGCGTGGGCCCGAACATCGGCAAGCGCTTCATCGGCACGCTTGGTCTCGGCGAGAATCGCCGAGCGTCGGACCACCGCCGTGACCACGTCGGGATGCGACGCCCCGAGCGTCCCCGCGAGCGCAACGACGCGATCGAGCAGCGCCACCGCGTCATCGGGACGGGCCTGGTCCTTTCTCAACCGGGCAAGGTCGATGATCAGCGGCGCGGTCTTCGGGTGCCCCGGACCCAATGACTTCTGCGCGCGCTCGAGGGCGCCCTCCAGACGGGTCTCGGCCGCCTCCAGGTCCCCCTTCTCGAGCAGGACGCACCCGAGCATGTCTTCGATCGTCAGCTCGGACTCCGCGTCGCGCGGGACTCGAGCCGTCTGTTGCTCGAGTGCGGCCTCGCACTGCTGCTGCGCCGCCTCGAGATCGCGCTGCTGCAGCAACACTCGACACAGGGCCGCCAGCACGCCGGGTGGCCGGTCCTCGCCGAGGGCGCCGGCACGCTCCAGCAGCTGCCGGGCCTCCTCGCCTTGGCCTTGCTCGGCTTTCACTTCGGCCAGCACGAGCAACAGCATCCCGAGCTCGCGGTCTTCGGTGGCTCCCGATGCGTCGCGAAGCTCGAGTGCCCGACGCAAGCGACTCTCGGCATCGGCGTAGCGCCCGCGTGCCCGCTCGACCCGACCCATCGTCGTCAGGGCACCCACGAGCTTCGGGTGCCCGGGACCAAAGACCGACTCCGCGATCCCGAGCGCGCGCTCAGCTGGCTCCGCGGCCTCGTCGGGTCGACTGGCGGCGAGCATCTGATGCGCAAGGCCTCCGAGTGCGCGCAACGTCCGGGCCGGTGCTGCCTCGATCGCATCGGTCGACAACGCGGCTTTGTACGACGCGATCGCATCGTCGGCTTTGCCCTGCGCGGCGTGGGCAGCGGCACGAGCGAGGTGAAGATCGACGACCGTGGTGCCCTCCCCTTGGGCCGCGTCGGCGCGCTCGAACCATGTCGACAGCTGGTCGTCGCCGCGCGCCGCCGCCACTCGCAAGCCGAGCGCCGCGGCCTCCGAGACCGCCCAAACGTAGTCGGCCTTCTCGGCCAGTTCGTGGGCGTCCGTCGCCGCGGCCACGGCAGCGTCGAAGTCACCAGCTCGCCAGGCGTTGTCCGCCGCGACCAGGGCCGCTTCCGCACTGAGGGGCGCAAAGCCGAGCTTGTCCGCCGTCGTCCGTGCGGTGTCCGAAGCCCCGCGGCCCGCTTCTACGTCGCCGCTACGCACGTCGAGTTGCGACACGAGCAGCCGATGGCGCAGGTCTACGGCGTCCGACGCTTGGTCGCCTGGTGCGGGTCGAGGGGCAGCGGCGCACTCGGCCGGGTCGGGCACGGCATCGAGTACCGCCTCGAGGTTCGCGATGTTGTGGCCTTCGAGCGCCACGACGTGCTCCAGCGCCGCCCCGAGCCCTCGGTGCGCTCGCACCAGGCACTGCTCACGATCGGGCGGCAACTCGTCCACTTCGCACGCGGCCCGCCGTGCCTCGGTCCACGCTTCGATGCGAGCATCGAAGACCTCCTGGGCTCGAAACGCCGCGACTTTGGCGTACGGCACCTCGCTCGCCGACAACGCCGAGACCGCGGATGCCGTCTGTGCTTCCCACTGACTCGGATCCGCGGTGGGTACCGAGCACTCAGGCTCCATCGACGAAACGAGCCACGCCGCCCCCACCACTCCCGCCGCGAGTAGTCCCCCGGCGACCCAACGACCGTTGGCTCGCGGCGTGTCCTCTTGGCTGACGCGAAGCGCCTCGAGCAACGTGTCGACCGACTCGAAGCGCTGCTCCGGATCGGGATCGAGCCCTCTCTCGAGCGCCCGGCGAATCTCGGCCGGAACGGCGGG
>Ga0207422_1003916_pt1 | contig 13437 bp, 9 predicted proteins | sample MarCyaLeptolynsp_FD_187757 | JGI IMG/M metagenome (GOLD analysis project Ga0207422, IMG submission 187757) | Marine cyanobacterial communities from Panama - species 1 Leptolyngbya sp. (SPAdes) | ecosystem: Environmental > Aquatic > Marine > Unclassified | place: Panama: Panama City | collected...
CCTCAGCTGCAGCGAACCACGGCGGTCGCTCGCCGACGAGCCCGCCGAGGCGCTCATCCGTCGTCGGCGATCTTCTTCGGCAGGCCGCTGACGGGGTCGCGAACACGGGAGGAACGCCCTTCCCCGGCGTGGCCCGAGCGCTTGGCCAGCGTTCGCTCGAGGTTGAGCACGAGCGTGCGCTCGGGCTCGAGATCGTCGTCGGTCAGCCGCCGGAATCGACCCGCGAGCGCATGCACGAGCTGGTAGGCCCCCTCCTGGTCATTGGCCTCGTGGTGCAACCGCGTCGCCTCCTTGAGCGCGGTGACCTGGTCCACGAGCAACAGGCCGCGGGTCAGGCCGATGCTCGCGTCGGCCTTGGCCACGGTTCGCAGCGCGGCCTTGGCGGTCCGGCGCTTGTCGTCGACCGGCGTATACGACATCTCGACGTGCACGACCGCGCTGCCGGTCTTGGGTCGTGCGGTGGGCAGGACCCGGCTGCCGTCGGGCGCCAGCGCCACGTAGATCCCTCCGGCGCGCTTGCTCAAAAACAGCGTCGCCACCTCGAGCTCGATCGCGCCGCGCTTGCCCCACGTCAGCTTGTCGCCGGGGATCCCGTAGACCCCCGCGATCTTCAGGCCGGCGTCGGGCCGCACGGTGAGCTTCAGGTCGTGCGCGACCTCGGTGACCATCATGTCGAGCTCGTCCTCGAACACGGTGGCCATGGTCGTCTCGTCGGGAAAGAAGAACAGGTTGCCGCCGCGCACCGAGCTGATCGCGGTCGCCAGCTCGGCCCCGAACTGCACCCCGACCCCGATGGTGGTCATGCCGATCCCATCCGCAGACGCCCCCTCGAGTAGGCTCATGAAGCTGTGCTTGTCGGTGGCACCGACGTTGGGGCGCTCGTCGGTAAACAACATGACCCGGGTGGTCCCGGCAAACGATCGCCGGCTGCGACGCGCGACCGCGAGTCCCTTGCGCAGTCCATCCTCCATCGCCGTCGACCCGCCGACGTCGATGCCCTCGATCGTCGCCAAGATGTCCGCCCGTCCCTTGGCGGTGACCTTGGTCGGCGGCAGCACGAGCTGGCCGCGGTCGCCGTAGGTCACGATCGAGATCTGGTCGTCGTGGTGCAGCTGCCGCGCGACGGTGCGCAGGCTCTGGCGCACCAGCGGCAGCACCTCGGTCATCGACCCCGACTTGTCGACCACCGCCACCAGATGCAGCGGCTTGCGCTGAAAGTCCTTGCCCCCGAGCTTGGTCGAAAACCCGAGCTGCCCGATCCACCGCACCTCCGGCTGCGCCAACAGCCGCGCCTCGGTCGCCTCCCCGCGCGGGCAGATCAGCACCCGACACCTACGACTCTTGCCCTTGCCCAGCGGCAGGTCGTGCTCCGAAAACAACCCTTCGGGCGTAAACACGTTGGGATGCGGGATTTCTCCGTCCGCGACCCGGTCCCGAAAGTGCCGAATGTCCTGCGCCCCGCCGACCGTCAGCTCTCCGGCGAGCGCATCGTCCATGAACTCGTACACGGCCATGGACTCCGCCATCGCCGCCTCATCGTCATCCTCCGGAGCGGCCCCGGCCGGGGCTGCGAACAGGAACAAACACCACAGGACGAACAAGGGCCAAGCACGCACGTGCAGGTCCTTGTCCGGATGTCCGCGGACCCGTGATCGAGCCGCGCGAATGGTTCAGCACTGGCCGCAGGCTTGGCAGGCGTCCCAGCAGCAGTCGCCGAGGTCGACGCAGATGTCGTCGCAGAAGCAGCCGAAGCCGGCGCCGCCGCAAGAGCCCGACAGGCACCCACAGTCGAGCGCGCAGTTGAACTGATCCTCGCCGGGGCCGCAGTCCCCGTTGCCACACAGGCCGTCGCAGGTGCAGTCCCCCGGACACAGGGCGCAGCTCTCACCGATGAACGGGTCGCAGATGCCGTCGCCGCATGGGTCGCACGCGCCGCAGTCGGCCTCGCAGGTGACGCACGACTCGCCGCTGCTGGGCTGGCACAGGCCGTCGCCGCAGTTGACGCAGCTACCGCAGTCGTTTTCGCAGGTCAGGCACGACTCGCCGCTGCCGGGCTCGCACGTTCCGTTGCCGCACACGCCACACGTGCCGCAGTCGGCGGGACAGCTGACGCAGCTCTCGCCGTCGGCCGGGCTGCAGGTGCCGTCGCCACAGTTCGCACACGGGCCACAGTCACCCGGGCACGTCGAGCAGTTCTCGCCGATCGAGCCGTCGCAGATGAGGTCGCCGCAGCCCGGGCAGATGCCGCAGTCGAACGCACACGACGCACAGTCTTCGCCGATCTCGGGGCTGCAGACCGAGTCGCCGCAAGTCGGACACGGACCGCAGTCCGCCTCGCACGTGAAGCAGAACTCGCCCGCCGTGCCGTCGCACACCCCGTCGCCGCAGCTCGGGCACGGACCGCAATCCTGCGGGCAGTTGTCGCACGCCTCGCCGATCCCCGGGTCGCAGATCGCATCGCCGCAGCCCGGGCAGGCGCCGCAGTCGGCCGGGCACGAGAAGCAGAACTCGCCCGCGGCCGCGTCGCACGTTCCGTCGCCGCACGTGTCGCACGGTCCGCAGTCCTGCGGGCACGTGTCGCACGCCTCGCCCAGGCCCGGGTCGCAGATCATGTCGCCGCAGCTCGGGCACGCACCGCAGTCCTGCGGACACGTGTCGCAGAACTCGCCCGCGCCGGGATCGCACACCGCGTCGCCGCAGGTCGGGCACGCACCGCAGTCCTCGGGACAGGTGAAGCACAGCTCACCCGCCCCCGGGTCACACACCCCGTCGCCGCACGCGACACACGGGCCGCAGTCCTGCGGACACGTGTTGCAGAACTCGCCCGAGTCCGGGTTGCAAAACCCGTCGCCGCACACGTCGCACGGTCCGCAGTCTTGCGGACACGAGAAGCAGAACTCGCCGCTCTCGGGGTCGCACAGGCCGTCCCCGCACTCGCCACACGGACCGCAGTCTTGCGGGCACGTCTCGCAGAACTCGCCCGCCATTCCGTTGCAGAAGCCGTCGCCGCACACGTCGCACGGGCCGCAGTCCTCGGGGCAGGTGAAGCACGCCTCGCCGTCCATCGGGCTGCATACGCCGTCGCCACAACCGCCGCCACACGGACCGCAGTCGTCGGGACACGTGAAACAGAACTCCGCCGACGCGACGTCGCAAAAGCCGTCGCCGCACGCCGAGCAGTCGCCGCAGTCTTCGGGACACGTGAAGCAGAACTCGAGCGACTCGGGCGAGCACACCCCGTCGCCGCACACGCCACAAAAGCCGCAGTCCTCGGGACACGTCGCGCAGAACTCGGCCGACAGCGGATCGCAGATGCCGTCGCCGCACGCTCCGCACTCGCCGCAGTCCTGCGGACACGTGAAGCACAGCTCGCCCGAAAGCGGGTCGCAGATGTTGTCGCCGCACTCGCCACACTCCCCGCAGTCCTCGGGGCACGTGAAGCACAGCTCCCCCGACAGCGGATCGCACAGCCCGTCGCCGCACTCGCCACAGTCGCCGCAGTCCTCGGGGCACGTGAAGCACAGCTCGCCCGACAGCGGGTCGCACAGCCCGTCGCCGCAGCCGCCACACTCGCCGCAGTCGGCCTGGCACGTCTGGCACGACTCGCCGACGCCGGGCTCGCACTCGCCGTTGCCGCACGCGCCGCACGGACCGCAGTCCGCTGGGCAAATGCTGCAGTCCTCGGCCGCCCCCGGATCGCAGATGCCGTCGCCGCACGCGGGGCACGGGCCACAGTCCGCCGGGCAGTCCATGCACGATTCGCCGGCCATGCACACCGCGTCGCCGCACGAGGCACAGACGCCACAGTCGTCGGGGCACGTGTCGCAGCTCTCACCGGGCTGACACTGCGCATCGCCGCAGATGGGCCGACCGTCGGTGTCGGTATCGGTGTCGCCCTCGGTGTCGGTATCCCCGATGGGGATCACGCCATCACTCTCGGTGGCGTCCTCGGTCTCGCCGCCCTGGCGCGCGTCGAGCATGAAGTCGGTGCGCCCGCACCCGGCCGCCAAGCACCACAGGGCCACCGAAACCAGGCCAATCCACCGCGTCCACTGCATCGATCGCATCGAAGTCGCCAACCCCACGTTCTTCTGTTCTACATGGCCAGCTGCCGCGATTTCCATTATTCCGCGTGCGCACGGCCGCTCGATCCCGACCGATCGCGGCCAAATCGTGTTTCCGAGACCGAATTCGCTGGCGCGACGGCCGCAGGATCGGCGTGATACACGGCCCTCCGTGAACGAGCGTCCACTGCTGAGCCGGCTGCCCCGGCCGCCCCGCTGCCTGGATTTGGCGCATCTGCCGACTCCCGTCGAGCGCACAGCATGGTGGGACGAAGACGGCCGGGAAGTCTGGGTCAAGCGTGACGACCTCTCGAGTCCGCTGTACGGCGGCGGCAAGGTCCGCAAGCTCGAGCTGGCGCTGGCCAATCCTCCTTATGACGGTGTCGAGTCGATCACGTCCTCGGGCGGTCTGGGCAGCAACCACCTCGTTGCGCTGGCGCTGTTTCTTCACCAGATGAACCGGCGGCTGCACGCGATCGTGTTCGACCAGCCGATGACCGAGCACGTTCGGCAAAACCTCGCGGTCCTCGCCTCGCTCGACGCGACCTTCTGGTACGTCAAGCAGCGCTGGGAGCTCCCGCTGACCTGGGGGGCCTACTACGCGCTGCGTCGGCGCGAGCACGGCGTGTACATGACCCCCGGCGCGAGCACGCCGCTGGCCGGCCTGGGCTTCGTCAACGCAGGGCTCGAGCTCGCCGCGCAGATCGAGGCCGGGGAGCTGCCCAAACCCGGCACCATCTTCATCACCGGCGGCACCGGGGGTGCGTGCGCGGGCCTGTCGATCGGACTGGCGCTCGCCGGCATCTCGACCCACGTGCGCATCGTGTCCGCGGTCGAGCCCGCGCTGTTCAACGCCGGGTGGCTGCAGATGCGCTTTTGGGAGACACACCGCGAGCTTTCCAAATACGGCTGGAAGGGACCGGGCGTCCGCACCCTGCTGCGCAAGGCCGGAGTCCGGTGGTCGACCGATCACGCTCAGGTTGGCGACAGCTACGGGGCACCGACCGCCGAGGGACGTCGAATTGCGGTGCGCGCCGCCGAGCACGGCCTGCACCTCGACCCGACGTACACCTCCAAGTGCGCCGCGGCGCTGACTCGGTGGCGCGGCCGCGGTCCGGTCCTGTTCTGGACGACGCACGCGAGCAACGACCTTTCCCGTCACATCGTCGACAGCTGGCCGGCGCGGCTGCCCCCGCGCCTACGCCGGCACGTCATCAACACCCCCACCCTGACCGACGCCGGCGTAACCACCTCGCGCCGAGCAGCGTCCTAAAGGCGCCGTGCCCAAGTACCGTCTCGTCTCCTTCAAGATTTGCCCGTTCGTTCAGCGCGCCGCGATCGTGCTGCAGGCGAAGAACGTCGATTACGACATCGAGTACATCGACCTGCGCAACAAGCCGGACTGGTTTCTGAAGCTCTCGCCGCTGGGCAAGGTTCCGATCCTCGAGGTCGACGGCACGGTGCTGTTCGAGTCCCAGGTGATCGCGGAGTATCTCGACGAGGTCGAGGGCCCGCCGATGCATCCCGAAACGCCGCTCGAGCGGGCCAAGCACCGGGCGTTCATCGAGGTCATCTCGACCGCGCTGGGCGAGACCTGGCGCATGAGCCAGGCCGAGACCAAAGAGGAGGTCGACAAGCTCGTCGCTTCGGTTCGCGACAAGCTTCACCGCCTCGGGGAGGCGCACAGCGGCGGCAAGTTCTTCGGCGGCGACTCGCTGTCGCTGCTCGACGCAGCGGCGGCTCCGCTGCTCCAGCGCCTGACCTGGAACGAAGAGGTCGGCGGGCTGGACGTGCTGGGTGCGCATCCGAAGCTCGGTCCGTGGCGCGATGCGCTGCAAGACCACCCGGCGGTGAAGGCGTCGACGGTGCCCGAGGTCCGCGATCTCGCCGTCGAGTTGTTCGGGGGCTGGCTGGGCCAGCAGCGCGCCTGAGCGACGTCGCCCTCCTCCTGGTGCGATTCGCCCGCGTCGGGCCTGCCGCCGGGCGCGGCAGTCGCGTGGTGGTATCGTGGTGGGGTCGATGCGGAGTTGGATTGCGCGCTTGGCCCCGCTGCTCGTGCTGTCGGGGTGCCCGGAGGATGAGCCTGCGACCAACAACGGCGACGACACGACGACCGGCGAAGCCACGACCGGCGGCACGTTCCTTCCGGGACAGACCACCGGCGACACGGGTCCCGCCGCGGACTCCACCGGGATGGAGGAGGACAGCAGCGGCGAAGACGGGGCGATGGGCGAGTGCTCCATCTGGGAGCAGGACTGCCCCGCGGGTGACAAGTGCGTGCCGTGGTCGGACGCGCCCGATCTCGTACCCGACGACATTCGCTGCTGCCCCGACAATCCCGGCGGAGGTCTGCACGGAGAGGCGTGCGCGGTCGAGGACTACTTCGGCAGCTGCCTCGACGACTGCGCCGTGGGCCACATGTGCCTGGACATCGACAACGATGGCAACGGCATTTGTCAGAAGTTCTGTCAGGGCGAGGCGAGCAATCCGCAGTGCGACGCCGACGAGACCTGCCTGATCTACTTCGCGGGCGTGCCGTTTTGCTTCGAGCAGTGCGACCCACTCGTGCAGGGGTGCCCGGCCGGCGAGGGCTGCTATCCGGACGAAGAAGCGGCGGGCGGCACCGGCTTCATCTGTCTGCCCACGATCGGCGGCGGGAAAGTCGGCGATCTGTGCTGGCTGCTGTCGAGCTGCGAGCCCGGGCTGTTGTGCGTCACCGGTGACTTTCAGCCCGACTGTCCGTTCACCGGGTGCTGCAGCACGCTGTGCGACATCACCGACGACCCCGACCCATGCGAGGAAATCGTGCCGGGTACCGAGTGCGTCTCCTGGTACTACGCTGGGCAGATGCCCCCGATGGTCGAGCTCGAAAACGTCGGTGCCTGCGTGCTGCCGCCGAACTGAGACCGGATCGCCTCAGGCGGCGCGACGACGGACCTGCGGCAGCAGCGAGCGCGCCAATCGGGCGACGATGGTCTCGCGCGTGCGCGACGGCGTTTTTTCCCAGGCTCGCACGGCCCGGCGCAGCGCATCGGCCTTGGCCCACTGGTAGTGCGACCACGCTTCATCCGGTCCGTAACCCATCACGCCGGCGCGCAACAGCGACGCGTGGTAGCGCAGCACCAGGTCCCATTCGCGGGGACCATGGACCGGGCTGACCGCCGACCCGAGCAGCATTGCGAGGTCGACCACGCCATACCCGGCGTGGGCCCCGCTCCAGTGCACGAACCGCACGTCGTCGCGCGTCGGCAACACATGGTCGGGCGACAGCTCGCCGTGCACGAGCGTGACCGCCGGACCGTTCAGCGACCGCGTCTCCGCGAGCGTGGCCTCGACTTCAGCGCACCAGTCTTCATCGGCGCAGCCCTTGGTCACGGCACGCGCCCACCCGGGCGCTACCTCCGAGCTTGGCGCGCCGCCCAAGCCTTCCGGAACGCCGGCCCAGAACGCGGCGTGCAGACGCGCCAGACGATCGACGGCGAGCTTGAGCATCCGGTCGTCGGCCGGCGCTCCTCGTGCACTCACGTCGTGAAGGAGCAGCGCGACCGGAATGCCATCGAGGTCGCAAACATCGGCCGACCGCGGCGTCGGGGCGGCGGGCACGTCGGCAAGTCGCTCGTAGGCGGCCAGTTCCGCGGCACGAGCTTCGGGCTCCGGCCACTTGAGGATCACGGTGTCCGGATTGCGTCCATCCACGCGCCGACAAGGACGCCCGTAGTCGAGGTGGACACGTGCGACATTGGGCGTCACCGGCTCGCGAAAGACGTGGTGGACCGGCTCGTCGATCCATCCGGCCCGCTCGAGGCCATCCACAACCCGTCGCGAAGGAGGAGCAGGCATGAGTGCTCCATCGACCATTCGTTGGCCCCCTTGAACGGCGATCTCAGAACAAGATGCCGCACATGCGTTCGGGGACTTTGTCGATCGGGTACCCCGTGACGAAGTTGAAGCACATCTCGTCCGACGTCCCCTCACCAAAGTAGACCGTTTGCCCGGTGGGATTGTCGAACAAGCACGTCGAGGACAATGTGTCGCCCGGGTTGATCACCACCTCGGGGTCGTTGGGGTAGTCCTTTTGGTTTTCGAACGAGAAGTTGGGCTCGTTGGTGAGGTACTCGATTCCCCCACCCCCGCGCGCAATCTCGGTCGTGAACGCGCGACCGAGCTGGTGCATGTGCGGCGAGCTCGACATCACGTGAAACGGCGAGGACCAGTCGTTGGTCGTGCACGTGCCGCTGACCGGATGGTCCTGCGCGCCGGGCGGAATCTGGATGAGCACCGAGCCGAGCCACAGCACACCGGCGAGATTGGGCCGCGGCGTGTTGGTCGTGCAAAATGCGACGCCGCTGCCGTCGACGCTGTCGGCGTGCCCGGCCGTGTTGTTGTAGTGCACCTGCAGAATGAGCCACTCGTCAGGGCCCGCGGTCTCGAGCCCGACGTGCTCGGGGAGCACTGCATTTTGGCCCCCGGGTGCCCACCCGGCGAGGAACTGGGCATCCCACGGCATCGCGCACGGACCCGCCCCGCCGTCGGTCTGCGGCGTGGCGGTCTTGTACATGATCCAGTGATGCAGGACGCGCTCGTCGTCGACGATCGGCGCGTACGCGGTGACCTGCGTCCCCGCCGCGAACGGCGACTTGAACGTGTAACACATGTACAGATCGTCCACGATCGGTACCGAGAAGCCAGCATCGCTTCCGCTCGCGTGGGCGGTGAACGTGTGCGACGGCGTGCACGGAAGGTCGTCGACGTCCTCGCCGCCGCCACCGGTTTCGGGCTCGCCGCAGTCTTCCTCGCCACGCGGCATGCCGGCAGCAATCCAGCCCTCGAGGGTGTCCATCGCGGCGGGTGAAAGCTCCCCCTCGGGCGGCATGATGCTCACCGGATCGTGCAGTCGCTCGGGCACGACGTCGGCAACGGTTCGCGCGGGGTCGCTGGGCGCCGGCACGAGAAAATCCTCGAGCGAGGCGAGCGGCATGGGAGCACCGAACATCGGCTCGGGACCGTGGCACGTCCAGCAGTCGGCGACCAAGACGTCGAGCACCTCGCAGGGAAGCCCGGCGGCGGTCCCGGGACCATCGTCGTCATCGTCTCCGGCATCGTCGTCATCGTCGTCGTTCGCCGACCCGTCATCGTCGTCGTCGTCGGCGTCCGCATCCGAGGCATCGTCGTCGTCACCGTCCAGGCCACCGACCCCGTCGAAGGGTGAACCGCCGGGCAAGTCGGACGAGCATGACGTCGCGACGATCAACAAGCCAACCCACGAAAGGACGAGGCGCAGCACTGCGATGCGACGCTCCTGCATCGCGATCGGACGCAGCGTCGACCTCCGCCACGATCGGCCAGCTTCTTCGCGATCGCGATTACGAAGCCGACACGGCCTGGGCAAGATGCCCGCGGTCGATCGATACCGTGAGCAGCGGATGGGCAAACTGCATCACGGCGGGCCGCCGGAGCTTTGGCCACCGGACTGCACCGGGGTCTGCTCGGTCGTCAGGCGCTCGCTCCCATCCACGCCCCCATCCACGCCCCCATCCACGCCGCCATTGAGGTCGTCGCGCTCGACCGCCCGCCGATGTCGGTCGAGCCAGCGCCGGCCCTCCGCAGTCTGGTCCTCCCAGTCCGTGCCGGCGCGCCCGAGCGCCTCGACCGCCCGCTCCATCCGCGTGAACGCGGCGTTGCGATCCCCACCGACGGCCCACTCCACCCACTCCGCCCGCGCGAGGATGGTTTCCAGCCACGCGCGCTTGCCCGACTCCGCACCGCGCTCGATCCCTCGCAGCGCCTGCTGGGCGACTTCGGTCGTGGTCTCCGTGTCCCCCTCGAGCAACGCTGCGAACGCCAGCGTCGTCAACGCGTCCGACAGCATCGGGTGATCGGCGTAGTCACTCTGCAGCACGCGGACGCACGCCTGCAGCTCTTCGACGACCTTGGCCCGCTTGCCCCGCAGCTCGACCTGCAGCGTCGCGCGCTCGATCCGCCGCAGCACGGTCGCCAGGTCGTCGCGGCCATGGGCTGCCTCGGAAAGGGCCACCGCCCGGTCCGCGTAGCGCAGCGCCTTGTCCGTCTCGCCCTGGTCGCCGTAGACCCGCGCCAGACTCATCGTCGGAATCGCGACCGCGGGATGGTCGGGTCCCAGCGATCGCTCGACGACCATCGCGGCGCGGTGCAGATGCACGGCCGCCAGGTCCAGCCGGCCGAGCCGGCGCTCGAGCAGGCCGAGGTTGTTGAGCGCCTCGCCGACGCGGGGATGGTTTTCGCCCCAGAGCCGCTCCCGGATCCCACGCACACGCTCGTACTGGTCGAGCGCCTCGTCGTCGTTGCCGAGCGCGGTCGAGGCGTTGCCCTGGGCGTTGAGCAACGCCGACAGCAGCGCCGGCTCGTCCAGCTCGTCACGCTCGAGCAGCGCGACCCCTTGCGCCGCGTGATCGCGAGCCTTGGCGTAGTCCCGGCTCGCAAAGTGGATCTCGGACAGGGCGTGCAGCACCAGCGCTTCGCGGGCCGGGTCGGGACCGAGGCGCTCCATCGCTGCGCGGGCGTGGCGGGTCCACTCGAGACCGCCCTCGTGGTCGGAGAGCTTGACCCCGATCGTCTCGGCGAGACTGGCGGCCGCATCGACGGCCAGTCCGGCTTCGCCCGAGCGCTGCGCGGCGAAGTACGCCTGCTCGAGGCGTGTGCGCGCGAGCTCGTCATCACCCTGCTCGACCGCCAACATGCCGCGCTCGAACGCCGCGCGGGTGACCAGCAGCTCGTCCTCGAGCGATTCGGCGTCGGCGAGCGCGAGCTCGAGCTGGGACTGGGACTCGGCGTAGCGCCCCATGTCCGACAGCGCACGAGCTCTGGCGATTGCGTTCTCGACCCCGTCGCGACGATTGGAGGTCGCGGCGTCGTCCTCGGGCACCCGACCGACCGCCTCTGCGTCATCGCAGGGCAACAGGGTCGGCAGGCGCTGCACCGCTCCGATCGCGTGGGTGAGCGAAGGCGCATCGGCCGTTCCCACCACGTCGACAACCGCCGCGAGCGCCCGTCGCCGCTGACGCAGGCACGCCATGCGATTGTCGATGACCTCGCGGGGCTGCGTGCCTTCACGCGACGACAGGCACGCGCGGTGCTTGGAGGCCACCCACGCTTCGGCGTAGCGATCGAGCCCCTTCTCCACCCGCGTCCATGCCTCGGGCGCGTAGCCCGTGTCGATGCGACGAAAGACCGCCTCCAGATCGCCCCGGCGCGTGTCGTCCCACACTCCAGCCAGCTCCCCGCGGGCGTCCCCGCACTCCTCTTCACCGGGCATCAGATACGACCCGACGACGATGGTCAGCGCAACCACAGCGACCCCCGCCACCGACCACGCCGCCACGTTGCGGTAGGTCCGACCGGGGTCTTCCTCGAGCGCCTCGAGCAGCTCGGGCAGTGAGTTGAAGCGCTCGCGGGGGTCGGTGATCAGGCCGCGGCGGATCGCTTTCCAGATGTGCGGCTTGACCTCGGTGTCCCACGGCGGTTGGCGAACGCGCCCGCGGGTGACCGCGTCGGCGAGCGCCTTTTGATCCTCGCCCTCGAACGGGGGCAGGCCGTAGAGCGACTCGAACAGCGCAACACAGAAGCTGAACTGATCGCTGCGCTGGTCGACGTCCTCGCGCTTGTGCTGCTCGGGGGCCATATACGCCGGCGTGCCGATTGCGGCCCCGGTCTTGGTCAGGCTCGTGAGCATTGCCCCCTCGGCCTCGGACGAGGCGTAGCTCGTGCTGACCTCCGAGAGCGGCGATCCGACCGGACGCGCGAGGCCGAAGTCGGTGACGCGCACGTGACCATCGGCGGCGACGAGCACATTGCCCGGCTTGAAGTCGCGATGGACCAGCCCGGCCTCGTGCGCCGCCGTCAGCCCCTCGCCCGCCTTGATGTACACGGCGAGAATCTGCTCCCACGAGGGTTTGTCGTCCTCGATCCACTCGTCGACGGTGCGCGCCCCTTCGAGGTACTCCATCGTGATGAAGACGCGATCGTCGTAGACCCCGACGTCGAGCACCCCCACCACGTTGGCGTGCTTGAGGCGGGCCATCGCTTGCGCCTCGCGAAGCAACCGCATACGGCGGGCCATGGCCTTGGGTCCGCGCTCCGACAGCAGCAGCTTGAGCGCCACGATGCGGTCGAGCTCTGGGTCGTCCGCCGCGTACACGACCCCCATGCCTCCAGCTCCGAGACGCTCGCGAATGACGTAGCGGGCAATGCGATCGCCAACGGCGATCGGGTCGGCCTCGGCGCGACGGTCGTCGTCTTCGACCTGCAGCTCGGCGCTGGAGCTTGCCACCAACGTCAGGGTACCCGACCCCCAGGCAGACCAGGGTTGCGAAGCACCGTCGCAACGGGCAGATCGGCACGATGACCGACTCCGTTCGCCTCGACGACATGCGTCTGTTTGCGCGCATCGCGGAGGCCGAGACGCTGACCGCAGCTGCGCGCGTGTTGGGCATGCCGAAGCAGACCGTGAGCCGGCGACTGGCCGACCTCGAAACCGCCCTCGGCGTGCCGCTCGTGGCCCGCACCACCCGATCGCTGCGGCTGACCGACGTCGGGCGCGCCTACGCGACGCGGTGTGCCGAAGTCGCCCGACTCGCGCGCGAGGCCAACCTCTCGGTGTCCTCCGAGCACGACGAACCGAGCGGTACGCTGCGCATCACCGCCGACCCGACGTTTGGTCATGCGCTGCTCCCCGACCTCGTGGCGGCGTACGCGAACCGCCATCGGGAGGTACGGGTCGAGGTCCAGCTCACCAATCGAATCGTCGACCTCGTCGAGGAGGGCTTCGACGCTGCGTTTCGGGTCGGGCATCTCGACGATTCGTCGCTGGTGAGTCGTCGGCTGGGAGCCGCACGCTTGGTGCTGTGCGCCAGCCCGGCGTATCTGCAGGAGCGGGGCATTCCTCGGGTTCCTGCGGACTTGGAGCGGCACGACTGCATCGAGCTGTCTCCGCAGGGCGGTCCGACGCGCTGGCCGCTCGCCGGTCCCGGCGGGATCGAAGCCGTCACTGTGACAGGCCGGATCCGAGTCACGGGGATTCCGATGGCGCAGCGTGCCGCGCTGGCCGGCCTGGGGATCGCGGCGCTGCCTCGCTTCGCCTGCGCGGACGACCTTCGGGACGGGCGTCTGGTCCCCGTGCTCGAGACGTGGTCTGCCGAGGTCGGCGGAGTGTTCGTGGTGTACCCGGCACACCGGATTCTCACGGCGCGCGTGCGGGCGCTGGTCGATCTCGCCGCCGAGCACTTCGCCCCGAAGAGCTCTCCGCTCGGCCCGCCTCAGCGCCAGCCGTAGGTTGCGAGCGCCACACGATCGCAAGGCGCACCAGCACGCACGGCGGCGCGTCGTCCTCGACCCGCGC
>Ga0207422_1003917_pt1 | contig 13421 bp, 14 predicted proteins | sample MarCyaLeptolynsp_FD_187757 | JGI IMG/M metagenome (GOLD analysis project Ga0207422, IMG submission 187757) | Marine cyanobacterial communities from Panama - species 1 Leptolyngbya sp. (SPAdes) | ecosystem: Environmental > Aquatic > Marine > Unclassified | place: Panama: Panama City | collected...
CGCGATTGCATCCGCGACCATCTGCGGTTGTGAAACATAGCTAATTTGCAAACCATCACTAGAAACTGCGAGAGGCGAAACAATCGCTTCGTTATTGGGTTGGCATTGCGGGAACGGGGTGATCGGCGCAGCAGCATCCCCCGACCATGTGAACAATGACCCATTCATCATGATAATCAACGGCGAAAGCCCCTGTGCTTGGGTTGTAATCAGAACTAGAAATAACATTAATATCAATAGAAGGCGGAGCATCGAGCGCATCATGTATCCTTTTTGTCTTGTTTGAACCACCTCGCCATTGTAACGTATGTTAAACCTGAATGGGAACCGCGTTTATGGATACAAGCACAATTCCGCATTGTGTCTTGCGCTTGTCATCTGCCCCAAAATAAAGCAACAGGCGGTGTAGGCACATTCAACGGGATGTCCACAATATTTAGGTGCATCGATAAAACTATCAATACCCTTTTCGCCTTTCGCCATGTCCTAACATGACGACAATTGTACAAATTATCAAAAGTATCATAATGTATGAATTGTCCAGCCAAGTGCCTCAAGTCATAGAGTAATGTAGATTTTTGATAGGGGGAAAACATGACTGCAAACAGCCACACATTTAAATTGGGTGCTCTTGAGTGTTGGGTGTTTTTGGATGGTCGTAGCGCACTTAGTAATGAGCGTTTTTTGGATCGCTTTCCTGATGCTACTGAAGCAGCATATCGAGATGTCTTCTCTGGTATGGGTTTATCGCTTGATGACGCTAGCAGCTCTATGAATATTCTACTGGTAAAAATGGGCGATGAGATGATCCTATTTGATAGTGGCGAAGGGGTCGAATCTGAGGGTGGCTATCTACTTGAGAGTATGAAACTGGCTGAAATTGCTCCTGATACGATCACCAAAGTAGTGATAACACATGCACACGGCGATCATATTCTGGGGTTGTTGAACAATGGGGAACCTGTATTCCCTCATGCAACCTATATCATATCAAAAGAAGAAATGGCATTCTGGCAAAAGCGCATTGAGGAGCGGTTTGCAAACCAAGTCCCCATCATGCGTATGATTCAGGAGAAGGGGTTGCGTCTGATTGAGATGGATGAAGTAATTATGCCGGGTTTGACCGCTATCCCCATTCCCGGTCACACTCCGGGGCAGATTGCATTGCGAATCCAATCAGAGGGTGAGACGCTCATCCACATGGCGGATTTACTGCACAGCCCGATGCAATTTGCTCACCCTGAATGGTCAGCCAAATTTGATGCAGATACCAGCGTTTCTGTGCCGACTCGCCGCCAAGCACTCCAGTTAGCTGCGGAAAACGATGCGTTGACATTGTTCTATCATCTGGAATTCCCGGGATTGGGGTATGTAGAGCAGACAAGTTCTGGCTTTAGGTGGATGAATCGGTAATCAATAAAATAGATGATTTATGAGCTTGTCGGCTCCCACAAGACCTTTTTCTGGTCGTAGGTCGCCATAAGTGTTGAGATATCTGCAAAGCAGAAAAAGAGCAAGAGATTTTTCACTTTCATTCAACCAATTACTTAGCTTACATGGTTGGGTAAAATACAATCAGAGCCGATTCATTGCATCGTGCTGTTGTGATGTTGGCAAGTGTCTAACGCTAACGCTATCTATGCGTAAGCGTTTCTGCTATGATCGCGTGGATGCGTCGTGAGACGCAGCTTGTTAACAAGTTTAGGTATAAACCCCATGGAAGAACGTTTACAAAAGATCATGGCAAAGGCAGATATTGGATCGCGCCGTGCCAGCGAGAAAATCATTGAAGAAGGACGTGTTCGCGTCAATGGTAAGGTTGCCACACTCGGCGACAAAGCAGACCCCGAAAAAGATGATATCACTGTCGATGGGCAGCGCATTTCACTCAAGCATTATGAAAGGCGATTTATCGTCTTCAATAAACCCATGAATGTGCTATCGACCAATAAGCCGGAAAAAGATGATGAGCGTCCGACTGTTCGGAGCTTGATTCCAGTCGAGGGACATTGGTTTACAATCGGTCGATTGGATGCAGAAAGTGAAGGTTTGATGGTCTTAACGACAGATGGCGATACGACGCATGAGCTATCGCATCCAAGTTTTGAGCATACCAAGACCTACAAAGTGACTGTGTACGGGCAACCATCACACGCGACGCTGGAAGAATGGCAAGATGGTGTGTGGATGGATGGTTCGCGGACTTCAGCATGTTATGTCTCTATCATGGAATCCAACAAGAAAGTCACCACGTTACGGATTGTGATGGTGGAGGGGCGTAAGCGGCAAATTCGCCGGATTGCATCGCAATTGGGGCATCCCGTGCGTCGATTGGTTCGTACTCATATCGGGCAACTGGGTTTGGGAACGCTCAAAAAAGGTGCGTATTACGAACTCGAAGATGAAGAAATCGAAGCTATGAAAGTACCAGCACCAGAGCTGAAGTTCATCAAAGAGCGACGCAGACAACGGCGCAGACGCAAAAAATCCTCATAACAGACAAACGAAAACGTGGTTTCTTTGTTGGAGCCACGCCACGTTTCCAAACTTCCTTTATCTATTGTTTTTCAGTCGATTTTTCGGGTTGTTTCAGGACATAATACGAACCCCGTTTTTGCCCTATCTTCCGCAGAATGTCTTTCTGCACCAAGTCAGCTAGATCACGGCGGATGGTTTCTGGATGCACATCGGGAAAGAGTGATTTTAGATCGCCATTGGTGATGCGCCCTGTACCAGAAGTGGTGAGTGCATTGAGTGCAATTTCTTGTCTTGGATTAACTTCTTGCCCACCATAGGTACCTATCAGGTCAATCTTGGGTAATTGCGGTTTTGCTTCTTTTTGTGGGATAGGTGCCGCTTCATTGTAGATCACGACTTGGAAACCACCCCGCCTTTCTTGAAATTCCGGTGTGCGGAGGTTTTGTTGACGCATTAATTCCATGACGCGATCCACACCATAACCGAGTCGTTCAATGAAGCCCATATCCGCAAGTACCTGCACCAGAATCGGATTGCGCGAGAATCGCTCATCTTTAATGTTATCCACAGTGACCGGACCCGGCAGTTTGCCTGCACTGTAGACTTCCATGCGATTGCTAAAAATATAGAGGCGTACCCCATCACCAGAAATTGTATAATCTCGATGAGCAACTGCATTGACGACTAATTCACGTGCCGCTTCCATGGGATATTCAAAACGTTCTTCGCGTGCCATTGTTTCTTTCAGCTTCACATCTTTCCGTAGATGATCAACTAGAAATGTTTCTGCACGTTGGATTTGCTCCGGCAAAGTGCCACGTATATCCTGCCGATTAAATGTATCGCCCATCGTTTCACTGGCAAAGCGTACTGCCGTAATTTCTGTCCCCGGAAAAAATTGCTGCGGATTTTTACCAAACAGCAAAATACCAGCCGCCGTTGGATAGAGCTTGTCTTCTTGCCGGGTGAGGCAGCCCCGATTCATCAAGACACTTTCGATGTCGTTGTTACCAATGCCGGGCAAGGATTTCACGTATTCACGGGCTTTTGTCCAATCGATGTCTTCCATACTGCTATTGAGAGGAATACTCGTTTCAAAGCTGAATTCTCCTCGCTGGATCATCAAACGGCGCAGCTCAGTTGGGGTCAGTGGGATAACATCTTTGCCTTCACGGTGCAAATATGTGCCATCTAGCGCATAGACATGCGGCATGCCCGATGGAATTTCTGTGATGATCACCTTTTTTCCGTCGATTTCTTCAGCTTTGGGCAGAGGGATAATCAACGGTGGTGTGATGCGTAACATCGCTTTTAGCAGACGATCCACACCTTTTTCAGCATCTTCAAGCCCAACAATCGATTTGCCCACTACACCGAATACCACGATGCCACCGTGTGTATTTGCCAGCGATAACAAAGTCTGCTCAATTTGGGCAGTTGGCGCATTTTCTGCAAGGAAATCAAACGTTTCGGTGCGTCCGCCGGCAATTCGTCGCTTGATGTCTGCTGGGTCGGTCATGCGCTTTCATCCGTTGTTGCCTGTGTTGCCTCATCCCCCAATGATTCGGATTGCTCTTGATTTTCCAGATCACGCTGGCGTTGTTCAGGTGGTGATAATAACACCCATTCCATGATTTGTTCGATATGATCGGCGAAGATAATGTTCAAATCTTTGAGGGCTTGCTTGGGGATTTCTACCAAATCTTTTTGGTTTTCCGCAGGCAAGATGACATTGGGGATACGATGGCGACGAGCAGCAAGAACTTTCTCTTTCACACCACCGACAGGCAGCACATGTCCGCGCAATGTAATTTCGCCTGTCATAGCATAGTTGCTGCGTACAACACGCTCTGTAAATGCGGAGATGATCGCTGTTGCCAGCGTCACACCCGCCGACGGACCATCTTTGGGTACAGCCCCTTCTGGCATATGGATATGGATGTCGTAGTTGTCAAAATCATCATGCGGTACATCTAGCTCTGTTGCACGATAACGCATATAGCTCAGAGCAGCTTGCGCGGATTCTTGCAACACATCACCTAGTTGACCTGTAAGGGTAAGTGTTCCCTTGCCGGGCACAATCGAAACTTCGATCATCTGAATATCACCGCCGTTCGATGTCCAGACTAATCCTGTCACGATGCCAACATCATCCACCCGATTGAGATAAGGACGTGCGAAGTGCGGCGGGCCCAACAGATCAACCACTAATTTGGCTGTGATGCGTTTGGGATGAGATTTTTCGCTGGCGACCATGCGTGTAATTTTGCGGCAAATATTGCCGATCTCACGTTCTAGGTTGCGTACACCGCTTTCATACGTGTAATCACGAATCATGGTTTGTAGCGCAGCCGTTTCAAAGCGTACACCCAGATTATCCACACCGTTTGCTTCTAGTTGTTTGGGAATCAAGAATTGACGTGCAATCTGAACTTTCTCTTCTTCGGTATAGCCCCGGAATTCAATCACTTCCATGCGATCTTCTAAGGCTTCTGGAATAGGATAGAGATCGTTCGCTGTTGTGATGAACAGCACCTTGGATAAATCGTAAGGGATTTCCAGATAGTGATCAGAAAATTCGTTGTTTTGCTCCGGGTCAAGGACTTCTAGCAAAGCCGCCGCCGGATCACCGCGATAATCCAAGCCGAGCTTATCAATTTCATCAAGCATGAAAACGGGATTGACCGTCCCTGCACGTTTTAGCGTCTGGATGATGCGTCCGGGCAGCGAGCCGATATAGGTACGCCGATGTCCGCGAATCTCAGATTCATCATAGACACCGCCGAGACTAACGCGCACAAATTCACGCCCTAGTGCCCGGGCGATGCTTTTGCCGAGCGATGTTTTACCAACACCGGGCGGACCCACAAAGCACAAAATAGGACTTTTCATCTTATCTTGTGCCAGCTTCCGTACAGCGATGTGCTCCAAGACACGATCTTTAATTTTCTTCAGCCCATAGTGATCTTCATCCAGTATTTTTTCTGCATGGCTGAGATCAAGGTTGTCTTTGCTGGTTGTCGTCCAAGGGACATCTAGCAACCAATCGATATAGGTGCGAATCACAGCCGATTCGGGTGCCATTGGTGGCATAATGTTGAGGCGGGCAAGTTCGCGGTTGGCGCGTTCTCTCGCTTCTGGCGAGAGTTCTGTTTTCTGGATGCGATCACGCAGTTCGTTGATTTCTTGTTGAAAAAGGTCTTCTTCACCCAGTTCGGTTTGGATGACGCGCATTTGCTCACGTAGATACATCTCGCGTTGCATCCGTGCCATCTCTTCTTGTACTTGGTTATTGACCTCATCACGGATTTCCATGACGCTAGTTTCTTTTGCTAGCAACATTGCCAGATGTTCAAGGCGCGTGGCAACATCAGATTCTTCTAGTATCGCTTGGCGATCATCCACTTCAATCGGTACTGTCGCAGCGATTAGATCACAAATGGTGCCGGGATCATCAATACTGAGGATATAATCTGCCACTTCATCCGAGATAAGATCATTAAATTCCAGCGTATGGCGGAACAATTCGATAACGGCTTGCATCATAGAGCCGATTTGCACTTTGTCCCGCACAATATCTGGTTGGGCAACAGCTTTGACAGTTGGATACCCTTCGCTATCATCTACGCTGATGATCCGCACCCGCCGCCGACCCTGCGCTAGGATCGTGTGGCTAATTTCATCAATTTCCGTAATTTGACCCAACGCAATCTCTGTACCGATTTCATGCAAGGGAGGCATATTGCCTTTTGCTTCATCGTCTGACCGTCGTTTCACGGCGATAATGGTCTGACCGATTTTTAACGCCTGCTGCATCACCGCCTGATTTTCTTTTGTATTAATGCCTAAAGGCATCAATACTTGTGGGTATACAACCTGATCCGACAAAATCAGCAGGGGGCGGGTAATATAGCCTTCGGGGTCAGGGTCGGCATTATGAATTTTCTCAAATGCTTCTGCACTGGTTGTCAAACGTCAACTCTTTTGTTTTATGGACATGAAATGATGGCTAAGTGTACCTTAAGTTTAGGGGCAGTTAAAGCGTAGGGTCGCTTTTGGAGAACACTGGCGTATTTGTCCAACTATATTGTTCTCATTTTATACTTTCGGCTGTCGGCTAGGACCATTGCTTATGTGAAATCTGCTTTTCAACTACAAATTCGCACATGGAACCTTCTCTGGCAATACATGCGACTTCTTTCACATCATAGCGTGCGCCTGTCAAACGCCATAAGCCACCTTCAACCATACCGCAGACCCCTTTACACGGTGGTGATTGGGTCCAATCTTTTTCTCGCAATGTTGGGTTTCGACCGTAACAGGCAGGGCATGTTTCTAGCGAAAATGCGTAGGTAGTTTCATTCTCAACTATTGAGGGTGGTTCCGAGAGATATTGAGTCATGACTTGTATGATAACAGGCAGTGCATCTGCGAGTGCCACCTTGCCTTGATCAGACTGGGAAAATGGTACTTGAGGGAAATCGAAGATGTGATTGTGCATAACACACATACCTGTACGCCACGCCAGACCACGCCCCATACGAGGTCTACCCATTTCTTCGAAAGCATAATGAAGCTGTGAAATCTCTACGATATTGAATTCTTCGACCAAGTTGTCTGGTGGCGGGTGCTCGATATAATCACTAAGTTTTGCAAGATGCAACAGCGCAGTCATCCCATTCTTTCCACAAATTTCTGCGGTGCATGTCAAATAGCGGTGAGCAAAACGATTCGGATAGAAGAATTCGCGTTCACGCATGAGGATGCCCCATAACCTATCAATTTAGTATTGATTTATACTATCTTACTCGAATCAATCAATGGTGCATTTTGATCGAAACAATACAGCATTTGGTGCATTGATATAGAATAAGAAGATAAGAATCCAACCGCAAATTGCAAAGGATGCGCTGGCACATGGCAAAGCAAGAAGAAACCCATTACATCTCACAACTTCCGTTTGCGGTGGGTATCCGGCGATTACAAACTGTGAGCATCCCAGATATTGAAATTCTGGTGACCATCAAAAACGCGGATGATGCTGTCTTTATGATTCAGTATGAAGGCTTCTGGAGTATGTTCTTCGCACCACACATTGCAGGCAAGCTAACATACCAACCAGCGAATCAAAATATGGTGATTGTCTACAAAATAAAACCCTATGGTTGGCGATTGCCACAGATGGCAATGGTTGTTGGCATCTTGATGTTGTTGCTATTGCCCGCAATATTTGCTGCGGGTATTGTTGTGTTAATTGGCTTTCCTATCGTTTTGCTTTTGTTGTTCGTCATATTTTATCCGTTCTTCAAGGACATGTTATTCAAAGAGCAAACGGATAAATTGCAATATTATCTTGATCATCTATTGGAAGTCCGTGATGTCACCAAACGTATGGATGTTTGGACAGGCTAAAAGTGCAATATTTGAGGATTGGACCTATGCGTTTGCTGAAGAAAATGCTCCGTAACAAGCATCGATGGATGGGTAGCAATGACGATTGAAAAACGCAAGCAAGGTGCACAACTCCTTTCTGATCTGCATTTCACTACAAAACTTTCATTAGAAGCCTGTGCAGAGCGTATCTCGCAGATTGATCAGCCTAATGTATTTGTGGATGTTCAACAGATTGATAGCGACAACATCGTGTTTGCGTTGGAACTTGTACGCGAAGGAATGCCCAATTCTCGGGTGCGTGGTACCCTACGACGCTGGCAAGGTACACTCACACGCCTTGATTGCAATGCGGATTTAAAGGCACCCAGTATTTTTTCCGAAGTTGTACGCCATATAGGGATTTGGTTTATGGCTGTGGTCGCCCTGTTAGGATTGTGTGGCTTCTGGGCGATGGGTGTTAGCCCACCGGGGGATTTCAACAATGTACGCCTCTGGATCGAGTGGTTTTGGTGGTGGTTCTGGATACCCATCACAGCTATCAGCATCGGGGTCGCATGGTTTTTCGTCAATCGTGGTTTGAACAAACAGATTCAGCAAGGCAACGTAGATGCGGATCGGATGTTACAGTCGATCATGCGCGTTTTTGCTGATGCCGATATTTCGCAGGTAGAGCGGGATACGAGCCATTTGACACAACATACCCGTGAGCAAATCGCCACAGAACGAATACAATCCAGCACACGCCAATCATTTGAAGGTGAATAAATCATGTTGAATCGCATTATCATCTTGCTACTGATGAGCAGTTTGCTCAGTATGCCCATTGTTGGACAAGAGACCATAAACACCCCCGATACAAGCAACTTTCGCAACACACCCAATAACAGAGGTGTCTATGATACAGACCCGATCCAAGAATTGCCGGAAATTCTGTGGCAATTTCCACTTAGCCGACCTGTACGCACGACAGCCGCCGTCGCTGCTGGCAAGGTCTATATCGGCAATGAAGCAGGTACACTCTACGCGATTGATGCTAACTCTGGTGAAGAAATATGGCAATTTGATACCGACGAACCGATTGTTTCGACAGCTTCCATCATGGAGGGCGTATTGTATGTTGGCGGGTTGGATCGCTCAGTCTATGCTTTAGATGCTGAATCAGGCGAAGTCATCTGGCAGACTGAAACTGAGGGGCAAGTTTATTCATCACCAATGGTCGTAGATGGCGCAGTCTATATTGGTAGTCGGGATGATTCGCTTTATGCGCTAGATGCAGCAGATGGTAGCATCCTCTGGCAATTCGAATCGGATGGCGAAATCTGGTCATCACCTGCGGTGGTGGAGGGTCTCGTCTATATTGGCAGCCGCGATAAGCATATCTATGCACTGGATGCTATAACAGGCGATATTATCTGGCAGGTCGAAACTGGTCGTTTTGTGGATGCGTCGCCTGCGGTAGTGGCGGGTGTTGTCTATATGGGTAGTCGTGATAACACTTTCTATGCACTGGATGCCACAACAGGCGATATTATCTGGCAGGTCGATATTGGTAGCGAGATTTATGCGTCTGCTGCAATCCATGACGGGCGTGCTTTCGTCTTTGGGTTAGATGGTTTACTGTTTGCGCTGGATACCGCAACAGGTGAAACGTTGTGGGAATACGACTTGGGGAGTCCGGCATATTCTTCGCCATCAATTGCTGGTGATGTTGTCTATGCCCTGAGTGAAGCTGATGGTTTACTGTTTGCGCTGGATGTTGAAACCGGTGATTTGTTATGGGAAGTGATGACAGGGCGTGCATGGGATTTTCGTTCTGCCGCCCCTGTATTGATTGATGGACGTTTGTTCATCAGCAGCAATAGTGAAGGTTTGCTGGTTTATGAATAACTTGTGATATTTCGGACATATCTACAATCCTCACTTCCAACGGAATCATTCCGTTTCCCTCGCTGAAGATGCCTGTTATAATGTTGGTTATTGTGAACCATTACCCAACAGAGGAGCATAGTGAATGGCAGTCTTGATCCTAATTATTATCATAGATGTGTTGCTGGTAGTAGCGGTGATGTACTGGGGTTCTAAGGAAAATCTGGAAGAGGGTCATGGCTCGGCAGATGAATCAAAAGCAGTCGCCTATTTGCGTGCAAAACAACCCAATATCGCAACACCAGAAGCTGAAAAAGCCACAGACAGCGAATAGGATAATAGGCATCTAGGCATCCAGTTTGCCTACTAACAAAGAGACTATCAAGGTTTCTTTAAAGATGTGTTGCTTTTCGGGGTATGTTGTTGCTTTAATTTCTCACTCATAGTATAGTTTTAGCAGGTAAGCGTAAGCGATCCTCGCCCTATTCCGCAACACCCTCCTGCCTAAAACAGTTGAGATATGGTTGTGAGAAGACGGCATGTTGTTCGATTTGTTTTTGGTCTAGGAGTTTTTTAAGCAATGTCAGAACGTTTGCAAGGTTCGGTGAAGTGGTTCAACGCAGAAAAAGGTTACGGCTTCATCGCCCAGGACGATGGTCCTGATATTTTTGTTCATTTTTCGGCAATTCGTGGCGCAGGATATCGCACGCTCGAAGAAGGTGAAAAGGTTGAATTTGAAGTGACAGAAGGTCGTCAGGGAAAACCACAAGCGGCTGATGTCATTCGCATGGGTCAATAATTTGTGATCACCACCAAAAATTAAAATTTCTGACCCCGTAAACACGGGGTCTTTTTGATTGTGTGATTTAGTTACTAGCAGATAGTGCATATTGTGCTGCAACGGGCACAAATGTCTGGAAGTATGCCCCCATTTCTGGTGCTGTTTGCAAACTTTGTAGAATTGCTTGAAATTTTTCTTGGCTTTCGTACACTGTCATGCCAACAGTGATATTGCCTTCATTCTGGGTAAAAGCAACATCCAATTCATAGCTGACCATTGCACCATATTGGTTGTCCAACAGCTCAACAAACGCATCACGGGTTTTGGTAAATTCATCATCCATCCCATCATTAACTGCGCGCACAGCAACTTCTAGCACTTGTCCGGCTGCGGCGGCAAGTGTTGCTAAATCAAAGCCTGCTGGTGGGCTGACCATCACATACGCCTTCATATCGAATGTATCAAAAAAAGCGGTCATTTCCGGGCTACCCATCAAAACACCTTGGGCTGCATTGACCACTTCCTGTGATTCCCAGAGGGTCATGCCAATGTAAACGGGGGTGGCATCCGGTTCTGGCAAAGCAAAAAAGGATTGGAATTCACGGTCAACCAACACGCCACTTTGTTGTTTTAATTTGTAGATAAATGCGCTGCGGGCTGCGAAGAAATCATCTTCACGCCCATTCTTGACGCGACGAACGGCAATTTCCAGTAGATTAGATGAACTCATTAGGTTGCTCCTGTATTTGATACAATAGAAGGGATCGGATAGATGACTCATTGTTGCTTATGCGACAACTGTCGATTACTATGGTAGTGAATCAACCATCCGCCTACAATCAACAGATCGTGTGATGTGTCGATAAATCGACAGAAGTGAGAAAGTGTCTATGATAAATTCCGAAGCTCTTGACCCTCGTGTGGTACGTTCTCGGCAGATGTTGCAGGATGCCTTGCTGCGGTTGATGGATGAAAAGCCATTTCAGTCGATTACTGTCAGTGACATCACGAAGACGGCTGCTCTCAATCGTGCGACATTTTATTTGCACTATACCGATAAATTCGATCTGCTCAATCAAACAGCGCGTGATCGCTTCTATGAGATGCTTGTGGAGGAATTGCCGAATGAGGGCGACCATACAATTGATGATCTCAAAGCGTTGGTGATTGCGACTTGTGATTTCCTGCATACATTTTTGGGGTCTTGCTCACCATTGAACAAACCTTTTGAACCTATGATCGAAGCGCAAATTCAGCAGCAGATTTATCGCTACGTATTAGAGTGGATCAATTCGAGTGCGTTGCAGCAAGCAGAGCTTACTGCCTGTGATGAGACGACAGCAACCGTTGTCAGTTGGGCAATTATAGGCTCATGCTTACGCTGGTTACGAGAAAACACTGGTAAAACACCGGAACAAATCGCTGACGAAGTCTTCGTATTGATCGTAGATGGTTTATGGCAGATCAAACCGAAATCTGCTTGAAGACAACATCTATCATCACGCTTGCCACACGCCCTAGATCAGCAGTATGATTAGGGCAGTTAAACCTCACACATTTCCTGCACGTAATCTGAAGATCGGAGCTTAATCTGATGTATGAAACCGTAGAGGATGTCACCACCGCATTAGGCGAACAGCAATATATTTCTACGGATGAAATTTCCACTGTGATGTATCTGGCAAACAAATTAGGCAAACCCCTATTAGCAGAAGGTCCGGCGGGTGTTGGTAAAACGGAACTTGCTAAAGCATGGGCAGGTGCAACGGATATGAGCCTAATTCGCTTGCAATGTTATGAAGGCTTGGATGAAACAAAAGCCCTATATGAATGGGAATATGCCAAGCAGATGCTCTACACACAACTCTTGCGCGATAAACTGAGCGAGATTCTCTCGGCAGCGAATACGCTCAATGAAGCCGCAGACCGACTTGCACAAGAAGATGATGTTTTCTTCTCGGAGCGATTTTTGCTGGCGCGCCCACTTTTGCAAGCTGTTATGTCAGATAAACCTGTTGTTTTGTTGATTGATGAAATCGACCGTGCCGATGCCGAATTCGAAGCATTTTTGCTAGAAATTCTCAGCGACTTTCAGGTTTCCATCCCTGAGTTGGGTACGATTGCGGCAAAGCATCATCCCACCGTGGTATTGACGAGTAACAACACCCGCGAACTCTCAGAAGCACTCAAGCGTCGTTGTCTCTATCTCTTTGTGGATTACCCCAGCAAGGATTCTGAATTGAACATTGTGCGGATGCGTGTGCCAGAACTCAACGCCAAACTCGCAGATCAGGCGGTTGAAGTGGTTCAGCAATTGCGCGGACTCGACCTGAAGAAAAATCCAAGCGTTTCCGAAACGTTGGATTGGGCGAAAGCACTGGTCATGCTCAATGCCGATACGCTGGATCAAAGCACATTGGAAACAACGCTCACTGTCCTGCTTAAACATGAAAGCGATGTACAGAAAGCGCGTCGTGCTTTGCGTGGCGGTGGCGATCACCCGTTGGATCGCGGTCGGCGTGGTGGTCGGCGCGGCGGATACGATAGCCCTTGGAATTAGCATCTCGTATACAGCTTACTGAGCATCTATTACTTTCAAATACTTCACCTAATATGCGGCTTCTGTAGGGGAATTGCTAAGTAAGCCCACTGGGTTTGCCACCGGCAAACCCCTACTTTCGATAGTTTTTTGGCATATGAACTCAAACTAGATTGAGGTGTTATCCGAATCAACAGAATTGTATGATCGCAGCACAAAACTGGAAGAATATCAGCAGATTGCGTCGCTTCAGCATTATGTTTTAGTGGACTGAAAAACCCACTACCTCTGGTAGTGGTTGTATGATGTGGTTTGACCAGTCAAACGAGTATGATAAGACCTCCTAGAAGGTGCGAACTTAAA
>Ga0207422_1003918_pt1 | contig 13420 bp, 12 predicted proteins | sample MarCyaLeptolynsp_FD_187757 | JGI IMG/M metagenome (GOLD analysis project Ga0207422, IMG submission 187757) | Marine cyanobacterial communities from Panama - species 1 Leptolyngbya sp. (SPAdes) | ecosystem: Environmental > Aquatic > Marine > Unclassified | place: Panama: Panama City | collected...
CGACGTTTTTGACGCCGCGCAGCCGCTGGCCGAAGTTGTCGACGCGATCAACGCGACCGATGCCTCGGGCGCCAATTGCCACATGTCGTCGATCGGTATCTGTTCGCTTCTGATGCGCGCCGGTTACGGCGCGATCTACCAGATCTCCTGCCGCGACCGCAATCGGATCGCGATCCAGGGCGATGTGCTTGGCGCTGCTGCAATGGGTGTGCGCAATGTCCTGTGTCTCACCGGCGACGGCGTTGGCGTCGGCGACCAGCCTGGCGCAAAACCGGTTTTCGATTTCGATTCCCTGTCGCTTTTGCGCACCATTCGCACCATGCGCGACGACGGCCTGTTTCTGTCCGGGCGCAAGATCACGCGGCCGCCGCGCATGTTCCTGGGGGCGGCCGAAAATCCCTGCATTCCGCCGCTTGATTGGCGGCCGGACCGCCTGGCCAAGAAGATCGCCGCCGGCGCCGAATTCATTCAGACCAACTATATTTTCGATATCCCGCTGTTCGAAAAGTTCATGGCCCGGGTCCGGGATCTCGGATTGCAGGACAAGGTCTTCATTCTGGCCGGCGTCGGGCCGCTTGCCTCGGCGCGGGCCGCGCGCTGGATGCGGTCCAACGTGCCGGGGATCCACATTCCCGATGCGGTGATTGAGCGCCTCGAGAAAGCCGAAAAGCCGGGCCTTGAGGGCAAAAAACTGTGCATCGAGCTGATCCAGCAGGTACGCGAGATCAAGGGCGTCTCCGGCATTCATGTCATGGCCTATCGCCGCGAACATCAGGTCTCGGAGATCATCTGGGAGTCAGGCGTCCTCAAGGGGCGCCACGCGCGCCATCGCACATCGCGGCAAACCCGCGGAAGGCGGGAAACAGTCAAGGAACAAAGTGGATCGACGGAGGGAAACCACCCGACTTGATTTCGGGTGGAATTCCCGTGGTCTCATACTGAATCCAGTGTATCCAGCTAGAGATATTTCTCGATCAGCCGGGTAACTCCTGCGTTCCGGCTGCGCCCGCTGGCTCCGCCGATGTAGACGACGATAATGTGCTTGCGCCCGCGTTTGGCCGAGGCGACGAGGTTGAAACCCGACAGACGAATGTAGCCGGTCTTGATGCCGTCGACGCCGCGCACCTTGCCGAGCAATCTGTTGGTCGCCCTGAACTTGCGACCGCCATAGGTGAATTCACGGGCCGAGAAATAACGCGAATACCGTGGGTGCCGCAGTTTCAGGGCCCGTCCGAGGATTGCCATGTCGCGCGCTGTGGTCACCTGCCGTTTGTCGGGCAGGCCCGATGGATTGACAAAGCGTGTCTGGGTCATGCCGAGGGCCCGGGCGGTGCGCGTCATCCGCTTGGCAAAAGCCGCTTCCGTGCCCCCGAGATTTTCGGCCACAACGGTCGCGACATCATTGGCCGATTTCACCGCCAGTGCCTGTGCCGCGTCCCGCACCCGGATCGTCGATCCTGCCTTGACACCGATTTTCGAGGGCGGTTTCGATGCCGCGTATTTGGAAACCCGCAGCGGCGTGTTCGACGTGATCTTCCCGGATTTCAGGTCCTCGAACAAAAGGAACAGCGTCATCATCTTGGTCAGCGACGCCGGGTAGCGGATCGACGTGGCGTTTTCCTCAAACAGGACCTTGCCCGTCTTCACTTCCACCACCATGGCCGCATAAGCCCTTGCCTGGGCCGGGCCGATGGACCGTGTCGGTAAAGTGGCGGCAGTTGTCGATTCAAGCGACGGTGCGATGACGTCGGGAAGCAGTTTTGGGGCCGATCCGCACCCGGCCAAAGCAAGCAGGCTTGCGGCCAAAACAAAGAATCTCATTCGTCCCCCCAGATTACTCACCGGCAGTTGCGTCGCGAAAGACCGTCACTCGGATACAGGCGCTTACATCGCCTATGAAATGCTTGCGAATTCGAAGTTCATTGGCATGCTCCGGTCATCTTCATTGAATTGAGGGGTGCACGCCGTATTTTGTCGCGATTATCTTTATCCGAAATCTTGAAATTTGGCAGAAAAAAGTCGGCTTGTTCGGAATCTTTTTACAGTTTTGTGCCGTCGTGAACGCGATTCACGGTCTGGACGCGAGAACGAAATGATCGTTGTTCACCGCCAGCGCAGGAAAAACCGCTCCGCCCGGCCAATCAGCCAGGCCACGCACAATCCCATCGTTGACAGGATCGCAACGCCGGCAATCAGCTGATCGGTGGCCATCAGGCTGCCGGCCAGAAGGATATAGGCGCCGATACCGAATTCCGCGCCGATCATCTCCGCTGCGACCAACAGGATAATGGCAATCGAGGCGGAAATGCGAAATCCCGACAGGATCGCCGGCAGGGCACCGGGCACGATGATCTTGCGCACGATGGACCACCAGCTGAGCCCGAAGGATTGCCCCATGCGGATCAGGGTACGGTCGACATTGTCGACCCCGCCGTAGGTTGCGATGACCGTTGGAAAGAAGGTTCCGAACAGGATGGTCGCCACTTTTGACCCTTCTCCGATTCCGAACCAGATGATGAACAGCGGCAGGAGCGCAATTTTCGGGATTGGAAAGATCGCCGAAACCAGCGGAGAAAGCCCCGCCCGCGCGATTGAAAACAAGCTGATGAGCAGCCCGATGCTGACGCCGAGCGCGGTTCCCGCCGACCAGCCGACGACGAGACGGTAAAGCGAGGCCTCCAGATGTTTCCACAAAAGTCCGGATTCGACGAGTTGCCGCAAGGCCTCAAAGGCTTCCGATGGCGCCGGCAGGACCAGCGCGGAAATCAACCCGGTGCGTGATCCGGCTTCCCACAGGGCGATCAACACAGCAAACACGATTGGCGACAGCACACCAAGCGGCCTGGGTACGAACCCGCCGCCGCGAAAAGTAACGGGAACGGCTTGTGTCGGGGGTGTTGCGGGATCGGTATTCGCTGGGTCAGGCATCGGCCAGTTCCATGTCTGCCGCCAGCGCCTCTTCGCGCATCAGGGCCCACAGTGCTTTTTGCCGTTGTTCAAGGTCCGCCAAATGATGCACCCTTTCGGACAACGGGATGTCGATATCGACCACTTCGCGGATGCGGCCCGGTCGGCGCGACAGGATAACGATACGGTGCCCCAATCGCACCGCTTCGGCCAGATTGTGCGTCACGTAGCAGGCGGTGAAACCCTCGCGGGTCCACAGGTCGACCAGATCGTCAATCAGGAGTTCCCGTGTCTGGCTGTCCAGGGCCGAGAGCGGCTCGTCCATCAACAGGACTGCCGGACGCACGCTGAGGGCGCGGGCTATGGCAACCCTTTGTTTCATTCCCCCAGACAATTGTTTTGGCAGCGCCTTGCGAAAGTCGGACAATTTGGTGCGAGCCAGGACGTCATCGATGATTTCGGCCCGTTCGCCGCGTGTCAGTCCGTGATCCTCGAGTGCCAGGCTGACATTGCCTTCGACGCTGCGCCAGGGCAACAGAGCAAAGTCCTGGAAGATGTAAGTCAGAGGATTGAGAGAATCTGCGGGCGGTGCCCCCGCCTGCAAGACCGCGCCCAGCTTCGGTTTTTCCAGACCTCCGATAAACCGGAGCAAAGTGGACTTGCCGCACCCAGACGGCCCGATAATGCAGACGACCTGCCCACTCCTGATGTCGAGCGTAATGTCACTGAGAACCTCTACGGTGCCGTATTCGTGGCTGATATTCTGCAGACGGAGATCCATCAGGAGCCTTTTTGGGTCGGGCGGGGCGGAACATATCCGCGTCCTGAATGCCATGGTCGAAGGATCGCGGCCAGAGGCAAGCCGGCCGCATCGCCGACCCGCCCTGCACAACAATCAATAGGTTTCCACGAATCCCGTATCGACAAGCGTTTCGATTGTGATGTCCTTGGAAACCAGGCCTTCGGACTGGAACCAGGCCAACTGATCCTTGACGTTCGTCAGGTTGAGCTTGGCATTCTGGTTGATGCGCATCGCGCCGTTGCGGATCGACGGCGCCGCCTTTTCGTAGGGCCGTTCGACATAGACATATTTATGGATCAGCTTGACCATGTCATCCGCGGCCTCGTCGCCCGCTGATTTGTCGACCAGGGCGGCGTTGAAGTCGTCGGCGCCTCGCGAAAACGCCTTCAGGAACCGTTTGACAAGGTCCTTCCTGTTGGCGGCGTTCTCACTCGATGTGAAAACGGTTGTCACCTGATAGTCGGGAATGTAGTCGGCAATCTTGCCGATCAGTTCCACGGTTGGTGCCTTGGACAATCCCTTGGCAATATGCGGAACGATCGCCCAGGCATCGATCTGCTCGGATTTCAAGGCGCCGATGATCGCGCCGACCTTTTGCAGCGGTTTCACCTTGATGTCGGAGCCGGCAAACCCTTCCTTCTGGGCAATCTTGTGCGCCATATAGTGGAACGACGAGCCGGTCTGGGTGATGCCGAACGTGCGGCCCTTCAGGGCGGCGGGGGTCGTCACACCGGCATCGTAGGCCTTTTTCGAAACCAGGATCATCTGGCCGTCGATGCCCGGCTCTTCCTGCAAGGCCCCGCCGACGACCTTCACCGCACCCTTCTGCGCCAGGTTGATCAATCCTCCTGAAATTGCCGTAACCCCGAAATCGACGTCGCCGGACGCAATTGCTACGGCCATTGGTTGCGCTGCCTGAAAGAATTTGAATTCGACCTCCAGTCCCTCGTCTTTGAAATAATTGCGTTCAAATGCGACGAAGCTGGCCGCATGCGAGGTGAAGCGCAACGCTCCGACGGTGATCTTGTCGGCCGCAAGCGCCTGAAACATCGATCCGGCGCCGGACCCCAACAAGATCGCGCCCGTAACCAGGCCGGCTGCAAGTCCGCGTGCCACTCCACGTCTCGATAATATCATTATGATTCTCCCAGATCTGATTGGAATTCGTGTGAAAGGTGCCGGCCGTTTTAGTCCAAAGCCGGTTTGAATTGGAATATTTCGGCGAAATCGGTGCCGTTACTTCAACAGGACGGCACAGGTCGCATCGCCCGCCACGTCGCAGGGCGTATAGGTCATGACGTCGGTCGCCGCACCGTCCGCAAAAACGACCTGAACGCTGACGAACTGAATGCTTTGCAGCGGGAAATTCACATAGATATGCGATTTTTCCGGATCCAGATGATAGGGATTCTGCGGATTGCATTCCGGCAACGGCCATTTGTCGGCCAGGTGGCTGGAATTGATGGCATAGCGAATTTCCCGCAAGCCGCATTTCCAGGTCAGCAACTGGGTCAGGTAGAGCAATTGTTCGCCGTTGAAGTTGCGAAAAGCGACCCAGTTTGCGGTCGTTGCATTGATTGCCTGCTTCACCGTGGTAAGAGGAATTGGCGTATCCTGCGCCTTCGTTGGGGGCAGAACGAGGAACGTGCCGAGCGCAAGTCCTGCAAGCAATTTCGCCGCATTTTTGAAGACCTTGACCATTGGTTAGCCCATCCATTGTTTGCCAGGCTCCGAAGCAGGGGCCCTCACAATTCAGAATAGACCGGAAAGTGTCACTTGCTCAAATGGAATGAGAGATCTTTGGATCCGTTGCTTCTGAAACGGCGTTCCCGACAGTCCTGCCTTCACGCCATTCCAGGCGGGACTGGGCCATGATCTTGAAAGCCGAACAAAGAAAGAGCCCGGCCATCAACCCGGCCACTGCAAGATCCGGCCAGGCGCTGTTCGTGCCCCAGACCCCGATGGCCGCGGCCATGACCGCGACATTGCCGATGGCGTCATTGCGCGAACACAGCCAGACCGAACGCACATTGGCGTCGCCGTCCTTGTAGCGCATCAAAAGCAGGACGCTGGCCACGTTGGCGGCCAGCGCCATGAAACCGACGGCACCCATGACCTGTGCCTGCGGCACGCCAAGAACAAGCACCTGGTAGAGCGTCGAGCCGAAAACCCACAGGCCCATCAGCATCAGGCTGATCCCCTTGGCAAAGGCCGCGGCCGATCGCACCCGCAGCGAGCATCCGATCACGGCAAGCGAAATCCCATAGGTCAGGGCGTCGCCGAAAAAATCCAGCGCATCGGCTTGCAGGGCTTGCGAACCGGCAATCCTGCCCGCCGCCATCTCGACGACAAACATGCCGGCGTTCAGGCCGATAACCAGCCACAGACGGCGTTTATAGTCCGCAGAGACGCCGTCGAAGACCGTGTTGTTTCCGCAGCACGCACCCATGCCATGTTTCCTCGTTTCGGAGCGCCATCAGGCGCTTGCAACCGGTGTGGGTCTTATCTACGATCTCTAGTTACTAGAGGTACAAGAGGAAAAATCGAAAAATGCTGTCGATCGGAGATCTGTCGAAACAGACCGGCGTCAAGGTTCCAACCATCCGGTATTACGAGCAGATCGGCATGCTTGCCACGCCGGACCGAACCTCCGGTAACCAGCGCCGCTATGAGCGTGTCGACCTGGATCGCCTCAGTTTTATCAAACATGCCCGTGATCTCGGTTTGACGCTCAGCGCGATCCGCGATCTCATCGACTTGAGCGCCCATCCCGAGCGACCCTGTGCGGATGTGGATCGTATCGTTGAGGAGCATCTGGCATCGGTGCGTGATCGCATCGGTCGTCTGCGCCGGCTGGAGTCCGAACTGGTACGCATTACCAGGGCCTGCGACACCGGTAAGGTGGGGGAATGTTCAGTCATTCACGCGCTTGCGAATCACGCCCTGTGCAGTGGCGACCATTGAGTCGATCCCTGAGGTAGACCCATGAAGACAGTCCCGACCGAACAGTCCGTTGAGGATTTTCTTGAAGCCGTGCCAATGGAGGCGCGTCGTCGAGATGGCCGCGAGATTCTGGAGATCATGCAGCGGATCACCGGAGAGCGCCCGGTCATGTGGGGCCCGAGCATCGTCGGGTTCGGGCGGTACCACTACAAATATGAAAGCGGTCGGGAAGGCGACTTCATGCTGACCGGTTTTTCGCCGCGCAAGACCGCCTTGACGGTCTATGTCATGCCGGGCTTCGGCGCGTTTGGCGATCTGATGGAGCGACTGGGAAAGTACAAGACGGGACGTTCCTGCCTTTATCTGAAAAGACTTGGCGATGTCGACCGCGCGGTGCTGGAGGAAATCATCCGGCGATCGGTTGCATTCATGCGGGAAAAGTATCCGGACTCGTCGAAGGGAGTCTGATTCGTTCGGGCTGCGCCGGCACCGTGCGGCGGGTTGCTGACTCGGGCTGACAGCGAAAACCCCCGTGATTCGGCTTTCCGTCATTGTGTGAGACCGCGGTCTTTCTTATATGGTCGATGGTGCGAATCGAATTCTTCCGCACGATCCGATTCCCGATGTCCGGCATATCTGTCCGCTTGCGCCCCTTTGTCGTGGGCGGAGTGTTTTCAATTTCCCTCGTCAACCGATCCGAACAGCGCCCATGTCCGCTCTGATTTCCGTCTCCAATCTCACAAAGACCTATGCCTCGGGCTTTCAGGCACTCAAGGGTGTTGATCTGGAAGTGGAGCGCGGCGAGATTCTCGCCCTGCTCGGTCCGAATGGGGCCGGCAAGACCACCCTCATCAGCATCATATGCGGTATCGTCAATCCGACAGACGGAACGGTCCATGTCGACGGGCACGATATCATCACGGATTACCGCAAGACCCGATCAGCCATTGGTCTGGTTCCCCAGGAATTGACCACCGAAGCCTTTGAAAGTGTTTTTGCCACGGTCAGCTTTTCACGTGGACTGTTCGGCAAGAAGGCCGATCCGGCGCATATCGAAAAGGTTTTGCGGTCTCTGTCGCTCTGGGACAAGAAGGACTCGATGATCATGGCGCTTTCCGGCGGCATGAAACGCCGGGTTCTGATTGCCAAGGCGCTGGCCCACGAGCCGCGGATCCTTTTTCTCGACGAACCGACGGCGGGCGTTGACGTGGAGTTGCGCAAGGACATGTGGAAGCTGGTGCGCGAACTGCGCGAATCCGGCGTCACAATCGTCCTGACCACCCATTACATCGAAGAGGCCGAGGAAATTGCCGACAGGGTTGGCATCATCAACAAGGGCGAGATTATCCTTGTGGAGGAAAAAAGCCGGCTTATGCGCAAGATGGGAAAGAAACTTCTGACCCTCGACCTGCAGGAATCGCTCGCCGAAATCCCAGACAGCCTTTCCACCTATGCACTGACCCTGGAATCGGAAGGGACCCAGTTGGTCTATACCTACGACACCCAGGCTGAGCGGACCGGCGTCACATCCCTGTTGCGCGACCTGAATCAGGCCGGAATAAAGGTTCGGGATCTGAAAACCACCCAGAGCTCGCTGGAAGATATTTTTGTGACCCTGGTCCACAGCTGATCGAAACGTCGCTCTGCCGACAAGAACCAAGACTCATGTGCTGGGTCGAAGGAACCGGAATGAATCTCTACGCTGTCAAGGCAATCTATCTCTATGAAATGGCGCGGACCTGGCGCACCCTGATGCAGAGCGTTGTCTCGCCGGTAATCTCCACGTCGCTTTATTTTGTCGTTTTCGGCTCGGCGATCGGGTCCCGCATCACGGAAATCGACGGCATTTCCTATGGCGCCTTCATCATTCCCGGCCTGATCATGCTGTCCCTTTTGATGCAGAGCATTTCCAATGCGGCGTTCGGGTCCCGCATCACGGAAATCGACGGCATTTCCTATGGCGCCTTCATCATTCCCGGCCTGATCATGCTGTCCCTTTTGATGCAGAGCATTTCCAATGCGGCATTCGGGATCTATTTTCCGAAATTCACCGGCACCATCTACGAATTGCTGTCGGCGCCGGTGTCCTATTTCGAGGTCGTGCTCGGGTATGTCGGTGCCGCCGCCACCAAATCCATGATTCTCGGGCTGATCATTCTGGGAACGGCCGGGTTTTTCGTCGATTTCGAAATCGCCCATCCGATTCCGATGTTCTGTTTTCTGGTCTTGACGTCCATCACGTTCTCCCTGTTCGGGTTCATAATCGGGATCTGGGCCGACAATTTCGAAAAGCTGCAGATCATCCCGCTTCTGGTGGTGACGCCCCTGGTTTTCCTCGGCGGCAGTTTTTATTCGATATCGATGCTGCCGCCATTCTGGCAAAACGTGACGCTGTTCAACCCGGTTCTGTATCTGATCAGCGGGTTTCGCTGGAGTTTTTACGAAAGCTCCGATGTCGGCCTCGGTCTCAGTATCGCGATGATACTGGTGTTCCTCAGCCTGTGTGTCGCCACGATCTGGTGGATATTCAGAACCGGTTACCGGATAAAGAAATGAGGTCGGCACTCTGCCAGCGGCATCGGCCGGTACAGGGCAGCGAGATCTTGATTGGCGGCGAATGGAACATCTCAGAAAGAAGAGTTTTTGGCTGACCAACAATATGCAGCGGTGTCTGCAAACGAATCGTGATTCGGTTTGTGGACACTCGTGATCGAACGTCTTGCCGCGCGTTCCGATTTCGAGGAAAGCCGGAGACAAACTGAGTCGGCGAATTGTGAGAGATGAGTTTCGAGCCTGTTTTCTGCATCAAAGCAGATGGCTGGGGCGGCAGGATTCGAACCTGCGAATGCCGATACCAAAAACCGGTGCCTTACCACTTGGCGACGCCCCACCAATGAGGTGGCGTCTCCTATAGCGGCTTCGAATTGTTCCCGCAACCGTTTCGACCGCCGAATTCGGACCCTCGGTGATTTTTCTGCAGAAAAATATCAGGACGGTAAAAACCCGCTGTCGGGTGACAGAATCCGTCTTGCGAGCCGGCGAAGACGTCGTTATAACCCCCTTCTGCAAATCAGCGGCCGGTCACCGGTTCGCGTGGCGCGGAGTGTGGCGCAGTCTGGTAGCGCACCTCGTTCGGGACGAGGGGGTCGCAGGTTCGAATCCTGCCTCTCCGACCATTTCATCCGATGATCAATGGCGATGTTTTGGAAACGGTTTGTTCGCATTCGTGAACAAACCGGTTATTTCGGCATTGCTGCCATTGCCAGCGCCTCTTCCTCTTCCAGCATGCGGTTGACCACTGCGTAGATGTCGTCGGCATCATCGACCCGCTGCTGTTGCGGAACCTCCTGAGCTTTCAGCCAGGAAATCAGGACAACCTGATAGATGGTCGCGGCCACTCTCCGCAAAATACGCTTCACAACCCGGAGCGGAAATTTCAAGGTCAGAAGCAGAGATTTGATTATCGTGAGCAGCGGAGCGATGTAGGGATAAATGGTCAATGCCGCCGCTTTTATATAGGGTCGGATCCCATCCGCGCCGAGCGCCACCATTGAGCGATCGTAGATCCGGTACAAAATCCTCACCAAGCCGGTGTGGCCCGTACCCTGATCCTGGCCCCCGTCGACAGGAAACAGGAGGCCCCTGATTTTCTTGAGAGGAAGGAAGTGCGACAAAACGGACTTCACAACGATCCATTGCCGATACCCTCTTGTTTCCATGACCTGTAGGATGTTCCGCCCGACCATGGTTACCCCGATCAGGCCGGGCCGTTTCTTGACAACGAAGAATCCGTCCGAATAGGCATAAATATCGAATCGATTCAAAACGGTTGATCTGAAGTGCAACTCTCCTACGGGAATCTTGCCCTCCGGGACCGGCGCGAATACCGCACGCAGGTTTTTGTCAAAATACTCCGCAGCCAGTTCAAGGTCGCCTTCCTGGAGGGCGCACTTGCCCTTTAACGCCAGCGCTGTCTGGTTGCGGGGCGCAGCGGCCAGGGCACGGTCGTAGGCGAGACGCGCCAAATCCGTCTCGCCCTGGGCGTAATACGCCTGAGCAGCGAAGGCTTCAGCGCGGGCAAGAATCGATTCGGACTGGGGCAGTGTGTTGACGATTGATTGTGCGGCTTCGCCATTTGCCAGTCGCAATTCGGCCTCCAGAAGCATTGCACCGGATGGCTCCCGTTTCGTCCCTTGCCAGGTTTTCAAATTGGCTGAGAATTCAGATGTCAACTGATCGAGCAGATCGTCACCGTATAGAGACGAGAAATTCTCCAGAATTTCCTTCTCGCGATCCCATTTCAGCGCGTCAACGCCATGCCTGAGCATTCTGCGGCTGATTATGAGATAGTGGGCATATGTATAGGCCTGATCCATAAGGACTGGGGGACCGCCGCGTTCGTATCCATTCGCAAGTATTGCTGCAGCCTGCGCAAAGTCGCCTGTCTTGGTTGCCTGCCTGGCGGTTTTATCCAAGTCATCAATGCGGACCGTGTCAATATTTTCCGGCAACAGATCGTTGAGCATCACGGACATTCATCTTCAATCGGAATGGAAAGTTGGCCTGCATTTGGCACAAATTGCCAGAACGCGCCAGTGCCTTGCGGCCGTTTGTTGAAATTGGGGACTGGCATTTCTGTCGGCTCGTGTTTAGAAGCCAATGCGGATCGACGGAATTGCATCGCAAGCCTGCGCGGGATGCGCGTGTGACGGGCGATTCGGTTGCCCGGCTTCGCTTCTCCGGTCTTTGCCCGTCCCACGGTGCATCTGCCGGGAATGAGAAGCTTTGGGGCGGCCACACATTATCTGGTTTGGGGTTGGGGAAACACGCCGATGGTGGGCACAAGTATGGCGACGGGGGCTGGAATCGAGCAACACGGCTCCGCAAATGTCCCACACAGCAAGAAGGGCAAGCCGCGTCTGCTGATGTCGACCGCGGTCTGGGGTGATTGGCATATGATGGTTCACCTCACGGTGAATCTGCCGACCCTCCTGGCCCCTGGAAACCTGCCGACACTGGCCGCCGCGTGCGACATGCAATACTTGATCTTTACGCGGAGGTCGGATTTCACACGTATCGAAGCGGACCCGGCGATTGCGAAGATCCGCGCTCTTGGCATAGACGTTACCATCGAATTTCTTCCCCCGGATATTTTGAAAGATCCGATTGCCGCGCACCACGCAGCCTGGGACATGGCGACGAAACGTGCAGGCGAGTCCGGATCGTTGCTTCTTCTGATGCCGCCGGATGTTGCCTGGGGCGGGCGGTCGTTCGGCTCGGTTGTCGACCGGCTCGAGCGCGGTGATCGCGCAGTTTTCATGACCTATTTGCGCGCCGAGAGCGTGAGCTTCGTAAAGGCGCTCAATGACCGCAAAAGCGCCGATAGCGTAGCGCTTGATATTTCGCAGAACGACATGGTTGATCTGTGCGTGCGCAGTTTTCATCCTCTGATGGCTGCGTCTGTACGTGACAGTGATTTTTTCCCGACGCATCCGGAAATGATTCTCTGGCCGGTCCCTGGAGAAGGATTTGCCGTTCGGGTTCTGGCGCGTGAAATGTTCCTGTTCGATCCGTCTTATTTCAATCTCAATCATGCAGCCTTGCCGGATCTTCCGCTGCAGCGCGGCGAAGCATCTTTTATCTGCGATAGCGATGACCTGTTCGCGGTGTCGCTGGCTGAAATCGGCAAGGACGTGCAATGGCATATTCGCCCGCAGGAAGCGTCGCCGATGACGATTGCACCCTGGTGGCTGCGATACGACAGCAAATCGAACGATTTCATGGCTGCCCAGAAGATCAGATGGCATTTCAAGCCGGTGACGGAAGCCAAATGGCGTGCCGTGGAGGCGGGATGTGACGTGTTTGTCCGTCGACTTGCCGCAGTCCGCGAAGGGATGCGCGTTTGGCAAATCGCCCAGACGCGCACATGCACGCAATCCGGCCGTATCCTTGCTTACATGCTCAACACCGGGGCTCTGGCACGCGCGGTAAAGGGAAGAGAGGGCGCTATCGTTTTTCTGCCGAAGAATGAAGCGTTCGAGAAATCGGGCGGAAAAGGCGGGTCGAACCATCCCGACCTGGCAGACGAAGCCGCACTGATCCAGCTGGTCAAGGCGCATTATGTGCCGCTTTCGTTCGAAGAGGTCGAATCGGATGACCCGATTCGGAGCATTTTGAATGGCGCAAAGCATAGCCAGCTTGACGGAGCAAACGGCCCCCTGACCGTGGCGGTCGACAACGACGGCGCGATCACGGTCGGTGGCGCTAAGGTTGTTTCGAAACCGATCAAGACCGGGTCGATAACAATCTATCTCATTGACGACCTGATTCGATAAAGTGCTGCGGCTGTAACTGCTGGCGGCTTCCGGGTTGAACAACTCAGTCCATAATCTCCGGCTTTTGATCGAGTGGATCCGTTTGCCGAAGCGGGGCCGCGAGGCAATGCATGAATATCGGCGACCGGAGCCTTCCGCATTGAGTCCTCGCCGCCGTTCCTCTTAACAAACAATGAGGGAAACGGCTGCGCATCCCTCACTTCGTGACATATTCGCCACAGCATGGACCAAAGGCCGCTCTCGTTTTCGTGAGGTCGCGGGTTGTTGTTGCTCTCGGATTTTCTTTCTGTAGGTTCGCCTCACAATGATCGCGAACTTCGGTTCCGTCATTGGACATTAAGGACGTCAGTCCGGCGGGAAGCTCAAGGCCCGCTTCATTGAAACCGGAAACAAACGAACGTGTTTCGCTTGTTTCTGCTTTGGAGGTCAGACA
>Ga0207422_1003922_pt1 | contig 13404 bp, 9 predicted proteins | sample MarCyaLeptolynsp_FD_187757 | JGI IMG/M metagenome (GOLD analysis project Ga0207422, IMG submission 187757) | Marine cyanobacterial communities from Panama - species 1 Leptolyngbya sp. (SPAdes) | ecosystem: Environmental > Aquatic > Marine > Unclassified | place: Panama: Panama City | collected...
TCATGGCTCCGGCGGTTATGGGATGCTGATAGGGCCTACCGCATCGAAACGAGAGATCGCGGCGTTCCGCAAGAAACTTCAAGCGAATCCGGCAAACTATATCGCTCAGCCCACGCTCTCGCTGTCGACCTGCCCGGTGTTCACCCGGCAAGGATTAGCGCCGCGGCATGTCGATTTGCGGCCGTTTGTGCTGGTGTCTCCCAACGGGGTTGAAATCACGCCCGGGGGGTTGACCCGGGTCGCGCTCAAGAAGGGCTCGCTGGTGGTGAATTCGAGCCAGGGCGGCGGCACCAAAGACACTTGGGTGCTCAAAGACTGATGGTCCAGAGGTTCGCATGCTAGGCCGGACGGCAAATGGCATCTTCTGGATGTTCCGATATCTTGAGCGTGCCGAAAACACCGCACGGTTGCTTGAAGCCGGGTTGCGCATGGCATTGACTCGCGATCTCGCAACTGCGGAAAATGAATGGCGTTCAGTTGTTGCTACACTCGGCCATCAAGCGCTCTACGAAACCCACAACAGCGAGTATTCCGGGCAGCAGGTTTGGAATTTTGTCCTACGCGACAAGGCCAACCCCGCGAGTGTTCGAGACATGCTGACAGCTGTCCGCACCAATGCACGGATGGCGCGTACCAATATTTCGAGCGAGGTCTGGGAGGCGGTCAACACCAGTTGGATGGATCTCGATCGTAAGCTCTCAAGGCCCGTGAGCCAAAGTGCGGTCGGTGAGGTTCTAGGAGCGATCCGGCAATCGGCGGCGCTCGTTCACGGCGCGTTTCATGGAACCATGCTCCGCAACGAGGGCTACCATTTCGCTCGAGCGGGTACCTATGTCGAGCGCGCCGAAAGCACCGCGCGGATCCTCGATATGAAGTACTTTTTGCTTTTGCCAACTTTGAGCCATGTTGGGTCGAGCCTCGATACGGCGCAATGGGAGCAAGTGCTGCGCTCAATGGCAGGAGACGCGGCCTATCTTTGGCTCAATGCCGGTCAGATCGAAGCACGCGGAATAGTAGAGTTCGTGGTTCTAGATGATCGTTTCCCCAGAAGTCTCTCATTCTGCCGCAGTGCCCTGCGCGAGAATTTGGCAGAACTTGCGCGCATGCATGGGCGTCAGGGACATTGCAATGCGCTGATGCAGGAAGCGGATGCGCGCATTGGCAGCTACTCCGTTGAAGATATATTTGAACAGGGCCTGCATGAGTTTCTCGTCGACTTTATGGCTCGCAATGCTGCGATCGGGAAGGCCATCGCCGAAGATTACAGGTTCTTGGCATGAAGCTTTCGATCCGACACACCACGCGGTACCGTTTCGCTGAGCCGGTCGTTCACGCGCTGCAACGTTTGCGCCTCACTCCTAAAGAAACACAAGGCCAGCAAATTTTGCATTGGGATATGGAGTACGAGAACGCCAGTCCTGAGCTCGAATACGACGATCAGCATTTCAACACTATAACTCTGGTCGCGGTCGAGCCAGGAGCGACTGAAGTCACTGTAACCTGCAAGGGAAGCGTGAGCACAGAAGACAACGCGGGGGTGATTGGTCGCCACTCAGGACATCTGCCGCTTTGGAGTTTCTTAGGTCAGACCAAGCTCACAAAACCGGGATCTAAGCTTAAAGCCCTCATTCGCGAGCTGACGCAATCGGATCACGACAAGCTGGAATACCTCCACGCTTTGTCGGCGATGATCCGCGATCAGGTGACGTATGAAACTGGGCAAACAGATGCGAACACTACCGCTGAACAGGCGGTCGAAGCCGGGCGCGGTGTGTGTCAAGATCATGCTCATGTCTTCATTGGCGCTGCGCGAGCGGCGGATATTCCGGCGCGCTATGTCAGCGGATATTTGATGATGAACGATCGGATTGAGCAGGAAGCCACGCATGCTTGGGCCGAAGCGCATATCGACGGATTGGGTTGGGTGGGGTTCGATGTTTCGAACGGGATAAGTCCCGATCCGCGATATGTGCGAGTGGCGACTGGTCGCGACTATCGCGATGCTGCTCCTGTCACCGGGATCAGTTTCGGTTCTACGGAGCAATTGTTGACGGTTGATGTCGCTGTCGAACAGCAGCAAGACAATCAGCAGCAATGACAGCTCGTCGTGGCCCCGCGCGAGCGCGGCTTCCTCGCGCTTGAGGCACAGCAGAAAACAAGCTAGCCGCGTGCCCTGCTGACCGGAGACTAAGATGACATATTGCGTAGGTATGGTGTTGGACAAAGGGCTTGTCTTGATGAGCGACACCCGCACCAACTCTGGTGTCGATAACATCTCAGTCTTTCGAAAGATGTTCCATTGGCAAGTTCCCGGTGAACGCATGATTACCGTCATGACCGCAGGCAATTTGGCTACGACGCAAGCCGTGATCAGCCAATTGGAAGAGCGCACAAAGGCGCCCGACCAGCGCGACAATGCGTTGATCAAAGGGCCGACCATGTTCAATGTTGCGACAGAGATCGGCCGGTTGCTTCGCGGCACGATTGAAGAACGGCAGATCGCGAACGGAGATCGCGGGAAGGGGCGGTTTACGGCATCTATCATCCTGGCTGGCCAGATCGCTGGCATGGAGCCGCGCCTATTCATGATCTACCCCGAAGGCAACTTCATCGAAGCGAGCTGGGACACGCCGTTCTTCCAGATTGGCGAAACCAAGTATGGCCGGCCAATTCTGATCCGCGGCTATGATCGAGATATGAGTTTCGAGGACGCGGTTAAGCTGCTCATGGTGTCATTCGACTCGACGCTCAAGGCGAATTTGTCGGTTGGACTGCCATTGGATCTTATGGTCATAGAGCGAGACACATTTGAGCCGACACATCAGCACAGGGTCGATCATGATGACCCCTATTTTGGCTCGATCTCTTCGAGTTGGGGCGATGCTCTGAAATCGGCTTTTCAATCCTTGCCGGACTATACTTTTGATCCCGACGGATAGAACCAGACTGCTACAGTCTCGAAGCCAACGAGGCGATCAAGCGATCGAGAATGATTGATTGGTTCAATTCGGATCGACTGTGTCCGCAGAATAGCGGGGCGCATGGCTGGAGTTCGAAGACTATAACTCCAGATCGGCGAAGTTGTCCCTCATTGACTTGTAAAATCGTTGCATATCAGAAGGATGATAGCCAAGGCTCAGCTTCACATCGTCGATCGCTCTAACCGCAATCGGGCCGAAGTCGCCAGTTTGGGCTTTGCGCTCGGGCACCATTGTGAAGTGTACGGAAACCTCACCGAATTGTGCGCGCATCCGCCTACTAGCGGGTTCATTATCGCCAGTGACGCTCTGTCTGATCGCGGCGTTGGGGACATCATTGATCGGCTGGATCGCCTAGGGATCTGGTTGCCATTGATTGCCGTTGCGGAGCGGCCTCGTCCTTCAAGGATAGTGGCCTCGATCAAAGCTGGTGCTCTAGACTATCTCGCCTTGCCGCTGGATCGTGATCGGCTTGAACGTAGCCTCGATGCAATCGCATCGGAGGCAGAAGTGTTCGAATCCGCACGAAAGAAGATGATTGAGGCAAGAGATCGAATTGCATCGCTCTCGAACCGCGAACGCGAAGTACTCGATTGGCTCACCGAAGGTAGCAGCAACAAGGTGATTGCGAGGGCCCTCAACATCAGCCCGCGCACGGTTGAGATTCATCGCGCAAACATGATGAGCAAGCTGGGGGCTCGTCACGCCGCCGAGGCGGTGCGATTAAAGTTTGAGGCCAACCTGGACTCTCTCATCACCATTGTGCCTAAGAATTAGCGGCAGAAGGTGCCTTCTCCACTTTCAAAGTGAAAATGGTCGCGATGCGCGGCGTTATATTCTGGACCCAGAACCACACCAAAGCGTTTGCAGGCGCTTTTGTGCACCACCCTCAGAAACTCGCGTTCGGCGGCCGTCCCGCCATCCCAATCCTCTTTGAGGACGATCCGGCGGCCGTCTTCGAGTTCAAATCCAGAGACATCGATAGCGGCTCCGCGTGAATGCGCCGAGCGACGGCTGCTGCCAGCAATGTTGCGGCAGGCATAGCTCCCCATTGTCTCGATCCGTACCAACGGACTGCCAAGTATCTGCCTGGCCGCTCTATCAACACCAAACCGCGCCCAATTGCTGAAGGCGGTCGCGGTTTCGCATTTCACCGCGCCGAGATTGGTGATGCCGAATTCTGCGTTGTCGCCCGAAAGTGACATCAACCGGACTGTGCCAAGCTTATTGCACCCGGGGGAAGAATAGCTGTCGGGAATGGGTGAGAAATTGGCACCAGCTTGCGACAATTTGGCATGGCAAGTCCGGTCGCCGGCGCGCTGCGTCACCTGGCGAGGGGCTGAAGCCACCCGCGGCGCGGGCGACGACTGCACCGATTGCCTGTATCCGTCATTTCCATAACTCTTCGCACTCGCGCTTGGGGCGCTCGCTGAAGGAATGATACCTCCACAACCGGCCAAAGCGGTTGCTGCTGCAAGCAGGGGGATGGCTCGAAAGATGCTCTCGCTTTTCATGGTGAGAGCTTATTGGGCAAACCCAGTTAAAGCGGGTCGAAGGACTAGCCTTAACGGGAAATAACCATAAGTCGGATGGGATGCATAATCCCTCTGCAGCTTTAGGGGAGATCTTCCGCGACTTGCTCCCAGAGCTCGATTTTGATCCCGTTCGGATCGAGAATCCAAGCAAATTTGCCGTAGCCCTCATCGGCTGTGTCGAGCACTTTGACATCACGAGACTTGAGAAGTTCGACAAATCCGTCGAGATTACTGACTCGCAGATTAATCATGAATCCGCTTCGACCAGGCTTAATATACTCATCGTCTTTGAAGTGACTGATGAGCGAATATGGGTTTGCCTTTGGCTCTTCAGACCATGCAAGCTGCGGCCCGTACTCACCGTCAATGCCAAGCTTTTCGCGGTACCAAGCGCGCGTCGCTTCGGGGTCTTCCGCGACATAAAAAATGCCGCCAAGGCCTGTGATTCGTGGCTCATTCGATCCTGCCATCTCACTTTCTCCCATTCGAGTCGTTTTCGTGATCCCGTGCGATAGGATGAACCTGAAGGAGCGTTACGTCTATTCCTCTCAGAACCGTGTGGTGAATTCCACCAGGCTTTGCGGCAAGGCATCCAGCAACGCGATCTCGATCACCTTGTCGAATCCAGTGACCACCATGATCCCGACGACGAGCAGCGCCATCCCGAAAAGCGGCTTTCCGTATTTGGCGAGCACTTGCAGTGTTTTGCGGCGTTCGCCCAGCGCCTTTCGTGAGCCATAGGCAAAAGCGAGGATAGAAGTCGCGACCCCTAGGCCAAAGACCAAAAAGATAAAGAAGCTGGCGAACAGGTCCTGGCCTTGGCTGGCCGCTGCAATTGCCACACCGAGCGTTGGGCCAACGCACGGAGCCCAAACGACACCGAGCAGCAAGCCGACCGCATATTGGCCGTACCAGTTTTCACCGCTAACCTTTGCCAGTCGCTGATTGCCAAAATTCGAAATAGGCGCGGCCGCTGCACTCAACGCCGTCTGTGCCTGCGGCACCAGCAATACGAATCCGGCAATCGCGAGCAAAGCGCCAGCAAAAAGCCGTATGGCCTGTTCGTTGATCCCGATCGAGTAGCCGAATGCGATGACCGTGAAGCCGAACAAGGTGAAGCTGGTAACAAGGCCTGCAGCAAGAGCAAGCGGTCCGAACCGGCTCTTGCCCAAAGCCGATGCGACCAAGATCGGAACCAGCGGCAGCACGCAGGGATTAAGGATCGTCACCAATCCAGCGACGAATGACAAGAGGGTGCTGCCGATCATGGTCCGTACTTGGTCGGTGCTGGCTCAGAGTGCGCTCAGTACGATCTGACGCAGCTTTGCACGGTTGGTCTGCGCGATCGAACGCGCGACTTCCTTGTCTCCCTGGAACACCAGGATTGTCGATTGGCGCGGGATGCGGTGCGCGCGCAGGAATGCTTTCTCGTCGTCGAAGTTCACTTTCACGAACTTGACGCCGTTCCCCTGCTGCTCGGTGCGTAGCTCCTCGAGAATGGGCGCTTGCGCGCGGCACGTGGGGCACCAGTCGGCATAGACATCAACCACGATCGTCTCGCCTTTGGCTTGAGCCATGGCGAAATCACTTGCGTTGTAGGTCGACCAGCTTTTGGCTTCGGCGCTTACGGCAAACTGCGTCACACCTAAGAGCAGCGCACCAATAAACGAAATAAGAGCGAACAGACGAAGCATTATCGAACTCCAATAGGATTGCACCGGCGGAATTGCCGGTGGTTTCCCTCGGAGTTCGCGCACAAAGGCTGCCCGGTTACAGGCGCTTCAGAAAAAATCTCGGATCCTAAAACCCTTGCGCTTGGCCGTCCTTGCGCATTTCAGTCGCTCCGCTGAGCACGCCGGTTTCAGGATCGCGCGCGATCGCCTGATAGCCACCGAACATGATGCCGTTGCTCACCACGCGGACGTTGTGACCCATCGCTTTGAGCGCTTCGACCGTTGCCTCCGGTATGCCGGGCTCGACGTTGAGCGTACCAAGCGGGTCTGCGGCGGGACCGCTATCACGCTCGGTTGGCTGGCGCCCACCTGTGTGATTGATCCGTGCTGCGTCGCCGGCTTCCTGCACGTTCATGCCATAGTCCGCGATGTTGATCAGCACCTGGACGTGGCCTTGCGGCTGCATCCCGCCGCCCATCAGGCCGAGCGTCATGAACGGCTTGCCATCCTTCTTCACAAACGCCGGAATGATCGTGTGGAACGGACGCTTGTTTGGCTCGTAGGCATTGGCATGCTCGGGGTCCAAGCTGAACAGCTCGCCACGATCCTGAAGCATAAAGCCAAGCCCGTCAGGCACCAGCCCGCCGCCCATGCCGCGGTAGTTTGACTGAATCAGGCTGACCATCATCCCGTCGCCATCAACCACAGTGAGGTAGGTTGTATCTCCAGGGCCTTCGAGCTTGTCTTCCACCTCGATTTCACCGGGGTCGAATTCAGGTTTGGCCTTAGCTGGATCGATCAGGGCAAAGCGCTCCTTTCCGTATTCCTCTGTCAACAGCTCCATCGGGAACGGCGCAAAGTCCTGATCGGCGTAGAACCGCGCGACATCGGCATAGGCGAGGCGTTTGGCTTCGGTGATGTAATGGATCACTTCTGGGCTGCCGCGCTCCCACTGGCGCAGGTCTACATTCTTGAGGATGTTGACCATCTGCAGCGCCGCAAACCCTTGTGTGTTCGGCGGCAGCTGGCACATCTCGAAGCCGTCGCGATACGCGGCGCAGGCCGGTTCGACCCATTCGCTGGTGTGATTGGCGAAATCTTCGAGCGTGTAGGCTGAGCCCTGTCGCTGGAGATAATCGACCATCACCCTCGCAGTTTCGCCTTCGTAGAATTCATCGCGTCCATTCTGGCCAATCCGCTCGAGCGTGTCGCCAAGATCAGGGTTGGTGAAGATATCGCCGACCTTGGGAGCCCCGTTGGGAAAGAATGTCTTTCGAGCGTTGTCGAATTCGAACTCATAGCTTTCGAGGCGGCGTTCATAGGCGCGCAATCCGCGCCCGAAGTACATCGCAATTACGGGCGCAAGCGGGTGGCCTTCGCGGGCATAGCTGATCGTTGGCGCGAGAATTTCGCTCATCGGCTTGGAGCCGAACTTTTCGTGCATCGCGAACCAGCCATCGACCGTGCCTGGGATCGTCACCGGGAGCGGACCGACCGGAGGGAGGCTGTCGGCCCCATCGAGCTTCTCTAGCAACTGGTCGAGTGTCTGGCCCGATGGGCTGCGGCCTGAACCGTTGAGACCATAAAGCTTGTCGGTCTTGGGATCGTAAATGATCGCGAAGATATCACCGCCGATCCCGTTGCCGGTTGGCTCCATCAGGCCGGTGGCCGCGTTGGCGGCGATCGCCGCGTCAACCGCATTGCCGCCCGCCTTAAGGATATCGAGTGCGATCTGGGTCGCGAGCGGGTGTGCGGTCGCGGCCATACCGTTCTGGGCGATCACCGGGCTGCGCGACCAGCCGGCCCCGACCGGACGACCACCGCCGCCGATTTGCTCGCCAACCGGGCGCGCCTCGGGTGCATCGGGCATGTCCTGCGCGACGGCAGAAGGGGCGGAAAGGACGAACAGGCTCGCGCCAGATAGGGCTGTGGCAGCGAGCGTAGCAAAAAGGCGCAAAGAGGGTACTCCAATGTGTTTGTAAGCCAACTCATCGCTACGGCGTGAGTTCCGCCGAGGCAAGCCGGGGAGCGGTTTACGGCCCGGCCGAGTAATCGAGACGCAGCTCACTTGCCGTGCACAGGGTGGAACACCAAACGCCGTTCTGAAAAGTGTGACTTTTCGGCAAATCCGCTGAAACGCTGGGTTAGAAGGCGGTGACACTGAGCAAACTGTGACCTTCCAATTCATCGCCGTTTCTTCCTTTGGACGTTCCCAAGACCTCCTGCGCTGGTTGTGCAGGTCGGGTGGGTAAACGCCAAAGTTGGCCCACCAAAGGCGAGCTTCCCGGCGAAACGAGTTAGCAAGTGATAGGCAAGTAGGAAATCGAGGACTGTGGATGAGGCCACTTCGAACTCTGGCCCGATGGCGAGCTTTGGCGGAGCGCTTTCGGCCAAAAGATTCAACCTGTTCACACTCCGCTTAAACTGGGTATGACAATTCGTGGTTGTGTTGCACTTGGGAGGAAGGCGCCATCGTGGTTTCGCGGCTCATATCGGGAGTGATCGTTTGGAGCGCGCTGCTTGTTCCCACCACGGTTTATGCAGTTCGGGATGAACAAGCAGAAGTACGGTTGCCGGTTCAAGCCAATCTCCCTGCAGAGCCATCCAGCTCAGTGCAATCAGAGCGAGCCGAGTTGCTCGCAGAGGCAGAGGAGCTCTTCGAAGCGGCGGTCAAGGCGGACAAAACCGGCAGTGCGCGTTCAGCCAAAGCCCACGCCAAGCGATCCTTCGACATGCGCGAGGCGGCGTTAGGAGAACGTCATGCTCTCACGCTTGATAGTCAGTATATTCTTGCCAAGGCGTTGCTCCGGCTCAAGGAGAATGACGAAGCGCAGTCGCAGCTCGAGCGCAATTTCCGCCTTCGCCGCGAGGTCAAAGGATTGCGAGATCCCGATACGCTAAACAGCTTACACAGTTGGGCGCTCGCATTGTTCCGGCTTGAACGATGGGAGGAAGCAGAGCCCTTGTTCGCCCGCGCAGTGCAGTTGCGACGCGAAGTGCTGGGGAACACAAGCCGCGCCACATTGACCAGCCTGCAAGGCCACGCGCTCACGCTAGAGCGGCTCGGACGCTACGCCGAAGCTGAACCGCTTTATGCGGAGCGACTGGAGGCTTCGATCCGTCGATCCGGGATCAAGCACGCACGTAACCGCTCGACCGTGCATGACTATGCCCGCATATTGTATCGGTTGGATCGGTTTGAAGACGCCGCACCCTATTTTGCCCAGTCGGTCGAGCTGAACCGGACGAATTTCGGCGAACGCGATGGGCGGACACTATTTGCGCTTGATTGGCAGGCCTCGAACTATGAGAAATCGGACAAGTATGAAAAAGCCGCGGACGTTCTCGATCAACTGTTGAGCTTGCACGAGGCCGCCTCGGGTCAGAGGACTTCAGCCGCGTTGAAAGTCCGCGACCGGCTTGCCCAAGCCTTTTCCGACCTGGGTTGGTTTGACGCTGCAGCGGAGGAATATGGTACCAATCTTGCCATTCGGCGCGAATTGCTCGCGCCGGAAGACGGAGCGATTCTCTCCAACGCCCAGGACTATGCATCAAGCTTGGCCAACCTCGGGCGGACCGACCAAGCCATTGATCTCCTGGAGCGCGAGTGGACTGTGCGCAAGGAAAAGCTGGGCGCGGATCACCAGAGCACCGCCTTGGCCCGGTTCTTCTATGCGCTGATGCTGGCGCGCGGGGAGCGCCATGCCGAGGCAGAACCGTTGCTGGCGAACGAAGTGCGCTTGATGGAGCAACAACGTGATCGGCTTGATCCCTTTTTGCTCATGCTGCGCCAAAACTATGCGGATTCGATCGCCGGGCAGGGGCGATACAAACAGGCGATTGATTTGTATGCGGCCAATCTGAAACTGAGCCGAGAAATCCATGGTGCAACCGATTCACGAAGCCTTGATGCTCTCAACGACCTAGCTTGGACCTATGCCAATGCTTGGCGCTACGAAGATGCGATTGCGAGGTTCGAAGAATTGCTCGCGCTGCGCACGCAAGTGGCTAGCGCGACGCATGAAACGACGCTGCAAACACGGTTTGACCTGGGTCAGGTCGCTTCCGAAGCGGGGCAGCATGAGCGCGCCTTGGCAGCTTTTGAGACGGTCGAAGCCGCATATCGCGGATCGCTTAACTGGAGTGACTTTCGGCTGTCCGATGCCGTTCGAACGCGCGGCCTGACGCTGGTGAAAGTGGGCCGGTCGGACGAAGGTACGAAGCTGCTGGAAGAGGTCGCTGCTGAGACCGAAAAGGCGCTGGGAGAACGCGATCCGAATGCGCTAAAGGCCCTGAATGATCTTGGCCTCGCCCTCGCGCTGACAGGTCAATATGACCGCGCCGAGCCGATTCTGGCGCGAACGGTTGAGATTAGCCGGACTTTAAAGTCGGTCGAGCCGAACAGTCTGGCGAGGACAATCGAGAATTATGGATTAGCCGTCGCGGGACTGGGAAAGTTGGACGAGGCCGAGGCGCTTGGCAAAGAAGCCTGGACAATCATGCAGAAAGCGAGGGGCGATTCTGACCCTGAGACATTGCGCATGCTATCCAATTACACCGAGATGGTCCGGCGTCGGGGCCGATTGGATGAGGCCGCAGAGCTGTACACAAAGGTAATTGCCTCGCAGCGCGAAGCGCTCGCGCCGGAAGATCCTTCGCTGCTAGAAAATCTCGTCTCGTTCGGCTGGGTCTTGCATGAAAGCGGGAAGACCTTCGAAGCCGAACCCTTGTACCGCGAGGCGGTCCGAAAAGCCGTGACCGCGCACGGGCCGCGCCATCATTTGACTTTTGAATATCTCACCAGTCATGCGAAGATTCTGATGCTCTTGAGGCGGCTCGACGAAGCCGAACCCCTTATGCGTCAGGCCTATGAGTTATCGCGTGAGATCTTGCCTCCGCTGCACCAGGGGCGAGTCGACGCCCTGTTGAGCTATGGGCGAGTGCTCAAACGAAAGGGGCGCTACTCGGAAGCTGCCGATCTGATGGCACGGGCAGCGGCCTTGAGTGTTGAGGTGTTTGGTGAAAACCATCAAACGACATTCGAGACCCAACTAGCTTATGCCGAAGCCCTGCTTGCAGCCGATGAGGCCGTCAAGTCTGTCGAGAAGCTGCACGAGCTGCTCCGGTTCCTCGATCCCAATAGCAACGCAAACGATGCCCAGCGATTGAGCCTGAGCCGGGTCGCGACCACGATCGCGCTCAAGGCGAAGCGCTATGACGCAGCTAGAGAATACGCCCGTGAGTGGTTCACGTTGAGCACTGAGATAAGGGGCGTGGCCCATTCCACGACACAGCAAAGCATGGTGATATTGAGCAACCTTCTTCGCGCCAATGGTGAAACCGAGGAAGCGCTTCTCCTATCGCGACGCTTTGTGGCGCAATATCGCAGCCGTTTGACCGAAATCCAGGATGCGAGCTTGCGCGGTGAAGACCAGGCAGAACGCCAATTTTCCGCCGGCAAGACCATCGAAAAGTCCCATTTGATGGCGCTGTGGTCCCACCAAGCGAGCCTTGGTGCGCTCGACGAAGCGCTTCGGAATGAGGCGTTCGAGTCGATGCAAAATGCCAGCGCAAACACCGCATCCAGCGCGGTCGCCAAAGCCGCCGCGGCGCGATTTGCGACTGAGCTGGGGCTGCAGGAAATCGTGAAAGAGCGAGAACAAGCCGAGCTTGCTTGGTCCAAACTGGACGCCGAACTGGTGAATGAACGCATCAAAGGAACCGTCAATACAGACCGTATCAATACGCTGCAGGATCAAAAGCATGCGATCGAAAGCAGCGTCGAGGAGATCGACCGCCGCCTCAAACGCGAGGCCCCGAACTTCTTCGCGATCCTGGCCCAAGAACCAACCGCGTTGAGCTCGGCGAGAGAGATTTTGCGCGCAGACGAGGCGATCCTGATGTTGGTGCCGACAGCCAAGAGTGCGCAAGTGATGGCGATCACCCGAGAGAACACCGCCTGGGCTGAAGGTCAGACCTCTGTGCGCTGTTTGGACGAGAAGGTCGACATCTTCCGGTCAGGATTGGAGGTGGATTCATCGGGCCGCTTGCCGCTGTTTGACTTCACTCTGGCAAATGAGCTGTATCATGAGCTGATTGCGCCGGTCGAAGCGATTTTGGAGGGCAAGCGCCGGGTTTACATTGTGGCTGAAGGGTCGCTCTCTCGCCTGCCGCTTGGAACCTTGCTGACCGCACCATTGGCCGGGCACGAACCGGAGGAAGGAAGTGATGAATATGAGCTTCCCGAAGACGAGACTCCCACCATTGTAGTGACGGACTCGCATTGCGGGAGCGTTGAGTTTTTGCCAGGTTTTCGGATTGCGTTACCAAGCGCCGATGACGACGGCGACAAGGCTATAGCTCGCGGAAATACGCGCAAAGTTTTCCAGTCGAATGGGGCAAGCGTCCGCGCCACCATGCTCGGTTTATCCCCGATCGCGCCGGTTAGAACCAACGACCCCGACGATTTCCTCGCCGCACAATGGCTGGCTGATCGCTATGCTTTGGTCACGCTGCCATCGTTGCAATCGCTGGTCTATATCCGCACCTTCGGAGTCGATAGTGAGAGCAACCGAGGCCTCGGCTATGTCGGGTTTGGCGATCCGATCCTCGCGGCGCATGCGTCGCGCAAAGGCACTCGAGCAGCGGGTGCGGTTGCAATCGACGCGGCGGAGATGGTCGGCGAGACGCGCAGCGCTACAGGCGTCAATCTCATGAATCCGGCCTCGCTCAAACGGATGAAGAGCCTTCCAGGAACAAAGGACGAGCTTGAACGGGTCAGCCGCTTGCTCGGGGCGTCGAACGACACGCTGTTCTTGGCCGAGCAAATGACCGAGCCCGCAATTCGTGGCGCGGATCTGTCCCAGACCCGCATCTTGCATTTGGCCACCCATGGCTTGACCAGCGAAGAAGGCAATCGATTTGGCAATCTTGCTGAGCCCGGTCTGGTGTTCACCCCGCCCGAACAAGGCAGCGAGGCCAATGACGGTTACCTCTCCGCCTCAGAAGTGGTCGGGCTCGATCTGACCTTGGCCGAATGGGTGATCTTGTCGGCCTGCAACACCGCTGCGCCTTCGGGACAGCCTGGCCAGACTGGCCTGTCGGGCCTCGCGCAGGCATTTTTCTACGCAGGGGCCGAGAGCCTTTTGGTGAGCCATTGGCCAGTGTTTGACAGCATTGCGCCGATCCTCACTGCCGAAACGCTGCGGCGGTCTGAAG
>Ga0207422_1003923_pt1 | contig 13402 bp, 10 predicted proteins | sample MarCyaLeptolynsp_FD_187757 | JGI IMG/M metagenome (GOLD analysis project Ga0207422, IMG submission 187757) | Marine cyanobacterial communities from Panama - species 1 Leptolyngbya sp. (SPAdes) | ecosystem: Environmental > Aquatic > Marine > Unclassified | place: Panama: Panama City | collected...
GCGATAAGTTACCAGTTTCACGTGTTTCTCCGTTGGTGGGTCAGGCTGTACCTGTCACGGGCTGGTGCCCGTCATTGTCCTGATAGGCTTCTTCCCGGTAGAAACCGAGTTTTTCCATGACCGGCAGATCGTTGAAGGAAAACAGGCATGCATCGTCGCTGGACGAGGCGTTGGCGTGTTCGTGCCACATCCAGGTGGGCACACAGAAAATATCCTTTTCCTTCCAGTCGAAGCGCCGGCCGTTGATAACCGAATAACCTTCGCCCTTGGCGACGTGGTAGATCACATTGCCCGTATGGCGGTGCGCTCGGGTCTTTTCACCCGGCCGCAGCATCTGCATGTGTGCGCCCATGGTCTGCATGACGTGCCCCCCGGTGCTCGGGTTGGAATAGCGCATCATGACCCCGTCGAACCGGGAGCCGTCGGTCGCTTTGGCGTAATTGTTCAGGCCCTCGTAGGTCTCGTCCCAACCGAACTTCATCAGCGGCGAATAGGGGCGATCCCAGGTTTCGCCGGCCGGCAGAAGGCCCGCAGTGCCATAGGAGTTCGGCGAATCGTTCACCGGATAGTTCGGGCGCTGGTAGATCTCGGGATGCACTTCATAGAAGTTTGCCTCCAGCGCATTGGTCAGCGGAATGTCGAGACCGTCCTGCCACATGGAGGTTTCGCCGTCTTCGTCCACACCATGGTCATGCCAGGTGCCGTTCGGCGTGATGACGAAATCGCGGGCCCCGAACGTGACCTTGTGACCGTCGACCACCGTATAGGCGCCGGATCCCTCCATAATGAAACGCAGTGCCGAGGCGGCATGATTGTGCGCTGATGTCTTTTCTCCGGGGCGCATGACCTGAATGCCGGAAAAAAGCCAGCCGCAGCAGGCGCTGACCTCCTTGCGTTTCGGATTGCGCAGATAGACGACGCGGCGCCCGGCCTTTTCCGGAGACACCAGGTCGAGGGACCGCATGACCTGGTGCCGCAACTGGGCATGACGCCAGATCGTGGGCGCGGAGCTGGGTGTCGGTTCCCAGGGCTCGATATCGTTGGCCACGGTCCATAATGCACCAGTCTCAAGGTGGGCCAGATCGTCGTAATAGGCTTCCAGTTCGGCATCGTCCTCGACGAGGGCGCGGCCGATCTGCTTGTCTCTTTCGTCGATCGTATCCATTGGTTTTTCCTTGTTAGAACCCCTTTGGAAACGTCTGAAACCGGGGTGTCGAGATGTCACGATACATACAGTTTGCCAGTCCTGCCAACCATGTGAACCCGTCGAGCGCAAGTCAGGTCCGCAAGGTTGCAGATTCTTACCGGTACCACAGGCTTCGGCATGCGTTCGGATATCGGTCTTGCTTTGGTATCAATTCAAATCCATTTCAAGTTGAAGGTAAGGACCGCCACTCATGCCTTCGCTGCGGAAAAAACCCAGATGCAGGGCATTGTCGCGGGCGACCATCGTCCGCATCACGGGAATACCTGCCGCTCTGAATTCATCGGCCATGGCCTGGAACAGGCGCTTTCCCACGCCTTTCAGCCGGGAATCCGGTTCAACCGAAATGGCGAAGAGCCAGCCGCTCGGTTCGGAACCGAATTCCCAGGTTCTGATCTCGCCGACCGCAAAACCGAGAAGCGGATGAGGGGACGCCGCATCAATAGCCTCAGCCGCCAGAAAGATCCTTTCCTGCAGACGTTTCTGCCCGTAGCGGGCAAAGATATCGGCCCAATAGTCGGGCTTTCCGATCCCGGTCACCCGTTCGTCCAGTCCGATCACGGCCGGCAAATCACCTTCGAGCGCCCGCCGGATCCGGATCCCGTTCCGAAGACTGCCGACAGAGCCGGTTTCGCTGGAACCGTCTTTCGGGTTTTTCTGGATGTTCACATTCCGATTCCCGTTGCCGGAGCCGTTCATCATCTCGTGGAAACGCTGAATTGCACCGGTTGTGTGTGGTTGCCCATTGTCGGCTCAGACAAACCCGCCCGAAAGGAAGCGTTCCAAGCCCTGTGGGGATGATAATGGCCAGACATTCCCGGATATCGCAAGCGCGAGCCTGTCTAGGCACACTGAATTTCTCCCGGATTGCCGATATTGATGTTTAAAAAAGCACAGTATTGTGCGCATATTGGATGTGGAAACAGAGGGAGTGAAGTGCGATGCCGCGAAGGCCCATCCTCATTGCCGGTGGTGGAATCGGCGGCCTGGCGGCCGCGCTGTCGCTGGCCAGAGCCGGGCAAGCCAGTGTTGTTCTGGAGCAGGCGTCGCAGTTCGGAGAGATCGGCGCGGGGATTCAACTGGGTCCGAATGCGTTTCACTCGTTCGATTATCTTGGAATTGGCGACCGGGCCCGGGAGGGAGCTGTTTATGTCGACAAATTGCGCCTGATGGATGCAAAGACGGCGGAGGAAATCTGTCACATTCCACTTGACGAACCGTTCCGCCGACGGATGGGCAATCCCTACGCCGTTGTGCATCGGGCCGACCTGCACGGTATCATGCTGGAGGCCTGCGCCGCGCACGAACTCATTGATCTCAGGACCCGTCATACCGTCCTGGGATATGAGCAGGACGGGCGCAAAGTGGCTGCTCTTGTCGAAGGTCGTGAACCGCTGACCGGTTCGGGGCTGATTGCGGCCGATGGCCTGAATTCGGCGATCCGGGCACAGATGGTCGACGACGGCCCGCCGCGTGTTTCGGGGCACACGACTTATCGGTCGGTGATCCCGACCGAGGACATGCCGGAAGACCTGCGCTGGAATGCGGCGACCCTGTGGGCCGGGCCCAAATGCCATATCGTGCACTATCCGCTGAAGGGCTGGCAGGCCTTCAACCTCGTCGTCACCTACCATAATCACGCCCCCGAAGCGGTTGCCGGCAAACCCGTTTCGAAGGACGAGGTGCGGCGCGGGTTTGAACATATTCACCCGCGTGCGCGCCAGGTCATCGATCACGGCAAGGACTGGAAATTGTGGGTCCTGTGTGATCGCGACCCGATTGTTGACTGGGTCGACGGACGTGTTGCGTTGCTCGGTGATGCCGCCCATCCGATGTTGCAATATCTGGCCCAGGGCGCCTGCATGGCCATGGAGGATGCGGTCTGTCTCGGGGCCATGGTGGCCGACCATTCCGATCTGGAAACCGCGCTCGAACACTACCGGGCGCGGCGGGTTGTGCGCACCGCCCGCGTGGTAATGGGCAGCCGGCTTGTCGGGGATTATGTCTATCATCCCGATGGTGCGCAGGCACTGGTCCGCAACGCGGTTATGGGCGCACGCACACCGCAGGAATGGTATGACCGGATCGAGTGGCTCTATGGGGGAAACGGGCTCGATCCTCTTTGAACCCGAATCTGGCTCTGAAATTGGCGAAGGGATGTTGTTATGGATTCCGGTTCCTGTCGGGATTGCCAGACTGAAGAGGACGTGGAACGGCCTTCGACCGCGTCTGTGTTTTCGATGCCGGGGCATTTGCTGCGCCGTTGCCACCAGATCGCAGTCGGGATTTTCCTGGAGGAGTGCCGGTCGAAGGACCTCACGCCGCTGCAATTTGTTGCTCTTGCCACCCTTGCCGAACGGGGGCCTCTGGATCAGGCGGCGCTTGGAAGGGTCGCCGCGTTCGACCGAACAACATCGGCAACCGTGATCAGGGCGCTCGCGGAGCGGGGGCTGGTCACCCGCCGTCAGTCAGAAGAGGACAAACGCTCCAAGATCGTGACGCTAACGGAAGCGGGGGAAACCCTTCTGAGAGAAGTACGGAACGACGTGGATACTGCACAGGCGCGCATCGTATCGCCGCTTTCAGCGCGCGAGCAGGCCCAGTTAAGGAGGCTTCTCGGCAAAATCGCGGATGAAAACAACGGGTTCAGCCGTGCTCCGCGGTTCGACGCTTAGGACTTTTCACTGTTCCGCGGAGACAGCGAAAAACTTCGAAGCGTCACGCGTCGGGGTCTTTCGCCCTATCCGATGAAAACCAGACGTGCTCGCAAATTGCTGTCGCCGATTGATCCGGCGATCTATCGGAAGAGAGCCAGGCCGAACGGGTCGACCATGCCTGTTCACTCGTTGGCACTTTTGAAAACCCGTCGAAACCGGATGCGCCAATACAGGGAATGAACCAGGCCGGTGCGATCGGTTTGACCTCGAAACCCTGTTTGCGTCTGGTCAGCACTATCGCCAGGCCGACCCAGCGGGACGGACGCCATGGCATGATCATTCGTCCATTTTCGGACAGGGCCCGCAACCAGGACAGGGGCGGTGCGGCGACGCCGGCATTGACGTAGATCAGGTCGCATGCGGGAATTTCGGAGTGCGTCGCGTCCGCGTTGACCAGTGTAACATTGGAACATCCGGCCAGGTTGGTCCTTGCTGCGTAAGCCAGAGCGTCGTCGATTTCAAACGCGTGCACCATCCCGGGGGCAACGAGATTGGCAAGAATGGCGGAATAATAGCCGGTCCCCACACCGACATGGCAGACCGTTTCCTCCGGTTGCGGCGCAACGGCTCCGATCCAGGAGGCGTGCAGGAAGGGCTCGCCATTGTTGATGCCTTTGGGGAGGTCGAGGGCAATCAGGTTGTTCTGGTAAAGGTAAAGGGGGTCGGCGCTTGGCGTTTCCACATAGGAATTCCCGACCATGATCTGCCAGGGGCCCGGTGGCAGATAGTCCTCACGCAGGACTGTTTCAAACGCCCGCTTCATTCTCGGATCCCGCGAGCGGCTGGCCTTTGTCATCATGCTGGCAAAGAATGATCGTATTTCCCGAATATCCGCGCGCTGCTTCACTGGTCAATCTCCCTTGCCGGGATGGAATCCGCAAATCCCGGCGTTGCTGTTGCGGCGGAGCGGAATGATTCACTGTGTTTCCGAAACGCCGAACGTTTGCGATCTCTTGATTTCCGCAACTCTGCCCTGTTCGGACCGGCCTGTGCGATCAGGAAAGGCCGAGCGAGCGGGCCGCGGAACCGATGCAATCGTCGATAGTCTCAAGCGCCGCATCCATCTGCCCGCGGGTCAGGATGAGCGGCGGCGTGAATGTCAGGGTGTTTCCCATGGTTATCTTGAAGGACAGGCCCTCGTCGAGACAGCGGTAAAAAACCTCCTCGGCGAGGTCGTCAGCGGGCTCCTTGCCGTCCCGGCTCTTGACGAGTTCGACGCCGAACAGAAAGCCCCGTCCGCGCACGTCGCCAATCGCGGGATGACGGGATTTCATGTCGTTCAGGCGCTCTTTCGCATAGGTGCCGAGGCTGGCCGCATTGTCGACCAGTCCTTCGTCTTCGATGATCTCGATCGTGGTCAGCCCGGCACGCGCCGTGACCGGGTTCTTTTCGTGGGTGTAGTGGCCGAAGGCATAGTCGCCGGCAACATCCAGGTCCGGTCGTGCCAGGACGGCGGCGATCGGAAGGATGCCGCCCCCAAGCGCCTTGCCCATGACCAGGAGGTCGGGGGCGACGTCATCGTGATCGCAGGCGAACATGCGACCGGTTTTGCCGAGACCGGTCGGAATTTCATCAAAAATCAGGAGGGCGCCGTGATCGTTGCAGGCTTCACGTACCGAGGTCCAGAACCCGGGCGGCGGAATATAGGGGACCGCGCGCGCCGGTTCGGCAATGACAGCCGCGACGTCGCCCTCTTTTTCCAGCACGTAGCGGACAAAATTTGCGCAGGTCATCCTGCACAGTTCGAGGTTCGGCTGCCCGCCGGTTTCAGGATAACCATAGGGGCACCGATAGCAGGCGAACGGCGCGACATGTTCCGTGCCGCTCAAAAGGGGACCAACCAGGCGTGAACGAAACAATTGCTCGCCGCCGATGGAACTGGCGCCAAAGCCCGCGCCATGAAACGCGTCCCAAAACGAGATCGTCTTGTGTCGCCCGGTGGCGGCGCGCGCGATCTTCAGTGCCACTTCGACCGCGTCCGAACCGCCGGTCGTAAACAGGACCTTGGACAGGTCGCCAGGGGAAATTGCAGCCAGTTTTGCCGCCAGTTCGGTCGCCGGCTCACAGGCAAACCGGCGCGGTGCAAACGGCAGATCGTCCATCTGCGCTGAAATTGCCGCCTTCAGCCTTGGATGTCCGTACCCGATATGATGCACATTGTTGCCGTGAAAATCGAGATAGCGACGCCCCTGCCTGTCCTCGATAAAGGCGCCTTCGGCCTTGGCGATTACCGACAGGCAGGGCGTGGAAACGGACTGATGCAGGAAATGGCGGGCATCGTCGGCAAGGTGCGCGCGCGTCTCCAAGTCATGGGTCCGTTCGGCCCAGGCCATGCGACGCGGCGACGTGTTGATTTCCCCTTCGGACTGATGTGGCGTGGTGGCCTGCGGATTGTCCATACTGTCCTTCGAATAGGTCTTTCCGGAAACGCGTTTTGGATCCCGAGTTTTCCATACTAACAACGGGTCTACAAACGGATCCATGGGGCATGTTGGACAAATCAAAAAATCAGGCGCCCGGAAGGCGCCTGATCGTTGTCAATTGCGATGCAGCGGGGTCAGTGGCCCGCCTCCTCATCGAACACCCTTTTCAGGCGCTCCGGCGATCGCGCGGCCGCCTCGTCGTCTGCAAGCTCCTTGGATTCGATCCGCGCCTGCAGCAGATGGAAGCCGAGCCAGAAGGCAAGGCCGACAATGAACAGAACCATTTCGGTTCCGACCATTGGATAGATCGGGCCGACCTGCGACATGTCGGTACCGACCCATGTGTTGACGATTGTTGTCGACATAGTGTTCCTCCTATGAGTTCAGCAGGCCAAGACGCCTGGCTTCGGCAATGTCGGCTTCGGAAATTTCGATATTGTCCATTTCATTCCTGATGTCTTCGCTCATGTCGAGACCAACAAGTTCGACTGCCGGCGGAACCCGCAAGAAGCCCATGCTGCTCATGATCTTGGAGACGATGAAGGCCGGAATGAAACCCAGCACGCCAAACATGATGATCGCACCGGCAAGCTGCCCCCAAGGGGTAATCACCGCGACATCTTCATGCAGACCGTTGGTCGCGGGATGACCCCACAACATAAAGCCGGCAATCACCAGGCCGATAAATCCGGCATAGCCATGGACGGCAACGGCGCCAACGGCGTCATCGATCTTGAACTTGCGTTCAACCCAGAAATGCAGCTTGTAGGCACATACGGCACCGACGCCGCCAATCAGCATGGCCTGGATCGGGTGATACAGGTCGTTGCCAGCCGACGCGGTTATAACCCCGGCAAGACCGGCCGAATAGGTCCAGAATGCCTCGCCCTTGGATACCACATAGCCTGCGATCAGACCGCCCGACAGCGACATCAGGAAGTTGAAGACGATGGCTGAGAGTGTCGTTGGCGTCAGATAGATCGTGGTTGCCGTAAACGATCCCGGCGCACCGCCGATATCCCCTGTTCCGATGATCGGAACGTTGCAGGCAACATAAAAGCCCCAGAACCCGGTATAGATCAGGAACAGACCGATCGTGACCAGCCACTTGTTGTGCGGGTTGATGTTTCGGGGCGTACCGTCTGCAGCAAACTTGCCGATGCGCGGCCCAAGCGGGATCAGGACACCCAGCGCGGCACCGCCAGCAATCGCGTGAATAACTCCCGAAGCGTAGGCATCGTGGTAACCCAGTTGCGTAACCATCCAGCCATCGGGGTGCCAGCCCCATGCGGCGTCGATGATCCAGGTGCAGGAACCGACCAGGACCGCAATGATCCAGAAGGCCGACGGGCGGATACGTTCGATGACCGAACCGGAGACGATCGAGGCCGCTGTCCAGGAGAACAGCAGGAATGCCGCCCAGAAAACACCGTTGATGCGGGCCCAGAATGCATTGTCCTCGGCACTGGTGGTTCCGGTTTCAGGTTGTCCGCCGAGGTGAGTGCCCATGAGTTCGGACCAGGCGGTCGCATGCGGCGCCGCGATCAATTTACCGGTTATCCAGGGACCGTTTGGGAAGGCGAAATAGATCCACCAGCCGAAGAAGAAAAACGTGATCGTGACCAACGGGATCAGCATCGTGTTCTTCATCAGGGTGTGCATATGGTTTTTGTGCCGGGTTGCTCCGACCTCGTACATACAGAAACCCACATGGATCAGAAACATCAATGGAATTGTCACCCAATAATAGAATTCGGTGAAAATTACCGTTAACGCACCTATGTCAGTGTTCATCATTCCCTCCGCGAATACAGTAATAGCTTCTTGCGTCATTCTGTCGTCGGGCCGTTTGACTGATTGACATCAGTCCACGCAAACCCCGATGACATCTTAAACTCTTGGTACAAAAAATCAAAGAAAATTAGGCCAATTTTGATCCAAATATGTCGATTTTGAAACAAATTCTGGACCAAGTAGGCGAGCGAAAATAAACCGTCCTGTCCGGTATGCCGGGATCGAAGCCGGAGGGTGCGAGCGAACCGCTCGGATTTTCAGCCGTTGTTGGACAGGCGGCATAATGTGCAAACGGGGATGAACCGGCTTCCGGCGCTGGCCAACATGATACAGGCAATCACCTGCTCTGAAGCAGCGAAGCCGGCCTTGCGGAGCAGGGAACCATCCTCCCAAATGATCCGTCCGCATAGGGCGATGTCATTGACCCAATTCTAACAGGCTTACAAAACGATGCAACTAGGAGAAAGTATATTTCTTCTCAGGAAACCTTTGGGCCATTCGTTTTGTCTGGTAGGGCCGCGTCATTGAATTTGTTGATCTGGACACCGGTTTGTCCCGAGGTGCACGCCGACGGCATGGCAGCTCTGCACCGGGCACAATTGTCATCGGTTGCCGTGAATGCAACGGATTGGGGATGAGCTATGATCGTGCCTTTTACATAAACGGCGAATGGGTTGCGCCGCGCGGCGGCAACACACTCGCGGTGATCGAGCCGGCGACAGGGTTGGCTTTTGCTTCGGTCGGATCGGCGAACCAAGAAGACGTCGACCGGGCGGTCGTTGCAGCAAGGACATGTTTCGATGCCGGTTGGAGTGAGCAGGAGCCCGACGATTGCGTCGATCTCCTGGAGGCCCTCATCGAGATTCTGGCGCGGCGACGGGATGATTTCGCTGAACTGATTTCGCGCGAAATGGGCGCGCCCATCGACTTCGCCCGCGCGTCGCAGGTCGACACGGCACTAGGGCATCTCAAGGCAATTGCTGCAGCGGCACGACGGACCGACCACGATGCGCCGATCGCTTCCGACTGGCCGGCCGACAGGGTGCGTTTCGAACCGATCGGCGTCGCGGCCCTGATCACTCCCTGGAACTGGCCGATCAACCAGATCGCCCTCAAGGTTGGCGCCGCGCTGGCTGCGGGGTGCACCATGGTGTTGAAACCGTCTGAACTGGCACCGCTTTCGCCGCTTCTGTTCGCCGAGTGCATGCACGACGCCGGCGTGCCGCCGGGCGTTTTCAACCTGATCAACGGCGATGGGGCCGGCGCGGGGGCGGCGCTTTCCGCCCACGCGGACGTGGATGTGGTTTCGTTTACCGGGTCGACCCGCGCCGGTACGCTTGTCGCGAAGGCAGCGGCCGATCGCACAGCCCGTGTCAGTCTGGAACTTGGAGGCAAGTCGCCAAATCTTGTTTTCGCCGACTGCAACCTTGAAACCGCAATCCGCCAGGGCGTGGCCCACTGTTTTCGCAATGCCGGCCAATCGTGCAATGCGGCGTCGCGCATGCTTGTCGAACGATCGGTTTACGAACGGGCGGTAACGCTGGCCGCCGACGCCACGGAGAAGACAAAGGTCGGTCTGCCGAAGGCGCCCGGCAATCATCTCGGCCCCGTCGTTTCACAGGTACAATTCGATCGGGTCCAGTCCTATATCGCTTCAGGCCTTGAAGAGGGCGCGCGTCTTGTCGCCGGCGGTCCCGGGCGATATCCAGGTCTCGAGGCCGGATTCTTTGTGCGTCCGACGGTCTTTGCCGATGTTGACGCCGACATGGCGGTCGCGCGCGAAGAGATCTTCGGGCCCGTCCTGGTCATGACCCCGTTCGAGAGTGAAGACGAGGCAATCGTTCTTGCCAATGACACGGAATATGGCCTGGCTGCCTACATTCAGACAGGGGATCCGCGCCGTGCCGACCGGGTCGCGAAGCGGCTAAAGGCGGGCATGATCCAGATTAACGGGGTCAGCCGCGCACCCGGCGCGCCATTCGGAGGCCGCAAACGGTCCGGTATCGGTCGTGAGGGCGGTTTGTGGGGCATTCGGGAGTTTCAGACGGTGAAGTCGATTTCAGGCGTTGTGCGGTTCGAATCCGGATGACACCGGAACCGCGGGAAACGCCGGTATCCGCAGATCATGCCGGGCTTTCGGTTGCCGCGGCCGGCTTGGTGGAAGCGATCCTTGCTGCGGCACCGGCTGCGTATTCCGCCTGTTTTTCGGAGTCTTCGTCGTCATCGCCCACGATGACACGCACTTCAGGCTTTGCGAACTCTATACCGTTCTCGGCAAAGGCCTGCTGAACCGCGAGGTAGGCGTGGCGCCGGATCATGAATTGTTTGCCCGGCTTGCTCATGAATTTGGCGCGAACGACGAATCCGTAATCGTCGACCTCCAGCACGCCCTGCGACTTGAAGGGCTGCAGGAAGTCCTCGGCGATTTCCGGGTTTTCCAGCAGGTCCCTGCCGACGGCTTTCATGATCTTGCGGACGCGCTCGAGATCGGCGTCGAAGGACACGCGGAAACGCAGCTTCATGATGGCCCAGTCACGGCTGTAATTCTTCAAAACCTTGATTTCGCCGAACGGTACCGTGTTCACCGCACCGCGGTGATGGCGCAACTGGAACGAACGGATGGAAATGCGTTCGACGGATCCCTTGACGTCGCCGACATCGACATATTCGCCGAGACGGAAGGCATCGTCCAAAAGAAAAAATATGCCCGACACGACATCGCGGACGAGGGTCTGCGATCCGAAGCCGATTGCAAGACCGACAACGCCCGCGCCGGCCAGGACCGGGGCGATGTCAATCCCGAGCGCTGACATGACGATCATGATCGTGACGAACCCGATCGTGATCTGGAACGTGCGTTTGATCAGCGGCAGCAGCGTGCGCAACCGGGACTGACCGGCCCCGCCGATTTCCATCTCCGCAAGATCGGCGCCCGTTTGCGCGGCATATTCCAGTTCTTCCTGTTTGATGCGCCCGTCAATCCAGACCTGTGTCGCATACCACAGCAGATAGGCGATCATCAGGGTGCCGGCAATTTGCAATCCGGCATGCGTAACCTGCGAGGCGATGGACCCGTCGTCCACGGTCAGGAGGTCCACGCGCCAGGCGATGGCAAGTACGATAATGACGAGGACGGGAACCGCGAGGCGGCCGGTTCGGGCAATTGCCGCGGCCATTTCTCGATCGTCGGCAATGGCCAGTGTCGCCTCGCGCTCAAATGCCGACTCAAAACTGGGTGCGACAAGAAACAGGAATATGGTTGTCAGCGCGGCGCCGTAGAGCGGCGTCTGTCCGAGAAATGCCGAAGCGACGACAGCGATCCACATGACGACGACGAGCACACTTTGCGCGTAGGGCCAAACCATCGCCATGATTTCGCGCGCACGGGTCGGCTCGGAGCCGGTCGCCAGAATGTCTCGCACAAGGGCCTTCCTGTTGACGAGGATCGAGAAAACCAGCGATGCGATTGTCACGGTCCCCGTCAGGATCAAAAGCAGTTCGTGGGCGTGACCGACAACGCCGTGAACCGCGAACAGCGAGCATGTGAAAAAACCGAAGGCACCGCAGGCGACGGTGAATGACAGCGTTCGTTTCAACCAAAGGGCTTCTGCGTCGGAAAAACCGGGCATCCGTACCTGAGGCGCGTGCGGTGCATAGAAGGCTTCGGCGGCGGACAGGCCGAGGCGGGTGATCACGATCGCGGTCATGTAGAACACAAAGGTGGCGCGGAAATTCTCGTTTTCATCGCCAATCGCAAAATAGACAGCGGCCGCCAGCCCGGTGAAGACCAGAATGTGCATCAACGACACGAGCAACCGGCGGATCAGTACTCCGATCTGGGTTGCAAACCGGGACGCAGGGGCCAAACTGTAGAAGCCGATAGACCGCAGCCGTCGGCGCAGCAGCCATTCCACGAGGCCTGCCACGACAAGCGCCACCAGGAAATTCTGAAGAAAGTCGCCAAATTCCCCCGGAGCGGCCTTGGCAAGAATGCGTTTGAAAGACTCTGCAAATACATCGGGGAGCAACGGAAAGGCGCCAAACACCTCCGTCGCGCGTTTGTGGATGATGCCGAAGCCATTTTGCAGGGCGAAGGCAAAATCGGCCGGGCTGAACCAGGTTTCATCCGCCTTTTCCTTGGTCTCGAGGTATTCGAGCAGCAGAGTACGAACGTCCCGGTCGGACAAGGCCGCGAGGGCGGCTTCGGGATCTTCGAGGATTTCGGCTTCCGTCAACGTATCAGCCGAGCCTGACTCCTGTGCGAAAGCCGTCGTTGACACAAGCAGGGCCAGGATTGCGAACCTCAGGATGCGGGTAAGGTGCGCAAACACCATTGAAATGCCAGTCATGAATGCCTGCCCCCGCCGCATCGGTGTGTTCGTATCCGCCGGTTTCTACCGGTTTCGAGCAGGTCCGGCAAATGACAAGATTGTTGCCCGGCCGAGCGCGCTCACGGGATTGGATGCGGCCGCGCGACAATCGTTACGTGTCGCAGCGGCATCTGTGTCCCGATCGGGATCCTTGTCGTTCCCGGCGCCGGTCGCGGCAGGACATCATTCCTGATATTCGATCAGAAGATCCTTTGCGTCGATCTGGGCACCGGCATTCACGTGAACCCGCACCACCGTCCCGTCGCGGTCGGCATGAATGGCTGTTTCCATTTTCATAGCCTCCAGGGTCAGAAGCAGGTCGCCGGCATGGACGTCCTGGCCCTCTGAAACCGCAACCGAGGCGACGACGCCCGGCATCGGCGCACCGACATGGTTCGGATTGGCGTCGTCGGCGCTGGGCCGCCTGTCGGTTTTGGCGAGAATGGACCGGTTCGGGACCCGTATCGTGCGCGGCTGACCGTTGAGTTCGAAGAAGACCTTGACCATGCCGTCTTCGTTGGTGCCGGAAATGGCCTGCAGGCGAATCTGCAGGGTCTTGCCGGGTTCGAGCTCGACGCCGATTTCCGTATGCGGTTGCATGCCGTAGAAAAATACCGGCGTCGGCAGAACGCGAACCGGGCCGTAATCGACATTGCGCTTGCGATAGTCGGTGAAGACCTTGGGATACATCAGATAGGCGCACAGGTCCTCGTCGTCGACCGCTATGTCGCCGAGTTCCCTGGAAAGGGCGGCGCGGACCTCCTCCAGATCGACCGCCGGCAAAACCGAACCGGGGCGTACGGTCAAAGGTTGCGCGCCCTTCAGGACCTTGGTCTGCAATTCGCCCGGAAATCCGCCCAAGGGCTGACCGATTTCCCCCTTCATGAGGCCGAC
>Ga0207422_1003929_pt1 | contig 13364 bp, 8 predicted proteins | sample MarCyaLeptolynsp_FD_187757 | JGI IMG/M metagenome (GOLD analysis project Ga0207422, IMG submission 187757) | Marine cyanobacterial communities from Panama - species 1 Leptolyngbya sp. (SPAdes) | ecosystem: Environmental > Aquatic > Marine > Unclassified | place: Panama: Panama City | collected...
CGGGCTTTAATGCCTTCTGTTGCCTTTAACTGTTCTCTCAGGGTCGCAGCCAGTTTTTGAACCCGCTGCTGTATCCGCTCAATACCAATTTGCAGCGCATAATCAACCGCAGCTTTAAATCCTAACCTGCAGGAATAGGATGATTCCCATCCTTCAAACCTTTTGGCATCATTTCGCAGTTTGTATGTATTCTTCTCCAGCCATTCTGCCGCCCTGATGTCTAAAAATGGCGGCGTGAGATCTTCCAGTATAGATTTCCGGATATACAGAAAGCCGGTCCCCCGGGGGCCTCTGAGATACTTTCGCCCCGTAGAGGTCAATACATCACAGCCAATCTTCTTTACATCAATAGGTAATTGACCCGCAGATTGACAGGCATCCAGAAAATACAACGCCGGATGATCTTTCAGGATAGCCCCAATTTCCTCGACATCTGAAATCAACCCATTGCTTGTGGGAATATGACAAACACTGACCATACGTACACGATCATTGAGCATATCTTTCAAGGCCGTTAGATCCATTGTGCCAGATTGATTATCCGGGACTATTTTGATCTCGACACCGAATTTTTCTTTTACCTGCAAAAAAGCAAGATAATTGCTGCTGTATTCCGCAGAACTGCACAGAATAATATCCCCTTCGTTAAAGGGGACACTGTAAAAGGCCATATCCCACGCCCGGGTGGCACTTTCCGCGAAGGCGATTTCTTCGGGGGATGCGCCAATCAGTTCAGCAAGACTTTGATATAATCCCTGGAAATCTTCCGCGCATTGACGCATGGCTGTATACCCACCCAAGTCGCGCTCAAGTTTCATAAAATCAACAATTTTATCGTAGGTAGGTGTCGGCATCGGTGATGCACCGGCATTGTCAAAATGAATCCGTTTTTCCACCGACGGCGTATCAGCCCTGTAGTTTTCCAATTCAGCTTCAGTGATCATCGTATTTACATTCATCAGAACGCCTATTTGCTTTTCTCTAACAAAGGTAAGACTTTTTCCAACATGATCTGTCTGCTTTTATAGACCAGTGGGCGCGGTGCTTCGGTATCGGTGGTATTCACAGCCCAGATTACTGACGTGCCACTTTCCGGATAAACGTAAAAGAATGACCGATAGCCTTTTTGCGAACCTGTATGCCCAATGATCTTGCGTGTTTTGTTATCTTCGCCTTTGGAATTGATCACAAAGAAAGTGCCTGCGGACCATTCATCTGCCAGAGGGTCATAGTTTGTTTCAAAATTCGGCTTCCATAAGCTTTCCAGCGTTTTACGCTTCAGAATCGCTTCGTATTTTTCTTTATCGCCAATGCCCAGCAGGAAATTCAGATATAGAGCCATGTCACTAATTGGCGCATTCAGCCCTCCGTTTCCAGAGGTAACACTTGTATCAAATTCCGGTCCGTTATCAATCAGTTCACCTTCTTTCCAGGTGTAGTTATTTGGCCGGTCTTTCCGAAGGTGATATGGGGTAATATCAAAATAGGATTTATGCATACCTAATGGCTTAAAGATGTTCTTATCCACATAGATTTCGATATGATCGCCTGTAACCACCTCAACAATTTTTCCCATCAGCGAACTGCCGATATTGGAATAAGAATACTGGGTGCCTGGTTTATAAAGCAGCCCTGTGTAAGGCATCATCGCGTATAATTGTGACCAGAAAATTGGCTCATGCCATTGCCAGTCAGCGGATTTTTCTGCCCCGTCCGCATTCCATGGCCAGGTTGGACTTCGTAAACCGGACGTATGGTTCAGGATATGACGCACTGTTACATCATTGATATCGCCATAGGGGTTATGTACATAGCGGAATTCGGGAATATATTTGGTCACAGGATCATCCAGATCCAGCATATCCCGCTCTACCAGCTGCATAAGGCTGATCGCCGTAAAGGTCTTTGTAATCGACGCCCAGTGATATATGGAATCTGCATCAATGGGCTTTTTCTTGGACGTATCAAAATGTCCATAACTGCTTAAAGAAACCTGTCGGCCATTTTTGAATGTGGCAAAAGAACCCCCAACAACTTTTTCTGCCAGCGCCCGTGCTTCCAGGTCCTCAGAAATTTTCTCCATAACAGATGATCTGTCATCTGCACCAGCAACATTAGCCAGAGCCAGCATCAGTGCCGAACAAAAAATAATTAGTTTCTTCATCTTCCTATCCTTATTTTTCCAAAACCGGAAAAACGTTATTGATCATTGCTTTTCTTAAATTGAGTGCCGATGGATTGCCCGCACCCTGCCGCGCAGTATTCGCTGCAAAAATTAATGCACCACTTCGATCATGAGCAACCTGGATCGAGCTTCTATGCCCGCCCTGATAACCGGCATGGCCGAAAAACTGTGTCGCCTGCCCTGCGGCATTGGTTTCATCAATCACAAAGAAACCCAACCCGATGGATAATTTCCGCTCTTCTGTTTTACGGAATTCTATTTGTGGTTCCAGCATCGAGGCCAGAGTATCTGCCTGTAATATATCCACCTCTGATTGTCCCAGAAGAAACCTCACGAAACGTACCATATCCGGCATGGTGGCATTGATACCCCCATTGGCATGTGTGATACCTGTATCCAGTTCGCTGCCATTGTCGGTATATTTCCCGTCTCTTAACCAATAACCATGGGTCCGGTAAGCCTTCAGGTGCCAGGGAGAATGATCAAAAAAGCTGTTATGCATGCCCAAGGGTTTAAAGATATTGTTCGTGATGTATCCTTCGATGGTATCCAGCGAGACAATCTCAATAATCCTGCCCAGAATGGTAATGCCCAAATTCGAATAAGATGCTTTGCTGCCCGGTTTGAACTGAACTTCTGTGAAAGGAAATGTAGCTTCCAATTGTGTCCAACTTGGCGGTTCATGGGGTTGAAATTCGCCATGCTTTTCGTCTCCGTTGACATTCCAGGGAAACGTGCTGCCCCTGAAACCTGCGGAATGGGTCAACAGATGGCGAATGGTAATATCACTCATTGGACCGTAGGAATTATAAACCCGGTTCAATTCAGGGATGAAATCAACGGCTTTATCATCAAAAGACAATTCCCCGCGTTCAATCAACTGCATGGCCGCAACGGCTGTGAAAACCTTAGTCACCGATGCCCAATGGAAAATGGTTTTATCATCCACCGCCCGGTCTGTGGCCTTTTCCAATTGGCCATAATATCTGATGATAGGTTCTTGCCCCGGCACAACAAAGGCTGCCGCCCCGCCAATGACTCCTTCTTCCTGTATCGCTTTTTCATATTGATCCGCCGCCGTTAAAAAGGCCTTCTGGGCCTGATCATTTGCGGAACAAGACGAAATAAACCCTAAAAAGGTCAAAAGCAGGACAATCCGTCTATAGCGCATCTTGCTTCTCCTGACTTTTTGTGCCTGGTCTGCGCAATACTTTCCCAGCCTTCGAGCAGACAACCTGCCCCTCTTTTGAAGCCAATATACCATTGACAATCACAGCATCAAACCCACTGGCCACCTGGTTGGCTTTGGTCCATGTTGCGTTGCTTTTTACCTTCCGGGGATCAATCAACAGAACATCGGCGATATTACCTTTTTTCAAAATACCCCGATCTGGCAAGCGCAGAAAATTAGCGGGCAGTCCCGTCATTTTATGAATAGCAAGCTCCACACTCATCAGTTTTTTACGCAGAGTATATTCATCCAGCACCTTTGGATAACTGCCCCAGGAACGCGGATGATTAATCCAAGGCCCGCCGTCGGTTGAAATGGCCACATCTGGTGCCGCGATGAATTTTTCCTGAATGTCTTCACGCATGATACGGTGTGCCGCACCCGGCCCGCAAAAGCCAAATTCGTCGATCAGCACTTTTTCAAATGGCATTTCAAGCTGTTCAGCAACCTCTTTTAGGGTTTTGCCTGTGTATTTACCGGATGCGATCAAAATGGCTTCCGGGCCATTTCGTTTGATGACACGTTTCCGAAGGGCGTCTTCCAATTCTTCACGCCGGTTCAAAACCGCATCATTCCATTCCTCACGGCGTTTGGCCCAGGACGGATAAACCAACGTCATGCAGGCATAACCGGCAAGATAAGGGTAAGTATCCGCGATAATTTCAATGCCCTTATTACGGGCCTGACGGATTTTTCCCAGAACCATTTCGGCATCCTCGATAGACTTGCCATAGACGACTTTAAGATGGGAAACACCGATACGGGCATATTGGCCCTGGGCGACGGCTTCATCAATAGCTGCCCCGATTTTGTCCTGATCTTCTGAACGAATATGACTAAAAATCACGCCATCATATTCCCCAACAATTTTCGCCAGATAAAGAAGTTCTTCCAACGTTGCATAACGGCCCGGTACATATTCCAAACCGCTGCTGATGCCCCATGCGCCGGCTTCCATATCTGCACGCAAAATTTCTTCGGTCCTGTCGATCTGTTCATCCGTCATATCTGTTTCTAGTGCCATGGCCACAAGACGATTTGTCCCATGACCGGATGTGGGTATAATATTGACCTCGACGCCTTTTTTATCCAGGGCCTCCATCCATTGTTTTAAGGTAACAGGGCCTTTATATTCCGTCGGTTTTCCCTCGGATGCGGCTTTCCATTCCGGATAAAGCACCACATACCTCACCTGCTCTACCATAGGAGATCTACCATCCTGCCCTAAGACGACTGTGGTTACGCCTTGTGACAGGAAATTATTAAATGACTTTGCAACAAGCGGATTACCGTGGGGATGCAGATCAATAAAGCCGGGCGTGATCCAGCGGCCAGTGGCATCAATGACCTTTTTGGCCTTGAGGTTCTTTTCATCCAGATCCCCAATGAACGTAATTCGCCCATCTTCGATCAAGACGTCTGCCTGATATTGTGGGCTGTTTGTCCCGTCAATCACCTGACCATTTAAAATCGCGATGTCAGCCGCCTGCGCCCAGCCCATGGACGCAATAAATACGATTATTACTGTAAACAATCGTATGCTCATTAAACACTCCCGAGCACCAAAAAGCCGATAATGGTCAGCACACCTGCGGTCAACGCATAAGGCATTTGGGTTGTGATATGATCCAGGATGGAAATTTCTGTCGCCAATGATGTCATGATCGTTGTATCGGATATGGGTGAGGTATTATCGCCAAATAATCCTCCGGCGATACAGGCTCCAAACATCAGATGCGGGTCAAGGCCTGCAGTATTCGCAAGCGGCAAAGCAATAGGCAGCATGATTGAAAACGTGCCGTAAGATGTCCCTGTTGAAAACGACATAATGGCCCCCAACAAGAAGACCACTGCAGGCAATAAGAAAATCGGCAAAGACCCATCCGCCAGTTGAGACAGATAAACACCCGTGCCCAACATCTTGGTCAGGTCACCCAAAGACAGGGCAAAAACGATCAAAATGCCGATGCTGAAGAATTTTGCCATGCCGGACACAAAACTTTCTTCGATCTGGATAAATGATCTTTTGCCAACAAAATACAACAAAAGACCGACGACCAGTGAACTGAGCGCAACGGCATATAAAATGGAAAGCCCGCCGTCGCCTTTCAGCATGTCACCGTTGCCTGTGACATAAAGAGAGACAAAAACCGTCACCAGCAAGACGGCAATGGGCAGAAGCATATAAATGACATGTGGCTTGACGGCATTGTCATTGGTTTCTTCTTTAGCCTGCTCAGTGGTTTCTTCTTTGCCAGCATTGGCCATTTTCTGAGCGGCGGCTTCTTCAAAACGCTTGATCGGTCCCAGAGACCAACCTGTAATCATTACAATAAAAACAATGATCAAGCTGATCCAGCTGAATAAAATATAAGGCAGCGAAGACACAACAAAGGAAAAGGGTTCTTCGACCCCCTGAGCATTTAGCAGCCCCATATAAAAAGCACCCCAGCCATTAATCACAAAGACCGAAACTACGGATACTGAAATGGTATGGGTAAAGTAAGCAAGCCTGACCCTGGATACACCGAGTTTATCATAAAGCGGTGAATTGGTTGCCCCGTTAACCAGTACATTGCTCCAAACCTCCAGGAACATGGAACTGCCGATCACTGTGGTCAGACCATAGGCGGTTTTTTTAGACAGACCGGATCCTATTTTTTCTGCTTTGGCAGCAAATGCCTTAAAGCCATGACCATCACTGATCAATTGCAACAAACCACCAACCATCAAACTGAAAGCGATCAGGATAAAATTTCCCGGATCAGTGGCGATTTTGATCATATGGTTTATGGTATTGAACGGAGCCGACAGGATGGAATCGGACAAAACGAAATGCGCCGTCAGAATACCTGCAAATAAAGAAGGCAAAACACGTTTTGTCGTCAGAGCAAGCACAATGGTAATGATCGGCGGCAACAGACTTAACACGCCCAGATTTGCGTCCATGACCCATAAGCTCCTTTATTTTGTATATGAATATCATATTGGATCCGATATCCAATTGACCTAAATATGATCTTATACTATGCATGAGTCAAGGTTGAATAATACATGGAGACTACAAAATGTCTGCTTTTCGTGAATTAGAGGATGCATTAAGTACATTTTCTACCTTCCCTTTGGTTCATGGTCCTACTCCTTTGGAAGAACTAAAACTGAATAAAGAAATACTCTCTGGTCATGATTTGCTTGCCAAACGGGACGATTGCACGGGTTTAGCGTTCGGTGGTAACAAGACCCGAAAACTGGAATTTACCATCGGTCATGCGCTGGCCAAGGGGTATGATACTGTCCTTACGGCAAGTGGTATTCAGTCAAATATGGTTCGTCAAACGGCCGCCGCCGCAACAAAGGCTGGACTGGAATTTCATACCATCGTCGCCCCGGCATTGGAGAACTTCCCAAAGGCACATCTGGAATCGGGCAATGTTCTTCTGGATTGTCTGTTCGGGACCAATATCCATATGATCCTGTCAGAGGATGATTTTGATGCCGAACTGGAGAAACTTCACAAAGAACTGCAAGACCAGGGCAAAAATCCTTATCTAATTCCTCTGGGGGCCTCGGACGGACTTGGGTCACTAGGATATATTAAATGTGCCATGGAACTTCTGACACAATTCGAAAAACTGGAAAAGCAACCGGCGCGCATATTTCTGCCAACCGGCAGCGGCGGCACCCATGGGGGCTTGCTTGCCGGTCTGCGCTATCTGGGATCTACCATAGACGTCATTGGCATTTCCGTGAGCGATGAAACATCGATCAAATTAGAAAAAGTCACAAATGCCATAAAAGACATTGAAAAGGTTTTGGGCCGCCCCCTGCCCTCAAGCATTTATGATGAAATCTGCGTTTATGACGATTACATAGGGGCCGGATATTCTCATCCGACAGATGAGGCCAACGAGGCCCTGAAACTGTTGGCCAAAACCGATGGTCTTTTACTGGACCCGGTCTACACCGCGAAATGTTTTGCAGGATTACTGGATCTTCTTAGCAATTTTGACCCCAATGATGGACCCAGCGTCTTCCTGCATACTGGCGGTACACCGGTCTTATTTGCCGGGCCAAGTGGCATCATGTCATTGGAAGAAAATGCTCAAGCACTTCTGCCGCTGCTGGACAGAACAATATAATTTCATTTGATTAAAAAAAAGAGGCGTTCAAGAACGCCTCTTTAGTTTCCAGGAAGAAATCGGGGTTAACAACGATTTCCCCAAACGCACTATTTTTGTCTGTTTTTATGCGTGAGATCAGAAATACTGAAAATTTCACGCTCAGGGTTAAATGTCGCCATGAAGTCCTGTACAGAAATCGGCTGTTCGGTTTTGAAGTGTGCACCACCGCCAAACATCAAACCACGACCGGTTTTCGGGACATTCTCTGACCACTGATAACTACGCATTGCACCACCAAACAGTGTTTCACCGTAACCGAAGAAAATATATTCAACAGTTGCTTGTTCAATGCCATAAATATCGATACCCGCTTTTTTAGCAGCTTCGCATACCTCGAAATAATAGTTTTCTTCACCGGATGTTTTGGGCTGGCCGCCACGACCATTCCAGGCCTCTGCAAAATAATCAATCAGATCCTGACGGGCCTGATTGAATTCGGGCGTACCAATTTCTGCACTGTTATAACGATCCAGAATCGGTTGCTCGGTTGTGTTAAGCATTTCCATGCCTAAGAAGGCAAAGTCACCTTTCCTGATCGCCTCAAGCAGTTTATCCGCATCTTTGCGAATACCGTGGACAGATTCCTGAACAATATAAAGACTGTTTTCCGACTTATTCACCAAATCAAAGTCTTCGGTTACAGTAACCTTGGCATGTTCAGATTTTTTAAAATGATCTTCGACAATTTTTTCTTCAGCATAAAAAGGGTTCTTAATCAGATATTCTGACGTTTTGCCCATTTCATCTATGATGCCAAGTATCTTTTTAATATTAGCACGAGAGTCTGTCCAACGTTCTGCTTCCACAACAAAATGACTTCTCTCCACTTGAAAATTCATAGCATTCAGCGTGCTGTTCGGGAAAAACTGCGCTGTGGTACCGTCTTTAAATGTCAGCGTAACTGAATGCTCGTCACTTGCTGTAACGTCTGCATATTTTGGCGTAAAATCAGATATAATCTGTTCACGGGAAACATCAGCAATGGCCTGAGCACCGTAGAAATCATATAAATATTCCTTTGCATAAGCCACTGTGGGCGGGAAAGCCTGATCCATATAGCCTTCCGGGCTTAAATAACGTCTGATCAAAACCCCAATATTTGGTGTATTAACATAACGTTCTGCTTTGACTTCCTGCTTTTCCTGTTCCACAGCCTGGGTACTTGATTGCGCAGAATTGTCTGCCGGTGCAAAGCATGCGGAAAGACTGACAGCAACAATTGCCATTGCCGTCGTCGCCCTATATTTTTTCAATATTTCTTTCATTTTTCTTGTCCTGTTGTATTCCAGAAATTGACCCTTTGCTCAGGAGGTAGATAAAGAGTATCGCCTCTGGAGATTTCAAAAGCTTGATACCAAGCCGGATGATGGCGCACGACCCCATTGACACGGTAAATGCCCGGAGCGTGTGGTCCATAGGTTGATTGACGGATATAAAGAGCTTCGCGCATTTTCTCGGTACGCATTTGCGCCCAAGACATAAAGAAACGCTGATCGCTCGTATATCCGTCTAATACAAGGTCAGATTGACCTGATTCTGTGCGTTTATAGGCCTCATAGGCCAGGGAAATACCTGAAATATCAGCGATATTTTCATTGGCTGTGGCTTTGCCGTTTAGTTTCCCGCCATAAGGTGTGTCGAACTCGCTATATAGGTTGATAACCTGATCAGCCATGGCCTGGAATTCTTTTGCGTCCTCTGCATCCCACCAATCCCGAAGCTTGCCTGTGGCATCCATTTGACGGCCAATCTGATCGAACATATGGCTCAGTTCATGACCAAAGATGGCACCAATCGCCCCATAATTGACGGCAGGATCTGCCGCAGGATCGAAAAAGGGCGGCTCAAGAGTACCGGCAGGCATTGTAATTTCGTTCAGGCCAGGATTTGCCGCCGCACCGCTGGTTTGTGGGGACGTCATCCACCGATCCCGGGGAAGTTTGCTGAACAGCATCTGAGAGCGTTTTGTCCAATAAACTTCTCTCATTTTCTGGAGGTTTTCATAAAACCTGTCTTCGCTGAAAGCATAATCCACCGTCGTATCCCAGCTGTTGGGATATCCGACTTTCAGATTAAGTGTCTCGATTTTTTTGACGGCCTCGGATTTTGTATAGTCACTCATCCAGCTGGAATGAATAATCCGCTCAAGCATCACCATTTTGATATTTTCAAACATTTCTGTGGCGATTATTTTGTTTTCTTCCGGGAACCAGCGCTCGACATACAACTGACCCAGAGCCATACCAAAATATCGTTCCGCAAGTTTGGTAGCCGTGGTTTCGCGTTTGGCCTTGGCATCCAATCCAGACAGGTACCTGGAGAAGAAATCAAATTTTACATCAGCATATTGCTCAGACAGATAATCTGCATTCTGGGTAAAAAGATGAACCTTTGCCCACTGTTTCCAGATATCCAACGGCACCTCTTCGATAAGAGAAACCAGCGGCTGCATGGCATCAGGCTGCTTCACAATGACCTTATCGACCCCCAAAACGCCTGCCTTTTCCAGATGCCCTGTCCAGTTATAATCAAGTGTTAAATCCTGAAGTTCTTCGATGGTCAGGCTATTGGCCGTTTTGAGGAAATTACGGGCATCGGCCGCAGGCCATTGCACCTCGGCCAGTTTTTTCTCGAGGGAGATAATTTTGCCAGACGTTTCCTGCGGATTGTTATCCCCAAAAAGCGTCAGAACATTCGCGATATAGATCCCATATTGATCCAGTGTTGCTTGGGACTTATCCGTTCCATCAAGATATGTTTTTCGGCTAAGCGCAATACCCCCTGGCTCGATAGTGTATCTCAACCACCCGGGATGATGAAAATCGTAAAAAACACTGGTTTTAATCGGCGTAGGTAATCCTGTTAACGAACTGCCCGCGAACATTTGAAACAATTCGGCATGGCTGGACAGATTATCAATCTGCTGCACTTGCGGCTTCAGAACAGTTAGTCCCAGTTCGTTAATCGCCGTCACATTCATATAGCTGTTGTAAAAACGGCCTAGGTTCGCAGATAAGATGCTCTGCCCAGGGTTTTCACGCGCATCGTTAATCAACTGAGCAATACGGGCTATTCTTTGACGTGATAAGTCGCTTCGGGTGCCTTCATAGATGCTGTCTGCCGGAAACTCATGGGTTGCATCCCAGGTTCCGCTGACATAACGATAAAAATCTTCACCCGGTTTGATCGCTTTGTCCATTCTGGATAAATCAATACCAAAAGGTTCGATCACCGGCTTTTGCGCAGGTTCTTCTGAGCAGGCAGCAAGCAACATCATGGCAATGGCTGCCACAGTGAGACTTTGGAAATGTTTCCTTAAGAAGCGCAAGCTGTTTCCTTTTGGGATTTACTTATATTAAAAAAACAATGGATATTGGATCCAATTTGAGTTATTGATATAGGAGTTCCGCATAAATGGCAATATTTTTTTTGCTTTCGGCTTATAGTAGCCAAAGAAAATGATGGATGTCAGTCAAAATGCAAATGGACATAAACGCCCGCAAACAACATACAGAGGAAAATAAAATGAGTTTTGCAAAAACACTTATGTCAGCGGTCGGCGCAAGCTTTTTGTTAACAGGCTGCGTCGTATCAGGGGAGAAAACAGAGAACCCGGCTATTCAAAATGCTGGCACCGTCGAACAGTTTGATCCGTCTTATCTGGGACCATTGATCGGAGACAATCAGACCGTTATCTTTGGGGAAGATTCTCATGGTATGGACGCCGTCCATCAGATTGTGCCCCAGATTTTTAAATATCTGGTTGAAGAACACGGCTTTCGTGTTTTTGTCTTTGAAGTACAATGGAATGTCACTGAAGGCATCCGCGATTTTATTGAATCCGATCGCACCACATTAAACAGTACAGACAGCTATTGGTTAAACGGTGCTTTTGCATCCCAGCATATTGCCGACATGCTTGTCTGGATCAGAAACTATAATAAAGCAAACCCTGATGACCCGATCCTGATCGCAGGTTATCAACCGGAACAGCCCGTTAATGATTTCAGAAATCTGCTCACCTATCTGGATGAAACCGCATCGGATGAAGCAGACAAACTGCGGAAATCCGTGGATGCTTGTCGTGCCAGTGATGGTGAAAAGTTTAAAACGGAACTGGATTTTATCATTGATGGCTTTAAATACCGGCAGGAAGGCAAACCAGCTTTCACAACAGAGCAGCTCGAAGCCTGTTTAAATGGCATCAGAGGCATTAATATGTATCTTGATTCTCATGAAGCAGAATTGATCGATGCAAAAGGGCAAGTTCCTTTCGAGTATGCAAAATTACGCACACTCAGCCTGGATGTGGCCTATAACATACTGCGCAGAGCATCAGATGGTGCCGTCTTTTCAACTGACATTTCCATGGAAGAGTCCACACGTCAGCAAGGCATTGCTTACCATCACGGGGATATGGCGCGTCACTTGATCTATCAAAAACTGAAAGAAATTAACTTTGCCGACAAGCGCATTTTCCATTGGATGCACAATTGGCATGGCTTTAAAAAATCTTCTGATTCTGGCCCATCAGCCGGTGCAGCAGGTATTCCGGTAGGTACAGTTTCTTTCGGTGAGCGGACCTACAATTACGAAGGTGCCGACAACGTCACGGTGATTGCGAACTTTGTGCCTTGTCGGGAAAAATGCAAGGAACCTGAGAATTCTATTGAAAGCGATTTTGATCAAAAATTTGGTGATGAGGTAAAATGGGTCACCGTCAATGCGCCTTCATCTGAAACAGGCATTGATTTCACGAAAGCACGGGATCTTTATGCCAATCATCATCTATTTGGTTTTTCCGGTGTTGTGATGACTGATCAGGCGGATGCCGTGTTATATATCCCCGAGACACTCACGGTGCGTGATGCTGCCAAAGCCAGAGCAGTAGACGATAAGAAATAAATCCTGTACGTTTTTTTGAAATGGGCTGGTGAAGACCAGTCCATTTTTTATTTGTCTTAAGATTGAGTAGTAAAATATGAAAAGCATTCTCCAGGCCCTCGGGGCAATATGTTTCAGCATGGCCATCTTGCCAGCCACGGCAAAACAACAAACGGCTACCCTTTCCGCAGAACAAGCGAGCCGCTTTGCCGAACTTGCCCTGTCATGTGTACATCAGGAATTTCCCAATAAAATCGCGCATGTATTGGATGGCCCGGAAGATGCAAAAAGACCGCGGGATTTATATCCTGTTTTTTACGGCTGTTTTGATTGGCATTCCAGTGTCCACGGTCATTGGCTGCTCACTAGGTATTTACGCCTGTTCCCCGATGCAAAACTCAGTCAAATGGCACGAGAAAAACTCCGTCAAAGTTTTCAAGATGATGCCATAGCCGGTGAAGTCGATTACCTGACAGGTCGATATGCTTTTGAACGCCCATATGGCATTGCCTGGTTTCTGATTCTGATGACAGAACTCAGGGAATGGGATGACCCGGATGCGAACAACTGGGCGGAAAAAATGGCCCCGCTGGAAAATATCGTCGTAGACCATTTCGAGAACTGGTTGCCAAAACTGGCTTATGCCAACAGAGCCGGCACTCATAATCAACTTGCCTTTGGATTGACGGGTGCCCTGGATTGGGCAAGATCAGTTGGAAATAAAGAATTCGAAAACCTGATCGTAGAAACAGCTAACCGTTTCTATTTAAAAGATAAAAATTGTCCCATATCTTACGAGCCATCGGGGGAAGACTTCTTATCACCCTGTCTGATGGAAGCTGATCTGATGCGCAGAATATTACCAACAAATGACTTTGCGGCC
>Ga0207422_1003930_pt1 | contig 13362 bp, 15 predicted proteins | sample MarCyaLeptolynsp_FD_187757 | JGI IMG/M metagenome (GOLD analysis project Ga0207422, IMG submission 187757) | Marine cyanobacterial communities from Panama - species 1 Leptolyngbya sp. (SPAdes) | ecosystem: Environmental > Aquatic > Marine > Unclassified | place: Panama: Panama City | collected...
CCTCTTCCTCCAACAGGGTCCAGGCGGCGGTGAGAATTTTTTCTCGGGTTGCCGGCGGCACACTTGACATGACGTCAACCTATTCGTATTTGACACGGTGTCAATTGACACGCTGTAAAGTTACTTATCACAACGGAGCCCGCCATGACCAAGCGCATCTTCATCTGGGTCGCCCACCCGAAGAAACACTCCCTGTGCCAGGGGATGGCCGACGCCTATCAGGCCGGTGTGGAGGCCAAGGGCAGCGAGGTCCGCCGCATGGACCTGGCCGACATGCAGTTCGACCTGAACACCGACGGGTACGGTGACGGGTTCACCGACATGACCGCTTCGCTCGAGCCCGACCTGATCGCCTGGCAGGAGGCGGTGCGGTGGGCCGATCACATCATGGTCATCCACCCCTACTGGTGGGGCTCGATGCCGACCAAGGCCAAGGCGGTGTTCGACCGGGCGCTGTCCCCGGGCTTCGCGTTCAAGTATCACCGGCGCGGCGTCGCCTGGGACAAGCTGCTGAGCGGCAAGACGGCGGATGTGATCATCACGTCCGACACCCCGGCGTATCTCGACACCCTGTTCTACTGGCGCGCCGGCCGGCGGGTTCTGTGCAACCAGATCCTCGGCTTTTGCGGCGTCAAGATCCGCCGCGCGGTGCAGTTCGGCTCGGTGAAGTTGGCATCGGCGGAAAAGATCAGCCGATGGATCGACAAGGTCAGGACCCTCGGGGTGAAGGCGGCGGCGTGACGGATTTGGCCGTGACATCCGACGGCTCCGCGCCATATCCGGGGAAACCGGAACGCGGAGCGGGGCCACATGACCAGTATCGCGGCCTATGGCGGCCTGCTTCTGATCTCCTTCCTGGCGGCGACCTTCTTCCCGGCGCAGTCGGAGATCATGCTGACCGGTCTGCTGGTCGCCGGTGACTTCTCCGTCGTGCTGCTGGTGATCGTCGCCAGCATCGGCAACACGCTCGGCTCGGTGGTCAACTGGGTGATCGGGCTGCAGGTCGAGCGGTTCAAGCACAAGCGCTGGTTCCCGGCGACACCGGCCCAGCTCGACCGGGCCGCCGGGTGGTATCACCGCTGGGGCCGATGGTCGCTGCTGTTGAGCTGGGCCCCGTTCATCGGCGATCCGCTGACGCTGGCCGCCGGCATCCTGCGCGAGCCGCTCGGGTCGTTCCTGATCCTGGTCGCGATCGCCAAGACGGTGCGTTACATCGTGGTCGCCGCCCTCACCCTCGGCATCTTGCAACTCTGACGCCCCCGGACCGCGGGTTTGCACCCGCGCCGCATCGGGCCTATTGGAAGGGTGCGCCGAACGGGACCCGACCATGGCCGATTTCCTGCTGTCCATCGCCCCGATCTTTCTGATGATCGTGCTCGGCCATTTGCTGCGCCGGGGCGGCATTCCCAACACCGAGTTCTGGAACCTCAACGACAAGCTCGTCTACTGGGTGCTGATGCCGTCGCTGCTGTTCTACAAGACGTCGACGCTGGAGATCTCCCTCGACTTCATCGGCACCTACGCGATCGTCATCGTCGGCGCCTTCGCCGCCGCCGCCGTCTTCGGCCTCGTCTCCGCCCGGCTCTGCGGCCTGAGCGCCCCGGTCGCCAGCTCGGTGCTTCAGGGCAGCGCGCGGCACAACACCTTCATCGCGCTCGCCATCGCCGAGCGGATCTACGGCGCCGACGGCCTGACGCTCGCCGCCTTGGTGACCGCGATCCTGATCCCGGTGACCAACCTGTCGCTGGTGCCGGTCATGGTCACGATGCTGCGCCCGGAGGGTGAGACCGGCGTCCTCAGGCCGATCCTGCGCGACCTGGGGCGCAATCCGCTGCTGATCTCCGTCGGTCTCGGCTTCGCGTTCAACCTGCTGGGCGTCGGCGTCGTGCCAGTGCTGCACGAGACGACCGCGATCATCGGCGGGGCGGCGCTGCCGATCGTGCTGATGTGCGTCGGCGCGAACATCCGCCTGCGCGCCATGCAGACCTCCACGGTCCCCGTGATCCTCTCCTCCCTCGGCAAGATGGTCGTCTTCCCGGTGATGATCGTGATCCTGTCGACGGCGCTCGGCCTGTCGGAGCTGGAGATGATGGTCGCCCTGCTGTTCGGCGCGGCGCCGACCGCGTCGGCGGCCTACACGCTGGCGCGCCAGATGGGCGGCGACGCGCCGCTGATGGCGGCGATCGTGACGATCCAGACCGCCCTGTCGTTCCTCACCTTGCCGGTGACCGTGCGACTGGCGGAGATGCTGGTCGGCTGAACCGCCCGCTCCGGGCCATTGGCGCCGATCCGGCGTGACACCGTTTCGCGGGGGACGGCGGCGTCGCGCCTGCTCTAGGGTTGCAATCGCGGCTGGCGGAGCCCAGTTCGCGGGAGGCAGGGGCATCGCTCCTCCAGAGATAACCAAGAGGTTGGAATCCGCCATGAACGACATGCCGTCCTACACGCCGCCGAAGGTCTGGACCTGGGACAAGGAGAACGGGGGGCGCTTCGCCAGCACCAACCGGCCGATCGCCGGGTCGACCCACGAGAAGGAACTGCCGGTCGGCGAGCATCCGATGCAGCTCTACTCGCTCGGCACGCCGAACGGGGTGAAGGTCACCATCATGCTGGAGGAGCTGCTGGCCCTCGGCCACAGCGGCGCCGAATACGACGCCTGGATCATCCGCATCGGCGACGGCGACCAGTTCGGCAGCGGCTTTGTCGAGATCAACCCGAATTCGAAGATCCCGGCCCTGCTCGACCGCAGCGTCGATCCGGCGATCCGGGTGTTCGAGTCCGGCTCGATTCTGCTGTACCTCGCCGAGAAGTTCGGCGCCCTGCTGCCGGCGGATCCGGCGAAGCGGACCGAAACGTTGAACTGGCTGTTCTGGCAGATGGGCAGCGCGCCCTATCTCGGCGGCGGATTCGGCCACTTCTACGCCTACGCGCCCGAGAAATGGGAATACCCGATCGACCGGTTCGCCATGGAGACCAAGCGTCAGCTCGACGTGATGGAGCGCCAGCTCGCCGACAACCGCTACATCGCCGGCGACGACTACACCATTGCCGACATCGCGATCTGGTCCTGGTACGGCCAGCTGGCCCAGGGCAAGCTATACGATGCCGCCGAGTTCCTTGACGTGGCGTCCTACACCAACGTCCAGCGCTGGACCGACGAGATCGCCGCGCGCAAGGCGGTGAAGCGCGGCCGCGTCGTCAACCGGGTCCGCGGCGAGGACAACGAGAAGCTCGAGGAGCGCCACAGCGCCGCCGACATCGACAAGATGGGCCTGTGATGTCCGAGACCTCGATCACGGTGGGGCCGCCTTCGGGCGGCCCTTTCTGTATCCCGAAGAGGGTTGCCAGAGCCACCGACCCGGCGCCCGGACGTCAGGCACCGTAAGGCGCCTTGTTGCGGGTGACCGCCGCCATCGCCAGCAGGAGGTGGCACACCCGACCGTCCTCGCCAGCTCTTTCGCGGCCCGTGCCTACAACGGTAGTCCGGAGACCCTTAGAATTGAAAGCGGACGGAGCAATCTGTTGCTTCGAGGTGAGCAGCCGGGGGTTCATGATGATCCTGCACTCGTCCTACACGTCGCCCTATGTGCGCAAGGTCAAGGTGTTCCTGCGCGAGACCGGGCTTTGGCCGCAGGTGCGGGAGGTCTACACCAACCCGGCCGACGAGGCCGTGCTGCGGCCGCTGAACCCGTTGGGCAAGATCCCGGCCCTGCACCTGGCGGACGGGACGGCGCTGTACGATTCACCCGTGATCTGCGCCTATCTCGACACCCGGCACGACACCCCGCCTCGGCTCCCGGGAACCGGTCCCGACCTGTGGCGCGTGCGCCGGGGCGAGGCGCTGGCCGATGGCCTGGCCGACGCCGCCAACCTGCGCCGCAACGAAGCGCTGCGGGAGCCGGAGAGCCTGATCTCGCGGGCCTTCATCGACCGCCAGGACCTGGCCATTAGCCACGCCCTGCTCGCCCTGGACCGCGCGGCCGAGGTCTGGGCGAACGACCCGGTGCCGCTGCTCGACCAGATCGCCGCGGCCGGCGCGGTCGGCTACATCGTCTTTCGCTACGGGGACCTGGACTGGCGGCCGCACTGCCCGACCCTGGCCGCCTGGTGGGACCGGTTCTCGGTGCGGGAGAGCATGACGGCGTCGGCGCCGCGGAACCCGCCAGGCCGGCCCTCGCCGCCGCCGCAGCGGGTGCCGCCGGCCTGGCGTCCGTGATCCGATAAGAGGCTCCGCAAACAGAAACGGCGCCCCCAAGACCCGGGGACGCCGCTGAACGGTCGCGGGGACGTGTGGTGCGACTTAGCGCTTGGAGAACTGGAAGCTCCGGCGGGCCTTGGCCTTGCCGTACTTCTTGCGCTCGACCACGCGCGGGTCGCGGGTCAGGAAGCCACCCTTCTTGAGCACCGGACGCAGGCCCGGCTCGAACAGGGTCAGCGCCTGCGAGATGCCGTGACGGACCGCACCGGCCTGGCCGGACAGACCGCCGCCGGTGACCGTGCAGTAGACGTCGAACTGGCCGTTACGCTCGGCGGCGTTGAACGGCTGGTCGATGATCATCTGCAACACCGGACGGGCGAAGTACTCGTTCGACGGCTTGCCGTTGACGGTGATGATGCCCTGGCCGCGCTTCACCCAGACACGGGCGATCGCGTTCTTGCGGCGGCCGGTCGCGTACGACCGCCCCCACTTGTCAACCTGCGGCTCCACCGGCGCGGCATCGGTCTCCGCCTGCAGCTCGGCCAGCTTGTCGAGGCCCTGGGCCTCCTCGGTCGACGCGGTCTCGGTTTCCATCGACATCGCTTACCTCGCGTTCTTCGGGTTCATGGCCGCGACGTCCAGCACTTCGGGCTGCTGCGCGGTGTGCGGGTGCTCGGCGCCCGCGTAGACGCGCAGGTTGGACATCTGCTGACGGCCGAGCGGGCCGCGGGTGATCATCCGCTGCACCGCCTTGGTGATCACGCGCTCGGGATGCGCGCCGCCCAGCACCTGGTCGGCCCGGCGCGACTTGATGCCGCCCGGATGGCCGGTGTGCCAGTAGTAGTTCTTCTGCGTCAGCTTGTTGCCGGTCAGCTTCACCTTCTCGGCATTGACGACGATGACGTTGTCACCGCAGTCCATGTGCGGGGTGAAGGTCGGCTTGTGCTTGCCGCGCAGGTATTTCGCGATGATCGAGGCGAGCCGGCCGAGGACGAGGCCATCGGCATCGACCACAACCCACTTCTTCTCGATCTCGCTCGGCTTGGCCGAATAGGTCCGCATGACGGTCCCCTCGCTCGATCGGCCCCGCAGGACGCGGCGCCCGGTTCATGGAAATCTGTCACCGGGACGCGCGACGGGCCCGTCGCCGGAAGAGCGCGGGTTATGCCGCGCCAACGAAGCGAAATCAAGCGGAAAAAACGTCGAAAAATCAGAGGCCTTGGGAATGCGGTATTATATTACCTCTACCATAAAGGTCAGGGAAACCGACAACTCCTCCATCGGCTCGAGCACCCGATGGCCGGTCCCTTCAACCCCTTGATTCTCTGCCAGGTTCGCCGCGTCGATCGCGTGGGTCACCGGCTCGACGCAGAAATAGTCCCGATGGGTCGGCGTGTAGACGATGAGGTGCTCCAGTGGCCCCTTCCCGGCCATCGTCAGCGCCATTCCCCGCTCCGGCCAGGCGATGCGGACAGTGCCGGCCCAGCCGCCGAACCCCTGGTCGAGGCCAAGCTGAACCGGCCTCGCCTCCCAGCGGTCCCGCCCCTCCGGTAGCGGCTGTCCGCCGGCCGCGGGAAACTTCTCGGCCTCGACCGGCGGCCAGGCGGTTTCGACCGGCAGCGTGATCCGGGTGCCGGGCGTGCGCGGAAAATACGGATGCAGACCCAGGCCGGCGGGCATGGCGGTGTCGGCGGTGTTGGTGACGGACAGGATCATGGTCATGCCGCGATCATCGACCCGGATGACCTGCGCCGCGCGGTAGGACCAGGGCCACCCCTCTGCTCCGGCCGCGTGGGCGTAGTGCAGATGCGCCGTCGCGCCGTCGGACTCCGCCTGCCAGGCGCGCCGCAGGCCGTGCCCGTGAATCGCATGCCCGGCCGACGGCTCGGTGACGGGCAGAACGACCGTCTCTCCGCCGAGCGTCAAGCGCGCGTCGCGGATGCGGTTCGACCACGGCACGAGCGGGAAACAGCCGCAGGAAGCCGGCGCCGCCAGATCACGGGAGCCATTGTCCGCGACCGGCGCGAACAGGTCGGTGCCGGCATGGCGGAACGCGGTGACGCGGCCGCCGAACGCCGGTTCGACGACGGCGCTGATGGGGCCGCTTGACAGGGTGACGGGCGCGCTCATCGCTCCTCCGAGGGCGGGATCGAATAGGTGCCGGTCACATGGCAGACCGGATCGTCCTCGCGTCCGTCAATATGCAGCAGGACCTCGCCATAGGCGAGCCGCTGACCGCATTTGATCAGTGTGCCGACCGCCATCAGGTCGCCCGGCCTGGGCCGGCGCAGGAAGTTCGCGGTCAGGCTGGTCGTCACCGCCAGCTTCACCATGCCGATCCGCGACAGCACGACGGCGTAGAGCACCGCGTCGGCCAGCCCCATCATGGCCGGCCCGTTGATCGTGCCGCCGGGGCGGAGCAGCACATCGGAATACGGCAGCCGGGCGACCACCTCGCCATCGGAGATCGTCTCGAACCGGGCGCCCAGATTGCCCATGAAGGACAGATCCTCCTGCAGGACCCGATTCATCTCCTCGACCGACACCCTTGCCGTCATGGCACTTTCTCCCCCCGGCCCCACCCGCTACCGTCGCCCCGCTCCGACCAGCGCGGGGCGGACAGGACAATGCGAGGGAGCCCCATGAGCCAACTGTTCACGCCAATCACGATGCGCGACGTCACCCTGCCGAACCGCGTCGTGGTGGCACCGATGTGTCAGTACATCTCCGACGATGGAAATGCCAATGACTGGCATCTCATGCATCTCGGTCAGTTCGCCATGGGCGCCGGCGGCCTGGTCTTCACCGAGGCGACGCATGTCTCCCCCGAGGGGCGCATCACGCCGGGATGTCTCGGCCTGTGGTCGGACGAGAACGAGCGGACGCTCAAGCGGGTCATCGACTTCTGCTATGCCCACGGCACCTCGGTCATGGGCATCCAGATCGCCCATGCCGGACGCAAGGCGTCGAACCGGATTCCGCTGAACGGCGGCGGCGCGCTGCAGCCGGACGAGAACCCGTGGCAGACCCTGGGTCCGTCCGACCGCGCCTATGCCGACTGGCCGGCGCCGAAGCCGCTTGACGCCGACGGGCTGGAGACGGTCAAGGCCCAGTTCGTCGCCTCGACCGAGCGGGCCCTGCGGGTCGGATTCGACGTCGCCGAGGTCCATGGCGCCCACGGCTACCTGCTGCATCAGTTCCTCTCGCCCCTGGCCAACACCCGCAACGACGGTTATGGCGGCTCGATCGAGGGCCGCATGCGGTATCCGCTGGAGGTGTTCAAGGCCTGCCGGGCGGTGTGGCCGGAGGACAAGCCGATGGGCATGCGGCTGTCCGCCACCGACTGGGTCGAGGGCGGCCTGACGGTGGAGGAGACGGTCGAGGTCGCCAAGGCGCTCAAGGAGGCCGGCTGCGACTTCGTCGATGTCAGCTCAGGCGGCATGGACCGGGAGCAGAAGATCACCGTCGGCCCGGGCTACCAGGTGCCGTTCGCCGAAAAGATCCGCCGCGAGGCCGGCATTCCGGTGATGGCCGTCGGCATGATCACCCAGGCGACCCAGGCGGAGGAGATCGTCGCCTCCGGCAAGGCCGACATGATCGCGGTCGCCCGCGGTGCCATGGACGATCCGCGCTGGGCCTGGCACGCGGCGCAGGCGTTGGGGGCGGAGATCACCTATCCCGACCAGTACATCCGCTGCCGGCCGGACCTGTGGCGGGCCGGCCACGGCTCATTCGTGCCCAAGCGGTAGACGGAGACCCCCGACCCGGGAGCGCCGTCAGGCGGCGCGCTTGAACAGCGGATCGTCGGCCGCGAGCGGTGTCGCGAACATCAGGCGGGTCGCGCCGTTGCCGGTCTGAACCACCATGGCGTCGATCGGCGGCCGCCCGGGCAACTCCAGGCGAGCCTTGTCGCCCTGTTTGGCCGAGACATCGCCCTCGATCCGCGCGCCGCTGGTCGAGATGTCCAGGAGCGGTCCCTCCAGGTTGGAGGCGCCGGCGGTCAGAAGCGCGGTGATGCCCTGGGGCTTGACCCGCGGCTCGCGGCGGCGATCGACGTCGTCGTCGGAGGTGCGGATGATCTCGTTAAGCTGATGCTGGAGGCTCTCGATCAGCTCGAGGACCTGTTGCGAGGACGCGGCGTTGCTCTCGGCGCTCGTCCGGGTGCCCTGAGCCTCGCCCGACACCCGAGCGATCGACTGCGCCACCTCGCGCGAGGCGTCGGTCGACTGGTGCACGTTCTCCGAGATCTCGCTGGTCACCGACGACTGGTCGTCGATCGCGGTGCTGACCGCCTCGGAGATCGTCGTCATCCGCTCGATCACGTGGTTGATCTGTCCGATCGCCGCGACGCTGCTCTTCATCGCCTGGACCATGTCGTCGACCTGCTGACGGATATCCTTGGTCGCATTGCCGGTCTGGGTCGCCAGGCTCTTGACCTCGTTGGCGACGACGGCGAAGCCCTTGCCCGCCTCGCCGGCCCGCGCCGCCTCGATCGTGGCGTTCAGCGCCAGCAGGTTGGTCTGCTCGGCGATGCCCTGGATCAGGGTGACCACTTCCTCGATCCGCGACGCGGCGACGTTCAGGCCGTCCACCGTCTCACGGGTCTGCTCGGCCGAGACCTTGGCCTCGTGCGCGATCTCACGCTGTTCGCCGACCTGCTGGCGGATGTCGGCGGCGGACTGGTTCAGGCGGTCGGTGGCGCTGGCCATCGCCTCGGAGTTGCGCAGCGACTCTTCGGCGGCGGCGGCGACGCCCTCGGACTCCTCGCTGACCTTCAGCGATGACTGGCTGACGCCGTTGGACGACGCCACCAGGTCCTTGGTGATCGGCAGCACTCTCGACACCACGCTCTGGGTCGCGTTCTCGATCGTGTCGGCGAGCTTCATCAGGGCCTGGCGGCGCTGCTCGTCGGCCAGGGCGCGCTGCTGCTCGGCCTCTTCCTGCAGACGCTGCTGTTCGCGGATCGCCTGGACGAAGGTGAAGGCGCTGCGGTTCAGCTCCCGGACTTCCTGGCCGCCGCTGGAGTTCTGGTCGAACGCGACATCGGTCTCGCCCTGGGTCAGTCGGGACAGGCCCGACGACACGGCCAGAAGCGGGCCGAGGGTGGTGCGGGTCACCAGCCAGCAGACCAACATGGCCGCGAGCAGGACGATGGCCTGGATCACAAGCTGAGTGACCAGTTCGCCGAGAAGCTCCTCCGCCTTGGCCACATCGGCCGCGATCGCGTCCTCCGAGAGGCGGTGGTAGAAGCCGTGAAGCGCGTTGATGCGCGCGGTGGCGGCATCGAACCAGTCGGTCGCCGCCACGCCCTGGGTGTCGCGGGTGCCGGCAAGGTCGAGCAGGATCCCCTGCCACTGCTTGTAGGTATCCAGGCGCGGATCCGCGATGATCGCGGTCCAGTCCGCCATCTCGGACTCGGTCAGGAAGCTCTCCAGGTCCTGGAGATACGCGGATTGGGCGCCGACCAGCGACACGAAGATGCGATGGCGCGTCGCTTGGAAATCGTCGCCTGCGTTGAACAAGGCGGCGCCGTTGGCGCGCTCGAGCCCGGCCTTCTCCTTCGCCCATCCGAGCGCCCGGAGGCTCGCCAGATGACGGGTGACCTCGCCGTCGGGGCTGAGCTCTTCGATGATCACCGGAGTGTTCAGCAGATCGGTGATGATGGCGGTGTAGTAGCGCAGGTGGTCAGGAACCTTGACCGCCAGGGAGTCGACGCGTCCCCGATGGGCGGTCAGCACGTCCAGCCCGGCATTCGCCTTGGTGAGGAAGGTGACCAGGGGCGCGAACTGCGGATCACCCCGAACCTCGTCCAGGGCCGCCCGGTAGGTCGCCAGGGCCTCGTCCGTGAGGCGTCGCTGGGCCACCACGCGGTCCTTGAAGTTGCTGGCGCCGTCGCTGGTTAGGTAGCCGACGGATCCGCCCCGCTCCTTCTGCAACTCGTGCACCAGGTCACCGCCGATCGTCGCCAGCTCGATCATCGGCTCGATGACGCGGAGTTCCGCCAAGGTCGAGTATTTCTCGTAGGCGAGCTGCCCGGTTGAGATGACGATACCGACGATCGGAACCAGGGCGATCACCAGCATGCGGCTCCGCAGACTATCGAGAAGGCGCATATTCCACTCCAGATTGCCGATTGTCGGATCAAGGCTCTAAGATGGTATAGCCCCGCATACAGTGAAAAAATCGTTAACGGCCGGTGCGGCCGGCGCGCCTTAGCGGACCACGCCCAGCAGCTCGGGCAGCGCCGCCATGTCGTCGAACGTCACCTGCGCACCGGCGTCGCGAAGCCGCTCGACGCCGGAATCCCGGCCATAGCCGAACACCCGCATGCCGGCGGCCACGCCGGCGCGTACGCCCGGTGGGCTGTCCTCGACCACCGCGACATCGCCCGGCGGCACGTCGAAGGTGGCGGCGGCGTGCAGGAACAGGTCGGGGGCGGGTTTCGGCTCGGGCACCATGTCGGCGGAGAAGATTCGGTGCTCCAGGCGTTCGTACAGACCGGTGACACCGAGGGAGACGTCCATCTTGTACAACGGACCGTTCGAGCCGACGCAGTATTGCACGCCGGCGAGGTCGAGCGCGTCCAGCGCCTCGACGATGCCGGGGATGGTCTGAAGCTCGGCGCGAAAGGCCGCGAACTGCTTCTCGTAGATCCCTTCGACCCAGCCGTCGCCGAGCGCGATGCCGAGATCCTCCTCCACCTTGAGCTTGATCCGGGTGAGCTTGCCGCCGAGATACTGATGCAGCGCCGCCTCGCCGCTCATCTCCAGGCCGGCCTTGGTCAGCGCGGCGGCGATGATGCGGGTGGCGATCGGCTCGCTGTCGACCAGGACACCGTCGCAGTCGAAAATCACCAGCGCCGGCTTCCAGGCCAACCGCCCCTCCCTCACACGGTCTTCGCGAAGTCGAGCAGGGCCTCGGTGAATGCCCCGGGACGCTCGATCGGGATGAGATGGCCGGCGTCCGGGAAATCGATGCGGGTGGTGTTGGGGATCCGCGCCGACAGCGCGTCGACGTCGTCGGCGATGTAGAATACCCGGTCATGCAGTCCGACCATCACCAGGGCCGGAACCGTCAGCCGCTCCCACGGGAAGTCCCAGTCGGTCGCCACCGACTCGACCATCAGCCGATAGCCGCCATCCGCCGGGTCGATCGGCTCGAACGCCGCCCCGGTCTGCACGTCGCCGCGCATCTTGGCGAGCTGATCCGGGTTTACGAGCATCGGCAGCGTCAGTTCCATGATCAGACGGAAACCGCCGGCCGCCACGCCGTGGGCCATGGCGGTGTTGATCCACTCCAGGCGCTCGGTCGGCTTGCGCAGCGTGTTGATCAGCACGATCCCGTCGGCGGCGGTGCCCCTGGCATAGGCCTGGGCGGCGAACAGGCCGCCGATCGAGAGCCCGACAAGCACCGGGTTCTTGGGGCGGATCGCGTCGCAGAGCCGATCGAGGTCGTCGACGATCTGCACCGGGGTCGGTCGGGTGGTCTCGGCCGTCTGACTCTCGGCTTGGCCGCGGAAGTTGTAGACCAACGTGCCGTGGCCGGCCGCCCGCAGCGCCGGCCCGATCTCCGCCTCCCACATCGCGTAGCTGCCGGTGAGCGCGTTGACGAACACGAAGGTCTTGCCGGCGTCTCCGGCCGGCGGCTGATGCTTGTAGTACAGGCTCTCGCCGTCGGCGATCTCAAGATGCGGCATGGACGGTCTCCGGAAAGCGTTAACCAAGCGGTACCGCGCGGCGCGAAACGCCGTCAACGCGAGAATAACATCTAGCCGGATCCCCCCGCGCCCCTTAAGCCGGGTGCCATGGAGATCCTCCTCGACATCATCGTGCCGGTGTTCGGAATCGTCGCGCTCGGCTACGGCGCGGCGCGCAGCGGCCTGTTCCCGCACGACGCGACCAAGGGCCTGTCGCGCTTCGTCTTCGACTACGCGATCCCGGCGATGCTGTTCCGCACCATGGCGACGACCGAACTGCCGGAGACGATTCAGTGGGGGTTCCTGATCTCCTATTTCGGCGGCGGCTACATCGCCTGGATCGCCGGATCGCTGCTGGGCGCGACCGTCTTTCGGGCCAAGGGGGCGGAGCCGGCGATCGCCGGCATGACCGGGGCGTTCTCCAACACGGTCATGCTCGGCGTGCCGCTGGTCCTGACAACCTATGGCGACGTGGCGACCCTGCCGCTGTTCCTGATCATCGCCTTTCATTCCTGGCAGCTTCTGTCGGTGGTGACGATCCAGGCGGAGATCGGCGTCGGCGCGCGCGACGAGATGCGCCACCTGCCGGTCAACGTCGCCAAGGGCCTGGTCCGCAACCCGATCATCATCGCCCTGCTGCTGGGGGTCGTCGTCAACCTGGCCGGGATCGAGCTTCCGGTGTTCCTCGACACCCTGACCGGCACGCTGGGCGCCGCCGCCCTGCCCTGCGCGGTGTTCGCCATGGGCGCCTCGATCGCCGCCTACCGGATCGCCGGCGCGGTCGGCGAGGCGGCGGTCGGCACGGTTCTGAAGCTGGCGCTGCACCCGCTCCTGGTCTGGGCGCTGGCGACCCACGTGTTCGCGGTCGAGCCGCTGTGGCGCGACGTGGCGGTGATCCTGGCCGCGCTGCCGGTCGGGGTGAACGTCTACCTGATGGCTCAGCGCTACCAGGCGGCGGTGGCCCAGTCGGCGACGGCGATCCTGGTCTCGACCGGGCTCTCGGTGCTGACGGTCGCCGGCGTGCTCTGGCTGCTGGACGTCCGCTGAAGCGAACGCCCCTTGAATTTCGCCGGCGCGCGCGCATTGTGACGCCAAACAGGAACGAGGGAGCGAACCATGGCGATGCCCCAGGAAGCGGCCGCGGAATCCATCCTGCTGCGCGAGGATCGCGACGGCGTGGCAACGCTGACCCTGAACCGACCGCGTCAGCGCAACGCGCTGTCCCGCGACTTGATGGCGGCGCTGCGGGCGGAACTGGACGCGATCCGCGACGACCGCTCGGTCCAGGTGGTGGTGATCACCGCCGCCGGACCCGCGTTCTGCGCCGGCCACGACCTCAAGGAAGTGCGCGAGAACGATGGTGAGCCGTTCTTCAAGGCCCTGTTCGAGCAATGTTCCGAGCTGATGATGGCGATCAACCGCCTGCCGCAGATCGTCATCGCCAAGGTGCACGCCATGGCGACGGCAG
>Ga0207422_1003931_pt1 | contig 13352 bp, 13 predicted proteins | sample MarCyaLeptolynsp_FD_187757 | JGI IMG/M metagenome (GOLD analysis project Ga0207422, IMG submission 187757) | Marine cyanobacterial communities from Panama - species 1 Leptolyngbya sp. (SPAdes) | ecosystem: Environmental > Aquatic > Marine > Unclassified | place: Panama: Panama City | collected...
CCTTCATTTCCATCGACGGACTATATCGCGCAGTGGGCGCCGAAGGCCGCGATTCCGATTGCCCGCAATTCTGCGATGCCTGCTTCACGGGTGACTATCCGACGTCATTGACCGATCTGGCGATGACAGAGCAGGACGCCGCGCAGCTCCCCTTCGCTGATCCCAAGGCAGCTTAAGCATGACTGAAACCAAGCCATTGGCGGACAAGACCGCCATCGTCACCGGTGCGTCCAAAGGCATTGGCGCTGCGACCGCCCAAGCCCTGGCTGAGGCCGGCGTCCACGTGATCCTGGTTGGACGCGACGTCAAAGGCCTCGAAGCGGTTGAAGACGCGATTCACGCCAGCGGCGGGACGTCAACGATCGCTCCGGTCGATCTGACCGAGTCGGACGCGGTGGTGCGCCTTTCAAAGGCTATTTCCGGGCGCTGGAGCACAGTCGATTATCTGATCCTCGCAGCAGCCTATCTGCCTGAATTGACGCCCGTTACCCAGATTGACCCGAAGCAGTTCAGCCAAGCGCTTCTGACCAATGTTTCGGCCACGCAGGCACTGCTCGCGGCTTTTGATCCGATGCTCAAGCGCGCTGAAGCCGGTCGCGTCATCGGGTTGACCAGCAGCGTGGGGGCCAGTCCCAGGGCGTTCTGGTCGGCCTATGGCTCAACCAAAGCCGCGTTTGACAATTTGCTGGACAGCTATGCCGCGGAAGTGGCGAAAATCAGCAATGTCCGGGTTGCGATTGTCGATCCCGGTGCCACCCGCACCGCGATGCGCGAACGCGCCTTTCCGGGCGAAGACCCGCAGAGCGTCAAACCGCCCGAATCCGTCGCAAACCGCCTTTGCGAGCTTCTGACGCAAGGATTTGAGACCGGACACCGCGAGCGCGTCGAAGCTGATGGTTAATTTCGAGTAACTATAGTCAGCAATTGTGTGGCAATCGACTGCCCCTCAAAGAGGCAGTGCGACCAACGGTAAGAGACCACAAGCCGTTTGGACAAAGGCCGAAAGACAATGCAGACTGACACAGACCGATATTCCCTTGCTGCGCAAGAAGATCGCTGCGCACCGCGGACCAAACTGACAATCCCTGCGACATTGCGGGCGTCAGGCGGCCGTGCGTTCCAGACGGTCGTGCATGATCTTTCGATCTCGGGGTTTTCGGCTGCATCGATCAATCGCATGCATGATGGCCAGATGTGCTGGCTTACCCTGCCCGGCCTTGAATCGCTTCAAAGCCAGGTTGTGTGGTGGGACAATTGCATTGTCGGCTGCGCGTTCAACGAACTGCTAAGCCCGATCGTGCATGACAATATCCTGCAGCGCTACAGCAACACCGGGATCTATCGCAGCGCGACCTGATGCGGATTGCGCCGCTTGTGGCCTAGCGACGCGTTTCCGAATTCAACGATCTATTGAGCGGTGGCGATCTGGAATGCCAGTCCGCCCCACACGCCGCGATATTCGCTGCTCGTCGCGGTGCTCCAATTGCTGACCACGGCCAGAACCAGATTGGAATCGGGGATCAGCGTGATCGACTGACCGAAGATACCCTGCGCGCCATAATTGCCGCCCGGATAGGTCCACCATTGGTAACCGTATCCAAAGCCACCATTCTCAAAATCCACCAATTGCGAGCCGGCCTCTTCGAACCAGCCTTCCGGGACGGTGCCTTTGCCGCCCTCAAGCGCAAACTGGCCCATTCGGGCATAGTCTGAAAGCCTCAGAGACAGGCAGCAGCCGCCGATATTACCTCCGCGGGGGTCAACCATCCAAAACAGTCCGCCTTCGAACCCAGCAGGCTCTACGATCTTGCTCTGGGCATATTCAGCCAGGGACATGCCCACGGCATTCTCGACCACCATCCCGATGAGGTTGGTTTCGCCGGTCTTGTAGACCCACTTTTCACCAGCAGGCGCCTCGCGATCGAGCCGCTTCATCTGCTCGACAATCGCATCCGGCCCATACTCGACCACAAAGCGATTCATCTGCGCGACGTCGCTGTTGGGATCGGTGTAATCCTCGTTCCAAGCTACACCGCTCGTCATGGTCGCAATCTGGCGCACGGTGACGCCGTCATAGGCCGAACCAGCCAGGCCCGGCACATATTCAGTCACGGGATCGTCAAGGCTGGCAATCGCACCATCTGCCAGAGCCGCACCAAGCAATGTCGATGTAAAGCTCTTCGCCACCGAAAAGCTGGTCCAGCGATCGGTGGAGCCCATGCCCATGCGGTAGTTCTCATAGCGAACCTTGCCATTCTGAAGCACCATCACGCCAACAGCATTGGTCTGCTCCATGGCTGCGTCGATCGCGCCAGCCAGATCAGCGCTGAGAGCCTCGCCTTCAGGCAATCCGCGTGTCTCCGAAGCGGCCGGCACTTCGTGGCCTGCAAACCAGCTTTCCATGTCGCGGAAACGGGCAGACCGGGTTGGATCATCCCAAAACAGCACCTGCAGTTCAGATGGATCGTGCTCGGGCGGGATTACCATCTCGACACTTGAACTCTGCATCGCCGCTTCTGCTGCATCTGCCGCAGCGGCAGCAGCATCCTGTGCAGCGTCTTGCGCACTTGCCTGTACGCTGAGGCTCAAACCAATCGCGGCGACGCCAGTCAGAAGAGTTTTCGGGAATGTCATGATGGGGGTCCTCTCAACCTAGTTTTTGACCAGCGTAACCTGGTGAACGTCAATATTGCCAGCGAGAAACCCGCCTTCGCAATAGCTCAGATAATATCGCCACAGCTTGACGAAACGCTCATCAAAGCCGCTTGGCAGGCGCTGTTCTTCAACCGCCGCGTCAAACCTCTTGCGCCATTCACACAGCGTCTCGGCATAGTCGCCGCCGAAATCGACCTGGTCGACCCAGGACATGCCGCGCTGTTCAGCCAGCTGCCGGAACTCGCTGGTCTTGATCAGCATCCCGCCGGGAAAGACATAGGCCTGGATGAAATCGACATTGCTGGCATAGGCCTCAAAAAGGTCGTCATCCATCGAGATATACTGGATCGCCGCCCGGCCTCCCGGCTTGAGATTGCGAGCGACGCAATCCATGAAGGTGGGCCAATATTCGCGACCCAGCGCCTCGACCATTTCAACGCTGACGATTGCATCGAATTGACCGTCAGTGTCGCGATAATCCTGCTTGCGGAAGTCGATCGCTGCCGCGGCGTTTGCGCGGGCCCAATCCAATTGCTGATCGGAAAGGCTGATGGCGGTGACCGTCCTGCCTTCGGCCGCGAGGTGATTGGCCAGAGCGCCCCACCCGCAGCCAATCTCAAGCACCGACCTAGCCTCGTCGCCGAGGCGATCTGATATGCCTGTGAGCTTGCGCTGCTGCGCGCTGGCAAGGCCATCAGCGCCCCATTTCAGCGCCGATGAATAGGTCATGCTCGGATCGAGCCATTGCTCGTAGAAGTCATTGCCGAGGTCGTAATGCGCGGAAATATTGCGCTGCGAACCTTCCTTGCTGTTGCGGTTGAAACGATGCGCCAGCCAGGCAGCCAATCGGAATGGGCCCGATGTGCGCGCCACATTGCCAAGGGAGCGCACATTGGCCGACATCACCGCAAACATGCGTGCAAGATCGTCGGTCTCCCATTCGCCCGCCTCATAGCCTTGGAACCAGCCAATCACGCCATCGGTTGCCAGCCTTAGAAGGGGCCGCCAGTCCTTGAGCCAGACCTGAGCCTCAAATCCGGGAGATCTGCCGCCAAGCGTGCGCGTGGTTCCATCTGGCAAGTGGCCGACCAGCATGCCGCGCTCTAACCCTTGATCAATGTGATCCAGGATCTTGCCAAAGCCCGGGGCTATCAGCTTCGAAAACAGACCGGGAGCGCTCGCAAATCGCGCTCCGCCGCTGAGCAGCCGCTCGCCTCTGACTCCCTCCACAGACATGGCGCTCCTTTACTCACGAAGCGCTCCAACCCGCAAGCTAATCAGCCTTCATTTCTTTGTAAGCGGATAGAGCTCGCTCGCGCGCCTCGCGATGGCCAACGATCTTGGCCGGATAGCTGTCAGGCTTGCAGCCATATTCTTCCGGATCGTGCAGAAAGGGTTCGTCGAGTGCGGCGAGTTCGGGCACAAATTCTCGAATGTAGCTGGCACAATCAAACTTCTCGCTCTGCGACAATGGCGCCATGATCCGCACAAACATGTTGGAGTCGACGCCCGATCCGGCGTTCCACTGCCAGTTGATCGCGTTGGAGCCATAGTCAGCGTCAACCAGCGTGTCCCAAAACCATTTCTCACCGTGCCGCCAATCGATCAGCAGATGCTTGATCAGGAAGCTGGCCGTGATCATCCGCACGCGATTATGCATCCAGCCGGTTTGCCACAATTGGCGCATGCCAGCGTCGACAATCGGATAGCCTGTCTTGCCCTTCTGCCATGCCTTCAGATCGGCCGCCGCTTGGGGATCACTGTCCGGGTCGCGCCACTTAAGCTGATCGAATTCCGCGCGATAATTCTCGCTTGCATAGGCCGGGAATTGGCAGATCGCATTCTGCGCGTAATCGCGCCAAATCAGCTCCTTTTCGAACACCTTCCAGCCATGCGACCCGCTTTGCCGAAGGCGATGCCAGATCTGGGCTGGGCTAATCTCGCCAAAATGCAAGTGCGGGCTAAGGCGAGAAACCTTGTCAACTGAGGGGAAATTGCGCTTGTCCGCATAGTCATCGACATGATCGATCCACCAATCGAGCTGATCGTGCGCAGCCCGTTCGCCCACGGTCCAGGCCTTGCGCATCCCGCCAGCCCAATCGGGCCGGGTCGGAAGCAGGCCCCAATCGTCAAGATCATCGCTCTCGGGCAGGACATTGGGAAGACCAAGTCGGTCGGGAGCGGACACAAGATCGCGCGGCGGCAGCAGTGCCAGCGTCGCTTTCGAGAACGGCGTGTAGATCTTGTAAGCGTTGCCCGATCCATTGAGCACGGAGCCTGGCGGCATCAGGTAATTGGCGTCGTAGAGTTTGAGCTCACCCAGCTCTTTGATCCGTGACTGCGCCTTACGCCACCATGGCTCGTAGTGTCGATTGGCATGGATGGCAGAAGCGCCCACCTCATCCGCGATAGCGGCCAAATGCTCAACGGCATCCCCTTTGCGAAGGATCAACTTTGAGCCGAGCGCTTCGAGATCCTTGGCCAAACTTGCCAGCGAATGATGCAGCCACCAGCGCGAGGCCCCGCCATAGGCGTGGTGTCCAGCCGCCTCGTCATCGAGCACATAGACCGCGATCACAGGCCCCGATTGGGCCGCATTGAAGAGCGCTGGATTGTCGACGATACGCAGATCGCGGCGCAACCAGACTATTTGGACATCCTGCATGTTGCGTCAGCGCGCAAGTATCACGGAAGTTCCACACATTCGACATTGGGCATCGCCAGTGAGAAACGACCGCGCGCGCGGGGATCGTAGAATCGGGCATCATGAATGACGACCGAGCCATCCTCTGCACGCGTTGCGAACAGAGCCCGCGTCCAGAACAGGAAGGCTTCTGCCTGCGAATTGCCCTTGGCGCCCTCATAGATCGGATCGAGCTGGCACTCACCGACCGGCTCCCCATCGATAAGCCAACGGCCCGGCACTTGCGGCTCGATCATCTCGCGTTGCCACGAAACCAGTGGCAGCGGGCTGGCGATGGCAGGCTTGCGGGCCGCTGTAAGCTCTTCATAGGTCGTGATCGCCCAATTGCCGCCAATGTAAACCAGTGCGATGGCGAGCGAAATCCAGGCCGGCCTTTGCCAATTGCCTCCTAGCCGCTCACGACGGAGCGAGAACCACGTCGCGAAACCGAGCAAAGCCCACAGCCAGACATCAATGATGAACAGCGTGTCGCCATAGAACCATTGCGACGAGAATGGTTCGAGCAGCCGAATGCCATAGACGTTGAGCCAGTCGAGCGCCGGATGCGAAAGGCATCCGATCAGGCTAAGCAGGTAGAGCCATTTGAAATTGACCGGTCGACGCCCCTCGGGCCTCTTCCCTCGCTTGGCTTGCCATTGGTCGTACCAATACAGGATGCCGGCCAGCACCAAAGGCAGCAAAAACCAGGCCGGCGGTCCATGCGTAATCCCACGGCGGAAGCCCAGATGCTCGGTGCCTTCGAGCCAGAAGAAACACGCTGCATCAACGTCTGGCAGGTTCGCGCCGATTATGAGCGCAGGCATGGCAAGGCCGGTTTTCTTCTTGAGGCCCGTCTGGCCAAGCAAGGCCCCAACCAGACTGTGGGTTATGTTGTCCATCTATTCGGCGTCCTGTTTGAAGTCCTGTTCGCGCAAAGGCGTGGCTGCGGTCGAACCAGCCAAATAGCCTCCCAGCGCAATGAAAGCGGGCGCAAGCCAATCAGAGAACAGTGCAACGCTTATCGCCATGATCGCAAAGCCAAACACCAGCCGTGCGATCGCAAAGCCAGCCACCACGCGGCGCTTGGCCGAAAGCGGTGCGTCGGCCGGTTCAAAGCTGCGCTGAACCAGGCCTTTCGCCGCCACCGATGCAATCGCTCCGATCGCAATTCCGGCCAGCGCCACCTGCACCCAATTGCGCAAAGGCAGCGCATAGGCCGCAATGATCGCGGCAATTGGAAACAGCAGAACCACAGGGGAATTGGTCTTGACGGAATACTTCATCCTGCCGCTGATCTAGCCGCGTCGCGCCAAATGGCAAAGCGCTGATCAATCAACGTCCAACGAATGCCTCCTTCGCGGTGGAATTTTGCGACTGACCATCCTAACGCTGCGCATGAAAAGCAAATGAGAGGATCGTGATGAGCGCATATATTCGGCCAGACATGAAGGCATTCCTGGACGCGCTTGCCGCAATGGACGGACCTTCGATTGCCGACATGACATTGGAAGAAGCGCGGGCGTCCTATGTCGCTCTGCACGGTATGGCCGATCGACCCGCGCGCGACCTGCCCATCATTCGCGATCTGTCTTGCCCTGGCCCAGAAGGCGAGATTGGCCTGCGCCTCTACGATCCTCGGAAAACGCGCGATGCCAGCCCGGTGATTGTCTTCTATCATGGCGGCGGCTTTGTGATCGGAGACCTCGATACGCACCATGCATTATGCAGCGAGATCGCGGCCCTGATGGATTTGCCTTTGGTTGCCGTTGATTATCGCCGCGCGCCCGAGGCCCCCTTCCCCGAGCCGATCCTCGATTGCGAAGCCGCAACGCGCTGGATCGCGTCGTCACCCGGCGAGCTAAGCCATGATGTCACCGGATTGATCACTATCGGCGACAGCGCCGGAGGAAACGCAACGATTGTGATCGGGCAATTGCTGGCCGACAATCCAGCAGACGCTCCAGTTGTCTTGCAAGTCCCAATCTTCCCGCTGGCAAGCGACGCGATGGGCTCTGCCAGCTTGGAGGAGTTTGCCGATGGCTTTGTCCTGACCAAAGCAGCGGTCGAATATTTCGACGCGCAATATGCTCCTGACCGCAATGACCCGCGGGCGATGCCAATCCTGGGCGACCACTCAAAGGCGCCTCCAACCGTGCTGGTCACGGCCAGCCTTGATCCGATCCGCGATTCTGGACGGGATTACGGAGCTGCCCTTGCGCAGGCCGGGATTGATTGCGCATTCCTGGAAATGAAGGGCGTTACGCACTCTTTCACTAATCTTCGCCAAGCGGTGCCTAGCGCACAGGCCGATCTGGAACGTATGGCTGCGGCGATGAAACTGATGCTTGAGCGGGATTGAAGGGAACCTGCGATGACAGATCTGCCTTATCGGCCCTGTGCCGGTTTCATGCTCGTCAACCAGGACGGCAAAGTGTTTGTCGGCCAGCGGATCGATTCAAGCCGCCTTGGCGCTTGGCAGATGCCGCAGGGCGGGATCGATCCTGGTGAGGATACGCAAGAGGCGGCTTTGCGCGAGCTGGCAGAGGAGACCGGGATTGGTGCGGACCTGGTCAAGATTATCGCGCCCGCCTCTCGCCCCCTGCGCTATGATCTTCCGCCAGAATTGCTCGGCAAGGTCTGGAAGGGCAAATATCGCGGACAGGAACAGCACTGGTTCCTTGGTCGATTTCTGGGAGTAGACGCAGACATCGATCTCGCGGCTCACGAGCCTGCAGAATTCGAAGCCTATCAATGGGTCGATATTGAAAGATTGCCCGAGCTGATCGTGCCGTTCAAACGGGCTGTCTATGAGCAGCTGGTGATCGAGTTCCGCGACCTGATTTGATCATTCGCTGAATCGGAACGCGATGTGCGGCCGATCGTCTTTCGCCACTGCCGCCTTGAATGATGGGATCGCTTCAATCCGATCAAACCAAGCGAGGATATTCGGACGTCCCTCGAACTGCCCGCGATCGCGAGCGGCGTACATGGGATAGACCAAAGTGATGTCAGCGCCGGTGAGATTGTCACCGCCGAAGAACGGCTGCTTGCCCAGATCCTGTTCCATCAGGTCCAGCAAAGCCGCCGTACGGGGATTGAGGAACAGTTTGCGCGCTTGCCCAAACACCGCGCCGAGCAGTTTTGAGATTGGCCAAGGTGAACGCATTTCCAACACGTTGAGGATCATCGCGATCCCCTGCAGATTCATCAGCGAACCCGGGGAAGCGTGATACCAGAACAGATGCCGCGCGCGGTCCGGATGGCCCGCAGCGGGATCAAGCGTGCTGTCAGGATAGGAATCGAGAATGTAATCGATGATCGCATTGCTCTCAGCCAGGACAAGTTCACCATCGGTGATGACGGGTGCGGTACCCAGCGGCGACAGCGCCTTATAGTCATCGGGCGCCAGATTGGTCTCAGGATCGCGATTGTAGCTCTTCAGCTCGTACTCGGCGCCAAGCTCCTCGAGCAGCCACAGAATGCGAAAGCTCTGCGAGTATTCAAGGTGATGCAATGTAAGCATGACAATTCCCCTCCAGCACTGCCGGCTATTGCTCGAAAATCAAAACTAGCTTGCTGCTCAGTTTGAAACCACGCTGTCGTCAGGAGCGATCGTCTCAACCGCAAGACGATTCTGCGTTCCCATCGCGATCGTCGATTGCAGCGCGATCGTTTCCGGACAATTATTGCCGCACAGATTTTCGAGCTTGGCCAAATTGCGTTTGGCTTTCTCCAGCGCGCCTTTTTCAACCAAGGCCAATCCCTCGCCCGAAATAGCAGCAAAGTTACCAGGATCGCGGGCGAGTGCTTCGCGATAATAGCGGATGGCCTTGCCCTGCAGTCCTTCGGCGCGAGCAACTTCAGCCAATTCGATCAAGATGGGCGTGTGAGCGGGATCGACCGCCCAAGCCGCCTCGAGCGCATCGATTGCGCCTTGCGTGTCGGCCGCAGCCAATGCAGCTCTGCCTTCAGCGATCAATGCAGCGGCACGCGGGTCTGGAGCCTGATCATCCGCCAGTGTGACACTGGAAGTTGCAGCAAAAACCAATGACAAAGCGGCGGCGGCGGGCGCGAAGCGCATGAGCATCTCCTTGAGAGCGGCCAAGCGGGTTAATGACGGCTTAGCCATAATCGATATCGCTATCATCCTGAACGTGCGATGGCGACAAAAAAGCCGTCCGTACCGTCATGAAACGGCTCCAACCGATATCCTTGCCCGTGCGTCCGCCCGATCGGAAGGCTGATGGCTTCGGCATTCCAGTTCGGATTCCGTTGGAAGAACTGATCAATCCTCTCCGCGCCCTCTCCATCGAGAAGCGAGCAGGTAACGAAGGCAATCCGACCCCCGGGTTTGGTGCAATATACTGCGACATCGAGCAGATGGTCTTGCAAAAGTGCGAACCGGTCAAGTCGCTCGGGCGTCAGGCGCCAATTCGCCTCAGGCTTACGCCGCCAGGTGCCAACGCCAGAACAGGGTGCATCCACCAGCACCAGATCAGCTTGCCCCTTCAGGTCTGTGAGGGCCTCCACTTCCTGTTTGGGATTGAGCAGCCTGGTCTCACAATTGGTCACGCCAGCCCGCTCTGCTCGCGGGCCCAAGCGCGCCAAACGTGATCGATCGCTGTCGGTGGCGATCAGCCGGCCTTGATTTTCCATCGCTGCCGCCAGGGCCAGGGTCTTACCTCCCGCACCAGCGCACAGATCGATCACCGTCTCGCCAGCTTGTGCCTTGAGCGCATTGCAGACCCATTGGCTGCCATGATCCTGCACCTCTATCAGCCCTTCGCGATAGGCTGGCCATTGCTCAACCTGCGTTCCCTGAGGGAACCGCAATCCCTCGGGCGAAGCCAGATGTTCGCCTGCCTCTGGGAGATCGATGCTCGCACGGTCGCTCTTGAGGGTGTTGACGCGGCAGTCGAGCGCGGCCCTGCCCAGCAAGGCCGCAATTCTGTCTTCAGAAACGCCTGAAGCGATCAGGCGGTCGCAGAGCCATTGCGGCGCGACACCCTGCTGCGCTGGCGTATCACTGTCCTTAAGGATCGCAGGTCCATGTCTTGAGCCATCAAACAGATCCAGCAATGCTGGATCCTGCTGTGCCAGAGCCAGCATAGCTGCGCGGCCCGAAGCGGGTATCTCGCCGCAAATGCGGATCGCCTGGTAGACCAAATCGCGCACAGCACGGCGATCTTTCGAACCGGCATAGCGGCGTTCGCGGAAATAGCCGGAGATCAAGCGGTCAGCAGGCGCGCCTTCGCGCTTGGCCGCGTCGATAATCTGGTCGAGCAGTTCGATTGCGGCTTGGACGCGTGCAGCGGGCGTCATCGCGCCAGGCCTGGCTTAGCGGGTCGGATAATTGGGGGCTTCGCGCGTGATAGCGACATCGTGCACATGGCTTTCGGACAGTCCGGCATTGGTGATGCGGACAAAGGTCGCGCGCTCCTGCAAGTCTTTGATCGTCGCAGAACCCGTATATCCCATTGCGGCTTTGACGCCGCCAACCAGCTGGTGAATGACATCAGCCGCCGCGCCCTTGAACGGCACCTGGCCTTCAATGCCTTCAGGCACCAGTTTCATCGCAGAAACATCCTGCTGGAAATAGCGGTCCGCACTGCCACGCGCCATCGCGCCAACCGATCCCATACCGCGATAGGCCTTGTAGCTGCGTCCCTGATAAAGGAACACTTCGCCAGGGCTCTCCGCCGTGCCCGCCAGCATGGATCCGACCATCACGGTCGATGCACCAGCGGCCAGTGCTTTGGCCGCGTCGCCACTGGTCCGCAGGCCGCCATCGGCGATGACCGGAACGCCCGATTTGGCTGCCTCTTCGGCGCTTTCCATCACCGCCGTCAATTGCGGGACGCCAACGCCAGCCACCACGCGAGTGGTGCAGATCGAGCCTGGGCCAATGCCGACTTTGATTGCGTCTGCGCCAGCATCGACCAGCGCGCGGGTTGCCTCTGCCGTGGCGACATTGCCGGCGACGACCTGAACCGAATTGGACAGCGTTTTCGCTTTCTCGACCGCGCGCGCGACATCCTTGTTGTGACCATGCGCCGTGTCGATGATCACCACGTCGACTTCGGCGTCGATCAGGGCCTCAGTCCGCGCAAACCCCTTGTCACCGACAGTGGTCGCAGCAGCGACTCGCAGGCGGCCAGCGGCGTCCTTGGTCGCATCGGGATAAGTCACGGCCTTCTCGATGTCCTTGACAGTGATCAGTCCGATGCAGCGGTAATCGTCATCGACAACCAGCAGCTTTTCGATCCGGCGCTGGTGCAACAGCCGGCGCGCTTCTTCCTGGCTTGTGCCAAGCGGAACCGTCGCAAGATTTTCGGTCGTCATCAATTCGCGCACAGGCTGCTGAGGGTTCTCAGCAAAACGCACATCGCGATTGGTCAGGATCCCGACCAGCTTGCCATTGCCATCGGTCACCGGAATGCCGCTGATCTTGTTCTGCTCCATCAGCGCCTGCGCATCGCCCAGCACCGCATCCGGTCCAATCGTGATCGGGTTGACGACCATGCCACTTTCATAGCGCTTCACCGCCCTGACAGCGGCGCATTGCTGATCTGGCTCAAGATTGCGGTGCAGCACGCCGATCCCGCCAAGCTGGGCCATAACAATCGCCATATCGGCCTCGGTGACCGTATCCATCGCGGCGGAAAGGATCGGAATATTCAGCCCGATCTCGCGCGTCAGCCGCGTCGCCGTGTTGGCCATGCTGGGCAGAACTTCGCTTTCGGCCGGACGCAGCAAAACGTCGTCGAATGTAAGACCGAGAGGAATGTCCATATTTGCCACTTTCATGCACTGCAGGGGAGAATCGTGGCGGCCCATGTAACCGCACTTTGCTGCATGTGCTAGGGGCCTTCGTGCGACTATCCTCCGCTGGCAGGATAGGTGGCGGTATTCGCTAGACGTTTTACCAATTCTTCGTGCAGCAAAAGGTCGTCGATCGCGCCGCCCAGCTCAATGCCTTCAATTTCGTCCGAAGACCGGTGGTAACGCCCCTCCAAATAGGGCCCAAGCGTGATTTCGGAGCCGAATGCGGTCGACAGCACAACTGCTGGCACACCCTGCTGCAGCAACGCCCAACTGTCCTGTCGCTGAAGGTAAGGTTCGGCCACCGACTTGCTGCCGAATGTCCGCCCGCTTTCCGCCATCACTTGTCTGATCACACGATCAAGCGGGGTCCTGCCCTCGCCAACGAACCCAACCGGGCTTCCTTCTGGAGCGATCGCGACCGAGTCAAAATTGAACGCCGCAACGATCGTATCGAGCGGCACTGGCGGCGCGTCAGCAAAGGCGCGCGCGCCAAGCAGGCCCGATTCTTCCGCGGTGGTCGCCATGATGAAGATGTCACGATCATAGGGCCCGGCGGACGCAAGGCGACGCGCCAGTTCGAGCATCACGGCAACGCCGCTGGCATTGTCGACCGCGCCATTGCAGATCTGGTCGCTGTCGTCCTCGCTCGCGCAATTGGCCAGGTGATCCCAATGCGCCATCAGCAGGACCGAACCGGCACTGGGTGCCTGGCCAGGCAAGAGTCCGATCACATTGTAGGAGGTGAATTCGCGCCTCGCAGAATTGGCTTCGATAGTGGCGGTGCCGTCCAGTTCGACGGGCACAAAGTCTTGCGAACCAGCGTGCTCGACCAGTTCGGCCCAATCCGTTGTACCCAGCGCATCCGCCATAGCCTGATAGGTCACAAACGCGCTGACATTGGGGTTTTCGTCTTTGGCGAGAATGATCGACGTCCGCTCATAGAATTCCCGAACTGCCCGCAGTCCAGACTCGGTTTCGATCACGGTCACCACCGCCGCGGGTTGTTTCTGGAACAGCACTTCGCGCCGTGCTGGGCTGAATCCCGGTTGCCCCAGCATTATGACGACCTTGCCCCGAACCTGGTCCTCATCAACGCTGTCAGCCTCGCGACCGACAAACACGACATCGGCGCCTTCGATCAGGGCTCTGCGGCGCGACGTGTACGCGGCACCGGACTCGGGCTCGAAAG
>Ga0207422_1003932_pt1 | contig 13352 bp, 10 predicted proteins | sample MarCyaLeptolynsp_FD_187757 | JGI IMG/M metagenome (GOLD analysis project Ga0207422, IMG submission 187757) | Marine cyanobacterial communities from Panama - species 1 Leptolyngbya sp. (SPAdes) | ecosystem: Environmental > Aquatic > Marine > Unclassified | place: Panama: Panama City | collected...
TGTTTCAGCTGGTTTTTCGCCTCGCATCATTCTAAGGGCCATATAGTGCACCTCTTTGGTGCCGTCAGTATAGGTAACTACTACATCCACAGGCATCGGCATTTTACTTACTCTTTCCAGGCTGACCTTGGTCTTTTGTCCTTCGCCAACAACGCCTTTGATGCCATAATCAATTTGCTTAGTAGTGTAAACAAAGTACTCATTGTACCAATCCAGCTCAAGGCCTGAAACATCTTCCATGACCCTGAGGACATCATTAGGATTTGGATGCTTGAACTTCCATCGGTCAAAATACTCTAAAAGACCACGGTCTCTGGCTTCTTCACCAATTACATAGCCCATTTGGCTCATCCATACTGCTCCTTTGCCATAGGCCTGAGCACCATAGATGCCGTTCAAATCATAATGATCAGAATGTGTGCTCATAGCTTCTTCTCTACCACTTTTAGCCGCTCTTAAGTAGCCACCTTGCCCTGATCTTGATCCAATATTCTCTATGGTAGTGGCCGGTGCAGACTCACCTTTCATGGTACGAGAGATGTGTTGAGAAATACGTGAAGAGGCGTATGAGGTAAAGCCTTCATCCATCCAAGGGTGAAGTGCTTCATTACTACCGAGTACACCGTGATACCAATCATGCATAGATTCGTGAATGGTTACCCCTAGAAGACTTCCTCTGTTGCCTGTAATTAGAGTAGACATTGGGTATTCCATACCACCGTCACCTCCCTGGATCACAGAAAACTGCTTATAAGGATATTGGCCAAAGTATTTGTTGGCATACTCAAATGACATTTCTGTCAAGGGTCTTAGCTTCTCCCAGTTCGCTGAATTCTGACCTTTCTGATGTAGGAAATGAAGAACAGTTCCATTTTTCATCGTCAGTTTATTATGCAAATAATCTGGGTCTGCAGCCCACATGAAATCATGTACATCTGGGGCTATAAAGTGCCACTCCAACTTACCGTCAACCACTTTTTGGTTTACAACATCTCCTGGGTTTTCATAGCCGTGACCAATTTCAAGAGGATTTTGAAGGTAACCAGTGCCACCAACTACATAATCTTTGTCAATTTTAAGTTTGAGCTCAAAGTCTCCCCAAACACCGTAGAACTCGCGGCCAATGTATTCATCGGCATGCCAGCCCTGGTAATCATATTCAGCCATTTTAGGGAACCATTGAGACATGGAATATCTCACACCTTCTGCATTGTCTCTACCTGTTCTTCTGATTTGCACTGGTACCTGTGCCTCGAAAGTCATATCAAAGGTGACGGTTTCACCAGACTTGATCGGTTTATCAAGTTTTACTTCTAGAATCGTGCCGACTACTTCATACTCAAGATCTTTTCCGTCCATTTTTAGAGAGAATATTTTCTGATAGCCAATCTGATCATCAGACAGTTTTGATATTCTATCTCCCACTCTACGGTCTGGATCTTGAATGGTACGAGACCTTACATCCATCATACTTCCAGGCTGGAAGGCATTGAAGTAGAGGTGATAAAAGACCATGTTGAGGTCATCGGGGGAATTATTGGTGTACTCTAACTTTTGAACGCCCTGGTAGCGGTTGGTCTCAACATCCATGTCAATTTCCATGTAGTAATTAACACGTTGCTGCCACCGTTCATTGTCGCTTCTGTTTGCTTTCCCTTGGGCCATTACCATAGCGGATGCACCAACAAAGAGAAATGCCTGAAACAATACTCGTCTTATATTCATAATCCTCATTTTTATTCTAGGCAGGAAAATATCAAAGTTTAGAGTCCCCAACAAATGATAATATCTGAAAGGAGGGATTACCTGATTTTATACCTGATTTGAAATTTAATAACTGTTCTTTTATTCCCGTCTATGGTTTCAAGTCCCGTGCCAATTTCATTTCGGTCGTAGAAAGTGGTTCTGGCAATTCGCGCCCATATATTGATTTGTGGACTTATCTGATAGTTAAGTAGTAGATAATTTCTGATGCCTTGTCCACTATATCCGCGAACCGAAAATGCATAGAGAACATCTCTTTCATAGGCATATTGTCGGTTTTGCTGTCCTTCTGTATCAAATATTGCATGCCTTAGACTGATGTTAAGATCAGATAACCTGTAGTTCAAGTCTTGAATTATGGCATAACCATTTGTCAACTTGTCGGATAAATTAAAACTGCTCCATTGAATTCTTGTCTGAAAGCTGAGGGTATTTGTCACCTTATATCGGGTGTTAATCAAGTATTGAAGTTTCCTACCGGTAGCCACAACCTTGGAATTGTCATCTAGACTCACATTCTCATCCTTATTCTTGCCTCTTATTTGTAGGTAAGTGGTGGTTGTCGAATTGGGCTTAAAATTGAATCTGAGAAGAAAATCATTTCCTTTAGATGGTGTGTCTACTCTAAATTTGAGCCAGTGAAAACGGAAAGAGTCATAATAAGCTGAAAGACTGAATTTGCGATTCAGCTTATATTTAAGACCCCAATAGGCGCCAGTTTCATTAATATTCCGGCTATTCTCCCCAAAAGCAGAACCTCTGATTGAATGAAAATCTTGATGATAATTTCTTAGAACGAATCCAAACTGCATTCTCTCGAATAAATGTGCGCTAAAACCAATAAGCCCGCCCATTCCATGACTTTTTGAGATGGCAACTTCTCCAAAGAAGTTAATGCCCTGTAAGTATGTGTTACCATAGATGCTTAGATTAAAATTCCGTTTTCCCGAAAATTCAAACAGGTTATAGGCTTGGTCTTTTCTTTGTATAGGAATTGAATACCGGTTGAATGCTCCTATGACACCAAATGTATTTCGCTCATCTGGGTGGTATCCTAGTTCGATTCCATATATCTTTTCATTGACTTGATGTTTATTCTCAAGCTCTCCCTGAGTTCTGTGTAGGCCTGTCAGTTGAACTGAAGAGAAGTTATTTTCGCTGTTTTCTGAGCTTTCTGTAATATTAGCATCTTGGTTGAGGCTGGATACGAAAACGGTAGTCGAGACCTTAGAGTTGAGGGCATAAGTAGTGGCGAGCCCTCTCATAAAGCCTCCTTCAACTACCGAAGTATAAGGCGTAATCCCGATACTTGCTATTTCCAATGTGTTTATGGTCTCAGAACCTTTTCCTGTTGAAAAGCCTGAACCAAAAGTTAGTCCTTGGCCAAGTTGAATTTGATAGTCCCCGACAACGATTTTCTTCCACTTGCCCTGCTTTTGCAACATGGCATGCCCAGACCAGAAGTCCATGCCAAAGCTTCGGTTCGATGAATCCCACTTTAGGCTTTCGCCAGCATCCTTTTCTGTTGTAAAACCAAAACTAAAGTCTCCAGGTTTGGAAACCCGATAGCGCAAATAAAGCTTGTCAGGGGTGCCGAAATAGCTGTCTTGATTGGGGGTGTTTTTGTTCGAGTATCCTCGTTTTGCTTCTAATACACGCTCATGTCGAAGTATAAAGTAATTGTTCCTTTCGGTTAATATTCTTTGAAGTAGAGGTTTATGGTCTTGTCCCTTCCAGGACAAGGTTATAAAGGGTTGAAGGTCATTGACGGTTTCCAAGTCAAATCCTGTGACGTAGAGTAGTTCATAGAGTGTATTTAGTTTTCCGATAGCAGTACGATAATTAAGAAAGGCTTGAATTTGATGGCTGGAAAGAAGCCCTAGATTAATTAATCCTTGTTTATCTATCTGATTGATGTCAAGAGGGGTTTCATAAGCCAGCAAGAGTCTTTCGTAAAGCTCTTCAAAGTTTAAGCCCACTTCTTGGTCATTGATACGCTTTTCTACAAAGTTTTGTAAATCAAATTCACGCTTGGCTTGGGCATGTAAAAAGTTGATTGGAATAAACAAAACAGCAAAAATGAGTAGTATCCTATACTTCATCTTTTTAAAGAATAGATAATTCCAATGCTGTGGAGTATTCCGATACCCTGCCCTGATCTTAGACCATAATCTATCGTGAATGCCTTTAACAACAGGCTTCCCCCAAATGAGTGTCTATTTGTTGCTGGAGAAATCCCTGTGCGCAGTACCAATGGCTCAATTAGTCTAAAGGCTAAGCCGAACTTAATAATCGGGCCTAAGCTTACATCTTTCTCAAGTTCTGCATAGAGATTTAATTCATCTTTTGGATGATAGTCAAGTGAGATTCTAATGATTACAGGTATTTTTTCCCCAATACCCCTTGAAATGTTGGATTGAGTGAAATTGTAAATATGAGTTCCCAGGCTCAGTTCTGGGTCCAAGGTAGTGATAGCTCCTATCTCAGATACAAGAACAGATCGTTTACCAAACCCGTCAATGTATAACTGCTGAATTGCTGTTTTAAACCCTAGATTTACTATCCCAATTTTCTGAGCGAAGGCTAGATGAATCATTTGAGTACTGAAAACTTCATCTCCAAACTTGGAAGCCCCAATACCAAAAGTGCCAACGTTCGATGGAAAGTTAATACCTGCAAATACACTATTAAATGGCGAGAAATCTAGGATCGTTTGGTATCCGGCAATACCAGAGAGCTCACTGATATTCCCCAACCCTGCAGGGTTATTAAAGATAGACCAGTCTACAGAGCCTATGGAAACTATGTCACCTAAACCTATTGAAACAGCCCCGCTTGGGGGTGTTCCGGCCAGCTGACTCCATAGAGTAAGATTTATAGTTACACAGCTAATCAGAATAATTGATAACCTGCGCACATATCAATATAATAAAATCAGTTATTGATATTGATTTTAATTGCAAAAAATAAATTTATAAAGCAGACTTAAAATTGAAGAACAGGCCGGTAGTGCCTTCACGGTTGATGCTATATTCCAGACGGAAGACAAAGTCATAATAAGTGACTATATCCACACCCAGGCCAATACTGCCTATCCATTCGTTGTTAAAGAAGTTATTCTCTGTGGATTGGATCGGATTACCCGCATAACCGGCATCCATAAAGATTTTGAGGTAGAAGGCATAGGGCAATGTTCTAAACTGGTTGATCAGGCTCCTTCTGCTGAGTTCTTGAACGCCTTCAAGCACCTTAAAGCGCAGCGCTGTTCTGTTGGATATGTACCGATTACTTTCTATGACAAATCTTTCATAGCCTCTGATAAAATCAGGTCGGTAACCAAAGCCAGACCTTATAAAATAGGGGATATTCTGTGCAGAGTTATTGTAGGCATCGATCCGATTGGCGAAGTAGAATTTATCATTTAGTTTAAAGAACTTGGCATAAGTCAATCGAGTGGTAAGCATATTGAAGTCATTGAAACTGCCCAGTCCGAATTGGTTTAACTGAACTGTCAGCAGACTCCCCGTCAATGGGTAGGCAATATAGTCTCGCTTATCGAGGCTAAAGGTGTAAGAAAGCCTCACGTAATTCTGCACGCTCTCATTGCGTAAGTGGTACTCAGGATTGACGTCTCGAATGGTGTCTCCAACAGAAGACCTCACATAACCCACATTAAGGCTGTGTCGGGTATAGAATGATGGACGAATCGTAATCGTGCCACTGGTGCTGAAAGCCCTTCTGATAATGTTGTCACTTTCTACAAACTGCGCGCGATGCGCAATGGAGTTAACACCCACGGTCTTGTTAGTCGTGTAACTCGTAGAAAATCCCAAGCCAATGGTCTGCTCTCGATTGATATATGGAATCTGGTAACTCAAAGACATCTGTTGCGCGAAACCAAATTGGGCCCTGAACCTAAATCGATCGTTCCGTCCTGTAAGGTTGGTATGAATGAGTTGAGCACCATAGTTTACCCGGGAGAAGTCTCGATTTTGGTTTACCCACCATTCGGTGAAATTTCGGTCTGCTAGTTTGAAAATAGGTAAGGGAAAAATATACCACCTTTCCTGGAGCCTGATTAGCACATCCACCTCTTTCTCGGACATGAACAGTGGTACTATTTCCACCATGACAAAGAGTCTTGTATTGGTAAGTTTTTGCTGGTCTAAAGTGACTTTTTCAGCGAAATCAGCCAATTTCAGGATCTCACCTTCCTGAAAATCGAGCTCTCGCAAGATGATTTCTAGTTTTGTCTTATTGTTGCCGGTAACATAGATTTTGCCAACCCTTACTGTAGAATCAGGATTAAGGTCGGCTACAGTCCCACTTTGTGCAAAAGTTGGTGTTGCAAAAACACAAATCAATAAAACATACCACCAGCCATTATTCTTCAACACGCTATTCTATAGATTTTCTCGACTTTATAAAGACCCTTATAAGGATGAATACCCCTAATGCCAATAAAGGAATACTTAATAATTGCCCCATATTATAGGTCATTTCATCTTCAAAGGCCACTTGATTTTCCTTATAAGTTTCATGGAACCATCGTAAGGCAAAAATGTAAACCAGGAAGATCCCGAATAGTAAGCCCTCGGGTGTTCTTTCCTTATATTTTATCCAAATGCCCAATAAGACGAAGAATAGGATCAATGAGGTTGCTGACTCATAGAGCTGTGTTGGATGACGATTTATCCCCCAGGTATGAACGGTGACAACCACTTTTCTATTGATCACTTTCAATTCGTAATCAAGAGATTCATTGCCTTGTGCATAATGCTCTCTGACACTTGCATAGCCGGTCAATATTCGCTTCACATTGTTTTCAATAATCCTCCGTGCATCTGGTTCTGACAACTGAGAGTTCTCGAAGGTTAGGGTGAGATCCACGGGCACGATACCAGGGGAAGGCCTTTCGGTAGAAACCCCTTTTGAGGCTTCAGCTTTTTCGATTCCTAAACCTGCATCTTCAATCATTTCTTCAGCAACTCGACCAAAGACTACGCCATAATCCGTACCAGTAGGCTTTCCTACAATTTCGGAATTAACAAAGTTGCCCATTCGAATGAATACGGCAGCCAGAGCCACAGTAATGACTATTCGATCAATTATCCATAGCCAGCTTTGACCAGCTCTCTTTTTCTTCCTGAATTTAAATCGAAATGGTGACCAACTGGCATCGACAAAATAGTTGCTATAGAGATAGAGTGCCAAGGGGATACCGAAAGCAGCGCCATGGCTAGCAAGTCCACCTTCCCATGTTCTGAAGAACATGAGTGGGTCAGCAAGGAACCTTTGAGGTTCATAGAATACCAAATGGCCTAGCCTTGCACTTATGATGGTGGCAAGGACCATATGAACCGTCAATGTATCTACGTTTAAGGGGTCTTTGCCTTCTTTCTTGAAGATATTCACCATGATTTGGTAACCCACAATAAAACCCATGGCAAACAGGACACTATACCATACAGGTGGCTGAATGTCCTTGATGATTTCCCGCATTGGGTCCCAAACGATTTGTAGAAGCATTTTGTACTGTTTTATAGAATCAACAAATATATGGGAATTACGAAAAGGAAAGAGATTCCGTATGGTAAAGGTTTATTAATTCTTCAGAACCATTTGGACCGCTATTGATAGGAAGAGCAACACCTACCAGTATTCAAATATTTTGGAAATTTTGCCCTTTTTGAACTCAAAAAGAGTCATTTCAGCATCCCCTCTCTTCGAACTTCCATCTTTCTGTTTCCTTACAAAGTGCTTTTCAACGGTAACCGCATTAAGCCCCACGATCATATTAGCTACATAAATATCAGACACAGACCCATCATAGCCACCATTTTTCTGGTTTCTGAGGTATCCATCGCGGAGGTCCTGCCTTGAGTATTCACCTCCGTACTTTGGGTGAATGTAGACAAAGTCGGGTGTGAAAAGATCAAAGATTCGCTCTACGTCTTCAGGCGAAGAATTGGCCTGGAACACAATTATATTAAGCCTATAATATTCATTTACTATATGAACCAGAGAATCTTTTGGTATGACCTGTTCTTCTTGCCCTGATAAGTTAAACGAAAGGAGGCATGCAAATAGTAGAATGGATAGCGCTCTTTGAAAATACTTCATGCCGGTAGAGTTTGGTTGAAGTAATTAAAGTCATTTACCAATCAAAAGCTGATCTTGAAGGCGGATTAACTCTTTTTTAACTCTTTGATTTCTTCTCTAAATCCGGCAGATAAGATAGGGAAGCGACACCATGTTCTGGGGTCTACATTGAATTCGTCCAGGTGAAATGCAGGTGCCAGGCGCTCTCTTTTCCATTGGTTTCGACTCCACAATCGATAAAACTTGATAATGTGTGTTCTTAGCAAATCTGTGTCCTCAAGGTCTTGAGCTTTTAATAAAATGAAAACCTCAATAGGTGATTTGTGATCCCTAATGGCCAGTTTTTCGATTTCTACCATAATGTGATAGGGCATCAAATCATCCTCATCCGTTTGATTTTGGTCAGAAGGCCTAAGTTCAGCAGTAGGAGGCAGTGCATTGATAGGAGCAAGGCCTATATAGCCTAGTTCGGCTTCAGCATATTTGAGCCACGTTCGAATGAAGTGCTTATCAACACTTGAAATAGGTGCAAGGCTGCCACTAGTATCTCCATCCATGGTGGCATAGCCTACGTCACCCTCACTGCGATTCGAGGTGGTTAGCAACAGGGTATTGGTGATGTTGGTCAGCATCCAAATAATGGGACTCCTGGCCCTCGCTTGAATGTTTTGTAAGGCTAAATCATCGTCTTCCCAATTCAACGCTCTTCCCAAGACCTGCTCAATGGTCTGAGTATATGCTTCGACTGATTTGTCGATTGTCCAGTCGAAGAACTTAGCACCGATAGACGCAGCCAAGGTTTTGGCAGCATTCAATGTTGTTGTAGACGAGTTGATTGTACCTTGGTAAGCAGTATTAAAAAGCTGCCCGACTATCTCTTTTTCATTCAACGCTGTTGATTCAGGTTTACCAATGGCTTTAAGGAAATCCATTTTACCGAGCTCCTCAATTCCTCTTTTGACCATCTCCGCCACCATGACTGCACAAGTGGCAGAATCTGCTCCTCCACTCAGCGATAAGGTGTATCCTTTACTTCCACTCTTTCTTAAGTAGTCGAATAGGGCCAAAGCGGTGGCTTTAGGAAATTCTTCTTCCTTCGATTCCACCGGAGAAACAAGACTAGACTCTGGGGTGTTTTTTTCATTTGGAGCCAGGTCGACCCATTTCAATTGGTGTGATTTGAAGGAAAGTAGTTCATTGCGTAAGTACATTTTTCCTTCTTGAGCCACTATGATTTCCCCATCATAAATCATCCTGCCGGCTTCATTACCTAATAGGTTGGCATATACATAAGTGCATTCAAAACTTGTTGAAGATTCCGTCACCAGATGAATTCGTTCAAGCGTCTTTTGCATAGCAAAATGACTTGCACTTGGATTAAGAATCAAATTGACCCCTCTCTCAAATAATCGACATGCTGGTCTGTCAGGTCCTCTCCAGGCATCTTCACAAATTTCAAATCCAATTTTCCAGTCTTCAAAATCGAAAGTTACGTCACCTATCGGGTAGCTTTTTCCAAATAATTCAATGCGCTCTTCTTTCTTGTTAGGCCAGGGGTTAAACCACCTGGGCTCATAGTGAACGCCATCGAGGGCCATATACTGCTTTGCATATACTCCCAGAATTTGCTTGTCGTGAACCACTACTGAACAATTATATAGCTTTCCATTGTGTTCAATAGGGAGGTTAAAGGTGGTTAAGATACCCTCGGTTTCGGCAATGAGTTCGGGGAGATAGGTTAAGGCTTTCTTTGGCAACCATTCACTTAGGAAGATATCCTCACAACCATAGCCGGTTACAGCTAACTCTGGCAGGCAAAGTATTTCTACTTTAGCTGCCCTTGCCTCTCTAAGTACACTTCTGAGATTGGTGACATTGCCAGTCCAATCAAGGGGTGTTTGATTGACAGTACCTCCAGCAATTCTATACCTGCGCATTATTCTAGCTCTAAAATGATACAAGCCTCACGAGCTGCATCTTGTTCGGCTTTCTTCTTACTTAAACCATGCCCCTTAGCAATTGGTTTTTGGTCAATTGACACTTGGATAATAAATTCTTTGTAATGCCCCTTGTCAATGGTTTGTATATGGTCAAAACTAGGGGTTTTAGTGTTTTTCTGCGACCACTCAATAAGTTTACTCTTATAGTTCTTGGTCGTATTGATGATTTCTTCAAGGTCGAAGTGGGGCTGAAGTAATTTATGTTTTATGAAATTACTGGTAAACCTGAATCCTCTGTCTATATAAATTGCACCAACTAAGGCTTCCAAAGCATTTCCGTAGAGTGACTTGTGAGAGTTTGGGGTTTTTCTCTTCTTATCGAACTTAACGATTTGAGGCACACCGATGGTTCTGGCCACATTGTTAAGTGAATCTCTGCTGACTATCCTGGATCTTAGTTCTGTCAGGAAGCCCTCATCTTTGAAGGGGAATTTTTTGAACAGGTACTCAGCAACCACCATGCCCAAGACTGCGTCACCTAAGTATTCAAGGCGTTCGTTAGATTCCTTGAAGCCTTGTTTCACCGATCGTGCCACAGAAGTGTGTTGTACGGCAATTTGATAAGGCTTTAAATTAAAGGGCTTGCTACCGACTATCATTTTGATAGAGGCAGCAAGCTGCTTTTCTTCTTTTGAATAATTTCTAAAAACTGATCTTAAACGGTTAATTAACCGAGGCATTAATCAATTTTTCTAAATACCACTGATGTATTGTGCCCACCAAAACCGAAAGTATTGCTTAAGGCAGCTCTAATTTCACGTTTTTGAGGCTTATTAAATGTAAAATTCAACCTTGGGTCAAACCGTTCATCATCAGTAAAGTGATTGATGGTCGGTGGGACAATTTGGTTTTCTATAGCCTTGATGCTGGCAATGGCCTCAATGGCACCCGCAGCTCCCAGAAGATGCCCAGTCATTGATTTAGTAGAGCTAATATTTAGGTTGTAGGCATGCTCTCCAAAGACTCTTTCAATGGCAATTACTTCGCTGACATCACCCAGAGGGGTAGAGGTACCATGTACATTAATATAATCTACATCCTCAGGTTTCATTTGTGCGTCTTCCAGCACATTCAGCATTACATTATATGCACCTAAACCTTCAGGGTGTGGTGCAGTAATGTGATACGCGTCTGCAGACATACCACCACCTACAAGTTCTGCGTAGATTTTGGCACCTCTTGCTTTGGCGTGCTCATATTCTTCAAGAATAATTGCTCCTGAACCTTCTCCTAATACAAAGCCATCTCTGTCTTTGTCAAAAGGTCTGGATGCTGTTTCTGGTGAATCGTTCCGTTCTGAGAGGGCCCTCATAGCATTAAATCCTCCCATTCCTGCCTCAACAACAGAAGCTTCAGAACCTCCAGTGATCATTACTTTAGCCTTACCTAATTTAATATAGGTCATAGCATCAATCATGGCGTTTGTAGCAGATGCACAAGCAGATACTGTTACAAAGTTAGGGCCATGAAAACCATACTTCATCGAGATCATTCCAGCCGAAATGTCCGAAATCATCTTGGGAATAAAGAATGGATTAAATCTTGGGTTTTTGTCGCCACTGACAAAGCCTTCGACTTCTTCTTGAAAAGTTCTTAACCCCCCAATTCCAGAACCCCAGATAACTCCGGCTTTTAACCTATCAATCTTTTCAAGGTCTAAACCAGAATCCTCAATGGCTTCTTTGGAAGTGATCATTGCATACTGGGTAAAAGCATCCATTTTCCTCATCTCTTTGCGATCAAAGTGATCAAGAGGATCATAGTTTTTTACCTCGCAGGCAAATTTGGTCTTAAATTTTTCGGGATCGAATCTTGTGATCGGGCCGGCTCCACTTACACCTTTAATCAGGTTATTCCAGTAATCATTTAGATTGTTGCCTAATGGTGTAAGTGCGCCAAGTCCAGTGACTACAACTCGCTTTAGTTGCATATATGAGTCGTAATAGTAAGGGAAAATTATTATGCGTTTGCTTCCAGGTAAGAGATTGCATCACCTACGGTAGCAATATTCTCAGCTTGGTCATCAGGAATGGAAATATTGAATTCTTTTTCGAATTCCATAATCAATTCCACCGTGTCAAGAGAATCAGCGCCTAAATCATTCGTAAAGCTAGCTTCTGGCGTAACTTCAGAATCTTCAACACCTAATTTATCAATGATGATACTCTTAACTTTTGATGCTATTTCTGACATTTTGGATAAAATTTTAGTTAAAACTCGATGCAAAGAAATGCAATTTGCGGTTAATGTCAAACAAATTTTTTAATCTTGTCTAAGGCTCCCAAGGGGGCGAATTTTGATAATTATGGCCAAAAAAAAGCTACAAGTCACATATGATTATGACTTTACATTGCTAGCGCTTAATGCAAATGTGAGGCCTTACAGATTGGCATGGAGTATTAATAGGGAGTTGAAGCTCAATCTATCTAAATCAGTTAACATAGAAATTGATTTTAAATCTGGGAGGGAGCTCAACATAGTCAACTATATAGATGCTGGTGAATACCGAACAATTAGGTTGCTCCGAAATAGAGCTGAAGAAAGTGAAGAACAGTTTGATGCTTTTCTGATTCCTGAGTTGAAGAATTTTGACTACTTCTTACTTTTAGAAAACGAATCCAGTACTTTCGATGAGAATGCTTTTATAAGCAAAATCAAAGAAATATCTTTCGTGCAATTTGCCACAAAAGTGGCAACCGAAGCATTAAAATCCAGAGATAATCTGATATTCTGACATGGGTCACCAACTGTTTAATAAGCGAGCCAAAATTGTGGCTACTGTAGGGCCAGCAAGTAGGTCTAAAGAGATGTTAACCGAACTAGCTAAGGCTGGTGTGAATGTATTTAGACTGAATTTCTCACATGGTGAACATGAAGGACATGCTGAAGTGATTGAAAGAATTCGTGAGGTAAATAAGGAATTGGGAACTCACATTTCTATACTTCAAGACCTGCAAGGGCCTAAGATCAGGGTGGAGAGTGTTGAGAATGGAGAAGTCTTTATCCAACCTGGTGATGAGATTGTGATCACTAACGAATCATGTGAGGGAACAGCTCAAAGAGTAAGTACTTCTTATCAAAGTCTGCCTAGTGACGTCAATATTGGAGATATGATATTGATTGATGATGGGAACTTAGAACTCATTGTTAAAGGGGTTAATGGGGGTGATGTGACCTGTGAGGTAAAGTATGGTGGCTCTTTGAAATCAAGGAAAGGGATCAACCTACCCTTTACCAAAGTTTCTGCTCCTGCATTGACTGAAAAAGATATTGAGGATTTAGCCTTCGGAATCGCTCAAGGTGTCGATTGGGTTGCACTATCCTTTGTGAGACATGCTGAGGATATTATCGATCTAAAGAGGCGAATCGCGGCATCTGGAAAGGACATCAGAGTAATATCTAAGATAGAGAAACCAGAAGCGCTTCAAAATATTGATGCCATCATAGCTGAGTCGGATGCCCTAATGGTCGCCAGAGGTGACTTGG
>Ga0207422_1003934_pt1 | contig 13350 bp, 8 predicted proteins | sample MarCyaLeptolynsp_FD_187757 | JGI IMG/M metagenome (GOLD analysis project Ga0207422, IMG submission 187757) | Marine cyanobacterial communities from Panama - species 1 Leptolyngbya sp. (SPAdes) | ecosystem: Environmental > Aquatic > Marine > Unclassified | place: Panama: Panama City | collected...
ATCATAGAAAGACCAGCATATGAATAATCTGCAGGGCATTCCTGAATTTGTAAAAGTCGCCGAAACGGGATCCTTTACCGCCGCCGCCAAAGAAATGAATGTTTCCAAGTCCCATATCTCCAAACAGGTTAAAATGCTGGAGGATCATTTAGGCGTGGTGCTGATCCTGCGTACAACACGCGCCGTCAGCCTGACCAATCAGGGCGTGGATTTTTACCGGCGTTGTGAAAAAATCCTGCAAAATCTGGATGAGGCTTGCTCTGCCCTTGCCGATGATTTGACCCGGCCCCGCGGACATATCCGCCTGACCGCGGCGGGGGCGTTCGGGGATGATTTATTAGCCCCTGTGTTGGCATCCTTTTTAAGGCGATACCCTGATGTCAGTATTGAAATGGCCTTTACAAACCGCGAAGTGGACCTTCAGGCCGAACATTTTGATTTGGCTATCCGTTCAGGTTACAGCGATTTAAGTCGTTATCAATCGGAAGAATTATATAGTTATCCCCTGAAAACCCTGGCCAGCAAAAGATACCTTAATACATATGGGTATCCTGAAAAACCCACCGATCTTTATAATCATAATTGTCTGATGGGTACATTACCCTATTGGCGGTTCATGATTGAAAATCAGATCAGGGAAATCGTGCCCCGCGGCAACTGGCAATCCAACAACGGCCGGGCCTTAAAACGCGCCGCAGAACAGGACATCGGCATCATTCAACTACCGAGCTTTTACATCCATAACCCAACAGATTTGGAAGAAATACTCGAACCCTATACGGTGAAAAACGTTCAGGTCTGGGGGGTTTATCCCCGAACACAATATGTCCCCCATCGTATTCGTTTGTTGTTGGATTACATCCGGCAAACTCTTTCCGGTTAAAAAAATTTGTAACCGTTTCATCATATTCGTGGCCTGAAACTAACAAAAAACTGTCACATTGCCGTATTAATCGTGACACCTAGTAATTCATCTTTTCAGGTTATAAGGATTTGATGATCATGACGACAACACGTGTTGCGCTTTTTTCCGGCAATTATAATTATATCAAGGACGGCGCAGCCCTGACCCTGAACAGGCTGGTGACCTTTCTGGAACGTCAGGGTATTGAGGTTCTGGTCTTTTCGCCGACCACTGATACGCCTGCTATGGAACCTTCGGGTACATTGATTTCTGTGCCGTCGATCTCTATTCCCTTGCGCAAGGAATATCGACTGGCTTTGGGGCTGGATCGCAAAACCCGTAAGATACTTGATGAATTTAAACCAACACTGATTCATGTCTCAGCACCGGATCTTTTGGGTCATGGTGCTTTATCTTATGCTCAAAAGAAAAATATCCCGGCGGTTGCGTCCTTCCACACCCGCTACGAAACCTATTTACAATATTACAAGCTGGGTTGGCTGGAAGGGACCATGTTGGGCATGTTGCGCAAATTTTATCACCGCTGCGAGCATCTTTATGCGCCATCAAATTGTTTGAAACAACTTTTAGAACAGCAAGATATGTCTGACGATATCCGTTTATGGAGCCGCGGCATTGACCTGAAACGTTTCTCGCCAGAAAAACGCGACCTGACATGGCGGCGGGCTCAGAGTATTCAGGATGATGATGTGGTGGTCGGATTTGCCGGTCGTCTGGTTCTTGAAAAAGGCCTTGGGGTATTCAGCAATGTCATCAATGATCTGAAAAAACGCCATGATAATTTGCGGGTGATCATTGCCGGCGATGGTCCGGAGCGGGAACGCCTGGCAGAATGGTTACCGGATGATACGGTTTTTGCGGGCTTTTTGCATGGCGATGACCTGGCCAAAGCCTATGCGTCTTTTGATATCTTCTTAAACCCCAGCATCACAGAAACCTTTGGCAATGTGACTTTGGAAGCCATGGCCTCCGGTGTGGTGCCTGTCTGTGCCGATGCCACCGGGGCAAAATCATTAATTGACCATGATTATAATGGTTTTTTGATTGATTATCATGACCGGGCCGGATTTGTAGACTGTATCTCAGAGCTGATCCAAAAACCCGAATTACGCCAGCAAATAAGCTTGGCAGCCCGCGATCATGCCCATGAATATGATTGGGAGAATGTCATGTCTGTCTTGCTTGGCCACTACCGGGATCTGGAAATGACCCATATGACCCCAACCCAAACACCGCCTTCGACGCGGCGGTCTAATCGTCATCTGCAACCGCAATATTGATAAAAGCTGACGTCATGACAGCCGCTTTATCCGAAAAAACGCGCACATTCACAGACCGCTGGCAGGAAAGATTATCCCGCCGGGAAGTGCAGTTTGCCATAAAGGGCCTGCGTCATTTGATTATGATCGCTGTGATCGGCTTTTTGGCCTGGAAAGTCATGCATATCGGCTGGCAGGATGTCTTGGCCCACTTACCAACCCAGCCGGGCTTTTATATTCTGTTTTTTATGATTTTCCTGTTAATGCCGGTCAATGAACTGTTCGTTTATCAGATATTATGGCAACGGCCACTGTTAAAAAGTTTCCCGATCCTGATCCGTAAACGCATTTATAACCAGGCGGTGATGGGGTATTCCGGCGAGGCTTATTTTGCTTTCTGGGCCAAACAAAACCTGAATATCCCCGCAGGTCAAATATTCTCTGACATCAAAGACAATAATATTCTCTCGGCCCTGATATCCAACAGCCTGACCATTTTGCTGTTAATGGTTTTCTTTTTCTCCGGACAATTAAAACTGGTCACAGACGCCGATCCTTCCGTAACCAGTTACATTATTTTTGCCGCCATCGTCACCGGCATATTGGTACCTGTGGTCATTCGTTTCCGTCATAAAATTCTCGGCCTGGCCAGCAGATTCATCCTGATTTTACTCTCCCTGCATACCGCTCGCTTATTATTGACCCTAGGGCTGCAAGTACTGCAAATGTCGCTGGTGCTGGAAGGGGTTCCCGCCGAGGTTTGGTTGTTGTTATTCACCTCACATATGGTCATGACCCGCATTCCTTTCCTGCCCAATGTGGATTTGATGTTTGTTGGGCTGGGTGTTTCATTGGCCGGCTATTTTAATGCCTCCCCCGCCAGTGTGGTGGGCATGTTTGTTGCGCTGGGTGCCCTGTCGCAGATCACCAATCTGGTTCTTTATGCCCTGACCTCATTTTCCCAACATGCCCCCAAACAAATTAGTGACCCGTCGACCTAACTTCTGTTAAGGTCATTTCATGGACAAGATTTTTATTACGGCCAATGACCTGTTGGAAGATTCTTTCCGGCTGGCTCAGCAAATATATGACAGCGGCTTCAGACCCGATTATATCGTTGGTATCTGGCGGGGCGGCGCACCGGTGGGCATTGCGGTGCAGGAATATCTGGAATATCGCGGGCTGCAAACCGATCATATCGCCATCCGCACGTCGGCTTACCGGGGATCAGACCGAAAACCCGGCGATGTCCGGGTGCATGGCCTGGAATATATCATCGATCATATTGATGCCGATGATAAACTTCTGATCATTGACGATGTGTTTGATACGGGTCTCAGTATTCAGGCTGTTCTGAACGAACTTGCCAAAAAATGTCGCCGCAATATACCCACAGAAATCAAAATCGCTACCGTGTATCACAAACCGGAAAAGAAACGCGTTGAGATCACCCCGGATTATGTTCAGCATCAAACAGATCGCTGGCTGATCTTTCCCCACGAAATTCAGGGATTAACCCTGGAAGAAATCGAACAGTCCAAACCCGCTGCCTTGCGGCATCTTTTGAGTCCCAATAACGAAAGTACCTGATATGGATTGGCTGACCATCCTGCCCCCCCTGATCGCCATCGCCGTTGTGCTGTGGAAAAAAGAAGTCATTCTGGCCCTGATCATCGCCCTTTTATCTTCTGAGGTACTACAACATTTGGCTGACGGTGTGCCCGGCGCAATATTCTTGGGATTTTTGGCCACCATTGAACAGATTGTCTCGGTTTTTGGAGATGCCGGCAACAGCCGGATATTGATGTTCAGCCTGCTGATTGGGGCGCTCATCGCCTGTTTGCAGGCTTCTGGCGGTTTTACAGCCCTGGTCCAGAGCCTGATCCGCAAAGGTCTGGCCAAAAGCCGCAAACAAGCCAGTTTATTGCCCGGTCTGCTGGGCGTGATGATTTTCATCGAAAGCAATTTATCGGTTTTGACAGCCGGGGTGCTTTCCCGCAGCCTGTTTGATCGTTTTGGCCTCAGCCGGGCGCGTCTGGCCTATATCATCGACAGTACCAGCTCCCCCATTTCCATTCTGATCCTGCTGAATGCCTGGGGTGCTTACATTCTGGGTTTGTTAGGCGCCTATGATCTGGAAAATCCCGTTGAAGTTCTTGCCGGGACTATATTCCTGAATTTTTATGCGCTGGTGACCCTGCTTATTGTCTTTATAACCATTTTCACAGACCGGACCTTCGGCACCTTAAAAACATTTGAGGAAAATAACCAAAGCCCCCCAGCACAAGACGATACCCCTCCAAAAGAAGAAAGTTCTGAACCTGCCGGGGGACTGAGTTTCCTGATCCTGCCCATGACAATACTGATCGGCGGTATGTTGGCTTTCATGGCCTGGACAGGGAATGGGGAAATGGCCCGGGGCAGTGGATCAAAATCTGTGTTGTATGCCACGATCCTGGCTATTTTCACCATTTATGTGATGATGGTTCTGCGACGTGGTTATACCCATCAGAAAATGGTCAAGATCAGCTTTAGCGGCATGGGCGAATTATTGCCTTTGGTCTGCATCTTGCTGTTGTCCATGGCCTTAGGCAGCAGCTTGAAAGACCTGGGTACCGGGCTTTTCATGGCAGGCCTGATCAGCGACACATTGCCTTTGTTCATGGTCGTGCCGTTGATTTTCCTGACAGGTGCACTGGTGTCGTTTTCCACCGGCACCAGCTGGGGCACCTTTGCCATCCTGATCCCTCTGGGCATGCCTTTGGTGGCGATGCTTGATTTACCCGCTTCACTGGTACTGGCTGCCATACTGGGCGGCGGGGTGTTTGGTGATCATTGTTCACCCATATCCGATTCCACCGCTGTGTCTTCCATGGCCGCGGGATGTGATCATCTGGATCATGTGCGCACACAATTACCTTATGCTTTAACGGCCGGAACCATCACCTTTTTTGGCTATATGCTGTGTGGTTTATTCCTCTAATTCATGTCACCAAAAGTTTTATAAGATAACTTTATATTTTTGTGGCAAAAGTTGTCTGGCAGATGTAAGCTGATTTTGGGGTCGGCGAAGTCGACAGGTTTGTATGAAGCTGGCGTATTTAAGACTGAGGACAAATGATGGATCCTTTAAATTATGAAGGACCAGAAAAACGCATTACATTCCAGTTGTTTCATTTATGGGACAAACTTGCTGGCGCACGGGACATGCCGCAATTAAAAGACCTCAACCCCGACGATATTGCCCCCTTTAAAGAAAACATGACCCTGATCGATTTACGGGACCCGACCCGTGAACCGATGTTGCAGGTGGTCGGCAATGACCTGGAACAGGATCTGGATGAGGAACTGAGCAATAAACCCATCTCGGATATTCCAAGACGCACCATGCTCAGCCGGGTAACGGATCATTATCTGGAATGTATCGCCAACCGGGCACCGATTTCTTTCGAAGCAGAATTTGTCAATAAAGAACGTAAAAAAGCCCTCTACCGCGGTATCCTACTGCCCTTCAGCGATGATGGCAGTCACATTAATTTTGTCCTGGGGGCCGTGCGCTGGAAACTGGAAGAAGACATCATTCGTTATATCTCGGATGAATTGGGTAATCCTCCGGCCAGTGGTGTTGGCCAGGATGTCAAAACCCGCGAAGAAGCGGAAAAATATGAATCTTCCGATTTTATCTTTGATCTGGACGGGGATACCAAAGCGGATCTGATTGAACTGGATAATCCAGCCTTACCGGACCAGATGAGCGATGAAGAGAATGTTGAAAAACCAGATGATGTCGGTTTGCTGGCCGATCTGCTGCATTGTCAGAATTTGATTTATGGCGGCCCGTCTGGTGAAACACGCTCGCGCAAATCTTTATATAATGCCCTGGCCGCCATTATGGATTTTTATGAACAGTGCCAGGTTCATTCTCTGGAATATAAAGAACTGTTGAAATCCGAAGGCCTCAAAAGCCAGAAACGCGCGCCTTTCACGCCAATTCTAAAATTATGCTTTGGCAAGAATTATGACAAAACCCGCATTACGGAATATGCCGCGGCCCTGAATTATGCCAGACGCCATAAAATCCCGTCCTTTAAATTACCTGCCTTTCTGGAGAACTTTCCCGGCGGCATTAAAGGATGTGTCCAGGCCGAACGAAATAAGAAAGCCGGTCAGAAACCGGTCAAACAGGACATTTATTCACTACAAACCATGCAACAACATATTCAGAACATGACCCCATTGGGACAAATGGACATTTCTGACGATATGACGTTACCATCCAACAAGGAGGCCCCCGAAGACATATTTTTATTATTGGGACGACGGTCGGGACAGACCATGGATGTCGTCCAGATATTAAACGAACCCGATCACGTCATTAAAAATATCCTGCGGCGCCTTCATAAAGAAATGCTGAAGGATAAATAGGCGGATCAAAGCGATAAAAAACCCTTTTTCATATGAATGATAACGAAAGGGTAAGGAAACAAGATTATATTCTGTCTTATTTGATGAATTCAGTCATTCATTTTTCAGAATTTGTGGAATATTCAGAAAAAATTTCAGAACGAACCCAAAGTTAAAGTGGTCCCATGACCCAAAAGAAAACAACATATAACAACCCTCGTTTTACGATCATAGAGGAACTCTGCCGTGAACGCCTCCGTCACTAGCTGGGCACAAAAAGATGCCCGCATCAATGCCGTCGTTGAATTTGCAAATGAACGCTTAAATGCTGCCGATAACGCCGACTTTTTATCCTTCCTGTCTGAACTTTATAAAAATGCCCCACCAGAAGACCTGATTAACAGGCCACTGGATGAACTTTATGCAGCGGCCTATTCATTATGGAAATTCTGTCAACAACGAAATCCGGATGATTTCAAATGTCGCGTCTTTAACGCCACACTGGAAGAACATGGCTGGCAATCCTCCCATACCATCGTGGAAATCGTCACTGATGATATGCCGTTCCTGCTGGATTCCATCACCTCGAACCTGCTGGAAAGCGGTCATGAATTGCACATGTTGGTCCATCCTATCGTTGAACACCAACGAGACGCGGCTGGAAAAATGGCCAAGGGCGGCAAAAATGTTCTGACCGAATCCGTGATGCATATTGAAATCACGGCCATGACTGACCCGGAAATGATCCAGGAAGTCAAAGATAAGCTGGTTCAGGTTCTAACCTTTGTCCGTGCTGCCATTGCCGACTGGAAACCCATGTTGGCGGAAATGGACGGGGTGATTGAAAACCTGTCCCTGGGCACAGGATTTGGCGACAAAGCCATGGTCGACGAAGCTCAGAACTTTCTGAAATGGCTGCAGAATGATAATTTCACCCTGTTGGGATACCGGGAATATGATCATCGCAAAAACGCCAAATCTGTCACGGGGGATACCGGCTTTGGTATTTTAAGAGACCCGGATGTGCATGTGTTACGCGGCCCGGACGGACTTGTGGCCATTTCACCGGAAATTCAGGACTTTATGGACGGTGATCAGATCATGATGATCACCAAGGCCAATGTGAAATCCATGGTGCACCGGGTGGTACATCTGGACTATGTGGGTCTGAAGAAATTTGACAACAAAGGCAAGGTCATTGCCGAATGCCGTTTTGTTGGTCTGTTCACGTCGGATTCTTATAATCAGCGGGCCCATCAGGTTCCTTATCTGGATGCCAAGGTAAATTATATCCTGGAAAAATCGCGCTTTACAGGTGGCAGTCACGATGGCCGGGCTTTGATGCATATTCTGGAAACCCTGCCGCGGGATGAATTATTCCAGATCGATAAAGAGCTTTTGTTCCATATCGCCATGGGTATTCTGCATTTGCAGATCAGACCAAAATGCCGCGCTTTCCTCCGCAAAGATAAATTCGAACGGTTTGTCTCCGCCCTGGTTTTCGTACCGCGGGATATGTATGGCTCTGCCCTGCGTAACAAAGTGGAACAGATTCTGTGCGACGCTTATAACGGTGAACTGTCTTCCAGATATGCCCAGCTGAGTAATGATCGCATTGCCCGCTGGCATTTCATCATTCGCACCAAACCCGGTCAGGTCCCTGATCCTGATCCCAATGATATTAATGAAAAAATCGCCATGGTCGCTCAACGTTGGGGTGATCATATGCAAGAAGTATTGGTGGATCGCTGGGGCGAAGAAAAAGGCACCAAGCTTTACACCCGATATGCCAAATCCTTCAGTCCAGCGTATCAGGAATATTTTGACCCACGCTTTGCGGTCACAGACATCGAAAAAATCGAACTGCTGCCCAAAAGTGACAACATCCAGTTCAATTTTTACCGCATCGCCGAAGATCCCGACGACCGCATTCGCCTGAAAATTTACACCACTGGCCAGACCATCGCGCTCAGTGATTGTCTGCCAATGCTGGAAAATATGGGCTTGAGGGTTATCGAAGAAGTGGCCTTTGATGTGCGCAGCGATAGCGGCTGTAACATGGTACATGACTTCCTGTTGGAAGATCCGCAAGGCGAAGCTCTGGAATTATCCAACATCAAAGGTCGTATGGAAGAAACCCTGCGCGATGTCTGGCTGGGCGTTGTGGATAATGATGGTTTTAACAAACTGGTCTTGCGTGCTGGTTTGAAATCCCGTCAGGTCCTGATCATGCGGGCTTATGGCAAATATCTCAGACAACTGGGTCTGTCTTATAGTGAAACCTATATGCAGGACACGTTGACCCGATATGCCGATATTACAAATTGTTTTGCGCAACTTTTTGAGGCCGGCTTTAACCTTACAGAACAGGATGAAGCAACAAGACGCGCCGCGATTGATGGCGTGGGTGATCAAATTCGCGCCCATCTGGAAGATGTGGACAGCCTGGATCAGGACCGTATGTTGCGCAGTTACCTGAATGTGATCAAATCCTCTCTGAGAACCAATTTTTATCAGACCGACGAAAATGGTAACCACAAACCCTATCTGTCCATCAAAATCAAAAGTTCTGATGTGAAAGAAGCCCCGAAACCACGCCCCCATGCAGAAATTTTTGTCTATTCACCCCGTATCGAAGGGGTGCATTTACGCTCCGGTGCTGTGGCCCGTGGTGGCCTGAGGTGGTCTGACCGCCGGGAAGATTACCGCACGGAAATTCTGGGCCTGGTTAAAGCCCAACAGGTTAAAAACACTGTGATTGTGCCCGTGGGTGCCAAGGGCGGCTTTGTACCGAAAAACCTGCCGACAACTGGCGGACGTGAAGCCTTTATGGAAGAAGGTATTGCTTGTTATAAAACCTTTATTTCCGGTTTGTTGGATATTACGGATAACCTGCTGGAAGGCAACGTTATCCCGCCAGAACAAGTGGTGCGCCACGATGGCGATGATCCTTATCTGGTGGTGGCCGCCGATAAAGGCACAGCCACTTTTTCTGACATCGCCAATGGCCTGGCACAGGATTATGGTTTCTGGATGGATGATGGTTTTGCCTCCGGTGGATCGCAAGGATATGACCATAAGAAAATGGGCATTACTGCACGCGGTGCCTGGGTTTCGGTCCAACGCCATTTCCGCGAACGGGGTATCGATGTGCAAACTGACAGCATCACCGTTTCCGGTATTGGTGATATGTCCGGTGACGTATTTGGTAATGGCCTTCTGTCTTCACCAGCCCTGAAACTGGTGGCGGCCTTTGACCACCGGGATATCTTTATCGATCCTGATCCTGATCCCGCCAAGACCTTCAAGGAACGCAAGAGGCTATTCGATCTGCCGCGTTCCAGCTGGCAGGATTATGATCAGAAACTGATCTCCAAAGGCGGCGGTATTTTCAGCCGGTCTTTAAAATCCATCGATCTGACACCACAGATGCGCAGCATTCTGGCCCTGGATAAAAAACAGAAATCCATCACGCCAAATGAACTGATCCGGGCGATCCTCAAGGCGCCAACTGATCTGTTGTGGTTTGGCGGTATTGGTACCTATGTCAAGGCCAGTTCCGAAAGCAATGCCGCAGCTGGTGACCGGACCAACGATGCGGTGCGCATCAACGGCAATGAACTGAATTGTAAAGTCATTGGTGAGGGCGGCAATCTGGGCTGTACCCAACGGGGCCGGATTGAATTCTCCCTGAAGGGTGGCATGATGAACACCGATGCGGTGGATAATTCCGCCGGTGTGGATTGTTCCGATAATGAAGTGAACATCAAAATCCTGCTCAACAGTCTGGTGATGGATGGTGATCTGACCCGCCAGCAACGGGATAAATTGCTGGAGGATATGACCGATGATGTGGCCCATATCGTGCTTCGTCATAATTATCTGCAAACCCAGGCCATCAGCGTTTCCCGCGCCAGTTCCATCCGCGAGCTGGACAGTTTTGTGCGCTTTATCCATGATCTGGAAAAAGACGCCAACCTGGACCGGGAACTGGAATTCCTGCCCAATGATGAAGAATTGCAGGAAAGGGCTGATCATGACCAGGGCCTGACCCGGCCTGAACTGGCCGTGATTGTTGCCTACGCAAAAATGTCGCTTTATGACCGTTTGCTCGAAAGCAACCTGCTGGATGATCCTTATCTGGAGAAATACCTGTTGGATGCTTTCCCGGACCGGTTGAGCAAAAAATACAAAAAAGCCATTTCAAAACATCAGTTGCGCCGCGAAATCATCGCCAAGGAACTGTGTAATGAAATCGTCAATCGCGGCGGTGTTCAGGCCCTGAAAGATGAAACCGGGGCTGCCGATGCGGATATCGCCAGAGCCATCATCATTGCCCGTGAAGTGTTTGATTTGGAAGACCTGATGGAACGGATTGAATCTCTGGATTATACCGTGCCGGCGACCATTCAAATCCTGATGCAAATGGATCTGGAAGATTTCTCCCGTCGTCAAACCATCTGGTTCCTGAATAATACCGACAGTAAAACGCCGATGAAAAAAGTCATCGAACAATTCCGTCCGGGCATTCAGAAATTGTCTGCGCGTACATTTGGCATGGATGGTCTTCAGGAAGAAAGCCTGAAGAACAAAATCGCCATGTATCAGGAACAACATGTTGATGATGATCTGGCAGCCCGCATCGCCAATCTGGAAACCATGATTGCCGCCTGTGATATTGTGCAGGTGGCTTCGGATCTGGCCTTTGATGTGGAAGATATCGCCGGATCTTATTTCCTGTTAGGCGAAAAGGTTGGATTTGACTGGTTGCGCAATCAGGCTGAAATGGTTGAAACCAATGACCATTGGGACCGCCTTGCCGTCAGCAGCGTGGTCAGTGATTTGCTGGATCAACAGAAGCAACTAACCCGGCAGGCCCTTCAGGGACGTGAAAAATCAGACGGCCTGAAAGGTGCCGAAGAATGGGTGAAGTCATCCAAGTCCGCCATCGAAAGAATCCGCAAATTGATCAAGGATTTCCAGGCTACTGGACAAATCAATGTGACCAAGCTGGGCTTTGCCGCCCGGCAAATCCGCAACATTGTTGTTGATTGATTGCGACACGATATTTTATCTGTTATGGACAAAAGGGTCTGGCATATATGCCGGGCCCTTTTTTAATGGACCTCATAAATCTCCTTAGGCAAACACATGATCAAGGCTCCTTATTTATTATTCATTGGCGATTACGATAAACCACGCTTCGCAAAAACAGCTGCCGGTTTGGTAGAATGGTGCCCGGAAAAATGCGGCGGCGTCATGCGTTCTCCCGGAAATGACCAGGATTTTGGCCTGCCGGTTTTTACAAATATGAAAGCCGCCGTTGAAGCCGGATTAAAAACGGTGGTGATCGGGGTGGCGCCAGCTGGTGGACAACTGCCCGAAAGTTGGGCAAGCGAACTTGTTGAGGCACTGGAAGCCGGACTGGACATCGCTGCAGGCCTGCATACCCGCCTGAATGACAATGATCTGTTATCAGAGGCTGCAAAGAAATATGGCCGTCAGTTAATTGATATCCGTTATCCCAGCCAGAAAATCCCGCTGGCCACCGGTAAAAAGCGCCGCGGCAAACGTATACTGGCCGTGGGCACTGATTGTGCACTGGGTAAGAAATATACGGCTTTGGCACTGGAAAAAGCCATGTTGAAAAAAGGCATGGACGCTGAATTTGTTGCCACCGGTCAAACGGGCATCCTCATCAGCGGCAAAGGCATCGCTATTGATTCTGTGGTCGCTGACTTTATCGCCGGTGCCGCAGAAATGCTCAGCCCCGAAGCAGAACATGATGATCATTGGTACGTGATTGAAGGGCAGGGTTCTTTATTCCATCCTGCTTATGCGGGCGTTTCCATGGGCTTATTACATGGCAGCCAACCGGATTACATTGTACTTTGTCACGAAGCCATGCGCGAACGGATCAGCAGTTTTGAAGATTACATCCTACCCAGCGTGGAAGAATGTCTTGAATTAAACCTCACCATTGCAAGGCGCACAAACCCGGCCGCACAATGCCTTGGCCTGTCGGTTAATACATCCGAATTATCTGATGAAGACGCTGAAAGTTATTTAAAACAACTTTCAGTAAGAATGAATATGCCCGCCGTTGATCCCATCCGTTTTGGTGTGGATGACCTGTTAGCCGGTTTGTCAGAGGGCCAATCCTGATGAAAATGACCACCAAAATCGAAGAGTTCCCTTTAAAAAAACCCTTTGTCATCAATCATGGCACCGTCACCACCGCCCGGCTGGTGGTGGTGGAACTCACAGATAACGGCTATACCGGACGAGGAGAATGCTGTCCGGCTTATTATTATGATCAGTCACCGGAAAGCACTCTGGCGGTTCTGGAAAAAATCAGACCTGATATTGAAGGCGGCCTGTCACAGGCGGATTTACAAAATCATCTGCATGCCGGATCGGCCCGCAATGCCTTGGATTGTGCGTTTTGGGACCTGCGTTGTAAACAATCCAACCAAAGCATCTGGCAAATTTCTGATACGCCTGAACCTGAAACCTCTTTGGCAGGTGACATTACCATTGGCCTGGGCACACCGGCCGAAATGCAACAGGATGCAGAAGGATTTGCGCATTTTGATCTGATCAAGGTGAAATTAAATAACCAGCAGGTCCTGGACCGTATGCAGGCTGTGCGCGCGGGCGCCCCCAACAGCCGCTTCATGGTGGATGTCAACGAAGGCTGGACCCTGGCCGAATTAAAAGAATATGTACCACGCTTAAAAGAGCTGGGGGTTGAATTGATTG